>Ga0335072_10016861_pt1 | contig 10347 bp, 8 predicted proteins | sample Lox_Sample_21_FD_206725 | JGI IMG/M metagenome (GOLD analysis project Ga0335072, IMG submission 206725) | Soil microbial communities from Loxahatchee National Wildlife Refuge, Florida, United States - Lox_Sample_2.1 | ecosystem: Environmental > Terrestrial > Soil > Wetlands | place: USA: Florida...
TTATAGGTGCCGGGCGTGACGTTGAGGATAACGTATTCGCCGACTTCGTTGCTGCGGCCCCGAAACGCGACGCCCTTGTCGACTTCGGTGGCGACGACGTCAGCGTGCGGGACGACAGCGCCGGTTGAATCGGACACCAGTCCGGTGATGGCGCCAGTGGTCGCCTGAGCGTAAGCCCGGGGAACAAGGAACAGGGATACGCCGAGAACTGCGCACAGGCCAAAGATCTTCAAAATTGTGCTTCTCATCGTCTTTTCCACTCCACTGTGTGAATCTCGGGAGACTGTTGCGCGAGAATTCCCCTTGCTGGAAGCCCACGGAGTACGAGGAATGTCCGCGGGCAACATTGAGTAAACGAATTCTCAGGCAGCGAATACGGTAAGTGCGAGCAGGAGCGACTGTCAATGCTTAACTGGATAACCCTTGATGTAATCGTTTGCACAATGATTTCGCCTGGAGCTTGCCTCGCGCTGCGGCTCGACTTCCACAGCTATCCCAGGCTCTGGAAGCTGTCGCAATTTGAGTAAACGATTTCTTGCACTCGCGTGTTCGCGCCCACCTTCACGATTTTCGAGTTCCCCCGATTGCAGGCGCCTCGCCTGAGGGAATATGCGAGCCGGCCAGCGATCTTCGCAGCGCCTGGAAGAGCCTTCAGGGCGCGGGGCTGAGTCGGTAGTGGTGCGCGGCATTGCGCAGCTGCTTCTCCGCGTCCTGCTCGGATTCGCTTTCGCCCGCGCGCAGGCCCTCGACCGCGGCTGGGTTCGCCGGTGCATGCATTTCGGCAGAGAGGATCAGAGCCGCGTCTTCCAGGTGCGACCGCTTCTCCAGTTCGCCATCGTAGTCGCGCGCCTGATCCCACATGGGCGTCTTGCGGAGAGCCAGATTGATGCCCTGCGATAACTCACCGTCCGCAAACGTTCCGACGTTCTTTCCATCGATCGCGAGGATGTAACGCCCCGGCCGCAGATCGGTCACCTGGAGCGTCTCCTGGTCCCAGTCGGCCAGATCGCTGATGCGCAGCACAAACTCCATGAGCGGATTATCGAAATTGAGCGGTAGAGGCAGGGCGTCGTCGAGCTGGTCCCACATGAGAACGCCGCCGTGCCGCGCGACCGCAGTAACCCGGGTGCGCTGGCTGCGAACAACGGCGCCTTGCGAGCCTGAGATCGCAACTGAAGTGACGACTGGGTCGACGTGCCATGCTCGCATCACAGCCTCGGCCATGATCCAGTGCAGCGGCTCCGACGGGTGGATGCGATCGGGAACCAGCAACGCGGCCAGCGAAGGATCAGTGGCTTTGGCCCGCTCCAGCAGATCTTTGACCGGATCGCAGTCATCGATTACTGCCAAGTTCTCGCGCCGGCCAAGCGCTGGCGTGGCCCGCGCGTTTTGTTCTGTGGTTGCCTCGTAGCCCGCGAATTCCGTCCCGTGCGTGATTTCGTCGTAGGGTGTGTTTTCGATCAGCGTTATTCGCGCACCGGGCGCGGCTGTGCGCAGCAGGCTCAGCAGCTTCTCGTACGCGGACTGATAGGCTGCGAAAACGGTGGGATCCGGCGCCATGTAATCGCCGTCGTTCATTCCCAGCATCACGGTAATGACCGTAGGGTGCCATGGCTCGACATCGCGACTCACGCGCACTCCCGCGTCACCGGCAAATCCTCCGGTAGCCTTGTCGCCCGGAACTCCCGCGTTATGCCACGCAGCGTCCAGAGCGGGATACCGCGTCTCGGCGAAATCCTGGATGTCGCGCGTATAGAAGCGCTGCGCCGTGATGCTGTCGCCGTAGAAAGCGACGCGATCGCCGTTGTGAAGATAAAACTCCTGTCCGCGGACCATTTCAGGGTTCAGGCATGCGGCAGCCGCAATGGCGGCGGCTGTGCAGAGGAACAAACGGCTGGATCTGCTTCGAATAGGCACGGGAATCGAAGGACTTCTCCTGGAATGGGCGCGGCGCGACCGTTCCAACATGAGGTTTCACGGATCGCTGCCCCACAATCATATGCCCCGGCAGCGCCTTCGCGAGCGCATGCCGGGCAGCCGCGCCGCGGGCGCGGCGTTTTCGTTTCGACTGGATGCGGTTCCCGTTAGGGTTGTGGCTTCGCGGGCGCAGCGCCGCTTGCCGGGACAGACGCTGCCGGAACCTCGGCCGGCTTCTGCGCGGGCTGAACCGGGGCCGCCGCTGCGGCCGCAGCCTGATGACGCCGCTCCGCGGCCTGCTTCGCCTCTTCTTCTTTCTTCGTCTTCTCCGCGGCTGCTTCTTCGTCGGTCACATAGCGAAACATCTGCACCCGGCCGGGATATTGCTCGCTCGTAAAGATGCGATTGTTTTTTTGATCGATCCCGACACCTACGAGCGCCTTGAACTGGCCCGGCAGTTCTCCGTGGCCTGTGCCGATCCACGTAAGCAGCTGGCCCTCTTTATTAAAGACCTGCAGGCGGTCCTGCATCTCGTCGGCAACCCAGATGTGTCCGTCGCTGTCGACGGCGATGCCCTTGGGGCGAGCGAATGAGCCCGGGCCATCTCCGGCTTTGCCGAAGGCGCTGATGAAACCCCCGTCGGCGTCGAAAACTTCCACACGGTCGTTGAGCGTGTCGGTCACGTAGACATTCCCGTCCTTATCGACTGCGACGCCCTGAGGAGCCGCGAAATCGCCGGGGCTGGTGAGGAAGTGGTTTTTGCCGGCGGTCCCGATGCGGCGCAACAGTTTGAGCGTGTCGGCGTCGTAAACGATCACCTGATCCTGCTGCGTGTCGACGACATAGAGGAAGCGGTTGTTCGTGTCGATCGCGAGACCGACCGGATCGACGAGGCCTTCCGTAATCTGGCTGTCGAGTTCGTGCTTCGCGTTGAAGATGAGCACGTGATGCAGTTTTCCATCGGACACGAAGAGGCGATCGTCATCGTCGATGGCGAGGCCGTTGATCCATCCGAAGTGCGCCTCAAATCCGTTGCGGATGAGCTGGGTTTCGTGGGTCTCCGGATTGAAGATGAAAACGGCTCCAACTTTCTGATCGGCCACATAAGCGAGCCCTTTGGAATCGACGGCAATGCCATACGGCCCGATCAGCTGCCAGGGATACGTTTTCGGATTGAATTTTTCCTGGTCGGACTGGCCGCCTGCCAGACGATCCATCCATGTGGCCTTGGGTTTGGCGTTGGCCGCCGGAGTGTAGTCGATCTTCTGTCCGGCAAAGTAGTCCATCCAGCGCACGCGTGCAATGTTGGGCGGGCTGGGCCACACCAGCTTGGTAGGATCGAACGCAAACTTCCGCGGCCCGGTTGCGTCGCTCGCCGCTGCATTCGCATTTTTCTTCTTCTTGTTGTCGGCCCGCGCGGAAGACGGGAACGTCGCGGTCAGCACCATGAGGAGCGCAGCCGCGATCGCGGCGCGTCTGCGAGGGGACGAGTTGGGGAAGCCGGTCATAATCACTCCTGTCATTTCGCAGGGGGAGCTGGGGTGGTGGTTTCGTTCATGTTGAGCCGGTTCTTGTGGCACATATCGCAGAACGCCATGTTGTTCGTCTGATCGTGCACCAGCAGCCCCGCCTGCGCGGAGGCATGCGGCTGGTGGCAACTGAGGCAGCTGAGCGGAGTTTTCACCTTGCTCTGGTTGGTGGGATCCATCACGTCGGAAACCGGGTGATAATCCACCGGGTGGCCGAGACCGAAGCGCAGCGGCAGTATGGGGACCTTGTTCTTTTGGTAGTAGTCACCCGGCAGCTTCACCGTGCCGCTGAAAATCGTGAGCGTGCCGTCGTCAGCCCTTTGCGGCGCGGATTCGGGACCGTGACACTCGAGGCACAGCGCGTTGCCTTTCGCGCGCAGCAGGTGGTCGATGTCGCCGCCGTGGGGCGTGTGGCAGATCCCGCAGGCCTGGCCGAATACAGGCTGATGATGGATCGCTTTCTTCCCCTCATCGGCAATGTCGCTGTGGCAGCCGACACAGATCGTTACACCGTCGGACTTGGGCAGTCCGGGCTCTCGTGACGCATGTGGGCTGTGGCAGTCGGTGCAGTCGCCGGCGGCTCCGGGATGCGGCACTTTTGCGGAGTCGATGAGTTTGCCCTTGTCGTCGTGGCAGGTGAGGCAGAGCGTTTTCACGTCCGCCGCTGTCAGCACGACTTTCCCGTCTTTCGCCGGGGCATGGCAGGTATCGCAGCCGCCTGGCGCAAAAGGAGGATGCGTGAACTTCGCCATCAGCTTCGGCTGCGCCGATTGGTGCGGATCGTGGCATTCCAGGCAATTCGCGGTCGCGAACGGTTGATTATTGTGCGCCTTCTGCAGATCGGCGTCCTTCGCGTCGTGACAGTCGAGGCACAGCGCGGGCGCCGGCTTGGTGAGGTGGAACCGGTTCTCGTCGGTGGGGTCGGGACCGGTCTTATGCGTCGTGTGGCAGGTGTCGCAGCCCATGTCGAGCGCCGCATGACGGCTGCCCTTGTCGGGAACGTGCAGGCCGGTGTCGTGGCAGGAGAGGCAAAGGTTCTCCTTTTCACCACCCGATGCTGGTTTCAGCAGTTGATTCTTGTTATCGCTTTCATGCGGATCGTGACACGTCAGGCAGTCGCGCACCGCGGGCGGATGCACCGTGCCCTTGATGTCAGCGGCCTTCTTATCCGCGTGGCAGGTGATGCAAAGAGAGACCGGTGTCGCGGTGATGAGCTTGACACGCGTGATGTCCCGGTTGACGCGGATTTCATGGCAGCTCAGGCAGCCCATCGCCATCGCCGAATGGACAAACTTCCCTTTGGTTTTGTCGGTATGGCATTCAACGCATTTCGACGCGTCGGTTTTCGGGTCAAGGGGAACCGGGTGAATCTGCGCCGAGGCACGCGACGCCAGCACGATGAATAGCGCAAAGAGCATTGAGATTCCCCGCAAGCGCGCGGAGACGCGCCGGCGGCCGCGCGAATCTCGGCCGTGGAGCGCGATCGAATTGCCAATAAGCCGCTGCATCATGGGGACATCTTGCGGGCAGACCGGCTCGCCGTTCCGCCCCGCAAGGAACATTACATCCGTACTCGTTACCTCCGGGCTGTGAGATATGTCACGTTGGCGAGGTTTCCCGCCGGGAGCGAACCCGATCTCCCGGAGGCCACGAGTCCGGACCTCAGGAACTTTGCCCCGGCCAGCTTGAGCCCGCGGAGGCACCGACTGGCAGGACCTGTCCAAAAACGGTCCAGGAAGACCATCGCGGGAATCCGACCGTAAAAAAGGGCCGATGAACTGAGTGCGCATCAGGAGACCTCAGTGAATCGAACTATATTGATTGGCCTTGTTCTGGCCGCCGGCACGCCCTTCGCCAGCGCTCAAATCGTTTCTCAGTCCACCGACGTTCTCGGCGCCCATTTGAATTCCGGCAGAGGCTGCACAGCCTGCCATGCTCCCCACAGCGGCGCGCTCGGCAACGGAAGCCAGCGCAGCGCTGATGCTGCGACGGGGCAAGTCGCTTTGTGGGGTGAGGATGCTTCGGGCCTCTACGGTAAGACCATCTCTACGGACGGCGGCAAGTATGAGGAGACGCTGCCCACCAGCCTGACGGCCGGCACTCCGGATGTGGGCGGGATGCTCACCTGCCTCACCTGCCATGACGGCAACTACGCCCAAAACGCGATGATGAAGAACAAGGTGTATGAAACGCTGCCGTCGACCTACGGGAGCGGTACCGTGCCCACCATGTTCGGGTCCCGGGGCGGCAGCAGCGGAGACTATCTGAGCGACCACCCCATGGGCCTCTCCGCCGTGGTGTCCTGCGGCGGATCGACGGGGTGGGACTGCGCCGAGAGCGACGGCGTTATCCGCATGAACGGCGCCAACGCGAGCCGCTTCGTCTCCAATTACGGATTCTTCGTGAAACCCGCCAGCTACAACAACAAACCCGTTATCATGTGCACCACCTGCCACGAACCACACTCTATGAATACAGTCACGATCGGCAGCGGGTCTGCGTCGGGCTTGCCGGCAGGCACCTATGCGACGATGTTCTTCCTGCGCGGCCCCTACAATCCCAACGACACGAATCCCATGTCCAACCAGACCGCGCAGTTCTGCCGTCAATGTCACGCCGACAAATCGAACGAGATGAACGGCAGCTCGGCGAGAACGGTTTTCTGAGTCAGACCTGCGCCTGGATCCGCAGTCGCCGATCCGGGCCAGCCCACCGGCCGGAGATCTTCGTGCACTCCGCCAGCCCGTCAACCGTTACCTCCGGATGGTTCCGGGCCTGCGGGGCACGGCCGCGGTTACGCTTCCGTCGGGGTTGTGCGCCACCGCGTGGCACGTCAGAACACAGGTGTTGGCGGCCCGATTATAGGAGATGGGCAGGCCGGCGTTGGGCGCCACAACATTCACATCGAAATTGACCAGGCGCTCCCCGGAAATGGTTCCGCTGGTCGCTCCCATGCCGTGCGCTGTGTGGCAGGTGGAGCAGGTCACGCCCGCATTGATGTGGTCGCTGTGATGATTCCAACTGGTATTCTGCATGATTTGATTTTGCAGATCATGGCATTTGCCGCACAGCGCATACGGGCCGTTTACGCTCAGATCGGGATTCGGAAAGAGATTGGAGATCAGCTGGCCGGGCGACGTCGTCTGGCTGAACTCGTAGCGGCGCTCCAAAATGTGCGTCCACTTCGAACCGTGCGGCCCGTTCGCGCCGGTGCCTCCGAACTCGCGATTGTCGTCGCTGTTGTGGCAGTCGGTGCAGAGAATCTGGTTGCCCATGGCGCGTCCCTGTGTGGCGCCGTCGAGATTCAGCATGTACGGCCGCAGGCTTTGCTGCGGCAGCGGACTGTTGCTCGTGTGCATCACGGGATGGCCCGATGTGGATGTGACCGCAAACTGCGGAATGAGATTGAGCGGATCTCCGGCGGAAACAGCGCGCACCGGGAAGTATCCATAGATGGGCAGAATCTGTTTGCCGGCGCTGGTTCCGTGGCAGCGCAGGCAATTCTCATACTGATTGACAGCCGGCGTAAGGACGGTAATGCCGTCGCTGGCGCTGATGCCGGCCACCTGCGCCTGCGAAATGCGGATCAGCGGAGGCGGTGGAAAGACACCGACGATCTGCGAGCCGTGCCCACTGTGGCAGTCGACGCACGTGGCGTGACGATTGTTGTTGAGAAGCGTGTTCTCGGTCGCATCATGCGGATTGACGGAATTGGGGAACGGATGGCCAACCTTCGGCGTCGCATACTCGGCGAAGACGTTGGCGTAATTCGGCATCGGTGAGACGTTGGCGCCGTTGTGACAGCCGATGCAGTCCTGCTCATTCTGGCCGCGCAGCAGGCGGGTGGGCGAAGCGGCGTTGTGGGGGGCGTGGCAGCCGATGCAGGCATCCGCCGCCACCGTTGTGTAGCTGCCCAACTGCGCCTGCGCCGAAATCTTGGCGGTGGATAAGGCATGCGCACTCGTGGCCCAGCCGGTGAGCGGATTGAACTGACCGCTGATCTGTCGTGTGGGATCATGGCATGCCAGGCACATTGCGCCACTTGAACTGTCGCGCACCAGAAAGTTCTGCGACACCAGATCGCGCGCCTGCACGTGCGGATTGTGGCAGGAAATACACTCCACACCACCGCCGATGAGCCGCACCGCACCCGTAGGATCCGCAGTCTTTCCGCTGGTCGCCAGCGTGGCCGCGAGATCGATGTTGTCCTTCAGCGGAACCTGCATGCTGAACGGGTGCGACGACTGCAAATTGGCTCCGAATACGTCCTGGGTGTACATCGATCCGTGCATGGTCACCTGGCCGTATGCGACGGTGGTTCCCACGCCGACGGTGCCGTCGTGGCAGCTCAGGCATTGGTTGCTGGAGTAGCCCAGCGTCGGCTGCCGCGCCTGATTCGTCTCGGTATCGCTCGAATAGAGGTTGTACGTCTGAGTCGTGAGCTTCTGGTTCCACAGCCCTGTGTTCAGCCCGGAATGCGGCGCATGGCAGTAGGCGCAGGCATCAGGCCGCGCTCCCGTGATCGGTGACGCGCTGCCCGGCCCGAAGTTGTGCATCCCCATCGCGTCGGTGGAGATCTGCGCCACCAGGGGTGATCCTGTCAGAGCGAGCAGCGCCCCGACAAACCAGGCCGACCGTTTCACTTCCCTTCTCCCGGTTCCGGCTTCTGGCCGGCGTATTGAAACTCCTGCACCCGCCGGTTGAACGAATCCACGACGTACACACGATCGTTATCATCGATGAACAACCCGGTTGGCAACTGAAATTCGCCCGCGTGCGTGCCGCGCGCTCCAAAGTAGTACAGCAACTGGCCCTGCTGATTGAATACCTGCACCACGCCCCACAGACTGTCCACAATATAGACATCGCCTTCCGAGTCCATGCCCACCGCTTTAGGCCGGAAGACAGCGCCCGGAGCGTCGCCAATCTTTCCAATCGAGAACTTGAACGTTCCCGAACGGTCGAACGCCTGCACCCGAAAGTTCATCGAATCCACCACCAGCAGCGAGTTGGCGGTCAGACGCAGTTCGGTGGGGTAACGGAATTCGCCGTCGCCTTCGCCTTCCTTACCGATGGTCTCGAGGATGTTGCCCTGCATGTCCATCACATACACCTTATTGCGCAAGGTGTCGGAAACATAAATGCGCTGCGCCGCTGAATCGACGGCAATGCCGGTGGGCCGCTTGAAGTAGCCTTCGCCGCCTTTTAGCGCGCCGATGGTGCGCAGATGCTTCCCGCTCGGCTCGAAAACGAATATTTCGCCTGCTTCGGAATCGGTGACGTAGATGTTGTCCTGGGCATCGACCGCTACGCACTGCGGGTTCAGCATTGAATCGCTTTTCCCCGTGCGCTCGACGAACTTATATTTGTGCTGTTCGAAATCGAAGATGTGGACGCCTGCAGCGCCAGGGTCGGTGACGATGATTCGCCCATGCGAATCGGCAGCCACGCTGTAAGGCCGGTGCATCACGCGATAGTCCGGCGCGCCCGCGATAAAGTTCACCACCTTCGCCCAGAAGCGGCGATCGGCATGAACTTCCTTCTCCGACTGGAAATCCCGCTCCCACGTGAGACTCCGGCCGCCATCGAGCGACATCACCCAGACGGGCGTGGCGGTCCTCGCCGTCGATTTGCTGGCAGCCTGCGTCGGTGCGGGCAGCAGAGCCATTCCGGCGAGAACCGCGGCCGCGCTCGCACACCACAATCGGATTCCGCTCAAAATACGTTGAACCACCGCGAAACTCCCACGTAGTAGGTGGAAACAGTCGCCGCCGGCGTACCGGAGGCGCCAAAGCCCTGCCCCAGACGGGCATAGCCACTGTTATAGGAGAGCTTGCGCGTCTGATACTGGATCAGCGTGCTGAACTCATCGTTGTCGTTCCCCGACGTGATTCCGGCATTGGTGATATTGGTGGTCGACCTGGCATACGCCGCCGTGAGGATCAGGTTCTTTACCGGGCTGCTGGAGAGTCCCACGGAATAGCTGGTACCCCCGTAGAGACTGATCACACTCGAAGGCAGCACCGGCGGAGGAATGGGCACGGAGACAAGCCCCGCACCGGTTTCGAGCGCCTGCCCGTCGGCCTTGGAATAGCCGCCGTTGACCGAAATCCAGCGTCCGTATCCCACCGCCGCGCTGTAATTCTCGCTGCTGCTGGTAGTCCCCGCGTTCTGCGTGAGAGCCGTGCGCGATCCACCGGCCCCGAAGCTCAAATTGAACGTTCCCCAGTTACGCCGCACATTCAGGGAGTAGTTGTAGAACGAATTCATGTACGTCACCAGCAACGTCTCCGCATTCTGCGCGTACCCAAACGACTCGGTCACATGCCAGCCCTCGACTTTGCGCGAATAGTTCTGCGCGATCGTAAAGCCCATCGTGTCGCCGCCCCCCTGCTCGTCGGAATTCTCGGTCAGAGACACGGACCCGTTGAATGTTCCGTCCAGGATGTTGCGCAGATAGGTCACGCCCGCGGCAAATGTATCGTCACCGTAGTTTTCGCCCAGGAAGGTCTGGCTCCGGTGCTCGGCCGAGACGGAAGTCTGAAGGCGCGGCGTGATCGCGTACGTTGCGACCGAAAGAAAATCGAGAGAGTTTGACGTCTGGCTGGTATTCGCGCCCGTTACCGCGCCTCCGGCGGCCACTACCGCTTCCAGCAACTGCCCGGTCAGGTTGTCGGAATAGTTCAGGCTCGCGGTAAACGTCAGCTTCTGAGAGGGGCGCACGGTGGCGATCGTGTTGACCAGGTCGATGGTCCCGTTGGTCGTCGAACCGAGATAGTTGCTGTCCCAATACGAACGATTGAACGAGGCCGAGGCAGATCCATTCATGGGCAGCGCATGAGAAACGTTAGCCCCCATGGCGTCGTTGGTGGCTTGAATTTGAGACGGACCTTCGTCGGAG
>Ga0335072_10016862_pt1 | contig 10346 bp, 8 predicted proteins | sample Lox_Sample_21_FD_206725 | JGI IMG/M metagenome (GOLD analysis project Ga0335072, IMG submission 206725) | Soil microbial communities from Loxahatchee National Wildlife Refuge, Florida, United States - Lox_Sample_2.1 | ecosystem: Environmental > Terrestrial > Soil > Wetlands | place: USA: Florida...
CTGCTTGAGGAGGTGCTGCGGCTGGTCGAGCGGCAGGCAGGCGCGGCGATCCCGGCGGGCGACCGCGACTTCACCAGCTACATCGCGAACGTGCTGTTCGATGACTGGGACGAGGTATGGACGGATGCCGTGCTGGCCGGCGGGGCGGCAGGGCCGCTGTGCGCGCGGATCCGCCGCTGGCTGCAGCCGGTGTGGGGGCTGCGGCTCCCGCCGTCCGACTACGCCCACAACGATCTGAACCTGTCGAACATCCTCACCGACGGCCAGCGGATCACCGGCGTGGTCGACTGGGACGAGTTCGGGCTGGGCAGCCGGGCGCTCGACCTGGTCGTCCTGGCCCTGGACTGCCAGCAGCGCGGCGCTCATGCCGCGGCTGACCGGCTGCTGGCCGCGGCGGCATCGGCCGTGGGCAGCGCGGGGCTGCGCTGCCTGGTCAGCTACCGCGCCCTGGCCTCGCTCGCCGAGGACACCAGGGAGGGCCAGGCATCGCACGCGGGGATCCAGGCGATCGAGGCCGTCCTGGCCAAACTGCGCGCGCCAGGAAACTAGCCCGCCGGCCTGACAGGGGTGCCCCTATCATCGGAGATGCTCTCTCGTACCGCGCAGGAGCGCAGGAGCGCAGGAGGATGCCGATGTCCGCCCAGCCGCCGGAACCTTCCGGACTAGACCCTGACGATCCGATCGGGATCCGTTATCCCAACACGGCCCGCATCTGGAATTACCAGCTAGGCGGCAAGGACAACTTCGCCATTGACCGGAAGGCGTCCGACGCGGCCAACACGATGGTGCGGGGACTGGGGGTGCCGGCCGGTGCCGACACGGCCGTGGAGAGCCGCCACCTGCTGCAGCGGATGGTCGACTACATGCTCGGGCAAGGCGTCCGCCAGTTCCTCGACCTCGGCTCGGGCCTGCCGAACATGGCCAGCACCCACCAGATCGCCCACCGGGCGGCGCCGGAGGCGCGCGTCGTCTACGTGGACGTCGATCCGGTGGTGTCATCCCACGCCGCGGCGCTGATGGCCGGTCCCGGCGTCGTCACCCTCCAAGCGGACCTTCGCGAACCCGGGCGGGTCCTCAGCGACCCTCAGGTGCGCGGCCTGCTCGACTTCGGGCAGCCGGTCGGGATCATGTTCATGTGCGTCCTGCACTGCCTGTGGGACAGCGAAGACCCGTGGCATGTCGTCCGGCAGTTCCGGGATGCGGTAGCGCCGGGCAGCTACCTGGCCCTGACCCACATGACCGGCGAAGCCCATCCGGAAGCGGCGGAAGGGCTGTTCCGCATGACCCAGGACCTGCACTGGAACACGCCGCTCATCTCACGCAGCCGCACCGACATCGCGCGGTTCTTCGACGGGTTCACGCTGGTGGAGCCCGGCCTGGTGCGCCCCGCGCAATGGCGCCCGGACCTGGACAACCCGCTCCGAGAGACCAGCCTCGAGGACGATGGCCAGCCCGTCCTCAGGCCGGCCGCCACAGAGCCGCCCGGGGGCGACGCCGCCTGGCATTTCTGCGGCATCGGCATCAAGGACTAGCGCACAACCCCCGGCTAAGCCTCGGCCGCGGGTTTCCGGGCGCGGAACAGCAGCCGCTCGCCAACCATCAGCGTGATCTCGCCGAAGCCGATCGTCTGCAGCCGGGTGAGGAACGCCGCCGGCTCGACCGGGTTGTACGTGTCGCCCTCGTGGAACCGGTGCAGCCGGTCGCTTGCCAGGCTGTCCGAGCCGATCAGCGTGCCGCCCGGCCGCAGCGCGCGCAGCGCTCCGGCGAGGATGGCGTCCTGCAGGCCGCGGGTGGGGACGTGGTGCAGCATGGTGAACATGCCGACCGCGTCGAAGGATCCGTCGGGGTAGGCGAGCGCGGTGGCGTCGCCGGCCACGGCCTCGACGTTGGTCCCGGCGAACCGCGCGCCGAGCAGGTCGGCGGCCTCCGGCTCCAGTTCGACGGCGACGAGGCGGCGAACCCGGTGCCGCAGCCACTCGGTCGCCGCGCCGGGTCCCGGGCCGATCTCCAGCAGGTCGTCGCCCAGGTCAACGCCCTGGGTGACGACGGACAGGATCTCCTCGTGCAGGAACGCGGCCCATTCGGCCGTGCCGAGCAGTTCAGCGTGCCTCTTGTTCACGTGACGGTACGTTACGACCCACGGCGACGACGGGCATAGCGCGTAGGCTGCCATGCTGTGTCGCGATTCAGCCAGCCTCGGATCGGCGCGGCCGATGGCTTCTTCGTCGTCACCTTCCCGATGTCGCCGAGCACCCTGTTCGACTGGCACGTTCACGTGGACCATCAGCTGGCTTGGGCGTCGGCCGGCGTGCTCACCGTGCTCACCGGCGGAACGACCTGGGTGCTGCCGCCGAGCCGCGCGCTGTGGATCCCGGCCGGGCTGCCGCACGAGACGGGCGCGTCGGGGCGGGCGACCATGCGCAGCGTCTACGTGCCGCCAGGCATGTCGCCGGTCACCTGGCAGGAGCCGACCGTGGTCGCGGCGAGCCCGCTGCTCGCCGAGGTGATCGGCTACCTGAGCGGCGAGCTGACCGCCACCCAGCGCGAGCACGCGGAGGCGCTGCTGTCCGACCTGCTGACGCCGCTTCCGGTAACCACGCTGAACGTCCCGTTCCCCGCTGACCCCATCGCCGGCGCGGTGGCCCGCCAGCTGAGCGACAACCCCGCCGACCAGCGGACCCTCGCGCAGTGGGGCCGTGCCGTCGGCGCGAGCGAGCGCACCCTGGCCCGCGCGTTCGTGACCGCGACCGGGCTGCCCTTCGGCCGCTGGCGGACGCTGCTCAGGCTCCAGTCGGCGCTGCCGCTGCTCGCCAGCGGCGAGGTTGTCAGCCGGATCGCGGCAAGAGTGGGCTACGAGACGCCGAGCGCGTTCATCGCCGCCTTCCGCCGGGAGACCGGCACGACCCCGGCCGCGTACTTCGGCCGAACCTGACGGCCAGGAAAGGGCCAGAAAAGGCTACGCCGGCGTGATCCCCAGGTCGCCGCGCCCCGAAGGGCCCGGCAGGTTCTCAGGGACGACGTTCACCAGCGAGTGCGCGGCCATCACCAGGTAGTCCCACAGCTGCGCGTCGAGCGCCGGGTCAAGCTCCACCGAGTCGAGCGCCGTCCGCATGTGCGCAAGCCACAAGTCGCGTTCGGTCTCGCCGATGTGAAATCGCGCGTGCCGCATCCGCAGCCGCGGATGCCCGCGCAGCTCGTTGTACGTCGGCGGCCCGCCCCAGTACTGGATGAGGAACAATCGCAGGTGCTCCTCAGCCGGTCCCAGGTCTTGCGCGGGGTAGACCGCCCGCAGCACCGGGTCGGCGGCCACCTCTTCGTAGAACCGGTGCACCAGCCGGGTAAACGTCTCCTCGCCGCCGGCAGCCTCGTAAAAGGTCAGCGGCGGCCGCGTGCTCTCCTCGCTCATGACAGGTCAACCCTACCTAGCTCGCGACAGCGGACGGGGGCCTGATCCCGGCGGCGTCCAGGGCGGCCTTGACCCGGGCGCGCATCTCCCGCTCCACCTCCCACTGCCGCAGCGGCGCGGTCTTCACCACGACCCGCACGGTGACCGTCGGCGGCGGCGTCATGTCGACCCGCTGCGCACCCCACACCTCCGGCTTCTCGATCATCACGGCACGCCAGGCCGGCTCGTTCCACATGCTCTCCGCGGCGTCCGCGAGCAGCGCCCGGATGGTGGTCAGGTCGGCGGTGTACGGCACGGGGAAGTCGAGCACCGCGCGCGCCCACCCCTGGGACTCGTTGCCCACCTTCTCGATCGCGCCGTTGCGGATGTGCCAGACGATGCCATTCACGGAACGCAGCCGCGTGATCCGCAGCGTCACCGTCTCCACGGTCCCGGTGGCGTCGCCCACCGTGATCACGTCCCCGACCCCGTACTGGTCCTCGACCAGCATGAAGATCCCGGACAGGTAGTCGCGGACCAGGTTCTGGGCTCCGAACCCGATCGCGATGCCCACCACGCCGGCGCTGGCGAGCAGCGGCGCGAGGTTAATCCCCAGGTCGCCGAGGATGGTGAGCCCGGCGATGGAGAAGATCGTGACCGACGCGGCGCTGCGCAGCACCGAGCCGAGCGCGCGCACCCGCTGCTTGCGCCGCTCGTCGATCAGGGAGCGCTCGGCCTGCGCCGCGGCCGCCGCTATCTCCGGCGGGCTGTCCGCGCCGTTCAGGGCGCCGTCGCGGCCGCCCGCCGCCTCGCGCTCTTCCGCCGGCACCGAGTTGTTGGCCTCCGCGACGGCCGCCGCCTCAGCCGCCGTCACCGGCCCGCTCTCAGCGGCCGCCGCGTCCCGCCGCCGGGCCGCTCCGTTCCTGAACTGCGGCAGCAGGGTCCTGGTGGCCCGCTCGGTCAGCCGGTTGATCAGCCGGTACGCCACGAACCGGATGAGCAGCGCGAGCAGCAGCACGAAGAGCACCCGCAACAGCAGGTGCACGGGCCCGGCGACGAACTGGCCGGTCACCTGGGCGGCGCGGCCGTCGTGTGACAGGTCCCACACCAGGCGGCAGGCAAGGCCGGGGTTGTCACCGCAGCTTCCGGCCAGCGTCGTCGGCGCCTGATCCGCGCCGAGGACCGCCACCTGGACATGGGACAACACGAGAACCTCCCGGCAAAGGAACGTGACCGCTGCTGGCGAGGCTAACCGGTCAGCCCCCGGGAGACGGGTCAATTCCCGAGCCCGGTCTCCTTCGCCGCGAACGCCAGGCAGTCGCCGGCCAGCTCGGCAGCCAGCGACACCGCCCGCTGGCCGTGCCCTACCTGCCCCTCGGCGCGCAGCAGCACCGGCCGCGACGACGACGTGGCGTGCTGCAGCGCGGCGCACATCTTGTACGCATGCATTGGGTCCACTCGCGTGTCGTTGGTGAAGACGGTGAACAGCACCGCGGGGTACGCCACCCCGTCCGCAACCCGGTGATACGGCGAATACGCCAGCAGCCACGGCAGCTCCTCGGCCGAGGACGCGGTCCCGTATTCCGTGTTCCACGTCTCCCCGAGCCCGAACCGCTCGTACCGCACCATGTCGAGCAGCGGCGCCGAGCAGACGACCGCGGAGAACAGCGACGGCCACTGCGTCAGCGCCGCCCCGACCAGCAGCCCGCCGTTCGACCCGCCCCACGCAACCAGCCGCTCTGCCGACGTCACGCCCGACGAGATCAGGTACGCGGCGGCCGCGTGGAAGTCGTCGAACACGTTCTGCTTGCGGTCGAGCATCCCCGCCCGGTGCCACTCCTCGCCCTCCTCGCTGCCGCCGCGCAGCGCCGCGACCGCGTACACGCCTCCCGCTTCGACCCAGGCGAGGATGCTGGGGGAGTAGCCGGGGGTCAGGCTGATGTCAAAGCCGCCGTATCCGTACAGAACTGTGGATCTTTCTCCGGAACGTGCGGTTCCTTCGCCTCCCGGCTCCAGCAGCACCATCCGGACGTCCGTGCCGTCAGCGGACTGGAACGTGACCTGCGACGCCCGCACCGCCGGCGGGTCGGAGACCGACCCCGGCGACGTGGCCCAGGTGTCCACCGCGCCGGTCGTCGCGTCGTAGCGGAGCACCACTGGCGGCGTCGTGTAGTCCGTGTACCCGAACCAGGCTTCGTGCCCGCCCTCGGGCCGTTCGGCTATCCCGCCGACCGAGCCGATCCCCGGCAGGCCGAGCGCCGCCAGCTGCGAGCCGGTGGCCAGGTCGTGCACGGTGACCTCGCTCACCGCGTGCCTGGTCCTGGACACGACGAGCACCGGCCGGGCCAGTTCGTCGTCGTTGTCGAGGATCGCGAAGTCCCGCAGCACGGCCGACGGATCCTCGGGAATCAGGTCCCGCCACCCCTCAGGCCCCGGCGCGGCCGGGTCGGCGACGCAGATCCGGCCGCGCGGCGCGTCCAGGTCGGTGAACACGTACAGCCGGCCGTCCCGGCCGGCCCGCAGCGAGGTCTGCGCGTCGAGCCCGACGGTGACCGGCGTGAACGCCGGCGCGGCGGGGTCGGACGCGGACAGGTCGGCCAGCCAGACGTCCTCGCGCGGCGCGGTGCCGATCGACGCCCAGAGCATCAGCCAGCGCCCGTCCCGGCTGACGCTCGCCCCGTAGTAGGTGGTCTTGTCCCTGCCCGCGCCGAACACCAGCGCGTCCGTCTCCGGCGCGGTCCCCACCACGTGCAGGTACAGCCGCCGGTGGTACTGGCTCTCGCCGTCGGGCACCTCCTCGGGCGGCAGCCGGCGCACGTAATAGAAGGCCTTGCCGCCGGGCAGCCACGCCACCCCCGAGTACCGGCACCGGTCGATCGGCCCGTCCACGAGCTCGCCGGAGGCCACGTCCATCACCCGGAGCAGCGATTCCTCGTTGCCGCCCGACGACAGCTGGTAGGCAAGCAGCCGCCCCTCCTTGTCCGGCTGCCACCCGTCCAGCGTCGTCCGCCCGGACGGGTCGATGGCGATGGGATCGATGAGCACCCGCTCGCCTTGGTCGTCGGCGGCGTAGAGCACGCCGTGCTCCTGGCCGGGGTCGCGCCGGATGTAGAACCACGTCGTGCCGCGCCAGGCGGGCACGCCCACGGTGCCGACCTGCATCAGCTCGTGCGCCCGCGCCGCGAACCTGCCGCGGTCCGGCAGCTGCGCCCGGTAGGCGGCCCACAGCTCCTCCTCGGCGGCGAGCCACTGGCTGGTCTCCGCCGAGCCGGCGTCCTCGAGCCACCGGTAGGGGTCCGCGACGCGGTGCCCGAAGAGGTCCTCGGTCAGATCCAGGCGCGGCGCGGGCGGGTACTGGGAGGTGAAAGAGGCCATGTGCGCACCTTAACCCCAAGCTCGTTACGCTCCATTAACCGATAACACACCGGGGGCCTAGTACTCTTATTGGTGTTAGCGGAGGCACGTGGCTTCGGTCACGCCAGGGCGGGTGTCCTGGTGATGCGAGCGGCGCCTCACGACGGTGCCTGCGGAGGTGCCAGTTGCGACGCGTGCTGCTGCTCAACGTGACGTACGAACCGCTGACCACAGTCGGACTCAAGCGGGCGGTTTGCCTGGTGCTCTGCGACAAGGCGGAGATCGTGCATCACGACAGCGGCGGCCAGTTGCTGCACTCCGCGACGGTCGCTATCGCCACGCCATCGGTGATCAGACTCAACCGGTATGTACGCATACCGCAACGCAACCGAGTGCCGCTCACTAGAGCGGCACTTATGCGCAGGGACAACTACAAGTGCGCGTACTGCGGCCGGCACGCCGAGACGATCGACCACGTGCTCCCGCGCAGCCGTGGCGGCCAGCACGCCTGGGAGAACTGCGTCGCGTCCTGCACGATGTGCAACCACCGCAAGGCCGACCGGCTGCTCGAGGAGCTCGGCTGGAGCCTGCCCGTCGCGCCGGCCGTCCCGCGCGGTGCGCACTGGCGCCTCATCGGCGCCCAGTACGACGGCGACCCGCAGTGGGAGACCTACCTGGGCGCCACCAGCGCCGCCTGACGTCCCGCCCGCACTACTCGGCCCGGAGCACGGGGCCGGGACGTGACCTGGCCGCCGTCACCGCGGGGATGACGGCGATCGCCAGCGCCGCGGCGACCACGCCGGCCGCCAGCATCGCGATCAGCCAGCCGGGCAGCACCGTGACGGGCACCACGCCGAAGTTGCGGGCGAACGCGTTCCAGATGAGCCGCCCGGCCGCCAGGCCCAGCGGGACGCCCGCCGCGACGCCCGCGACCGCCACGGTCGCGGCCTGCCAGAACACCACGGCCGCGAGCTGGCGGCGGACGAACCCGAGCGCCTTGAGCAGCCCGCTCTCGCCCCGCCGCCGGTAGGTGCTGGCCACCAGCAGGTGCGCCAGCGTGGCCACGCCGCACAGCGCGACCACGACGCCGAGCAGCAGCGGGAAGTCGGCGGACTCGCCGAAGCTCACCAGCGCCGTGGGGACGTCGGGCGCGCCGACGTTGCCGGGGAACCGGCTGGTGAGGCCGGCGAGCGCGGCGGCGCCCGCGGGGCCGGGCGCGGCGTGCACGAGCACCCCTTCCGCGGGGCCGGCCGTGGCGGCCTGCCGGCAGCGCCGCTGGCCGGCCGGGTCGCCGGCCGGCGGGCACTGGGCGGCAACGTACGCCGCGGCGGTCATCGCCGCGCCGTCGCCGAGCCCGCCGGTCCCGAAGTTGGTGGGCAACGGCAGCGTCCCGACCACGCGGAACCGCCCCGTGCGGGGCGTGCCGTCCGGGGCCGTCACGGTCACCTGAACCGCGCCGCCGACGCGCGCGCCGGCGGCGCGCATGGTGCCGGTGCCGAGCGCTATCTCGCCGTCCCCCGCGGGCAGCCGCCCGTCCGCCGCCGACAGCAGCACCGCGCCGCGGACGGGTGTCACGGTGGCTGCCCGGGTGCTGACCTTGTTGACGGTGATCGCCGGGATCGTCACGAGCGTGACCCGGTCGATCGCCGGCTCGCGCGCGAGCGCGGCAAGCAGCCTGGCCTGGTCCGGCGCGCCGGGCCCTGACGCGTTAATGAACGCCTGGTACGGGGCGCCGTAGAGCTCCGGCGAGGCGACCAGGTGAGCGAGGCTGGCGCCGAACACGGCCGTCGCGCACAGCGCGGTCACCGCCGCGACCGTGCCCGCGAGCGCCATCCCCACCGGGGCGCCGCGGGCGCCGCGGCCCCGCTGCAGGGCGCGCCGGATGCCCAGCACCGCCGTCACGGGCAGGCCCGCCGCGATGGCCGCGCCCGTCACCAAGGACGGGCGGACCGCGGGGCGAAGGCCGCCGTCGCGGACCCGGGCGGCGCGCAGCGCGGACGGCAGCCCGAGCGCGAGGACCGCGAGCACGGCCGCGGCGCCGCCCGCCGCGGCGACCGGCCAGTCGAACGTCAGGCCGGGAGCGGGATCGGCGACCCGCGCCTCCCCGGCGGGCGCCAGCGGGGACAGCAGGGTGGCCGCCAGCACGCCGGCCGCCGCGCCGCCCAGGGCCACGGCCAGCGTCCGCAGCAGGCAGAGCGCGGTGAACTGCCGCGACCGCACCCCGAGCGCGGCCAGCACCGGTGAATCCGCGCTCTCCGCGGCGGTCTGCCTGGCCAGGGCCTGGCCGATCGCCGCGATCGCGGCCAGCGCCGCCAGCGCGGCGAGCGCCCACCAGCCGATCGCCTGCGGGTGGATCGACGCCGTGACGGCCGCCGCGGCCCGGTCCAGGTCCTCGACGTTGGCGCCGTACTTCCCGGCCACCGTCGCCTCGAACCGCGCGAAGTCCGCCTGCCCGCGGGTGAAGCTCACGTAATAGAACGGCAGCGCCGGCGTGCCGCTGGTGGCGGCGGCGAAGGCCTGCGTGGGGTACAGGTCGTAGGTGGGGCCCTGCCCGGAAGGGAACTCGTTCTCCGCGGCCACGATGCCCACCACGCGCAGCGCGACCACGGGCCCGCTGGGCGCGGGCTGCGGGCCGCCGTTCATCGCCTGCTGGATCGCGGCCCACTGGTTGACGCCCGCCATCGGCAGCCGGATCACCGTGCCAGGACCGATCCCGTAGTCCCGCTGCATCGTGTACGACGCGAGCATCTCGTGCGGGTCCGACTGGTCGGGCATCCGCCCGGCGACCAGCTTGACCATCCGGCTCAGGTCCGCGGGGCGCACCTCGCGGACCGCGAGGCTGCTTTGGTCGATCGTTCGCCCGCACGAGCACGATGGCTGCCCGTAGAAGGGCGCCTGGATCGGGACAGTGCGCGCAACTCCGGGCAGCCGCGCCAGCGGCAGCGGGCCGTTGGCGTACACGACGGCGTCGTAGCCGTGCGCGGCGACGAACCGCGGGAACGCCGAGTCGGCCCGGCGGCCGGCCGTGACCGCCGCCAGCACGACCGCGGTGCCGAGCCCGACCAGCACGGCAAGCAGCAGCCAGGCCCGCCAGAACCGGCGGGCCCTGGCCGCCAGGATGACCAGGACGGCCCCCACGGCACCCTCCCCTCGCGCCCAGTCTCGCGCCGCGAGTAACCACCGCGAAAGGATGCCACCCATCCGCCCCCGCACCTGCTACCACGACCCCGCCACCGCCGGGACCCCGCCCGCCATCAGCAGCCCCCCGCGCCGCCGCCAATTCGGCAACAGATATTCCTCCCGAAGGGATTGTTCGTAACATTTGCGGCACAGTCGGAAACCAGGCCCATCACGACTGTGCACTGCCCCCATATCCAAGGCGTCGACAAATCAGGGAAGTGTGCCACGCGCTTCTCTGACGTTTCGGCAGGGGGACCTGAAATGACGGACGCCCGAGATTCCGGCTGGCAGCCACCGCGGGGAAACAGCGAGCAGAACGGGCAAGACCAGCCGCCGCAGAGGAATCAGTACGACACCGGCAGCCACCGACAGCGCATCAGCGCTGCGCAGCCGCCGCCTTACCCGCCGGAAGGCACCAATTGGTTCC
>Ga0335072_10016863_pt1 | contig 10346 bp, 9 predicted proteins | sample Lox_Sample_21_FD_206725 | JGI IMG/M metagenome (GOLD analysis project Ga0335072, IMG submission 206725) | Soil microbial communities from Loxahatchee National Wildlife Refuge, Florida, United States - Lox_Sample_2.1 | ecosystem: Environmental > Terrestrial > Soil > Wetlands | place: USA: Florida...
CTTAACCACAGGATCCGCCTGGCCGGGGGGGTGATCTGGTTCCAGCCGGAACTGCGGGTCACCTACCGGCCGCGGGCCAGCGTGCGGGCGCTGGCCGAGCAGTACTTCAACTACGGACGCTGGCGCCGGGTGGTGGCGCGGCAGCACTCCGGCACGATCAACCCCCGGTACCTGGCGCCCCCGGTCGCGGTCCTGGCCATCGCGCTCGGGGCACTGGCGGGCATCGCTGGCCTGGCCGGTCTGATCAGTGGCGCGGCCGGGGCGTGGCCCGCCGTGGCGGCCTGCGGGCTGGCCGTCCCAGCGCTGTATGTGGCGGGAATCCTCGGCGTGGCCGCGATGACCACCCGCTACCTACGCCGCAGCGCCGTGGCCTGGATTCCTGCCGTCCTGGCCACGATGCATATCGCGTGGGGGATCGGCTTCCTGACCAGCCCGCGCAGCCTGATCCCGGGAAGTGGCAGCAGCTCTACCGAGTGGAGCCGCCCGGCTGACCGGGCCGCTCGGCTGGCTGGCGCAGCAGCGCCTCCGCGATCTCCAGATCACCCGGATAGGTGACCTTGATGTTGCGCTCGTTTCCCGGTACCAGCCGGACCGGGACGTCGGGCAGGTACCGGAGCACGATGCCGCAGTCGTCGGTGGCCGGCCGCTGCGGGAAGGCCGGGTCGGCATCGGCGAGCTGATAGGCCCGCCGGATCACCGAGAGCCGGAAGCCCTGCGGCGTCTGGCAGCGGGCCAGCGTTTCGCGTCGCGGCATGCGCGTCACCATGCCGTCGGCGACTTCGACGATCGTGTCCGATGACGGAATGGCGACCCCGATGGCCTGATCCGTGGCGAGCGCGCTGATGCAGTCCGCGATGATCCGCTGGTCCAGCAGCGGTCTGGCCGCGTCGTGGAAGAGCACGTTGCACTCGCCCTCCCCGAGCGCCGCGATGGCGCAGCGTGTCGAGTCCGTCCGCGTTACGCCGCCCTCGATCACCTCGGTCACCTTGGGGTGATATTTGGAGTCTACGAATTGCTCTTTGGCCCGGCTGGCCAGGCCGGTCGGCATCACGACCGTGATCGCGGCCACGCCCGGGGCCTGCTCGAAGGCGGCCACCGAGTGCTCGACCAGGGTTCGGCCGGCCAGGACGTGCAACTGCTTGGGCCGGTCGCCGCCGAACCGCTGGCCCAGCCCGCCGGCTAGCACGACCGCCACCGTCCGCATGAGGGGACCTTACCTGGCGCCCGTAAGTGCTCGGTGGGCCGCGGCGCGCCAGGTCTGCCTCCCGCTTTGCGTGGGTAGACATAGGTACGCTAGGTCACTGAGCGGACTCGTGCAGTACTGGATAAGCCGGATGATCGTAGTCGGGCCGGTTGTGGAGCCTACGGGAGCGCGGGCGTGAGCGTACCGGAGACGCTGGACGACCTGCCGCGCCGTCTGGCCCGCTGGGCAGTGAACCGGTCGCTCGCCCCGGCCTCGGTCTCCGGGATCTCGCTCGCCCTGGCCGTCTGCGCCGCAGGCTGGTTCAGCGCGGGAACCAGGCCAGACAACGTCAACGGGGCGCTGGCTTTGTGCGCGAGTTATCTGGCCGCCTGCGCGGCCAGATGGCTGGCCGGCCCGGCTTCCGATGCGCCGTCGCGATCGGCCGGCACCGCCGCTGGCAATTTGGCGGAATGGTGCGGCGCCGTGTCCGAGTACGCCGTCTACGCCGGGCTGGCTGTGGGCGGATATGAGGAGCACTGGAGCGATACCTGGCAGCTGGCCGTCGCGGTGATGATCGTGCTGTCGGTGCGCAGGACGGCGATCGCGTGCAGCCGCCCGGCCATCGACGCTTCCGGTTCCGGGAACTCGGCTGCCCACGCGATCCGCGTGTTCCTCAGCTGCCCGCCGGGCGGGCGGATCGCGCTGATCACCCTGGCCGCGCCAATCTGGGGTGCCCGGGCCACGCTGATGTTCCTGCTGGAGTGGGGGATCATCGCCACCTGCTTCGTGCTCACCGCGCATGGCCCCTACCGGGTCGTCGTTGCGGGATCACCCGAGCCGGTGGGGCCGGCCCGCCTGGCCGACTCGCCAGTTCCGGTGGAAGCGGAGGGGATGCCGGCCGAGCTGGCCGCGCCGGCCAGCGGCATGGACCAGGCGGAGGAGGCGCCGCCCGAGCTGGCCGCCCCGACCGACGACGCAGGCCAGGATGAGCTGCCGCTGCCCGAGGCGGACTACCCGGAATCGACCGCGGCGCTTGACCTGTTTGTCTATGCCGGGCAGGCCCCGCAGGCCCAGGTGAAACCGGAGGCGGTGGCGGATCCGCGGGCTCTTGCGGTCATGGCGGCATGCCGGGATGACGGAACGGCCGCGGTCTGGCTCGGCCGGGTGGTCAGAGGGGAGCTGGTGCCGCTGCCGCCTGCGGTGGCCGGACTGGCCGCCACGTCGTTGCTGGCCTGGCTGGGCATGCGGAACCTCCCTGGGGTACTGCTGCTCACCCCGGTTGTCGTGATGCTGCTGGCGGCGTTCGGGTCCAGGCACCCCCACGACGGGCGCCTGGACTGGCTGACGCCGGCCGTGCTGCTGGCTGGCCAGCTGGTGTACTTCGCCGCCGTCGGCTTCTCGTTCCGGGTTCCGCCGCCCGTGACGTTCACGCTGTGCGGGCTGGTCGCGCTGCATTACGTGGAGCTTGCCGGCCGCGGCTGGCCGGATGCCGGCCAGGCTCCCGACACCAGGCTGGGCTGGGAGGGCCGGATATTCATCGCGGGCCTGGGCGCCATGTTCGGGATCGCCATGATCGCCTACCTGGCGCTGTCGGCGTATCTTGTGGTGCTGGTCTGCGCAAAGATCCTGACCAGCCGGCCCCTCGCTCCGGAAGGGGCGTGGCGGTGATCGGCATGGTTCTCGCGGCCGGGGCCAGCAGGCGGCTCCGCCCGGAAACCGACGAGCTGCCCAAGGCGCTGCTTCCCGTGGCCGGGGAGACGACGATCCTGGACATCGCACTGCGCAACCTGGCCGCCGTGGGCATGCGCGAGGTCGTGATCGTGGTCGGGCACGCCGCGCACGCGATCGCCGACCGGGCAGCCGATCTCGAGGCCTCGTACGGGGTCACGCTGGAACTCGTGCACAACGGCAGGGCGCTCGAGTGGAACAACGCGTACTCCCTGTGGCTGGCCCGTGAGTACTTCAGCCGCGGAGCCCTGCTGGTCAACGGCGACACCGTGCATCCGGTCAGCGTGGAGAAGACGCTGCTGGCGGCCAGGGGGATGGGCGCGGCGCGGGTCATCCTGGCCGTCGACAATTCCAAGTCGCTCGCTGACGAGGAAATGAAGGTGCTCCTCGATGCCCGGGGGCTGCTGAGCAGGATCTCGAAGAAGCTGGAACCGGCCAGGGCCTACGGGGAGTACATCGGCGCGACGCTCATCGAGGCGTCGGCCGCGGTGCCGCTGGCCGACGCCCTCGAGACCACCTGGCGCCGGGACCCTGGGCTCTACTACGAGGACGGCTACCAGGAACTCGCGGACCGGGGCGGTGCCATCGCGGCCGTGCCGATCGGCGAGGTCGACTGGGTCGAGGTCGACGACCACAGCGACCTGCGCCGGGCCCGCGAAATCGCTGCTCACTGTCAGTAAAACATCGATTACTGCTAGTCTCGCGGACATGCCGCTCCTGGCCCGCATGCTGGCTGCGCCGCTGACCGTCGATATACGGCCGGGTGCGATCTGCAGCCTGGGAACGCTGCTGGCCGACCGGCGCATCGCCACCGAAGGCCGGGTGGCGGTGGCGGTGGGCCCCAGCCAGGGGGACAGCATCGTCGCCGAGCTTGAAATCGAGGCGGGTGAGGTGTTCCGGGTCGCCGATGGCAGCCACGGCAGTGCCGTGGCGCTGGGCAAGCGGCTCCGGGCCGGGGCGTACGAGGCGGTGGCTGGCATCGGCGGCGGCCGGACCATCGACGTCACCAAGTTCGCCGCGCACATGGCGGGCATCCCCATGGTGGCGGTGGCCACCAATCTGGCGCACGACGGCATCGCCTCGCCGGTCAGCTCGCTGGAGCACGAGTCGGGGAAGGCCTCCTACGGGGTTGTCATGCCGGTCGCGGTGGTCGTGGACCTGGACCGGGTGCGGTGTGCTCCCGATCCGCTGGCCAGTGCCGGGATCGGCGACGTGGTCAGCAATCTGTCGGCGATAGCGGACTGGGAACTGGCCGCGGCCGACACCGGCGAGCAGGTAGACGGGCTGGCCGCCGCCATGGCCAGGTCCGCGGCCCACGCCGTGCTGCACCACCGGGGACAGGCGCGGTCGGATGAGTTCCTCACCGTGCTCGCCGAGGCGCTGGTCCTGTCCGGGATGGCGATGGCGGTGGCCGGGTCGAGCCGCCCGTGCAGCGGTGGTGACCACGAGATCATGCACGCGATCGACCAGCTCTACCCAGGCACCGCCAGCCATGGCGAGCTGGCGGGCGTGGGCGCACTGTTCTGCGCTCACCTGCGCGCCGATCCCGGCCAGGCGGAGCTGATCTCCGCCTGCCTGGCCAGGCACGGATTACCGGCCACCCCAGAGGATCTGGGGTTGTCGGTTGCGGACTTCACCAAGGCCGTGGCCTGTGCTCCGGCCACCCGGCCGGGCCGCTACACGATCCTGGAACGCCTCGGCCTGCCGGAGGCGGAGATAGCCGAGCGAGTGGTGGAGTATGCCCGGGCCTACGCTGGCTGAGCTGAAGGCCGCGGGGCAGCCGCAGTCAGTCATGACCAGACTGAACGATGAGCACTGGGCCGGCCGCCTCTACATGCGCAAACTGTCGCCCGGGGCGACCTGGGTCTTTGCCCGGATCGGCTGGTCGCCGAACGCGGTCACCGCGGCGTTCATCGTCTGTGGCGTGGCCGCGGGCGTGGTCGTGGCGTTCGGCGGCCTATGGACCGCCGTGGCCGGCGCGATCCTGATCCAGGCCTACCTGCTGTTCGACTGCTCCGACGGCGAGCTGGCCCGATGGAGCAGGCGGACCTCGGTGGCCGGCATCTACCTGGACGGCGTCGGTCACTACCTGGGCGAGGCGGCGCTGCTCACCGGGCTCGGCATCCGGGCGCAGGGTCACCTCACGCTGAGCGGCGGCTACCTGAGCGCTGGCCTGGCCGCCGCGCTGCTCGCGTCGATCGTCAGGGCCGAGACCGACAACGTGACCGTCGCCCGGGCTAAGGCTGGCCTGCCCGGCACTCACGAGGACACCGCGCTCGCGCCGCGCTCCGCCGGGCTGGCGCTGGCCCGCCGCCTGGCCAGCGTGCTGCGGGTACACCGGATCACGCAGGCGGTCGAGCTCTCCCTGCTGATCCTGATCGCCGCGCTCGCCGACGCGGCCCGGGGCGGGCTGGCCGTGACCCGGGCACTGAGCGTTGCCTGCCTGGCCATGGCCGCCGTGATGGTCGTCGCGCACCTGGCGGCGATCCTCGCGTCGAGGCGGCTACGTTGAAGCTGTCCTGCGTCATCCTGACAATGGGCAGCCGCCCTGCCGAGCTGGACCGCGCGGTAGCGAGCGCCATCGCACTTGGACGCCGAACGCGCGGCGGTGCGGTGGAGGTGGTGGTGGTCGGCAATGGGGCCGACGTGCCGTCGGCGCCGCCCGGCGTCACGATGGTCAGGCTGCCCGGCAACGTCGGCGTAGCGGCTGGGCGGAACGCCGGCGTGGCGTCGTGCGGGGGCGACGTGGTGCTGTTCCTTGACGACGACGGCTGGTACCCCGATCCGGGCCTGGGCGAGCACGTCGCGGGGCGGTTCGCGGCCGATCCGGCGCTCGCCGTGCTCTCGTTCCGGGTCGCCGATCCCGGTGGCGGCCCCGGCGCGCGGTGGCACGTGCCGCGGCTGCGGGCCGGTGATCCGGGGCGGTCCTCCACGGTGACCACGTTCGCGGGCGGGGCCTGCGCGATCAGGCGCTCGGCGTATCAGGAGGCCGGCGGCCTCCCCGCGCAGTTCTTCTACGCCCATGAGGAGACCGATCTGGCCTGGCGGCTGCTCGGCCTCGGGTACCGGCTGGAGTACGACGCTGCGGCCCGGATATGCCACCCGGCACTGCCGAACGCCAGGCATGCCAGCTGGTACCGGCTGGACGGAAGGAACCGGGTGCTGCTCGCGCGCCGGAACCTGCCCTGGCCCCTGGCCGCTGCTTACCTGCTGGACTGGCTGGCGCTGACCGCCCTGCGGGAGCGGTCAGCGAGCGCCCTGCGGGCCTGGCTGGCCGGATTCGCCGAGGGCTGGCGGATGGACGCGGGAGGCCGGCAGCCACTGTCGGCGGGCACTGCCTGGCGGATGACCCGCGCCGGGCGTCCTCCCCTTATCTGAGGGAGCGGGAACTATTCAGTGGCCGAACTTCCAGCGCACGCTAAGCTTTCCCCAGTGAAGGACTATCTACGCTAATGCTGACGCTGAGGTCAGCACCACCCCAGGCCGGGGCGTCGGGTTCCCTGGCCCGGTTGCTGTCGCCTGTCAGCGTCCCAAGCTACTGGGCGGCCACGGCCTTCGCGATCTGTGCGCTATTCGCTGGCGGCGTGGCGCTGTTCAGCACGAATGGCCTGCACCGGTTGTGGGGCTTGATCGCCAGCTGTGCCTACGTCGCGGCCGCAATGGCAGTGCTGGCCTGGCGCTCCCGGGGAATCGACCTTGGGCTGGTGCTGAGCGTCGGCGGTGCCCTGGTCACGCCGTTGTTCGTGAACGCAGCCACCGGACGGCGGCAGCCAGAGGTTGCGGTGATCGCCCGGTCAGCCAAGCAGCTGGTGCATCACCACTCGCCGTACCAGAGCGTCGCCTCGCTCGCCACGGTTCACGATCCCAACGCCTATAACCCATATCTCCCGGTCATGTCGCTGTTCGGTATACCGCGAGCGCTGTTCGGATCCCATGTGATCACCGATCCCCGAGTCTGGTTCGGCCTCGCGTTCCTGGTCATTTTCTGGCTGGCGCTGCGGGCCGCCGGGGCCCGGAACTGCGTTCGCTGGACGGTGTTCGTCGCGGCCTCGCCGGTGATCGCGTTCGAGCTGGCCGTAGGCGGAACCGACATCCCGATCCTGGCCCTGATGTGCCTTGGCTTCGCGCTGCTGTGGCGGCGTCCGAGGTTCGCCCTGGCCGGGATCGCACTCGGCCTCGCGTCCGCCGCGAAGTCCACGGCGTGGCCGGCCGTGGCCGTCGCCGCGGTGCTGGTCGGAACGCGCTATGGCAAGAAGCCGCTCCTGGTCTTCCTCGGCTGGGCCCTGGCCTCGTGCGCGGCGATCGTCGGGCCGGTCGCGATTGTCTGGCCGAGTGCCCTGGTTGACAACACGATCACGTTCCCGCTTGGCCTGGCCGACGTCAAGTCGGCCGCCGCCAGCCCGCTGCCCGGGCACGTGCTGGCCGACACGGGCCGGATCGGGCACCTCATCGCCATCGGTCTGCTGGTGCTGGCCGGATCCCTGATCGCGGGTTCGCTGGTGGTCCGCCCTCCGGTAACCGTTCCGTCCGCCGTCTGGCGGCTCATCATCGGCCTGACGCTGATGTTCACGCTGGCACCGGCCACCCGCTTCGGGTACTACATTTATCCCGCAGCACTGTTCCTGTGGCTGGAGGTGTCGCGGCTCGGGCTCCGGCAGGCCGAGGCCGACAACCGGGCGGCCAGCAGTGATCCGCCCGGGCAGGCCGTCCCGGTGGTCAGCTCGGCTTAGCGGCTGGCCGGCTCCCGGCCAGGTCGGCGAACTCCACCTGCCAGCCGGCGTACCAGGCGGCAAACCACGGTTCGCCCGCGGCCAGCGGGACGATGTATCTCACGGTCTGGGCGTAGTACGCCCGCTGCCGGTTTGGCGGCAGGTTACGCAGCGTCTGCACGTTGCTCATCCGGTCGGCCAGCTTGACCAGGACCGCGTCGCGGGGCGCGTCGCGAAGTCCGCGCAGGTAGGCTTCCCGGGCGGCCGGGGAGTCCTCGGCGTGGCCGGGAGCCGGGATCGTGACCCAGCCGACGAGTTCGGCCACCCGCGGCCCGAATGCGGCGCGGACGTCGGCCAGCGTGCACGGTGTGTCCTCGACGACATCGTGCAGGACCGCGGCGACGAGCACATCCGGGCTGCTCACCCCGGCGCCCTCGACCAGGATCTGCGCGGCCTCCAGCAGGTGCTCCAGGTAAGGCACGCCGGTCTTGCGCCGCTGGTCGCCGTGGTACGCGGTGGCGAACTCCACCGCTTTGGCGATCGTGGCGACCACTTCGGCGGGCAGCCGCCGCTCGAGGCCGGGCGCGGCCTGCGCCCACGTGTGCCAGCCGGTGAAAGTCTCCATCGCCGTCGCAGGGTCAGGATAAGGGAGTGTCTGGCCCTTCGAACGCCGACTGGTCAGTGCAGATGCGGGTGTTCGCCTTGATCGCGCCGTCGGAGGCGCCGACGGCGGTGACCGATGGCGTGGACGAGGGGGAGGCGGACGTCGAGGGCGCGGGATTGAGCGCGGAGAAGTCGGAGCCGATGATCAGCACGACCGTTCCCGGGGTCAGCGACGAGTCCTGCTGCACCTGGGCGCTGGGGACCACGGCCTTCAGGGTGTTGACGGCCGGCATATCCGAGGACGCCGCGTACTCGATCAGATTGGTGGTGTAGTCGAAGTTGCTGGCGTCTGCCGTGCCCACGACGTTGAAACCCTCGTTGGTCAGGTCACTGCCTGCCTGGCTGGCCTCCCCGGTGATCCCCGATCCGTTCAGGACCTGGACGTTGACCTTTGATGGGGCGGCGTCCAGCGTGGGCGTCGTCGACTTCTTGGCCGACTTGCCGTTCTTTGCCGCCTTGGGCAGTGTCATGTCGTGCTGGATGGAGGTGAACAGCTGACCGGCCTGCGGCTGCTCGAATTCCACGTCGTTCTGGTCCGGCGGGTACGGGATGTTGGGCGCGGTGATGAACTGGACCGAACTGGATGTGACGCCCCGCAGGCTCTCGGCGATCTGCAGCATGGCAGTCTGGTCCAGGCCCGTGTCGGTGGTCATCGCACTGGTGGCGTCGCCCACCACCTTTATTATCTTGCTCGGGCTGTGCAGCAGGCCGCTGTGCTCCATGCCCTGCACCAGGGCGACCATGAGGTACTGGTCCCGCGTGATCCGCTGGATGTCGGAGCCGGTGCCGAGGCCCTCGCGGGTGCGCCAGAACGCGAGCGCCTCGTGGCCAAAGATATGGTGGCGGCCTGCCGACAGGTCAAGTCCTGACTGAGGGTCATCGACCGCGAACGGCAGGCAGACCGTGACTCCGCCGAGGTCGTTGACGATCTGCTCGAAGCCGGTGAAGTCAAGCTCGATGAAATGGTCGACGTGGATGCCGGTGACCTGCTCGAAGGTTTTCCAGGTGCAGGCCGGGCCGCCGAAATCCAGGGCCGCGTTGATCAGCTCAACCTGGCCGGGGTCGGCCTGCTGGCCTGATGTCCCATCGCTGGCTGGGCAACTCAGGATCGGGACCATGGTCTCGCGCGGGATGCTGATCACGGTGACCTCGTGATGGCCCGGCGAGATGTGCAGCAGCATCAGGGTGTCCGAGCGGCTGCCGGGATTCACGGTTGCCGACCCGCCGATACCTTTCTGGCCGACGCGAGTGTCCGAGCCGATCAGCAGGATGTTCTCGGCGTTGTTGAGCTTGGGCGGCTGCTTGCCGACCAGTGCCTGCACGTCGATGCGCTTGATGCTGTCCCAGAAGCTCCGGTACTTGGCGTAGGCGGCCAGGGTGCCGGCCACGAGCACGCTCACCACAACAACCGACGTCCACGCCGCGACCTTCTGGGCCAGCGAACGCCTTGGCCGCCGGCGCCCGGGCCGCCCACGGCGCCTGCCCCCGCCCGCCTCACCCACATCGTTCCGGCCGCTCATCGCTCCTCCGGGCCGCGGTCCCGTCCGTCATCGCCGGGGGTCTGGCCGCTAGGTTCCGCCTATCTTATGTGCTCGTAGTGGGGGAATTCGTCAGTAGTTGGCAAAGCTGCTGCTTAGGAGGTCGGGCTGGGCCGGGTTCGGCCGGCTCTGCGCAGCCACCCATCCCGCTGCGGCGCCGGACGGCGTGGCCGCCCGGCTAATGCTTGACGGCCCGCTCTACAGTGGGAACCGTGCGCTCTGGCGACCGCCCGACCGGCAGCACCGCCGCGACTGACCAGTCCGCGGCGGCCGCAGACGTCACTGGCAACCCTGAGGATAGCGAAGCTGACCGGCCGGTGACGGCCGATGCGCCGGCCGCCGGGGTGACCGGTGACGGCCAGGCTGAGCAGCCGGAACCTGATCACGACAGCCCGCCGGCGCCAGGATCGGAAGAGCGGCCCGAACCCGGCGAGGACCAGAAGAAGCCGGGTGAGGGCCGGGCGCGCCGGGGGCTAATGTCGCAGGCCCGGACGGCGGTCTCGCGCCACAACGGGTCGCGAGAAG
>Ga0335072_10016864_pt1 | contig 10346 bp, 10 predicted proteins | sample Lox_Sample_21_FD_206725 | JGI IMG/M metagenome (GOLD analysis project Ga0335072, IMG submission 206725) | Soil microbial communities from Loxahatchee National Wildlife Refuge, Florida, United States - Lox_Sample_2.1 | ecosystem: Environmental > Terrestrial > Soil > Wetlands | place: USA...
TTCAAGTGAGGAAAGACGAAGGTGCAAGGGTAAGGTTTGACCCCAATTCATTAGTGCCTGATCAAGTTGAAAGACTCTGGCGACATCGCTAGACTCTGTTTTATAGAATAGCGAATTATGATTGTCTTTCTGAGTGTTGTCGTCGTGGCCCATGTATAATGCAAGAAGAATGTCGTTGATGATGGAGTAGAGATGAAGTGATTTAACATAAAAAGCCATCATTGGTGGTCGGTCCGCTGGTTGTGTGTCGACTCCATCAACTTGACGACCAAGAAATTCATCGTCTATCATCGCGGGCAGGGGAACTTCATCGGATAAAGATTTCGATATCATCGCTGGCCGCCCGAAGGTCATGGATAAAACACTACGCTAAGTTAGAAAAGGTCTGGACCAAAGTGTAATGTATACAACGACGGCAAGAAGATGGATGATGAGGAGGAAGTTAACAGCGAGAAAGAAATAGACGACTAGAAGAAAGCAGATGACAAGAAGAATTAAAATGGCGACTGAGCATTAGGTAACAATTGGGATATATTCCATTTAAATTACTAAAAGATACACACCGATCCATCATGATACATCCATGCCAAATCCTTCGAGCAAGCTCTCTCTCCACCGGAGACTGTAGCCTAAAACTCGACTCTGGGAGGTGAAATCCTAAACTTTGTGCGACACGGATGGCATGACCAACGACCATCCAACACTGATGTGGAGTGTTTGTACTCTGCAGATACTGTCCCATGAGGAGAAGACATTGAATAAGCTCAGTAGATCCGATATCCCATAAGTCTAGACGGAGCAAGTCCTGAGCACGTTTGAAATACACTTTTGCCTGAGCTTCTCGTCTTTCCGGCTGTATTGACTGCGAAAGCTGACAGCCCAGAGCAAATATGACATTCATGGTGCAAATGAGCATACGTTCGTCCGTATTTGGCGATGAGCCTGACCAAATGGACTCATAAGCGTCCTCGAACATTTGCCGATTCACAAACGGGTAGAGTGGATATACTAGGGTCCAATAGACCTCCATAAGACCATCTGCAGTCTTTCTTGAAGGCAGAACGTAGTCGACATTTTCTTCAAAGTTCCCAATTCGCTGAGTTGGTGGAGACATTTGGAATAATGAGGATTTACTGGCTCCTGCCTCCGAACCTTTCTTTTGCGGAACTCCAATTTTCACATCAATGGCTGATTTGATTTGCCTCATGAAAGAGCCTGCACTGCTGCTTCCAAAGAACTCTTGGCTCGCTGACTCGTCACCAACTACACCAGTCATCGAATCAATGCCCCGGGATTTCTCTCCCTGTGGTCCACCAGGACTTGGGATACTCTCAGGTAATGCAGGACTTGCAGAAATATTAATCACATTCTGCTGCAACGGAGGCTGCTTGTAAGCAAGAGGTGTTAATAGAGATCCGTCCAGAGAATTTGATAACAAAGATGGAGACCGTGGTCCCTGGCGTTCTTTGAGGGGGGCATAGTCCGTCTGACTATAGAATCCAACGGTTTTCTCCCTGTCCCTGTTATAAGCGCAGCCCACACCTTTATCCTTTCTTCTTGCGCAGAGACCGCATGGCCGTAGACCATCGCATTTAACTTTTCTTGTCCTGCAGGTATCGCATGCAAGAGCGATCTTTTGGCGCTTCCTGGGTCTCTCTATGCTGAATCCCGTCTGCTGTATTAGAGGTTGAACGGCCGATGACGCCCCATCACCCTGAGGAGAGTTGGTGGCCATGATGTCCAGTGTAGGATTGGATGAGCACAACATCTGCACTACCCATTGACTGTCATTATATCTAAAGTTGTCGTCGTACTAGGACCTGTCGCGGTTGCGACGACTATCGTCATTCAGAAACCTCCTGTCGTTATGTTGTTTGATGGGGAAGTTAGAACGATTTCCCCACACCTCCGCACCAAGCTTATCCCCCAAGCTTTCAGCTTAGACCGCCAATCATCAAGCCTTCCGAGATGAGCTCGGCGAAGTTACATCCCGAGCTCTGGTTCCGACGTTTTACCTTGGTCAAAGATATCAAGAGAAGGACCAGATGCATATAAAGGGAAGACCCAAGTGGTCTTTGCGATTTGAATAATAATTATTGCCTCAACAATTAAACGCCATCAAGCTATTTATTAATCATGGCCTGGTCCAGACTAATTAGATTCCTTGATGATGAAGACAAGATAATCTTCGGGGAACCAGAAATCAAGACAGCGGCTGACTTGCTTGAGAAATATCAAGGGAAAGCGCTGTACGCATCAGAATTGGAAGGAAATAGTCCGTTCGCTCTTTCGCCGACTGGAAGGAAAGTCCACGTCAAGCGGTTGCTGGAAGTTCTTACCCCAGCTGATGTACCTATCGTTCGTTGCATTGGCCTAAATTACATGAAGCACAGTACGTTTCAGAAACCGTTTGCGAGCATTATTTCACTGACAGATACCGTCTCAGTTGCTGAAGGGGGTCGAAAGCCACCGCCTTACCCCTCCCTTTTTTTCAAACCGTCCACATGTGTGGCTGGCTTCGACGAAGACATTCCAATACCAAAAATCGCACAAGAGGATCAACTAGATTACGAGGGTGAATTGGTAAGTCATTTCAAGCTCGCGATCAAGTCCTAAATCTGATAGACTGAGTAGGCGGTTATTATCGGAAAAGCTGGCAAGAATATCTCCAAAGAGGACGCAATCCAATATGTTGCAGGCTATGCCGCGTCGAATGACGTTTCTGCACGAACGTGGCAACGCGACCCCGCATATGCGGGAATAGTTCCGCAGTGGTGCTTCAGCAAAGGCTTCGATAAATTTGCTCCGCTTGGGCCGATGATAGTCTCGCCGTCCATTGTTGGCGATGCAAGCAACTTGGAGCTACGAACCTTCGTAAATGGGGAACTGCGGCAGGATAGCAATACTAACGATCTCCTGTTCGGCGTGTGCGACATCATCAGCTTCCTAAGTCAGGGGACAACCCTGGAAAAGGGAACAGTCATCCTGACTGGCACTCCAGCTGGTGTAGCCATGGGCATGAGGCCAACACCTCGTTATTTGAAAAACGCTGATGTCGTTGAGGTCAAAATCGAACATCTGGGCAGTGTCAAAAATCGTATGGTATTCGAATAGACCAAATTTGGACTGTGCAGACAATTTCCTTTTCTGAAAAGCTGTAATAGATCGCCTTGTCACTTTTATCAGATTAGAATACTAAAAGACTTAAAACAATAGATATATTTTGTAGGGAAAAGTTTGAATTGGCTAGAACTTGTTTACTATTACAAATCGGGATTTGCTTTGGACGGGATTTTCCCGTTCCTTTAATCCTTAGCCTCGGGACAATCATGGTTTACATATTATAAGTAGGCGGCCTTATGCCTGTGTTTGAGGTTCTTCGTACTCTGCAACTATAAATTTCAGCTACCACTAAGAAAGCACAGCACACCCCTGGTACAATGGACGAATCCGTTTATCAGGGAACGTGCTTATGTGAAGGCGTCAAGTTTACTGTCCAAGGGAAGCCAGAAAATATCTTTGCATGTTACTGTACGGATTGTCAAAAGAATGCAGGCGGACCCGCACAAATGGTTAAGCTTCCTAACATTTTATTTGCTTCGTGTATTGACAATAATACAGTCAGCTAAATTCCCTAAAGAAGCCGTCAAGATTGAACAAGGCGAGGAATATATAAGTGATTGGCTGGTACCGACGACCATCAGCGGTTTCGAGAAACATAAGATCTTCTGCAAACGCTGTGGTTGCACACTTTGGACAATTCCAATGGCCCATGGTGGTAGCCATTACATAGTAAGAACAGCACTGTTGGAAGGGGGGTAAGTTCATCCTATCCTTCCGTGAAAATACAATTATTCATTTTGAGCAGGCTTCAAACTTTCAAACCGTTGGTAGAGTTCTTTAGGAAGATGAAGCCTGAGTATATAAAATGCATCGAGGGAGCAAAGAGCTATGAAACCATGCCAGGCAGATAAACATGGTGCATTTTCAAGATGCTCTCTTCCACATAATGTATAGCACCCAAAATTGTAGCAGTCTGTTAAACTTTGAGTATATTCTTAGAAAGAATTGACTGCTTCAACTGCAAAGTGAAAGGATAATTGTACAGTCCTAAATAGGTTTCTTTTGCATAGCTCCTTGCAGTGAAAGTCGATTTAATTCAGGACAACACAGAACCTAATTTAATGACACTATACTCTATAAAGACAAGAAGAGCCTTGACGACAAACATTGACAATGGGAACGATCTTGGAGACTGGAATGTGTTCCGACGATAACAATTTACAACCTATTAGAGCAGGATCCGTCGGTTCGGAATGAAACCATGCATATCCTCAAGCCGCTGGACACGGGATTTTCAGGTTACCGTTCAGCCGACGACTCGTATTTCCAACATTGCCACTCGGAAGTTTCTTTCTGGCTGCGGACGATGGTCGGATAGGTCGACTTGGACGTCATTGTATATATTTCAGCCTGCGCAGATCAATATGTTCTATAGAGTAGAGAGGATATTTATTATAGAGAGAATCTAGTTCAATTCATCGAAAAGAGGACACCGCTTTCAGTAAATATGTCTATTACGACAGCCTTAGAGACCACCACGGCCAAGTCCGAAGGAGCTTTTCTAGAGTCACTCCCCCCCAAGCATCTAGCTCCACTATGGACAGAAATGGCAAAAATGGTTCCTCCTCGGCCGAATCCAAGTGCAACAACAGCTTTGTGGAAGTACAAGGAGGTTAGACCACTATTGATGGAGGCAGGCGAGGTTGTTGACGCGGAAGAAGCAGAGCGGAGGGTTCTCATGCTTGTAAATCCTTCAATGGGTAACACCAACAGTTCATCCATGAAATTATTGAGTGGCTTACAATACTTTAGACGCACCGCATACTACAGATACAATTTATGGTGGGCTTCAATTGATACTTCCAAACGAGACGGCCCCTGCGCACCGGCACATTGCCTTCGCCCTGCGTTTTATCATAGAAGGCGAAAATGGCTTCACAGCTGTGGAAGGCCAGAAAATGATAATGGAACGTGGCGATGTCATTTTAACACCATCATGGCATTGGCATGACCACGGGAACGAAGGGCAAAACCCGGTAATCTGGCTTGACGGGCTTGATCTCCCACTGTTTAAGTATACACCAGTCAATTTCGCAGAGCCGTACAAGGAGAAGCGTTACCCTAGCGAGTAAGTAATCTACGCTTATAGGAGACCATGAGCTGCGATTGTTAATTACGAGAACTTTATAGACCATCGAAGAATTCTCCGTGGCGCTTCCCATGGAAAGATGTGGAGGCTTCCTTGAAAGCTCAATCTGGACCTCATCGCATCCACCACTACCAGAGCAATGGGAAGCATCTCTCTAACACACTTAGTGCACAAGCGGAAATGATCGAAGCCAGTCACAACACTGCTGTGACGCAGGAGACTTGTTCATTCATCTATCACGTCTATGAAGGAGAGGGTCAAACGATAGTCAAGACGCCGAGCGGGAAAGTGAGCAAGATTGATTGGACATCAAAGGACACATTCACGGTCCCAGCTTGGTCTGAGCTTCAGCATATTAATAAAGGCTCTACCCCTTCATATTTATTTGCGATCAACGATCGGCCTTTGATAGAGAGTTTAGGACTTGGACACAAGGTTACTTGAAGGAGGAATGGTGTATCAGACAAGCACTGACGTATTTTAATTGAGAGGAAAGCATGCGGTTAGCACAAATCGAGCAGGAAATCTGATTGTAGAACCTTTCCATGACTATCGTGTCGCACAAACAGAAATAGTCACCATGTTGGGCGTAACCCAAAATCTCCGGTTGCTGATAGATGCTTGAATATATAGAGAGACAGCATTGCTCATTGAGCATGACTCTCGAAGGGTCAAGAGCCGACTGTTTTGATGGATCCAATCGTGAGCGCCTTTTTGGATGTCATGGCGAGGAATGAATCTATAAGACTAAGCAACTTTGTAAATAAATATAAAACTATAACTTAAAGCTAATTTGTGATGTTCCAACATCCAAATCTGGGTGGGTTCAACTGCTGTTTAAAGTAGCCTTGAACATCCTGTTGGGCACTCACAGTCCTAACGTACTGTTGCCAGGATTGCAAGAGGAACTTCGAAAAAATCATGACCTAGACGGTCATCTTGTTATATCTAGGGTGATTTCAACTAATATAATTGCAGACTGCCTTCTATCTGTGATGATAATCTCAACGCGGCCAAACAGTGTAAGAAAATGTAGCGCACAGGGTACATAATTCAGGTGACATGTCGTTAGTTGGCTTAGTAAGGGGCATTTACCTCTGTTTCTCGCTAAACAGAACCTTCTCCTTCAAAGAACAACGTTGTAATTATTATACGACTCTACTGCTTTCCAATGATTCGCTTAGGACTCTCTAATGCCTCACATAATATTCTCGTGACTCAATATCCTAGCCAACTTGACCTGGGTAGACTCATCATAAACAGTCTCTGATGGGATTGCTCCTGGTCACTTCTGGTTTTGAGGGGTTACCTATTAGGAGAAAGCAGAAAGTTAAATCGAGCCGATAATTATACGAATGGTTCCAAAGCCGATCGTTGATTGAATAATGACTTGCGGAACAGTATAGGTGGTGCTTTGGATGACCCGACTATCATTAATGTTACACAAATATTGGTGTGTTGTTGAGTTAGCCTTGTCGAATGATTGCCTTTGCAAGACGAGATAGAAGAGTTGCTGACCTAAAGCAGCTGGAAAAGTATCAAATGAAAGAACTAATAACTCTGAAGAGATAATCGAGTGGTGTAGGGTTCCCAACATGTCGCAACCATACATACACGTCCCTCTCAAAGGCTCCTACTCGATCCGCGTGCTTTTTTTAGAGCCCGCGGCGAACCACGCTACTCCCCTTCGCTGCAGTCTCGCAGAACTACCGCTCGATCCAGTGCCTAAATTCTCTGCGCTTTCCTATGCATGGGATGGACAGTCGCTCTCCTCCCCCGTCGAATGCGGCGGCGGCGTGCTCAAAATTACGCCGAACTGCGAATCCGCCCTTCGTCGGCTGCGGGACGGGCACGACGTGCGCAACTTGTGGATTGACAGCGTTTGCATCGACCAGAATTCTCCTGCCGAGCGCAACCAGCAGGTCGCGCTCATGGGCGAAATCTACAAGCGCGCCGAGCAGGTCGTTGTCTGGCTGGGCGAAGGCGATGAAAGAACGGAGTTGGCGATGCAGCGGCTCTCGGACATTGGGCAAATCGGTAGCGGGAACGACAAGGCACATATGGTGAGCACGCTCAAGCTGATATTCGGCACGGGCGTGCGCGACCCATCCGAGGATCCAATTGGACCGGTTTTCGAGCGGTCTTGGTTCTATCGCGTGTGGACGGTACAGGAAGTGACCTTACCACTAGTCGAAAACGTCGTCGTGCACTGTGGGAGCATTATGTTCCCCTGGATCTTCCTGCTCATAGCGGTGAACTATCTCAAGATATCAAAATACAGGTGGGGCAAGTGGGACGAGGCCACGCACCTGCAGAAGCGTATTAGCGGCTTACTGATGGATAAAAGACAACCTGGGTTTCGCCAGATCTTTGACAGTGGGCCAAAAAATGTTGATCCGTACCAGGGAATCCTCCAGATTTTGGCGTCTGCGAGGGAGAAAAAGGCCACGGAGCCAAAAGACAAGATTTTCGCGCTCTTTGGCATGATGAAGGAGCTGGAGTTTGATCTGCCTCTGCCAGATTATCAAAAATCTCTGGAGCAGATTTACACAGAGGCTGCTGTCGCTTGCATTAACCACGACAGATGCTTGCACATACTGTTCGAAGCGCCATCAGATAATCGCCGCTCAGAGCTTCCGTCTTGGGTGCCTGATTGGACTGATGTCGGATGGAAATCTACAGATTCTAGGAAAGCTATGCTCGGAAAAGGCTTTCGGGCCGCTGGATCAGCAAGCCCGCGATGGAGCTTTTCGCCGGATCAACGGCGCCTGCTGCTATCGGGAAGACTAGTTGACTCTATCTGCCATCGCGGTGCTCCCCTCGAACTCGACTGTGACTTTGACCTCGACTTCCTGTACGTTGGAAGCGGTAAATTGAAGACCCCTGAATTTCTGCGCATGATTTATCCCGCCATTGGCTTGTTGAGAAGCTGGGTTGGCATCAGCTTGCAGTACAGGGAATATCCCACGGGAGAGACCGTAGAGATAGCGCTTCAGCGCACTTTGGTGGATGGCGAGGTGGCGCAAACCTCCCAAGCATCAAGCGAACACGCATTCGATGCCTGGCACGATATCATGAAGAGCAGTGACACGGATGTCTTGACCACACTGGTCGCGAAAGTCCAGGCCGCTCCGCCCCATTCCGCGGAAGCGCCTATGATCAGCGATGCGGACAGAAGAACGCGGTTGGAGCAATTTCCGGCAGAATGGCAATCCTTCCTTGCGCTGACTACTGGCCCAGCGTCCTCGTATCACATTTCCGTCTTAAAACATGCCCTCAGGAAGTGTTTCTTCTCCACAGCGAATGGATACTTTGGAACGGGCGCGAGTCTTGTGCAGCAAGGAGACAGGATTGCGGTTCTTGCAGGTCTGGAGATGCCTGTGATTCTACGCAAGACTGATCAGGCGTACCGCTTTGTCACGCACGCTTATGTGCACGGTATCATGTACGGCGAAGTCTGGTCAGCAGATGTAGCAACAGAGGAGATTATCCTTATTTGAAAGGACCATATCCTGATACAATGTCGCATGTTTCAAGACCTCGGACACCAGGAGCCTTCCGGAGGGGGCAAATGGACCTTAGGGCAATCTGAATGAGTATAAGCTAGCTACGATTAATGGATCGAATCTGGATTCTTGGGTAATTTACCACTGCGGAACAGTGTGTATAGAGAAGCAGAAACACGGGCGAGATTTAAGGTAAAAGCTTTATATGGACGGATCTTACTCGCGTATTGCATCCTGCAAACAGCTAACAGCACAACAACGCATAATTCATTCTTGTTGCTTTGAGGCATTTGTTGATTGATCTCTCTCGCATGGGCAGATGCATTGGTTATTGTAACCTTCAAGGCATTTTCCCGCGCAAGCTAGGCTTGTGTGATGGCATGCGCCCAACCGCGGGCTCGCTATATTTAGATGCCTCAAGTATAGGGAGGAGCTGGAAGAGTTGTTAATTTAATCCAAACGTCGACATTGGGCTCCTAAGGAGAGGGAATTCGAACTTCAACAGTAGTCAATATATCTGCTAATCGCAAGACTACAAAGAAGATCCATTGTCCTCCATGCAGGTATGTCGCAGCTCATCACAGCAGCCGCGAAAGATCGATTACCTGGCGGGAAACGTCGCTAGCAGCGGCGAGGCCGAAACGCCTAACGCAGGGGGAGTGGGGTGAGAGTGAGCGGCGCATGAATGCAACCGAGCAAATGAGTTTGTTGTCTGTGTGGGGAGTGCCGGGGGGAGGGGGCAAACAAGGAACGGGTCGATCGAAAGGGACGCAGATAAAGGGCAGGAGAGCAGGGCTACTAAACTCGTGGGGGCCGACACCACGATCCAGATTATTGACGTAAGTAGGATAGTAACAGGTTATACATACTATATATGGACACGTATATACAGACAACATAATCAAGAAGCACCACCTGCTACAAAACCTCATCCATCCAGTTAACCACAAAAGGCGCGAAAGATGGTGCAAGTTTCACAAGTCCCGTTGCCGAGGTATCCTTTCTTGAGTCAGAGGTCCGTATTGACAAGTCTCACAACTTAAGCTCTGCCAAAGCTTTTGTCTTCCTTAAAGTCTGCTTCGCGATGTCCTGCGCCGCTCTCAGTCGTTTTATTGTAGCTTCGGCTTTCTGGCGCTTCTGAATCGTCTTTTCGTGCTCTCCCCCAAGCTCTTCAACTTCTTCGTCTTTTAGGTCCATAATGTATTCGGTGGATAAGCCGAGAACTGGACCCGCATTATCATGGAGAAAGGGCTCCACGATGTGACGATTGACGTATGATATGAAGTCTTCCAGAGCAACCTAAGATAGCTTTTAGCGTATTATTCGTAGCATGGCAACCTCGGCTAAGAAATGGAAATGCTTGCAAGTATGGCATTTAAGCAATCCATCTTTTTGAACGAGGACTCGTCATGACTTTGAGAGAGGGGCATTTTGTAATGGTACTCTTCAGATAGGTGAAGTTTTAGCTCTTACCTCGTAGTAAGCTTTAAGCAAATCATGAATCTCGTCCTGTGTATTCTTCTCGGTATGTGAATGCATCTCTTCCAGGAGGGCATTACTAGTATTGTTGTCAATGATTGCCCAGCTTTCCCAGGAACCAGACAAGGATCCTATTTCTTCAGGTTTCG
>Ga0335072_10016865_pt1 | contig 10346 bp, 9 predicted proteins | sample Lox_Sample_21_FD_206725 | JGI IMG/M metagenome (GOLD analysis project Ga0335072, IMG submission 206725) | Soil microbial communities from Loxahatchee National Wildlife Refuge, Florida, United States - Lox_Sample_2.1 | ecosystem: Environmental > Terrestrial > Soil > Wetlands | place: USA: Florida...
CGGGATGCTTGCGGAATATGTTGTCCTGCGTGAGGACGGCTTCGTCCATATCCCTGATTACATGAATTTCGAGGACGCCGCGACACTGCCATGTGCAGCCGTCACCTCTTGGAATGCGCTGGTGACCGAAGGCCACTTGCGGTCGGGCGACACCGTGCTCCTAATGGGCACCGGCGGCGTTTCAATCTTCGCTCTGCAAATCGCACGGATTCATGGCGCGCGCGTAATCGCGACCTCCAGCAGCGACGTTAAACTCGAGCGACTCAAGCAGCTCGGCGCCTCCGAAGTGATCAACTACAAGACCACGCCCGCCTGGGATAAAGCCGTGCTCGACATCACCGGGGGCCTCGGCGTTGATCACGTCGTCGAAATCGGCGGTGCGGGCACGCTGCCTCAGTCTATCAATACTGTGAAGACAGGTGGCGTCGTCAGCCTGATCGGTATTCTCTCCGGCGCCGGTACGGTCGATCCGATGCCGTTGTTATTCAAGAACGCGCGCATCCAGGGGATCCTGGTCGGCTCGCGCGAGATGTTCGATGAGATGAATCGCGCCTTCGAGGTGAATCACGTCCAGCCGATTATCGATAAGGTCTTTCCTTTCGACCAAGCGCCCGAAGCTTATCGCCATCTAGCGAGCGGCGCTCACTTCGGCAAAGTCGTAATCACCGTATGAGTTGAAGAGGATAGAAGGTCCGTGTGCCGGATGCGCAGGGACGTTTGCCGATTTCACGTCTTTCCGATCCTCGGAATGAGGTGCACGGACCGGCGGACTCTAATGCAGAACTGTGTTGGCGATCTCCTCCGCCACCAACCGCTTAGCCTCATGCACGTCCTCGCCCGGGTTCACCACTGCGACGACCGTGATCTCTTGGTTTGATCCGCTCGCGCTCGCTCTCGCCACCACTACTGACACGTATTGTCCCGGGTCACTCCGATGAAAAAAACTCGGCATTGACCCTTGCGCCATATACGCCTGAGTGTCGCCCGTGTAGCCTGGATCGCCCGGATGGGCTCGCGGTGACGCCATCGCGTTCGGATCAGCACAAGGAGCGCCACCTGGACATCCTCCAGGGTCTGCCATCGAAGGCCCGAAATTACCCTCCGTTTGAATCGCATGAAGTGCTGATTCCATTGGCGAATCGTTTGGCATGCCCATTTGGCTTTCCGCCTGTGCCCGCGCTAGCGCCGCTTGATCGACTTGATCGCCGGTGTCACCCAAGGGGGGCGGGGTCGCGCCTGCAGACTTCATCAGCTGCGCTACGTCCGGATCGCCCAGCGCTATCTGATTCAATGTCACGCCCGGTTTGAGCGGACTTTCCGCAACTTCGACCGTGATCGTCACGGGCGTTGGGGTGTTCGCGCCGGCACCGCGCCGTGCCACGTCGATATCCTGCGATAGCACGTTCATGATCGTTGGGTCGGTGGAAAAGACCGCCAGCGGTGTGTTCAGCGGCACATCGAGTTTGCCGGCATGGCGGATCTCAACCGCTGACGCGGTGCCAAACCCGCCTGCGTACGCCGCGACCGTTCCCGCGATCACTGCCGCAGCCGTCCATGCGCCTCCTTTCATATATCCTCAATAAAGGGCAGCCCCCCTCGATCGCAACGCGTCATCCCGCTGCCATCCTTAGGGCAGTTTCTGCTCGAGCAGTTCCTTGACTCGCGCCGCGCGCCATTTGCCAAGGCGATCGCTTAAGGCCGTATCGTTCAGACCAATAATCGATGCCGCAAGTAACCCCGCGTTAGCCGCGCCCGCTTTGCCGATTGCCATGGTCGCAACCGGTACGCCCTTCGGCATCTGCACGATCGAAAGCAGCGAGTCCATCCCATTGAGGCTCGTGGTGGGCATCGGCACGCCGACCACGGGCAGCAGCGTCTTGGCCGCAACCACGCCGGCCAGATGTGCGGCGCCACCGGCCCCGGCGATAATCACCCTCATCCCCCGCGCAGCCGCCTCGGCCGCATATTCGATCGTCAGGTCGGGCGTGCGATGGGCCGACAAGATCCTGACCTCATGCGGTACTTGTAGTTCGGTCATTACCTCAGCCGCCGCCGACATATATTCCCAATCGCTCTTGCTACCCATAATTACGCCGACCAGCGGACTCTGCGCCGAAGCCATTCCAATCTTTCTCCTCTTTCATCTTAGCGGCTCGATGCTGCCCAAATCTCCGAACATCGATTGGGCGCGTTCGAGCACCGCTACAATCCGTCGAGGCTGATGCGCCAGCGCGTACTTGTCAAGTTCCTGTCCGAAGCAGAGATGCTATCCTCGTATCGAATCATGCAGTAAGACGACAGGGCAGCGCCGATGGCGACACCATTACCAGTCAACAAGTGCAAGTTCAGTACGGCGGAAATCGTTCGCGCAACTGGTGCCACTTTTCACGGCGACTCCAATCTCAGGATTGAGGGCGTCAATCCGGATTCCCGCAAGATCAAACGGCATCAGCTCTTCGTTGCGCTGCGCGGCACGCACGACGGCCACGAGTTCATCGATGAGGCTGCCAAGCTCGAGGCGTCAGCGGCGATCGTCGAACGTGGGCGGGCGAGTGATAAGCTCCCATGCTTCGAGGTTGATGACACACTCGTCGCCTTGGGCCAACTTGCCGCCTGGCATCTCAAGCGCACCCGCGAACATCACGATTTGTCCGTCATCGCCGTCGGCGGCGCTGCGGGTAAGACCACCACGAAAGAATTAACCGCCGCGATTGCCCGAGGGTTGTTCGGCGAAGTCCTCGCAACCATCGGCAATTTGAACAACCTCATCGGCGTGCCGATGATGCTTTTCACTCTGACAGACGACGATTGTGCCGCAGTCATCGAGTGCGGCACTAATCGCCGGGGCGAAATCGCCAAGCTTGCTGCGATCGTCCGTCCCGACGTGGCCTTGGTTATCAACGCGGACGTTGAACATACCGAGGGGCTGGGCTCTCTGGAAGGCGTTGCCGATGAAGAAGCCGCCCTCTTCACGACCGCGAAAATTGCCGTGACTGGCGCCGATGAAACATTGCTGCGCGATCGGCTTCCGACGGGCCTGCCGGCCATCACATTCGGCGACTCTCCGATTTCTGATGTTCGCCTGCTCAAGCGCGTGGTCATTGCTCCAGGCCGCCAGCGTATTTCGCTCGCGCTGCCGCCTCCGATGATTGAACCGGATCTTCGCCTCGATACCGCAGTGTTCGGCCCAGGCGAAGATCCCGAGCCGCTCTTCGATTTCCCGCTGAATCTGCTCGGTACGGCCTCCGCGCTGAACGCTGCTGCTGCGGTTGCCGCAGTTGCCGCTGCTTTGGGGCATCCGCTCTCGCGTGCACAACTCACTGTGATTGCGGCCGCACTCGAAACCGTCAAGCCGGTGCCGGGACGCCTTGCGACCCGTAAGATTCGCGACATCATCGTTATTGACGATACTTACAATGCCAACCCGCGCTCAGTCCGAGCCGCTCTTGAGGCTGCACGCGAAACCGCTGACGGCCTCAAGGCTCGCCTGGTCGTTGCGCTTGGCGATATGCTTGAACTGGGTGAATTAACTGCCGCGATGCATGCCGAAATTTTGCGCGACCTGCTGCGTGCACAGCCTGACCTGATTGTGCTGGTCGGTCCCGAATTCGCCACCGCAGGCAAGAGCGTCGCCTCGATTCCCGATTCGGGCTACGACCCCAACCGCATCGCCTTTGCCGCCGACAGTTCGCTTGCCGTGCATACCGTACGCAGCCTCGTCAAGTCCGGCGACGTCTTGTTGGTTAAAGGCTCTCGCGGGATCGCAATGGAAAAAATTATCGAAGCTCTCGAATAGCGCCGCGCTAAGCCTCAGTCACTTCTTTGACCGGATGTTTTCAGTGCCAGGGTCTCGAACCATGGCAACACCAGCCGCTCATTGATCGAATAAGGGAACGCGTGCCCCCATTCAGGCAGTTCTTCATAACGGACGTTGTAGCCGAGGTCTTTGAGTAACTGGCAGGTTTGGCGGGTGAATGTGACTGGAAAAATGAAGTCGTGGACGCCGTGAATCACTAGCAACGGCAGTTCCTTGCCGCGTCCCTCGCGCAACATCGGATCGGCGCCGAGATGCAGCGCGCCTGCCACCGGCGACAGTCCGGCGAACAACTGATGCTGCTCCAGCCCCATGATGTAGGTGAAAATCCCTCCGTCTGACAGTCCGGTGAGATAGACCCGCGCCGGATCGATTGAGTATTGCTGGCCCACTTCGCGCATCATTGCCAGCACTGATCGTGTATCCGGGCTATGCATCGTCATTTCCCACGTCACCCCGAGTGACTTGGGTGCCAGGAGGATATAACCGTGACTCCGTCCCGGTCTGAGCCAAGTCCAGATATACTCGAAGCCCTCGCCATAGCCACCATGCAGGCAGACGATCAGCGGCCATTGCTTGCTCGACGTATAGTCGTCAGGCACGAACAGCGTGTATTCGCCATGCTCCTGCGTACGCGCATGGTGGCTGAATCCCGTTAGGGTCCCACCCATCGATGCTTCCCGCCACTTCGGCGGCGATGCTCCCGCCATCAGGAAATGTGCATTTACTAATGGTAGTGCGTCACGCAACTCGTAAAGCGCATAGAGTCCACGGCAGAATGACCGGCGGCTGTAAAGAAAGGCCACCGTCCACTGCTGATTCGGCGGGCTCATAAAGAGGTTGTACGCCCGGCTTAGCTCGGTTACCGCCGCGCACACCTGCCCATGCAATTCTTTCTTGTCGGAGGGCGGTTCAAGCGGCACGAATTGCGCGTCGAAACGGCGAAGCGTATCGCCCACCTCTTCGACCAGCCGCGCCTGGCTTTCTTTAACCTCACCGAGCCGTAAATTTTCCTGGATCGACTCGAACGTCCGCATGACACCAACGATTTCGCGTTCGAGTTCAGTAAGCCTGGCCGCGTAGCTGCTTGCGCTGGTGTCACTCATGACCTTCTCGCTTTCGATTTATCGTTGTAGGATGCACTATACCTCCTAACATGATCGCGCTTAGGTTGTCGCCCCTGCGGAGCATCTCCGCATACACCGGGCTGCCAACTTGCCAACTTGCTTTATTTTACAAGGCCGATTAACACATCCTTCGTTGTGGGCTTGACACGCCTCAACGCTACACTAAGATAGCAAGCAAGCGTTTGCTTTTCGATTCGCCGACGGCTAACTCTGACTCGTGGTGCCGTCGGCACGGCGCGAACTATTTACGCAGGAGACTGGCTATGTCTGCAGAGAATCAGCATCTTGTCCAAAGCGAACTCGAAACCCTGTATCAGCGCGACTACACCGTCCATGCCGCTGATATGCGCCGTCTTTACGAAAACGCCAAGCGCGACCAATGGAACGTCTCCAAGGATATCGACTGGTCCCAGCCTGCCGATCTTGAGCGCGGTATCTTCAACGATGGCCTGATTGACGGCTATGACAGCCCGGTATGGAACAAGCTCGACGCCAAGCAGAAGCGCGACCTCAACATAGAATTTTCCTGCTGGCGCCTTTCCCAGCTCCTCCATGGCGAAGAGGGCGCGATGCTCGCCTGCAGCCAACTTGTTGACATGGTCCCGACTAACGACGCCAAATTCTTCCAGTCAACTCAAGTCGTTGATGAGGCCCGTCATACCGAAGTTCTGAGCAAATATTTGCTCGAAAAGTGTGACGGCAACATCTACCCGATGAGCGCCAACATCAAGACCCTGTTTGATTATCTGCTCGGTCAGGGCAAATGGTTCATCAAGACGGTCGGCCTTCAACTTGTCGCCGAAACCTTTGCCGTCGGCCTCTTTCGTATGCTGGCCGAAACCTCGCAGGATCCCCTGCTCAAGTCGATCAGCAAGCGGATTCTTCTGGATGAATCGCGCCACATGGGCTTTTCGGTTCTCGGCTTACCGGACATCATTGCAAGCCTGAGCCCGGCTGACATGTCCGAACTCGAAGATTTCGCCGCCGAAGCTTGCCGCCTCGTATTGCGCGGACAGTTCCCGCGTCCGGCCTTCGAGAAAATCGGCCTGACCGAAGCGGACATCAATTCGATTCAAAAGGCTCGCGTAGAAAGCGCCAAGAGCAACGACTACATCGTCTTCCGCCAGTTGTTCCGGCGCGAGATGTACACGCAGGTCGTCTCCAACATGAAGAAAGTCGGGATGCTGACTCCTCGCACCGCCGCCAACCTGCGTAAGCTCGGCATTGACCCCGAAATCGACGGTCGCGCCGCCAATCTCGAGCAGCAGCTTAGCGTCTGATTGGCTGCCCCCGCACGATTGCAAATCTTTTCGGATCCCGATGCGGTACGTCGGACCCGATGATAAGCTAGCCGCGATGTCATCGAGTCCGACAGCCACATCACGCACTCCACGCCAGGATAACCGGCGGATGCAGCTTCTCGATGCTGCCGCGCACCTCTTCAACGAGCGTGGCTTTCACGCAACTTCGATGCGTGACATTGCCAAGGAAGTCGGAATGCTCTCCGGTTCTATCTACTACCACTTCCAGTCGAAGGAAGAGATGCTGCTGGCGGTCTACGAGCAGGGTATGCATCGTATCGCTGAGGAAGTCGATCGCGCGGTGGATGCCGCCGACGAACCGTGGCAGCGACTTGAAGCGGCCTGTACCGGCCACCTTCGTGGCCTGCTGGCTTATCATGACTACGGCGTCGTTATGATTCGCACTCTGCCCAGCGAGGCAGGTTCGCTTGGCCCGCGTATTCGCGAGTTGCGTCGCGCCTTCGAGGCGCGCTTCCGCGCATTAATCGATGATCTGGCTCTGCCCGACCATATCGACCGACGTTACGTCCTGCTGATGCTATTCGGAGCGCTCAATTGGTCGCACGTATGGTATCACCCGGGCGGTGATCCTCCAGCGACCGTCGCCCGCCGCTTCCTCGAAGCTCTCAAATACCAACTTGAGCTGCGTCCACAGGACTCCCTCCGAACGTTCGCCACTAGTTGATAGGGAGTTGCTGCTTCAACTTCGCCTGCCAGCCTACGTGGAATAATTAGAATCAGCCTAGCTGGACGATTAAGATTTCGGCGGACTACCAGGCTCTACCGAGCCGCCGGCCTCTTTCCACGCGCGGAAGCCGCCCTCGATATGACATACCGGCTCTAGTCCCATCCGCTGGACCGTCTGTGCCGCGAGAGCCGATCGCAATCCGCCCGCGCAAAAGAAGACGAACTTCTTCCCTGACCCGAAAACCTCTTTGTAGTAAGGGCTTTCTGGATCTACCCAGAATTCGAGCATCCCACGCGGCGCATGCAGCGCGCCCGGCACCTTGCCGTCCCGATTCAACTCGCGGATATCGCGCAAATCGACCAACAGCACGTTGGGATCCTCTTTAAGTTTCATTGCCGTCGTCGCGTCCACCGTCTCGATCTCGGCGTTGGCTTCGGCCACTAATTCCTTAACTGATTTCTTGAGCTTGAGCGCCATCGGCAGTCACCTCGTCGCATAATTCGGGGGTCCGCTTGTCATGCGCGACGCCGCCGCTAATCAAATCTTCCTCAGCGTCCTTCGCCGAGTGTAAATGAACTCGTATTGCTGCCAGTCCCCGCCGACAGACCTCCGTCTACCACCAGCGCATGACCGGTTACGAACGACGCGTCGTCGGAGGCGAGGAACAATACGCATCGTGCGATCTCTTCCGGCTTACCCATTCGCCCAAGCGGATGGAACCGATGCATCGTCTCGCGCATCTCTTCGCTTGACCCGAAGGTTCCTGCCACCAGCGGCGTATCAATCACGCCGGGACATATACAGTTGACCCGCACTCCGGCAGGCGCAAACTCCAGCGCGGCATTGCGTGTGAGTCCAACCACACCATGTTTGGCTGCGTTGTAAGCCGAGAGACCCTCGCTGCCACGAATTCCCGCTACCGACGCAGTGTTCACAATCGCTCCGTGGCGTTGCTGGACCATCACCATTCCCGCGAACTTCAGTCCCCAATAGACGCCATCGAGATCGATGCGTAAGGTCTTCAAATAGGTCTCGTCAGACGCGGCAAGTAATGGGGCGACGATCGCTATTCCGGCGTTATTGAACATGATGTCGAGACCGCCGTATTTATCGCATGCTGTCCGCACCAGCTTCTCGACTGCCTTTGGATCGCCCACGTCAGTCGGCACAAACAATCCACCGATCGTCTTCGCCACCGTCTCGCCGTGGCTTGTCGGCAAGTCACCGATCACGACCCTGGCCCCTTCCTGCGCGAACAATTCCGCCGTCGCCTTGCCGATTCCTGATCCGCCGCCGGTGATCACTGCCACTCGGTCTGCGATTCTGCCTTGCGCCATCTCTCTCTCCCTTGTATCAAACTGGCGAGGCTCACACGCCTCCCCCGAATAGCTAGTTTCCTTTGAAATTGGGCTTGCGCTTTTCCATGAATGCGCGCGGCCCTTCCTTAGCGTCATCTGACGAAAACACGACTTTGGCAAGGCGATTCTCTAGCGCAAAGCCGTCGTCGAGCGACCCGCCCGAGCTTTTGACCGCTGCCTCTTTGATTGCGCGCACTGCCATCGGCCCATTCGCTACGATCGTCGCTGCCAATTCTTCAGCTTTGGCAATCACTTCACCCGCCGGCAACACGTGATTTACTAGCCCGATCCGATGGGCTTCCCGGGCATCGATTCGATTTCCGGTTAGCAGAATCTCCATTGCCTGACAGTAAGGAATCTGGCGTGGCAGCCTCACCATCGAGCCGCCCGCAGGGATCAACGCCCATTTGACTTCCTGCAACCCGAAGCTGGCGTGCTCCGCTGCGATTCGCAAATCAGTCGCAAGCATCAGTTCCATTCCGCCCGCGATACAGAACCCGTTGACTGCTGCGATGACCGGCTTCCACAGCTCGAATTCGCGCAGCAGCGCCTGCTCCCGCAGATGGAGATTGGCGAGTAGCTTATGATCCCATTCATCCTCAGGTTGACGCGCGTGGGTTGTCAGCGGAATCAGCCGCCCCAGATCAGCTCCGGCCGAAAACGCCTTTTCGCCCGCGCCGGTGATGATAGCGGCCCGAATTCCATCGTCCTCTTTGATTTGATGCCACGCCTCACCCAGTTGCACTACCAACTCGGGATTCAGCGAGTTATGCACCTGCGGACGATTCAGCGTCAGGTAAGCAATCTGTTTACGAACTTCGAACAACAATGCGGGCATCCCGCGTCTCTCCTCCGTCCAAAATGCCGGGCGCTCGGTACTTTTCACCCTGGAGCATTTAGTAGCTCCTAAACTAGCTACGATTCGTATGCGGATTCATCCGCTCACAAGTCCGTCGGCGCAGCGCCTATAGAATCTGAATTACGCTATCTCTGTAAATACTTTCGTGAGTTATTATTTCTCTCGCCTATTCCGGCGATTGCGCTATAGTCGCATCCTTCGCAACTGGCCGCAGGAGGTGACAGCGCTTGTCCGCCCGACCATCCCAAGCCCTCGACGACCTTAAGGTAATCGAATACGCCGAGATGCTCTCCGGCCCCATGTGCGGCAAGATGTTCGCTGGCATGGGCGCGCAGGTCATCAAGATCGAATCGCCCAACGGCGGTGACCCGATTCGACGCCATCCGCCTTTCGCTGGCGACGAACCTCATCCCGAGAAAAGCGGCTCCTATCTCTATCTCAACACCGGTAAGCATAGCCTGACACTCGATCCGGCGACGCCCACCGGCGCAGATATTTTCCGTAAGCTCGCCGTCGAGGCCGATATTCTCATCGAGAATCATCAGCCCGGCTTCATGGCGAGTATAGGTCTTGATTACGACGCCCTGACGAAGCTGAATCCGCGCTTGATCATGGTTTCGATCTCACCCTTCGGCCAGACCGGTCCTTACCGCGATTGGAAGGGTACCGATCTAGTCGAGTATGCAATGAGTTTGACCGGCTATAACACCCCGACCATGGTCGCAGACGTCGAGCGTGAAAATCCGCTGCGCGCTCCCGGGAATGCTGCCGAGATGATGGGTGCCGCCAACGCCGCCGCGACTGCGATGATCGCGCTGTTCAACCGTGACGCGGCCGGGCAAGGCGACTGGCTCGACATTCCTTGCTGGCAGGCCGTCGTCAACACCGCGAAACTCGAGATGGCACCTCTGACCTATCTCAACACTCCCTTCAGCCGGGAGCGCGCCAAAAGCTCCGGCGGGATGGAGCCGCTCCCCTGCAAGGACGGCTACATCTATACACTTTGGGCTGCCGACGCCCATTGGATCGCCCTGAAGAAGTTACTCGGCAATCCACCCGAGTTCGATTCCGATCTTTTCAATGATCTCGCTGGACGCCATCAGTACGATGACGCCCTCCGACCGATGATCCGCGAGCATCTATTGAACCACGATACCGAGTATCTCGTGCGTGAGGGCCAGCGGCTCGGCCTGACGATC
>Ga0335072_10016866_pt1 | contig 10346 bp, 5 predicted proteins | sample Lox_Sample_21_FD_206725 | JGI IMG/M metagenome (GOLD analysis project Ga0335072, IMG submission 206725) | Soil microbial communities from Loxahatchee National Wildlife Refuge, Florida, United States - Lox_Sample_2.1 | ecosystem: Environmental > Terrestrial > Soil > Wetlands | place: USA: Florida...
GTCGACCAATCCGAGCGTCAATATGGCCACCAAAACAATACCCACGCGCCTCCCACCACGACTCGGCACGAAGCAGATCTTCCTGTAAGTCCTACGAGGCCCATTATTTTGTCCTCAATTCTCCCCAATTCCCTCCCCATTCACCACCAACAAGCTCAACCCTTCACAGACCAAACTTCACACTAACCCTCCTACGCCCTCCCCCGGGCACGCCGCCATCCTTCGCCTCCTTCATCGTGCCCCTAAACCTCAACAAGCTCGACCTGCGCGACTATCTCTGGAACGGCTACGGCGTGCGCGTCAAGGGCGTACGTAGCTACATCCAGCAGCAGAAAGTGCGACAAGACAAGCCTGGCGCGAAGCGTCCCGCGCAACGAAGATGGTATCGCCCGCGCGCAATCAAGCGCATGATGGTCGAGCTCGAGGAGCCCTTTGCGTGGTCCGCGGAGCCGGAGAGTCTTGAACCGTACGTGTGACCTGATGCCGGATTTGAGGATAGCTGCTAATTGGGTTGGTGAAATACAGATGGGATAAAGAGACTTTCGATGCGGCGAAGAAGGATAATGAGCAGCAGCAGGCGGCGCTCCGGCCGGATGCGAAGACTAAGCCGTCGCAGGAGCGGGTGTCGATTGCGGAGCAGGCGAGGGCGCTGTTGGAGGGGAGGGAGAGGTGGAAAGGGAGGGGCAGCGAGGCGAGGGAAAGGGTTTGGGAGGATGTGGGCGAGGCGGTCGAGGTGGAGACTGATGTGCAGCTGCCGAAGGAATGATTACTTCTGTGGTGTACCAAGAAAGCAGTGTCACGATAGGTATAGATAGACTTTTGCATGGAGGTGTTTGGGATTCATGTATCATTAGAGATATCAAGCCAATGCTCTTCGCTTTGAAATTTCAAGACCTCGTTTCCCCAAGCCCACCATCCGGCTGTCAAATTACGAGCAAATATCTCTAGTGCCTCATACTTGGAAGGTAGCAATGGCTCGAACAGCGTCTTTAGATTTGGCTTCCGAGAATGCAGATCTGGCACGCCGATGATGACTCTTCTTTTGAACTCTGTATTGGTAGTGCCTGGGCCTCTTTTCCTGCCGACTAAGAGAATCTCATATGGCTTTCTCCATGTACTGTCTATCGTGCTGATCGGCTCGCCAGAAGTAGTGACTTTCAACCATATCCATTCCTCCACGAGTTCTACTCCCCAGGATTCGAAGAGGCCATTGGGGCCCAAGATGAGATCATGGATTACTGGCTTGTTGGTCACCCAGATGCCAACGAGTGCGTCTCCTGCGAGATGTGAGGTGAGTGGTATTGAGGATAACAAGGCTGCAACGCCAGGGGTATTGGATGATAATTTGTACGATTGTTTGCGGCGGGCTGAGCGGTTGGGCCATGGTGGGTCCGTGATCACGAGGTTGAATTGGGGTCCTATGGCGTTGAAAATGGTGCATGTGTTCTCAATGTCTCCAAGTAGAAATGATGACTGAGGGGGGATGTATGCGATGCTTGACTCAGAACCTACTTGGAGCTGCATAATGATTGACTTATCATTATGGTAGAAGACGTCCGGAGCGAAATATTCCATAGTAAGAGAATGCTTTCCATTATTATCATCACTTCCGGGATGAGTTGAGTTGCCCTCAATTACAGGCAGTCTTTCCGAGGCATACATTAGAGCATCTTCAGGAACATCATCTGTGTTTTGCTGCAAGGCCAGTGAATCCACACTTGAGGTATCCTCTGTAACTCGAGGGAAACACCAGGCTCCTCTGAATGCCGTCTGCACTTCTTCCAGGGCCAATCTTACGTAACGGTCCAGCAGAAGACTTCTGACAGAGGCTTCCTCCGCATTTCTTAATGCCTTTGCTGATTTCGGCTCAATCGAAGCAAACGGTTGCTCGATTGCTTTTGATGAAATTAGACACTTGATCTCCTCACTGCGGAAGCCCTGCGCCTGCTCAATAGACCGTGGGATATCAAGTAATGTGATCGTCTGGTCCCAATTCTGATAAAGAATGCAGGAACCCATGCCAGCAGTCAGAAAATGGAGTCTCTAACATGGCTCTTAGCAAAAGACAACCCTGTTGTCATCAGTTCACAGGCTAAAGGGAGTCAATGGAGGAACGAAAAGTACTAGGATGCGCATATCGTCGGGCCGGTGACGGTAGTCATTGCCGAGGCGTGCAAGGGCCTCTTCCACAAAATGACGTCCGAATTTCGCTCGCTACAATAATCTTATTTTCCCAACATCTTGATCCGACTACTCCACCCTAAGCCCTATAACCTCTCTGTCATTCTAAGTAGGCAGAACTGCGGAATGTATTGATTGTCCTGATCTGGCTAGTCGTCACCTGAAGCCGGCCGGCAGGGAGGAATGCCACCGGCACTCTTGAGCCATGTCTCAGTGTCAGCGACCAAGGACAAACCACGACAGATGGATGATGTCGCAACGAAGCACAGAAGTGATCCTGCACTCTGCCCGACAGATGGCGATGTAATAACCCCAAAGAAGAAGGCTCCGGAGAAGCGAAGCCTTGATTATGTCTGGCGGAGCGGACTGGCAGGGGGATTAGCAGGATGCGCTGTATGTCGAAACCATTTGGACGCACAGAAAGTGTATTAACTTCTGCGATAACTAGGCCAAAAGTATCGTTGCTCCATTGGATCGAGTTAAGATCCTCTTCCAAGCAAGCAATCCGCAGTTTGCAAAATATTCAGGGTCATGGTTCGGCGTGGTTGCAGCCATGAAAGAGATCTATCGCGACGAAGGAACCTTCGGTCTTTACCGCGGCCACTCTGCAACACTCCTCCGCATCTTCCCATATGCAGCCATCAAGTTCGTGGCATATGAACAAATCCGCGCAGTCGTCATACGGAGAAAAGACCATGAAACCCCCTTCCGACGCCTAATCAGCGGCTCCCTCGCAGGTGTCACATCCGTATTCTTCACGTACCCCCTCGAAGTGATTCGGGTACGGCTGGCTTTCGAAACCCGCAAAGACAGCCGCTCGTCTTTCTCTCAAATCATCAAACACATCTACCACGAACACCCGCGACCACTACCCTCTGCGCCACTCATAACCGCCTCCTCGACGACCGCACGCGCCGCACAAGCAGTCACATTCTCCGCCGTCGAGACCATCCAAGCCATCACACCACGCTCTGGCCTTGCAAATTTCTACCGTGGTTTCTCAGCTACGCTCATGGGCATGCTCCCTTACGCAGGCATGTCCTTCCTAACGCATGACACGGCGCACGACCTTCTCCGGCATCCTTTACTCGCTAAATATACCGTCCTACCCTTCCCGCCCACAGCGCCCTCCGCTAACTATCCACGTGGGAGGCCTGCACCTCTGCGCACCTGGGCCGAGCTGCTCAGCGGCGGTCTCGCAGGCATGGTCTCCCAAACCGCCTCGTACCCGCTCGAAGTGATCCGTCGACGCATGCAGGTCGGCGGCGCTGTAGGCGATGGTCATCGGTTGCGGGTAGCTGAAACTACGAAGCTCATTTTCCGAGAGAAGGGGTTGGCGGGGTTTTGGGTCGGGTTGGGGATTGGCTATGTTAAGGTCATACCGATGGTAGCGGTGTCTTTCTATGTCTACGAGAGGGGGAAATGGTGGTTGGGTATTTAACCACAACTTTGAGGCTTAAGATGAGTATGAGAGTGTTCGTGCGGGTGCCGGGGCCGGATCTGATTGCGATTGGGATGGTGGTTTCGTGAACTAGCTGGCGGATTATATATATGCAGATGCATAAGGCGTAGGTACAGGCACGGAGTGGGCGTTTTGGATAGGGAGTTTTTATGCATGTGTACATCCATGCGTGCAGCTTTTAGAGGCTACTTGAAGTCCTACTACTAGGTGGGTCTGAAACCCGAGATGGGCTTGTATATAGAAGATGAATGGTATCATCATTTTCATCGCATCTAATCCACGGCTTTAACTTCCATAATCCCTTCACGCAAATAGTAGCAATAGACAATACCCAAGGCGCCACCCATATCAAGCGCCATATGTCGTAGGGTACTTGTCAGACGAGTTCTTCACGGGTGCGGAGTTATGTGTCTCCCTTCTAAGCACCTTCGAAGAAAGAAACCAATTGATAAAGCCCTGGTTTTAGAGGAAGATATATTCTGGTAAGGATCTTGACACCGACGGCACTATAGAGCCCAGCAGAACTCTCTACCCCCGAGAAGTACACTCCTCCACCCCGAACCTAAAATTCCCCACAATATACCCCGCACATCATACCGGCAGCGCATCCAAGCCGAAAACTTTGCTACACGTGGCCTCGATGGCCGATGAACGTTCCTCCCCGCCCGGCGCAGTGCCAACCGGGCGGCAGGGGAGCCGAAAAATGTGCCTCTCCCTGTGAAGGCGCTAAGAGCGAGGCTGACCATTGGGGGTGGGATCCATCCACCCGCGTGCTAAAGCTTTAAGTTCCATTAAGTTGTGTTACGTACGGACAGGTTACCGTGCCCCACCACGTGACGCCCCGCGCAACGGCTAGGGCCGGCTCTCCAGCCCGGGGGGGTTTTGCGTAATGATCATCGGGGATTTTTATCCATTAGGAGGATTTTGCTGGACCCAGTGGCACTGTTTGGGGAAGGTTACTCGCGTATCTTTAGGTAAAATATGGTCGAAGGGGAGGGAAAATAGAAATACCGCAATTGTCTTTCGTTATTATTCGCTGTCTCCTCTCATATTTACATATATAATGATAATTCATAGGCCCCTTCCACTGCACTTTCAGATATTCATCTCTCATAAAGGTATCCATCACATGGTGTAATTAATAGAAAGACAAAATTAGGGGGAAAAAGAGAGATCCTAAAACGCCGCGCTTTGCTGCTGCCCTGGAGTTATTTTGAACCGGAAGTATCGACACGGTGCGGATGGGGTATATGAAAATGATACAAGAAAACACCTCAAACTCCCGCTCCCATCAAATTTTATCATCAAATGCCCCCTGCAACTCTCGTCCATGTCTCACGCTCATGTCATGGCAATAACCAAAATCATCTCGAGCCCCTCCGCGCCCCCGACCCCACTGTTCCCCACCGCGGCGCAAGCATATCATACCCGGGCGGCGCTTCAACACTGAAGGACTGTGATCTCGACTGAGGCTGTGTTTGGGGCTGCGACTGTTGCGGTCCTGCCATTTCTGATGGGAACTCCGACGGACTCTGTGGCTCCCCCTCCGACTCATCAAAAGAAGGCAGCCGTCCGGTGCGGATGGGCAGCGTGCTGCCCATGACAAACTCCTCCGCCGGGATACTCATAATCCTCGGACGGAGATAGTCCTCCACCTCCTCTTGCTCCGCCGCCGCCTCTGACAGCCCCGACCCCGCTAGCACGCCGTCAAGCCCGCTGGAGATTTGTACCGGCAGGCGCAGCGAGATGGTCGAGCTTGGCACGCCCGTTCCCGGGGTGTGCACCTGCAAGCTCATCTCGAGGCTGTAGATCCGGCTCGCTAGGCAAGAGTGGAACGTCGGCAGCCACGTCTTGCTCGCCGGCAGCGTGAGCGGGACGAGGATGCTGGCTTCATACCAGCTGCGCGTCGATGATGTGACCGTGGCTTCCGAAGTCGAGGAATCAGAAGAGCCGCCGCTGCCGCCGGAGCAGGTGCTGTACCCGGAATCCCGACGAATGGGCTGCGGGGCGTGGTACGTCCAGGTGACGTTTTCGACGCAGCGCGTCGCGAGGGACGTGCTGCAGGTGTAGATGCCTCGAGTGAGGTCGTAGGCGGCCATCATGGACCCGCGGGATGCGAGGTCCGCGAGGGGCTTGACGGCGTAGAAAGTCGAGGATTTGATCTTGCTGGTCAGACTTCCCAGTCTTGGCGGCTGCGCATTAGTCTCTGAGGGATCAAAGCGCAGCTTTAGAGTCGCCATGATCGTTGTCTCGGCAGTGGAAGAAGGAGAGGGGACGGCGAGGGATTTAGTTTGCGATGCCGAGACCGTGATCTTACCCAGTTTGCCGGCGAACATCCCCTTCCGTAGCTGTTTGGTCACGGAGAGGGTATATTCTTTGTCATCGGCGGGGATGTGCATGGGAGGGGCTTCTGGGATAGCGGGGATGACGCGGATCTTTCGAGATCGGTCGGTGAGCACTATGATCTTGCCATCGCGTTCGCGCGTCCGAAGGACTCGTACTCGGATGACGTATACGATCTTGACCATATCTGGAGCCAGGTCGTCGGAAGGCGAAATCTCTTTGTCGCCCATGCTGGGAGGGAGATGGAGATGTGCATCGCGCACGTGATCACCGACGCAGGCATGTTTGCAGGCTACGGGAAGCAAATGCTGAGGAATGACAAAGTTGAATGGGAACTTATACGTCTGACCAGCTTCAGCAATTCGAGGTTGAGGGTAATCGGATTCCGAGATTGGCATGGTGAGCTTCAGGAAGGGATGTCTTGCGTCAATGCGAGCGTGAGCGGCCACGGGCGTCATGTTCTCGACGTGAGTGACAGTGAGGCCTTGAAGAGTAATTTCCACTTCATCAAATCGAGCAGCGTGCGGTGCCGTTATGGACACCTTGCCTGACAGGCTGTCACCTGTGGTATATGTTATCGGCCTGTCGTCGTGTTGGTCCAGCTTAATGTCCACTTCTGGATGACCATGCTGAACGATTTTCCTTGCCAACGTCGCCACAGTGTTGGTTGACATGAACGACGGTTCATACATCGTGACGGCGGCTTCTTTCGAAGCAGAGATATCCTAAAATGATGATTTTCTCCGTATCGCGAGCTGGCGATGATAATCGGGTTGATATTGGAGTTGCGGGGTGAAAGGCCGCCACGAGGCTATAATTGGACGGGGGACAGCTGGATGCACCGCTAAGAGCGACAAGGAGCACGAGATGCGGAATCTTTTAAATATACAATCCAACTATTGCATTTCCAAAGTGGTGCTGAGACTGCTTATATAGAATACACAGGCGCGCATGTTCTGCGCCATGGACGAAATAAATTTCTCAGCTTACTCCGTATAGCTTGACTCACTTCATCCCAGGCATCAAAAACGGAATGACGCTCCCTGTCCGTGCAATCAATAAGCAGTTGCTGTCAATAAAACCAATCACGGCGATTTCAGCAGGTCGGCGAGTGGCCACAAGACGGCATTTCACTCGTAGTGGCTGCCATTGCGACGGTCTCTTCCAGGCTCTAGGCGCATTTTAGTGCTGCGGCACGTCGCTAGTTTCGAGCGTGTAAGGATTATGCGCTCAATTCCAGCGTATCAGTACCGGCTACAAAACGCCTATGACACCCCCCTAGTTCTAACATTCACAGTTTCAAGTGCACGTTCTTCGATTGCGCCTTGTGCTCGACACCCCAGATCATCCGCCGTCGATTTCCTATGGCGAGATCGCCGCCTCTCTGGTCAGCAGCGTTATTTCACTCAGCCGTCTCTGCTTTATAATCCAACAAAGCCGCTTGCATCCGATGATGGATCCAGAAATCCAATTATCGTGACGACGCCTGATCATGTAATCTGTTTATTAGCCTGAGGTGTCTCCTTCAAAGTATGTTCCCCAACGGACCGTATTCCCCGACAGAGCGCATACTGACCAAGCACTAGAATGAAGAAAAAAAAGTTAGTATCATGTCAGCCTCGTGTGTTCTTAACGTACACGGTCGCGATGTGTCATTAATGAGGCTACACTTACTGTTAGCGATCAGCCTGCCCACTTGGCGTGGGTCGCCGCTAAGGAATCGGATTTTCCCATATCAACATCCATGGAAATTAACTTTTTGTGCTGCACGTTGGGCCCAGTTAGTTGGATGTTCTATTGCTAGATCCTCTATTGATGGATACCAATGCCCTTCGTATTTCGTTCCACGCGCACTGCAATTGATCTTCTAAGAAATGTGTTGACATCAGGCCGTAAGCGATGTCGGCCGGATGCAGGTGTTGTCTCATTTTTATTGGACCAAAGCGCCGAATCGACTTGGAGCAAAAAATAATAAACGCGGGAAGATAAGCCGAGTCGGGGAAGGATGGAAAGGGGCTGGACATAAGCAAGGTCCAATGTTTACCCTTTGCTTAGATGTGGAGCAAAAATCGCCGTCATGGTGAGGTGACACGCAATCCCTGGAAGGCTGCCTGGGCCGAATACGGAAGTTCTATCCATAGATACATATCTAAAAACTTAAATTGAGGCATGTTGAATATACGGTGTGACCCAAGTAACAGATATTCATACTATCGATTAGATGATACGTATGTGATGCATATGCTTTCTTACATTTCAAAAACATGTCTCTTACTCGCCGGCCTGTCATTATTAATAGACTTTATAGGACTCACAATCTTCTATCATGAAAACGGCCACTAAAATCAATCCGACGCCCCGATAGTTTCCCGTTTCAATGCCATGCTCGCTCGCTCGTTCAATTCAATCTGCTTTGATGGCGCTATGGTAGGTCAGTCTTCGTTCACACGCTGACGGTCTCCTCAACAAAGCAGTTCCACTTACCCATATATCTTCCTCACAAAAGCATATGCCGTCAAGAATCCTACCGTCCCGCACAGCAAACCATACACGACACACGCAATCCCACTATACGCGAAGAACAGCATGCTGCTCACGAAGCCCGTCACATGCAATTTCATGAAATAATACCATATGCAATACAAGAATACCCAGATAGCGCTTCCTCCGCCTACGAAGAAGCTGTGCCACCACCAATGGTAGTTCTCGTTGCAGAGTGATATGTAGATCGTCACAATGGTTACTTCCGCGATGGTGAGGATCAGGATGATTGAAACGACGAAGAGGAAGCCGAAAACGTAATAGTAACCGGACTTGTCTTGCCACAGCGATTGGAACACGAAGAGCAACTCGATGAAGATCACCGCAAATGGGATAAGACCGGCCAAGAGGATACTTTGGAGACGGCGTATGTACCATGGTTGTGGGGGTACTTGTCGTGGAATGGCGGTCGTCTTGGTTGGGTGTTCCCAGGGCGGACTGTGTACGTAACCATACCAGCTACCTACATATACGAGCGGAAGTTGGATGCACAACCAGAGCATAGCGAGGCCGACCAGCGTGGTGAAGGGTAAAGCAGTGCTTGATGCTTGTGCCCATACGAACAAATTAAGGACGAAGATCAGTCCGAAGAGAAGTCCAGGGAATAACATGGCTGTGATGAAGGCATTTCGCCGCCAGTTCTGGCCGCCAAATGTCTGATATACTCGGCCTGAGAAATAGCCGGAGAATAAACCGGCGAAGACAAAAAGCCCTACACCGCAACTGACAAAGCCACCTTTGTTGATGTCAATAAGTGTACTCTTGGCCATGTATAGAAAGGCATTACCTCTAAAGCTAGGGTTCAATATCCCAAGGCTGCTAAGCACAAGAAGTCCAACAGCCATGAAAACCAACTGCATCCCAGATCCAACTAACGGCGCCAGAATAGTTCCGTATGGAGGCGGTCGGAACACATCGCCATGCAGAAGCTTCCAACCCGTAATATCCTCCAAAACCTCCTCATCGGATGACAAGTCAGGATCATGGTCCACATCACCAGCCTGCTCCAGAAGGCCTGCCGACAACTTCTCTCCCGTTCTAGGCGTCCTTGTTCCACTTCCCGGCCGAGACCGTCGCTTCAGCTTAACCTTGCCCGCTTCCCCAGTGCCATCTCTATAGCTCTTGATATCGCCTCGAATAGTACGGGCGAGAATCATGGCCACAATAGCGCTTAGTAGACCGGCGATGATCACGGAGTTGACTATGGCCAGCCAATGAATCCTAGATCCTTCTTCCTGATTGACGAAGTAGAGATCCCATCGGTGGGCCCAATCAATACTGTCGTCCTCTCGGAAATAAACAGAGTACGTGTAAGGAATCTCCATTGTAGTGCCGTCATCTAGATCTTCCTCGACCTCGTGAGGATAGTAAGACGAGTCGGGGTACTGCGATGCCCAGTCGGTTGTGTTCGGAGGCATGTACAGTTCAAAAGCATCTTCCGGGTTCTGGACATCAATCGGACAACCAGATGAGTGCCTGTTGCCCGGTCCAATGCTCTTGGTGTAGACCTCAAATCCCACAATCACTTTCCCTCCCCTTTCGCCATCTTTGCCATTGGCCCTCCGATATCGAAGCACGATCGTTAGATGATTATTTAAGAAGTATCTCGGCTTGCCAGAGCTAGGCGAGTAATCCTTCGAGCCGATTTTGAATCCAGCAGCGTAATATTTGCGTGTCTTGTCCACAGTGACAAAGCTAGTGGCCCCAGGAAGGTTGTCTACGATCCACTCGGCAACATATCCATCTGCCACCAGCTCTCTCGCATATTTCATATCTCGTCTCGTAACATTCTTACTGCACAGGAAATGACATTCCTGAT
>Ga0335072_10016868_pt1 | contig 10345 bp, 9 predicted proteins | sample Lox_Sample_21_FD_206725 | JGI IMG/M metagenome (GOLD analysis project Ga0335072, IMG submission 206725) | Soil microbial communities from Loxahatchee National Wildlife Refuge, Florida, United States - Lox_Sample_2.1 | ecosystem: Environmental > Terrestrial > Soil > Wetlands | place: USA: Florida...
GCGACGGTCGCACCGCGGCGCGTCGGCTCGCACCCGTGTTGCTGGCCGATTGGGGAGCCTGGTACGCCGGCATTCCGGTTTTGCGATGACCCGGCGCCACTCGACGTGCCGTACTGCGACGAGCATGCACGTCGCGCCTACAAGCCGCGGCGCCGACGTGACGCGACGGACGAAATACTGATCGCGCAACTTCAATGAGCGCGACAGAGAATTTCATGTGCGTGGTGCCGCCGAAGCGACGGCCGCCGCAAGGGTCCGCCGCGTCGAAGCACGCGGCGGCCCGGCTCCGCCGGCTTCGCCCTTGCCCCGGCCGTCGCCCGGCAGCGGTCAAGGTGGGTCTTCAACAAGAAAATGGAGATCCACATGCCGAAGTTCGGACCCGACAGGCACAGGAGCTCACCCCGATATCGTGACACGCTGACGTGCGTCGACAAGGCCAAGCGCGTCGTCGTCGCGATCACGCACAGCGCTCGATAACCGGTCATCCGCCCCGGCCTGAACCGTCAGGCCCTTCAGCACTCCATCCACCGCGACTGCAACGACGCACCGAGCAAAACTCGGCGCGCGCGGTCGCTCGTCCTCGGAGAGACTCATGCCCGACGCCGCGCAATTCACCCTCGCACTGTTCGACAGCACCGGCCTCGGAACGAGCGTGCAGGCTCCCGCAACAGTCCCCCCCGATGACACAGCGGACTTGCAGGAGGTCGATGCCCAGACACCGCCGCACGGGTCCGGACCGGCCGTGCAAGGCAGCAACTACGTCCTCGACGGCGACCGTGCGCTTGCTCGCGGATGGGTCACCCGCGCGCGTGACAACATCGCGGCGATCCGCCTGTCGAAGGAGATCGAGGCGGCCGGCCGTACACCGACGCCAGAGGAGCAAGCGCAACTCCTGCGTTTCGTGGGCTTCGGTGCCACCGAACTTGCCCAGAACTGCTTTCCGCTGCCCGGAGCGACGGGATACCGCCAGGGGTGGGAAGCGATCGGTCGTGATCTCGCGGACGCGGTGACGCCGGCCGAATATGCGGCCCTGCAGCGCGCGACGCAGTACGCCCACTACACGCCCGAGAGCGTCGTGCGCGCGCTGTGGCACGCGGCGCAACGCCTCGGCTTCGCGGGCGGCCGTGTGCTCGAGCCTGGCATGGGCACCGGCCTGTTCTTCGCCCTGTTGCCCGACGCGTTGCGCGGTGCAACGCAGCTCACCGGCATCGAATACGACCCGGTCACGGCACGGATTGCCCGCTTCATCCACCCGGAAGCGCGCATCCGCTGCGAGGACTACACCCGCAGCAATCTCGCCGGCGGCTTCGACCTGGTGATCGGCAATCCGCCGTTCGCGGACCGGATCGTCCGCGCCGACCCCAGCACCTCGGCGCTTGGCTTGCGGCTCCACGACTACTTCATCGCCCGCTCGATCGCGCGCCTCCGGCCGGGCGGCATCGCACTGTTCGTCAGCAGCACCGGCACGATGGACAAAGCCAGCACCACGGCGCGCGAGCACATCGCAAGTCTCGCCGACCTGGTCGGCGCTGTGCGCCTGCCGGAGGGGGTGATGCACGCCACGGCCGGCACGGAAGTGGTCATCGACGTGCTGGTGTTTCAGCGTCGTACGGACGGTCAGGCGCCGTCGGGGCCTGCTTGGGCGAACCTCGTCGAGATCGCCGTGGATGGTGGCGAGGCTGACGCCGGCGAAGAGGCCGGGAGCGATCCTTCGCTCCCGGATGCCCAGTCCGCTCCGGCGGCGCCGGGTGACGCCGAGCGCGGGCACCTGCGCCGCGGCGTTGTGCAGATCAACGAGTACTTCGCGGCGCACCCCGAGATGGTGCTGGGCGCGCACGCACAGCGGCGCGGCATCTATGGCCCCGGGCTTTCCTACACTTGCCGGCCGCGGCCCGGTGCCCCACCCATCGAGAGCTTGCTGAGGGAGGCGCTGGACCGGCTGCCCTCCGCCGTCGTCACCCGGTCTGACGAAGCCACGCTGCCGGACGACGATGACGATGCTGCGGTGTCGGCCGGCACGGCAGCCGATGGCGCCACGATCAAGGAAGGCTCGTTCTTCGTCGGCAAGGGTGGGCGCCTCAGCCAGATCGTGACCGGCCGGCCAGTCGTGGTGCCCATCAGGCAGGGCAAGAGCGGGGACGGGATCACCCTCCGCGCCGCCAAGGTGATCCGGGCACTGCTGCCGATCCGCGATGCCGTCCGCGACGTCCTGCGGGCCCAGGCTGTCGACCGCCCCTGGGCGGAGGCGCAGGTCCGTCTCCGCGTCGCCTATTCGGCCTTCATCCGCTACTTCGGCCCGATCAACCACACCGTGATCACCATGGTCACCGACCCGGACACCGGGGAAGAGAGGGAAACCCACCGGCGGCCCAACCTCGCGCATTTCGCGGATGATCCGGATTGCTGGCTGGTCGCCAGCGTCGAGAGCTACGACGTCGAGACGGGTCTCGCCCGCAAGGGACCGATCTTCTCCGAACGGGTGATCGCACCGCCGGCAGCACCTCTGATCACTTCCGCGACCGACGCGCTTGCCGTCACGCTGAACGAGACCGGGCGCGTCGATCTCGACTACCTGGCCGACCTGCTGGAGCGCGACCCGGACGCCGCGCTCGCTGAACTCGGCACGGCCGTCTTCCGCAACCCGGAGACGACGCAATGGGAGACATCCGACGCCTACCTCTCCGGTCCGGTGCGCACCAGGCTTGCTGTCGCCGAAGCCGCCGCCGCGCTCGATCCGCAATACGAGCGGAACGTCATCGCGCTGCGCGCGGTCCAGCCAAAGGACATCAGCCCGTCTGACATCACCGCGCGGCTGGGCGCTCCTTGGATCCCGACCGACGTGATCGAAACCTTTGTGCGCGACGTGATGGGCGCTCAGGTCCGCATCTGGCACACCGTCGAATTGGCGACCTGGACCGTCGAAGGTTCGGCTTTCACCGGCACGGCTGCCGGCACGTCCGCGTGGGGCACCTCACGCCGGCATGCCGGTTACATGCTGCACGATGCCCTCAACAGCGCAACCCCGCAGATCTACGACACCGTGGTTGAGGGCGGCGTCGAGCGGCGCGTTCTCAACGTCGAGGCCACGGAGGCGGCGAAGGAGAAGCTGCTCAAGATCAAGACCGCCTTCACCCAATGGGTCTGGACCGATCCCTATCGCGCCGACCGCCTCGCCCGCATCTACAACGACCAGTTCAACAACCTCGTGCCGCGGCATTTCGATGGGCGTCACCTGACTCTGCCGAATGCCAGCAACATCATCCGCTTCTACGACCATCAGAAGCGGGTCATCTGGCGGATCATCAGCAGCGGCAGCACCTACATCGCGCACGCCGTCGGCGCCGGAAAGACCTTCTCCATGGCCGCCGCGGTCATGGAGCAGAAGCGGCTCGGCTTGATCAGCAAGGCAATGCTGGTCGTGCCCGGCCACTGCCTGGCCCAGGCATCACGCGAGTTCCTGCAGCTCTATCCGACCGCGCGCATTTTGGTCGCCGACGAAACCAACTTCGTCAAGGAGAAGCGTGCCCGGTTCGTGGCGCGGGCCGCCACGGCGAACTGGGACGCGATCATCATCACCCACTCGGCCTTCCGCTTCATCGCGGTGCCGAGCGCTTTCGAGCAGCGGCTGATTGAGGACCAGATCGCCATGCATGAGGCGGTCAAGGTTCGTGCCGACTCGGATGACAACACGACGCGCAAGCGCATCGAGGCGATGAAGGAGAGGCTGGAGGAGCGTCTGCAATCCCTGAAGGCCAGGCGCGACGACATGCTGACAATCGAGGAGATTGGCGTCGATCAACTGATCGTCGATGAGGCCCAGGAGTTCCGCAAGCTCAGCTTCGCGACCAACCGGGTCAACCTGAAGGGCGTCGATCCGGATGGGTCGCAACGGGCGTGGGACCTGTTCGTGAAGTCCCGCTTCATCGACGAACGCAATCCCGGCCGCGCGCTCATCCAGGCCTCTGGCACGCCCATCACCAACACCCTGGGCGAGATGTACACCTTGCTCCGCTTCCAGGCTGCGGAAGCGTTGCGCGCGCGGGGCATCCACGAGTTCGATGCCTGGGCATCGGCGTTTGGCGACACCCGCACCGAACTCGAACTGCAGCCCTCGGGCAGCTACAAGCCGGTCGAGCGCTTCAGCGAGTTCGTCAACGTACCGGAGCTGATCGACATTTTCCGCTCGTTCGCCGACGTCGTTCAGAAGGCCGACCTGCGTCAGTACCTGAAGCTGCCGGCACTGAAGGGTGGGCAGCGGCAGCTCATCACCGCTCCGGCGAGCGAGGCATTCCGCGAGTATCAGCGCATCCTCGCCGAGCGGATCACGGAGATCGAGCAACGGACGCGCCGCGTACAGAAGGGCGACGATATCCTGCTCTCGGTGATCACCGATGGCCGGCACGCCGCCATCGACATGCGGCTCGTCTGGCCCGGCAACGACAACGAGCCGGAGAACAAGCTCAACCGGCTGATCGCGAACGCCCACCGCATCCACCAGGAGACCGGCCAGAACTTCTACCGGCGCCCCGACGGCACGCCGTTCCCGCAGTCCGGGGCAGGGCAGCTCATCTTTTCGGACCTCGGTACGCTCAGCGTGGAAGAGAAGCGAGGGTTCTCGGCCTATCGCTGGATCAAGCACGAACTCGTGCGGCGCGGCATCCCGGCCGGCGAGATCGCCTACATGCAGGACTACAAGCGGTCGGCCGACAAGCAACGCTTGTTCAGCGACTTCAATGCTGGCCGCATCCGCATCCTGATCGGCTCGTCCGATACGATGGGGACGGGGGTCAACGTTCAGCTTCGCCTGAAGGCGCTGCACCATCTCGATGTCCCCTGGCTGCCCTCACAGATTGAGCAGCGCGAGGGACGGATCGAGCGGCAGGGCAACCAGCACGACGAGATCGAGATCTATGCCTACGCCACGCTCGGCTCGATGGACGCCACCATGTGGCAGAACAACGAGCGCAAGGCGCGGTTCATTGCCGCGGCGCTCTCCGGCGATCGCAGCATCCGCACCCTCGAAGATACCGGCAGCCAGGCCAACCAGTTCGCGCTTGCCAAGGCGATCGCATCGGGCGACAGCCGGCTGATCCAGAAGGCTGGACTCGCCGGTGAGATTGCCAGGCTGGAGCGCCAGCGCGCCGCGCATTTCGACGATCAGCTCAATGTCCGCCGCCAGGTTGCCAATGCGCGCAGTGATATTGCGGCGGCCCACGAGCGCCTGTCCGGTATCGCCCAGGACCTCTCGTGCCGCACACCCACGCGGGGCGATGCGTTCGCGATGACGCTGGAGGACCGGGTTATCGCCGACCGGCGCATCGCCGGCACGCTGCTCCTGTCGAAGGTCCGACTGGCCGAACGCGCGCGGCAGGTCGGCAAACACCTGATCGGCGCGATCGGCGGCTTCGAACTTGTCTGTCACGCAAGACGGGCATTCCCGAGCGGGTTCGAGGCAGGGCTGATCCTGAAACGCACCGACTATGACCATGAGCTTGCGGTTGATCCCGATCAGACCCCGATGGGTCTGATCGCTCGCCTCGAACACGCGCTGGAGCGGTTTGAAGCGGAGCGAGAAGAACAGACGCGGCGCGAACAGGACGCATGCGCGCGGCTCGCGGGCTATGAGGCACGTCTTGGCGAGCCGTTCCCCTTGCAGGACGAACTCGACGACAAGCTCGCCCGCATGGCGCAGCTCGAAGCCGACCTGGCGGGAAAGAGCAGCGGGTCATCCGATCCGCAGGCCCTCGCAGCGTAGTTCAACTCCCAAGCCACGGACCAGGACGATGACGGTCTTCGATACGAGCGCACTCACGCGCCCGCTCTTCACCGATGCCGATTTCGCCGCGACCAGGTGGGACAGCGCCACGGAGAAGGCTGCGTTCGCGAACGCGCTGTGCCGCTTCATAAGCGCCGACTTCAGGGAGTCCCTGTTCACGCAGAAGCTGTACCGGCGTCTGGCCCTCTCGTTCGGGCATATCGCGCATTTCGACCGCGGCTGCTTCTACAAACACTTCTTCCGGGACCTTCAAGGCAAGGTGGCCTTCCTCGAGGAAACACTCGCGTGGGTCCCGTGCGGCGAGCCCGGCCACACATATTGCGATGTCGAACGCGCGGTGCTCGCACGATTGCGGAAGAGCGACCTGCTCAACGCCTATCGCGTACTGCGCGCAGCGGAAGTCGAGGGAGCAGAGCGGGCGCTCCTTGAGAAGCTTCGCGAGAAATATGAAGGCGCGCCCGAGCTTTCCCAAACCAGCGCGCCGATCCTGCACCCAGGCTCCCCGCCGAAAACCCGCCGAACTGCAGAGCAAAGCGGACAGACAAGCTTGTTCTGAAACAGAGGCAACGATGCCGCAGTCACGGCCGGCGCCGCAAGGGTCCGGCGCGCCATGCGCGCCCGCGGCTGTGCCGCGCCCTTGCCCCGCCGGCCGCGACTGCGGCGGCCCGGGAGGGTCTCCCGAAGCAGACGGGAGACAGAACCGATCCACACAGGAGCATACCATGACCGAACTCCGGAGCGTCGATCCGCGTACGCTCAAGCCGAACCCGAACAATCCTCGCCATACGCCGGTGCCGCCGGCAATGGACGAGCAGCTCGTCGCCTCGATCAAAGCGATCGGCATCATCCAGCCGCCTGTGGTCCGCGAGGCGGACGGCGAACTCATCGTCAAGGCCGGCGGCCGTCGCGTGAAGGCTGCGATCGCCGCCAAACTTCCAACGATCGACGTGCTCGTCAAAAACGACGATGACGACACCACGGTGCCGATGGTATCGCTGTCGGAAAACCTGATCCGGGCCTCCATGACCAGCGTTGACATCTGGCGTGGCGTCGAGGACCTGGAGAAACGCGGGTGGAACGAGCAGGCGATCGCCGACGCGCTCAACCTGCCCGTCCGCACCATCAAGCGGCTGAAGCTGCTCGCGCACATCCATCCGCCGATGCTGGACGTGATGGCGCAGGGCAGCATGCCCTCGGAGGAGCAGCTCCGCACGATCGCGGCGGCGAGCATCGAGGAGCAGACGCAGGTCTGGAAGAAGAACAAGCCGAAGAAAGGCCATGACGTCTATTGGCACGAGATCGCACGCGCGCTGTCCAAGCGGCGAATGCCGTTCTCGGCCGCGAAGTTCGATGACGACGTCGCGCGTGCCTACGGCGTGGTCTGGGAGGACGACCTGTTTGTCCCGGCAGGTGAGGATGGCCGCTACACGACCAATGTCGAGGGCTTCTTCGGCGCTCAGCAGGAATGGCTGGCGAACAACCTGCCCGAACGCGGGTCCCTTCTTGCGCAGGACGAGTACGGCCGCCCGGTCCTCCCAAAGAAGGCAGAGCAGGTCTACGGCAAGCCGGGCAAGACGGACCAGATCGGGCACTATCTCGATCCGCATTCCGGCGAAGTGAAGACGATTGCCTACCGGGTGCAGGGGGACAAGAGCACAACCAAGCCCGGCAAGGGTCGCGCGACGACGGAGTCTGGGTCGCTGCAGCCGAAATCCCGGCCAGAGGTGACCCAGAAGGGCAACGCCATCGTCGGTGACCTCCGCACCGACGCGCTCCATCAGGCCCTGCGGGAGCGCGACATCGCCGACGGCACGTTGCTCGCGCTGCTGGTTCTGTCCCTCGGTGGCAAGAACGTGTCGATCCAGAGTGCGGCGGAGGGTGGGCGCTACGGCCGCGAGACGGTTGCGTGCGGGCTGATCGAGGGCGGGGTGCTCACGACCGACCCGGACGCGGTGCGCAAGGCCGCCCGCGCGATGCTGCAAGTCGCGCTGTCGTGCCGCGACAACATGACGAACAGCGGCATCGTTGCTCGCATCGCCGGCAATGCGATTGATGCGAAGCTATTCCTGCCGAACATGGCGACCGAGGAATTCCTCTCGTGTCTCTCGAAGGCCGCTGTCGAGAAGGTGGCCGCAGCCGAAGGCGTGAAGATCGGGTCCCGGGGCAAGGACACCCGCGCCAACCTGATCGAGCGGTTCAAGGACGGCACCTACGTCCACCCGAGCGCCCTGTTCGCACCAACCCCCGACGAATTCGCCGACGCCACGCGCAACGCGAATGACTGGGACGAGGGCGGTGGCGAGGACCACGCTGGCACCGGGGACGGGGAGGGGACCGAGGACGGCTCCGAGGGTCCCGATGACGACGCGGAAAGCGGTCCGCGTAGCGACTTCAACGAGGATCAACTGCCCGCGGCAGCCGAATGACGCACCAGCCCCGGCCCGCTGAAGCGGGCCGGGGCTTCCTCGCCATCAAGGAAACCCTGCCATGACCCACATGACACCGGGCGGGGATTCTCCCGTCTCATCGCGAGCCCCCGTCACAATCGGATTCCAGTCGTCGCTCGACCGCAGTCGGCTTCGCGAGGCCATCGGTGTCCGGCGCCAGCGCCTCGCCGAAAGGGAGGCCGATCTTGTTGCGGCCTGTGAGAAGGCCGTCGCCCATGGCGCGGGGCGGCACATCCGCCTTGACGACCGCACAACCTGGGACCGCGCCGCATGGAATCGCTACATCGAAACGGCGACGCGGCTCGAACCCGCGTTCATGCCGGACATGCTCCGCCTGATCAGGGACATCGAACGGCTGGAACGGTTGGCCGCACTCCCCGCGGCTTCCCAGGCGTCTGCAGCATGAGTGCCGTACCGCAGAACGGGGCGAATGAAGAAATGCGCGGTAGCGCGCAGGCTTCGCACCGTCGCCTGTCCCCTCGGGTTGGTGCGCGGTCTAAACCGGTCTCCGTCCCGCTCCCGCATCCCCGCTTCGCCGTCCAGGCGCGCACGCGCGCCTGTCATGACGGGCGAAGCACCTCCGGCTCGCGCCGCTTCCGTGTCGCTTCGCTCCCGCGCCAGCCGCGGTGCTCGGGGGCGGGCGGTCCCGATACCGGTTTCCGTTGACCGCACCCGAGGGAACGACGCCGGCACGGAGCCGGCGGCCATCCCGAGAGGAACAACTGAAGGAATGAAACGATGTCCGGTTTCCTCAACCGCGTGCAACTGATCGGCAACCTGGGTCGCGATCCCGAAGTCCGCACCATGCAGAGCGGCGGGCGCGTCGTTACGCTGAGCATCGCCACCTCGGAGAGCTGGAAGGACGAGCGCAGCGGCGAGCGTCGCGAACGCACCGAGTGGCACCGCGTGGTGATCTTCAATGACGGCCTCGGCAAGATCGCCGAGCGCTACCTGGAGAAAGGCGCGAAGGTCTACCTGGAGGGCAAGCTGACCACTCGCAAGTGGCAGGACCAGTCGGGCGCGGACCGCTACAGCACCGAAATCCACCTCACGCCGTTCAACGGCGTGCTGACCTTCCTGGACAGCAAGCGCGACGGCACACGGCCGGCCGGTGGAGAGCCGGCCGGTCCGACCGGTCCCGGCACCGATCCCGACGACGAGATCCCGTTTTAGGGGCCGTGGCGGCGGGCGCCCGGTGTCCGCACCGGGCGCTGCCCCCCGCTTACATCCATCCGACAACCCTCGACGGGGAATTCCATGGAAGACCAGCGCATGCAGCACGTCTCTGCGGTCGGCGTCGCCGATTCCGTACGGCGACGGCACGCCGAGGCCGGGCACATCCGAAATTTGGCGACGCAGCGACGCTTGCAGCCCGAACAGCGCGCGGTTCTGCTGCGTGAGGCGGACGCCGCCGATCGACAGGCCCAGTGGTGGGAAGACTGTCTCGCCGGCAAAGGATGCTGAGCCCGCTGTTCACACGCTGAACCCGCATGATCGGCCGTGCATCTTCCTGCCATCTACCGCGAGGCCCGCCATGAGCAGCCGCAGATCAATTCCCGCCCGCGGTCCCGACCTGACCGTTGTCGTCGGCTGGGACAACCCGCTCTCGACGTTTTTCGCGCAGGTCGAACGCGCCCAGGATGACGACGGCCCGCGCGATCCGATCCTGCTGTGGATTGGCAGCGCGGTTGGAGAAGTCGCCCAGGCCGAGTACCTCGCCGGTCCGCTCGCGCCCTATGCCGAGCTGACATCCGAGATCGTCGAACAGCTTCGCGCTGACCGCGCCGCTGACGCTGATCGCGGTCCCTCCGCCCTGCAGCGCACAGCGCGCTCGATATTCGGGAGGCACTCGTGATCCGCCAATACTTCGCTCACACCCGCCGCGGCGGGTGCAATCCGCTCGGTGTCGGGGTGATCCCGGTCGGCGCGATCTTCTACATCCAGGGCGAGGGATGGTGGCGCGACCGCTATCGTGGGGCGCCTATTTACCGCAACCCCTAGACCACATGTTCGCCTGAGATAGGGGGCGACCCGTCTCACAGTATGCAGGTTTCGAGGGTTGTGTCGGATGGTCCGGCACCGAGCCTCATGCATAGGGAGACGGGTCATGGGCAAGACTACA
>Ga0335072_10016869_pt1 | contig 10345 bp, 6 predicted proteins | sample Lox_Sample_21_FD_206725 | JGI IMG/M metagenome (GOLD analysis project Ga0335072, IMG submission 206725) | Soil microbial communities from Loxahatchee National Wildlife Refuge, Florida, United States - Lox_Sample_2.1 | ecosystem: Environmental > Terrestrial > Soil > Wetlands | place: USA: Florida...
TCGCGGGAGTCGACCCCGCTCACCGTCTCCGCCATGAGCCTCTCGAGCGGCGCGCGGTCCCCGTCCCGAAACGCGCGCGCCGCCGCATCGACCTCCTTCACCGTGGCGAGCGCCGGGGCGCTGCCGAACATGACGATGGCGAGCGCCGCGGCGTCGGCGGTGAAGGCGCGCTCGCGGCCGTCGCTGTCGAGCGCGCGCGCGGGGAAAGGGTCGCGGCGCAGCTGCTCGATGACCGGCCGGATGTGCTCGATCGAGTTGCCCGGCCATCGTGCGCAAGGCGGCGATCGGCGGCAGGCAATGTCGAACTTGGCGCGCATCGCCGGAGCATAATTCGGATACCAGGCGTAGTCCGGACCCTGCAGCGGATAGGCGCCGTCGAGCACGATGGTGCGCAGCGCCCCGGGGTGCCGCACGGCAAACACCTGCTCGAAGTACGTGCCGTACGAGTCGCCGTACAGATCGATCGGGCCTGAGCCGAGCGCCTCGAGGATCGCGGCGAGATCGTCCGCCGCGTAGGCGGTGCTGTAGAGCGCGGCCCGCTCGCCGAGGGATCTGCCGCAAGCGCCCACGAGCTCGACCGTCCAGCGCTCGGCGGTCTGCAGCGCGCGGCAGTCGATGGCTCCGGACTTGCCGGTGCCGCGATTGTCCATGATCAGCACATCGCGCGATCGGCGCAGCGGTTGAAAGAGCGCCAGATAGTCAGCGCGCGACTCCGTGGCCGGGTAGCCGGGGCCGCCCTCGGTGGCCACCAGCGTGCCCGCCGACCGGCCCGGTGCGCTGTGCGGAAAGAATTCGAAGTAGATCGAGATCCGCCCCGCAATGGCGCCGCTCGGGTCGAGCGGGCGGTCGATCCGGCCGCAGTAGGCGTGCACCTCGGCGCAGCGCTCGAGCCTCATCCGGCCGACCCGCCGGGTAAGCGGCTCGCTGCGCGCCGTGCCGCGAGGCGCAACGTGATCCGGCGCGGCGCGCGCCGCGGCCGCCGCCATCGAGGGCGCCGCCGCGGCGCCCAGCGCCATGCAGAGCCACGCGCACCGAGCGCCGGCGTACCGAGGGCGTGCGCCGCGCGCGCGATTCGTGCGGACAGGATTCGCGCTGCGGGCGAGTTTCATGCTGCGGCCGGGCTGGAAGGATGCTGCCATCGATTTTTAGCATAGCAACGCACGCGACCGCACAGCAACGCACGGCATGTGCGCAGCGCGCTGGGCGGCGTCGCTTCCGCGGCGAAAGACGTCGCCTGCAAGCCATGCCGCAAGGACCGGCGGTTGCTATGATCGGCACTGCACGCCCGCGAGATCCTCGCGGCCGGCTGAGGAGCACCATGAGCGCGCGCGAGGTCATGCTCGATCGATTACGCCGCCGCAAGCACGAGACCGCGCTCGAGCGCGAGTTCTACTGCGGTCAGGAAGAGTACCGCGTCGATCTCGAGATGATCTGGTACCGGGACTGGCTGTTCGTCGGGCATGACTGTGAGATGCCGGATGCCGGCGATTACCTCACCGTGCAGATCGGCGAGTATCCGGTGGTGGTGGTGCGCGACCGCAACGGCGAGCTGCATGCCTTTCACAACGCGTGCCGCCACCGCGGCTCGCGCATTTGCTCGGCGGAGCGCGGATCGGTGACGCGCCTGGTCTGTCCCTACCATCAATGGACCTACCATCTGGATGGCCGGCTGTTCGCGGCGCGCGACATGGGCCCGGGATTCGATCGCTCGCAGTACGCACTGCATCCGGTGCATTGCGCGAGCGCGGGCGGCTATATCTGGGTGTGCCTCGCCAAGGCCGCGCCGGATTTCGAGCCGATCCGCCGGCACATCGAGCCGTATTTTCTGCCGCACAGGCTGCATCAGACCAAGGTCGCCTTCGAGACGACCATCGTCGAGCGCGCGAACTGGAAGCTGGTCTGGGAGAATAACCGCGAGTGCTACCACTGCTCGGCCAACCACCCCGAGCTCATTCGGACTTTCCCCGAGACGCCGACCGTCACGGGCGTGGAGGGCGCCGAGAAGAATCCTCTGATCACGCAGAAGTGGGCCCACTGGGAATCGATCGGGCTGCCGAGCCGCTTCTACCTGTCGGAGAACGGCCAGTACCGCACTTCGCGCATGCCGCTGGTGGAGGGTGCCGTGAGCTTCACCATGGACGGCAGGGCCGCGGTGCGCCGGCCCCTGATCGACAGCATCGCCGAGCCCGACCTCGGCACGCTGCTGCTGTTTCACTATCCGAGCACCTGGAATCACGTGCTCGCCGACCACGCGATCTCCTTTCGGCTGCTGCCCGTGAGTCCCACCGAGACGCTGCTCACCACCAAGTGGCTGGTCCACAAGGATGCGGTGGAAGGCGTCGACTACGACCTCAAGCGCATGACCGAGGTCTGGCTCGCCACCAACGAGGCCGACCGGCGCGTCTGCCAGGAGAACCAGATCGGCGTGAGCTCGCCCGCCTATGATCCGGCGCCATATTCCCCGGTGCACGAGGGCGGCGTCATCCAGTTCGTGGACTGGTATTGCACCGAGCTTGAGGGCAGACTGGCGCAAGATGCAAAATAAGCGCCCGGCGCGCGCCGGACCATAAAGGCCTCGCAACTGCCAGCTCCCAGGAATTACTCCGCTTTCGGCTTGCTGCGCGGCGCTCTCGCGGGGCGCGAGTTCTGGCCGCCCGCGTGGCGCGATCCGCAGCCCAAGCCAAGCTACGATGTGCTGGTCATCGGCGGCGGCGGCCACGGCCTCGCGACGGCCTATTACCTCGCCAAGAATCACGGCGTGAGGCGCGTCGCCGTGCTCGAGCGCGGCTGGATCGGCGGGGGCAACACCGGGCGCAACACCACGATCGTGCGCTCGAACTACCTGTATCCGGAGAGCGCGCGGCTCTACGACTTCTCCCTGAAGCTCTATGAGGGCCTTTCGCGCGAGCTCAACTTCAACATCATGCTGAGTCAGCGCGGCTTGATCCTGCTCGCGCACAGCCGCCACGATCTCGATGCGATGGCACGCTGGGCGAATGCCATGCGCATGAACGGCATCCACGCCGAGCTGCTCGATGCGGCCCAGATCGCCGAGCTCGCCCCGGCGCTGGCGGTCTCGGCGCACGGCCGCTTGCCCGTGCTCGGCGGCTTCTGCCAGCGCCGGGCGGGAACCGCGCGCCACGATGCGGTGGCGTGGGGCTACGCGCGCGCGGCCGCCGCGCTCGGCGTCGACATCATCCAGAACTGCGAGGTGCAGGAAATCATCCGGGAAGGCGGGCACGCGGCGGCGGTGAGGACTTCGCGCGGAACGATCCGCGCCGAGCGCCTGGGTATCGCCGCGGCCGGCCACAGCTCGGTGCTCGCGAAGCTCGCCGGATTCCGCCTGCCGGTGACGAGCTACGCCCTGCAGGCGATGGTGAGCGAGCCCATCAAGCCGGTCCTCGATACGGTGATTCTCTCGCCCGGCACCGGCGCCTACGTGAGCCAGTCGGACAAGGGCGAGATCGTCATCGGCGCCATGCTCGATCTGTTTCCCTCCTACGCGCAGCGCGGCAGCTTCGCGGTCACGCAGTCCATCATCGCCGCAACGCTCGCGCTGTTTCCCTCGTTCAGCCGCCTGGCGCTGATGCGCCAGTGGGCGGGCATCGTGGACGTGGTGCACGACTCGAGCCCGATCATCGGCGCGACCCCCGTACCGGGACTCTATATCAATTGCGGCTGGGGTACGGGCGGCTTCAAGGCCATCCCCGTCGGCGGTTGGACCTTCGCGCACGTGCTCGCAACGGGCGCCAATCATCCACTCGCCGAGCCCTTCCAGCTCGATCGCTTCATCTCCGGGCGCCTGATCGACGAGGCGGCCGCTTCCGGCATCGCGCACTGACATGATGCAGATACCGTGCATTTTCTGCGGACCGCGCGATGAGAACGAATTCATCTGCGGCGGCACATCGCATATCGCCCGACCGCCGCTGGCGGCGGACGATCGGGCGTGGGGCGAATATCTGTTCTTCCGGGAGAACCCCAAGGGGCTGCACCTGGAGCGCTGGCGTCACGTACACGGCTGCGGCCGCTGGTTCAACGTCGCCCGCGACACCGTCACGCATCGGATCGTGCGCGTGTATGCGATGACCAGCGCGCCCGGGCCATGAGGCGCGCGATGAGCGTCGCGCCATGAGCTCCTACCGGCTGCCCGCGCCGAGCGGCACGCGCATCGATCGATCCGCGCGCATCGCGTTTCGCTTCAACGGAGAGCGCCTCGAGGGCTTCGCGGGCGACACGCTCGCGTCGGCGCTCCTGGCGAACGGCGTGCAGCTCATCGGTCGCAGCTTCAAGCTGCATCGGCCGCGCGGGATTTTCTCCTGCGGCATCGAGGAGCCGACGGGCCTGGTGGATCTCGGCAGCGGAGCGCATCGGGTCGCGAACGTGCGTGCGACGCTGGTCGAGCTCGCCGAGCGGCTCGAGGCGAGCAGCGTCAATTGCTGGCCGAGCGTGAGCTTCGATCTGGGGGCGTTGAATGGTGCCTTCTCGGCCTTTTTGCCCGCGGGCTTTTATTACAAGACCTTCAAGTGGCCGAACTGGCATTGGTTCGAGCCCGCGATCCGGCGCATGGCCGGTCTCGGGCGCGCCTCGCGCGGTCCCGATCCCGATCATTACGAGGAGCTGTCGGTCGAGGCCGACGTGGCCGTGGTCGGCGGCGGTGCCGCCGGACTCGCCGCCGCCGTTGCGGCCGCCCGGCGCGGAGCGAAGACGCTGCTCATGACGAGCGGAGCGCGGTTCGGCGGCGTGCTCGGGTGGCGCGACGATGCGCAGATTGAAGAGCTGATCGCGGCCGCGGCGCAGGCGGGCGTGCACCTGCTCGAGCGCACGCTCGGCTTCGGCATCTATGACCACAACCTGCTGTGCGCGCGCGAGCAGCTGCGCGGCGGCGCTTGGCCGCTGCGCGGCGGATACCTGCGCGAGCGGCTGTGGAAGATCCGCGCCCGCGGGGTCATCGCGGCCGCCGGCGCGTTCGAGCGGCCGGTGCTGTTCCCCGACAACGACCGCCCGGGCGTGATGCTCGCGGGCGCCGCCGAGAAGTATGCGCGAGCGTTCGGCGTCGCCTGCGGCCGGCGCGTGGTGATCGCGGCGAGCAGCGATTCGGCTCATCGCCTCGCCCAGGCGCTGCGCGCCAGCGGAGTCGAGGTGGTCGCGCTGGTCGATTCGCGCGCGCCGGCCGAGATCGACGCCGCGCACCAGCATGGCGCCGCGCACGAGCATGGCGCCGCGCACGAGCATGGCGCCTCGAATGTGCGCCGCTTCGAGCAGGCGAGCATCGTCGCGGTCGAGGGAGCGCGCGCGATCACGCGCTGCACGGTGTCGAGCGCCGGGGGCGCTGCACCCGTCGATCTGGAGTGCGACGCGATCCTGAGCGCGGGCGGATACGCACCGGCCGTGCACTTGCATTCGCAGGCAGGTGGGCGGCTTCGATGGCTCGAGGATTCGGCAATGTTCGTGCCGGACGGAACGGCGCCGGGGCTGGTGAGCGTCGGCGCCTGCGCGGGCGTGTTCGGACGCGAGAGCGCCGTTGCGCACGCCAGCGAGGTCGGGGAGGCGCTCGCCAGCGGCGCGGCGCCGCCGCCGCCGCCGGTCGGCGGGGGCGGCCGGTCGCGCCGCTCCACCACCGCGCGCGGCGAGTCCGGCGATCGCCCGGGACAGCCGGGCGCGGCCAAGCGGGGCGCGGCCAAGCGCTTCGTCGATCTGCAAAACGACGTGACCACCGACGATGTGGCGCTTGCCGCCCAGGAGAACTACCGGGCCGTGGAGCACCTCAAGCGCTACACCACGACCGGCATGGGCACCGATCAGGGCAAGACGAGCAACGTGAATGCGCTGATCGTGATGGGCGAGCTCACCGGCCGCGAGCCGCAGGCCGTCGGCACCACCAAGTTCCGGCCGCCGTTCGCGCCGGTGACCCTGGGGCTGCTCGCAGGCCGGCGCCGCGGGGATCTTTATCGTCCGCTGAAGCGCGTGCCGGATGAGGCATGGCATCGCGAGCGCGGCGCGCTGTTCGAGCAATTCGGCGCCTGGCATCGGCCGGCCGCCTATCCTCGGCCGGGAGAGGACCTCGGGCGCGCGGCGCTGCGCGAGGCTGCGACCGTGCGGCGCCACGCCGGGCTCCTCGATGGCTCGCCGCTCGGCAAGATCGAGGTGTACGGGCCGGATGCCGCGCAATTTCTCGACCTGATGTACGTGGGCACCATGTCCACGCTCGCGGTCGGGCAGGCGCGCTACGGCGTACTGCTCAACGAGAACGGCATCCTGGTCGATGATGGGATCGTCGCGCGCTTGGGCGCGGAGCACTTCTGGGTGAACACCACGAGCGCCGGCGTGGAGCGCACCGCCGCCTCGTTCGAGGAATGGCTGCAATGCGAGTACCCGCATCTCAAGGTGCTGGTGACGCAGGTCACCTCGCGCTGGGGGAACATCACCATCGCCGGACCGAAGGCCTGGACCTGGCTCTCCTTGGCGGGGTTCGGCGCGCAGTTCGCGCCCGGCGCCATGCGGCACATGACGATGCGCACCGCGGTGCTCGACGGGTTCCCGCTGCGCGTGCTGCGCGCGAGCTTCAGCGGCGAGCTCGGCTACGAGGTGAACCTGCCGGTGGAGCGGATGAGCGGCATGCTCGAGCGCCTCTGGGCGCTCGCGCCGGCGGTGCAAGGCACTCCCTACGGCATCGAGGCGCTCGAGATCCTGCGCACGGAAAAGTGCTTCATCCACATCGGCACGGATACCGACGGCACCACTCTCCCGGGCGACGTCGGCCTCGCCCGCGGGATCGAGCGCAAGCAGGCGAACTTCGTGGGCCGCCGCTCGCTGCTGCGGCCAGCCGCGCGCGATGCAAACCGCTTCCAGCTGGTCGCACTCGCGTCGGCGGACGGGCGCACGCGCCTGCCCGTCGGCGCGCAGATTGCGCCGCAACCGCCCCCCACCCTCACGCAAGGGCACGTGACCTCGAGCTATTTCAGTCCGGAGCTGGGCGCGCCCGTCGCGCTTGCCATGCTCGCGCGCGGCACCCAGCGGCTGGGGGAGCGCCTGCTCGTCCATCACCTGGGCTCGACTCTCGAGGCGCTGGTGGTGCAGGGTCCGTTCGTCGACCCCACCGGTGAGCGGCTGCGTGGCTAGCGAGATCTCGATTCCGTCCGGCATCGAGGCGCCCGGTGTGTCGGTGAGAGCGAGGCGCGATCTGAGGGTGGCCGCGCTGCGCTATTTCGATGCGGGAGCGGTGCTCCCTGCGGCCCTCGGCGATTCCCTCGGCGGCGCCCTGCCGCCATCCCTGCAAGCGGCGCGCCGCCGGGCCGGCGGTCGCGAGCTCATCCTGGCATGGCGCAGCCCGACCGAGTCCCTCGTGCTCACCCCGGATGCCGCGGTGCTCGAGTCGCTGGCGCATGAGGCCTCCCGCTCCCCCGCCTGGGGCTGTCTGGTGGATCAGACCGGCGGGATCGAGGCCTGGGAAGCCGCAGGCCCGCGCACCGCAGACCTCATCGCGCGCGTCGGCTCGGCGGCATCGATGCCCGCGCCGGGCGAGGCGCGCGTCAGCCGCATGGCCGACGTGACGGTGCTCGCGCTGCGCGCCGAGGAGGGCGCCGTGCTGCTGCTGGTCGAGCGTGTGTACAGCGAGCATCTGCTCGGCTGGATCACGGCGACCGTGAGTGACTTCTGACCCGCGGATTCGAGGCGTAACATGGAGGGGGGAGAACTACAAGGAATAACCCATGCAGCTCATCGATCGCGCCAGGAACATCCTGCTCACACCCAAGACCGAGTGGCCCCTCATCGAGGCCGAGCCGACCAGCATCGCGCAGCTCTTCAAAGGCTACGTGATGCCCTTCGCCGCGCTGTACGCCGTCATGGCATTCTTCCGGATGTCCATCATCGGATACGCATTCTGGCGCATCCCGCTGCTCAGCCGGGTGGTCTACGCGCTGGTCGACTTCGGCCTGGCGCTTCTCGGCGTGTACCTGCTCGGCCTGATCGTCGATGGACTCGCGCCGAGCTTCGCCGGTCAGCGCAACCAGCGTCAGGCGATGAAGACCGTGGGTTACGCCTTCACGTCCTCGGCCGTGGCCTCGGTGTTCGGTCTCCTGCCGAGAGTCGGCCCGCTGCTGCAGTTGCTGGCGGGCCTGTACGGCATCTATCTGCTGTATCTCGGCCTGCCGTCCATGATGCGCAATCCCCAGGAGAAGTCCGCGGGCTACACCGCCGTCGTGGTGGTGTGCACCATCCTGGTGTTCATCGTGCTCGGCCTGCTCGCGTCCGTGACCGGCGGGATCACCGGGCACGGGCCGCTCGCAAGGCTCCAAGGGTTTCAGAACTTGTAGCCGAATCTGACCCCCACCGTGCGCGGCCGGTTCACCGTCTTCGCATCGACGAACTGGTTTGCGTTCTCGTACAGATCCGCGCGCGTATCGGTCAAGTTCTGGCCGTAGAGCTGCGCGTTCCATTTGTCCCTGGCGATGCCTGCCGAGGCATCGAAAGTCCAGAATCCCGGCTCGTAGTAGCGGTAGCCCGGCTCGTCCGGCGCCGGAATGCTGCTGGTCGAGGAGTACGAATGCGCCTGTTTGGTCACCCCCGCCTGCAGGAAGGAGTTGTACTCGTTGAACGAGAACTCGTAGCGCGCGCGCAGGTTTCCCTCGAAGGGCGGTGACTGCGCGAGCGGACTGCCCGGTGCGCCGAACGGGTTGACGATCGAGGTGATGGGCTGGCCATTGGTGCCGTAGAGCGGCGGCGCGCTCACCAGCGAGCTCCAGTTGAGCGCCATGCCGCCCGTCACGGTCAGGCCATGGGTCACGCGGACGACCACCTGCTGCTCCGTGCCGCGCACGCGATAGTTGGGTCCGTTGGTCACGAAGCTCAAGTTGCCGAAGCAGCAGGGCTCGAACAGCTCGATCTGGGTGTTCTTCCAATCCTCCTGGTAGATCGCGGCATTCCATTCCAGGCGATGATCGAACCACTGGGTCTTCCAGCCGAACTCATTGTTGGTCAAGGTGTCCGGCTGATACAGCTCGGGCTCGGCATAGGTGTAGTTGGCGCCCGGCGGCGTGCGGGTCGTGGTACCGCGATTGAAGCCGCCCGGCCGAAAGCCCTGCGACCAGGTGTAGTACACCAGGACGTCCGGCATCACGTGCCAGCTGAGGTTCACGCGGCTGCGGAAGCCCGAGTAGACGCGGTTGAGATTCTCGCGCGTCTCGTTGTTGGAGAAATCGTCGCCGGCGGGCTCGGTGCCGTAGGGCGGCGGCTGATTTCCGGTGCACGGCGGCGGCCCGTCCTCGAAGCAGCCGAAGCTGCTCGCCGAGAAGCCCACCTCGGTGGCATTGATGCGGTAGTAGCGAGTGCCCGCGGTGACGGTGAGCACCTTGGGGATGATGTCGAAGTCGGCGGAGCCGAACAGCGCCTGCTGCCGGTAGGTGCGGATGATGTCGTCGAAGTAGGACTCGTTGTCGGGACGAATGTTCGGGTTGTTGACCTGGGCTCCCACGCCCGGGCCGACGTCGGTGAGACAGTCGACGTTGCTGGTGGCGGTGCAGGGCGGTACCGACTTGTAGAACCAGTCGATGTTCTCGTGGATGACGTACTCCTCCCAGAACGCGCCGAAGATGCCGCGCAGGCGCCACTCGTCCGGCGTGCTCACGCGCAGCTCCTGGCTGTCGTGGTCGTTGGTCTCCTTGTCCTGCCAGTAGCCGTTCGGCGAGTAGCACTTGCCCACCGTGGCGGGAGTCGTGGTCGTGGCCGCGGCGCCCGGGATGCATTGATAGTAGTCGGCGTACACGCCGCGGGCGTAGGCGGTGTAGTCGTTCTGCTGCTGGATGTGCCTCACCAGGTAGCCCCCGGTGTATACCACCTTGAGGACGCCGATCTTGCCGTTGATGGTGAGCGCGGTATTCTCGAACCGGTCGTTGTCGTAGGCCGGCTCGTAGGTCTGGACCGACAGGTCCGGCAGCGGCTGGACGATCGATCCCGACGCCTGCGGCATTTCGTAGAACACGCCCTGCGAGCGCATGTTCTGGTACGACTGGGTGAGCAGCGCATTCCAGTCCTCGTTGATCTTGAGGAGACCGGAGAGCCTGAATCCGGTGTAGGTCACCGGATTGAAGTTATTCTGGGCCAGGTTGAAGTTGTTCACCGACTGGCTGCCGGGAGGCACCTTGCAATTGCCGTAGAACACGCCGGTGCTGATGCTGTTCGGCGTGCAACCGACCGGATAATTGGCGTAATGAATGCCGATGTCCGTGTCCTGGCGCGAGAAGGTGCCGGGCACGTTGTCGATGTATCCGCCCTGCGAGTCGCTGTAGATGACGCCGCGCACCGCCAGGGTGTCGGCGATTACGGGCAGATTGAGCACGGCGGT
>Ga0335072_10016870_pt1 | contig 10345 bp, 9 predicted proteins | sample Lox_Sample_21_FD_206725 | JGI IMG/M metagenome (GOLD analysis project Ga0335072, IMG submission 206725) | Soil microbial communities from Loxahatchee National Wildlife Refuge, Florida, United States - Lox_Sample_2.1 | ecosystem: Environmental > Terrestrial > Soil > Wetlands | place: USA: Florida...
ACTAGCGCGCAAGGGGTTTCAACAGAATCGTGGGGCGACGACTGTTCCGGGACTCCATCTTGTTCACAGCCGCAAACCAGCTGCTCCCATGCTGCGACGGTCTTCCTCCTGAACAGGTTCCTTATGGTGTCAGCGATCGACTACACAACGGTTTATCTGTCCGAAGTTGCTACGCTTGCTGCCCGTCTCGACTCTGCCGCGATCGATCGAATCATCGATGTTCTTGAGCAGGTCCGCAGCGCGGAGGGACGCGTCTTCTTTCTGGGCGCAGGAGGCGGCGCGGGGAACGCGGGACACGCGGTGAATGACTTCCGCAAGATTGCGGGGATTGAATGCTACTCCCCAACGGACAACGTCTCGGAGCTGACCGCCCGTATCAACGATGACGGATGGGAGTCCTGCTTTGCGAACTGGCTCCGCGGCAGCCGGCTCTGCTCGCGCGACGCGGTTTTCGTCTTCTCCGTCGGCGGGGGAAGTGCCGAGCGGGGAATCAGCATGAACCTGGTCGCGGGACTTGAACTGGCGCGCCAGACCGGGGCTCGCATCCTGGGTGTTGTTGGGCGTGATGGTGGATATACCGCTCAGGTTGCGGACGCCTGCCTGGTCGTTCCGACTCTCTCGGCGGACACAGTCACACCGCATACGGAGGAGTTCCAGGCAGTGGTCTGGCATCTCATCGTCTCGCATCCACGCCTGCGCGCGAACGAGATGAAGTGGGAATCCTCAAAATGAGCCGGCCCGCCATCTTCATCGATCGCGACGGCGTTCTGAACGATCTGATCCGCAATCCGGCCACAGGGCGCATGGAAGCACCGCTTTGGGTCGGGGACTTTCACCTGATCGACGGCGTGACGTCGGCTCTGCTGCGGTTACAGAGCGCAGGCTATGCTCTCATTCTGGTGTCGAACCAGCCGAATTTTGCTTTGGGCAAGTCAAGCTATGACGCCCACTGGATGATCCACCACGAACTGGTAAGAAAGCTGGCGCTGGCGGGCGTCCGCTTTACGCGATTCAGTTATTGCCTGCACCATCCGAAGGGCCTCACCCCCGGCTATTCGCATGTTTGCGACTGCCGCAAACCATCGCCAGGCATGCTTCTGCAGGCGCGCGACGACTTCAGTCTCACGCTTGCCGATTCCTGGATGATCGGTGATCAGCCAACCGACACGCAATGCGGCCGCGCTGCCGGTACACGCACCATACGAGTGGTCCCGCAGGGATCAGAGATCGGGCCCCGGTTAGATCCTTCCGATCCCGGTGCCGACCACTTCGCGCGAAACCTCTGCGAAGCGGCGGAAATCATCCTCGGAGATTCTGGAAACAGGCTTGCGGCTGGCCCGGGCTGTTGCGAGAGCCGTGGTGTCGATGGCATAGCCCGCGGCCCGCGCATCGTTGTGAAACATCTCCACGGTCTCCAGCGAGTACTGCTTTAGGTCCCTGCCCAGAACTTCCAGTTTGCGCAGCATCTCCGGCGGGAGAGTGATGATGTCGCATCCCGCGTCTTCGGCCTGCAATACATTCAGCAACTCCCGAGGGCTGGCCCACAACAGCTGCGCCCGAGGACGCCAGCGCAGGATGCGCTTCGCCTCCGCCATCAGCGGAACGGGGTTGACTCCGGTGTCTGCAATCCGGCCGGCGAAGACCGACACGATGGCCCAGGTTTCCGGAGCGAGCGCCTCGACGACCCGCTCCACCTGCTCGAGGGTGAGAATGGCCGTAACATTGACCGCCACGCCCGCTTCGCTCAGGGTTCGGATCAGGCGATCCTGAAACGCGCCCCTGCGATTGGTAACGGGAATCTTCACATTGACGTTGGCGCCCCAGGTTGCGATGGTCAGGGCCTGCAATTCCATGTGCTCTTCGTCGTCGGAAAAAACCTCGAGCGATACGGGCCGATCGGGAACCGCGCGCAGGAGCGATCGCGCAAAGGCCTCGTAATTTCGAACACCAGCCTTCCGCATCAGCGTCGGATTGGTTGTGAACCCGCGAACCCAGGGCCTGGAATACATTTCCATAATTCCTGGCAAGTCCGCTCCATCGCTGAACAAACTGATCCGCAGTTCTTCAATCTTCCTCATGGCCCATTCCTGTATTTTTCAGATTGTTCCGTTCACGAATCGAGATGAATTGCCCGGCCCATCGGCTGATTCGTTCCGGCAGTTCGCGCGCGCATTGCTTCATAACAAGCAGGATGAAGCGCGCATTTCCGATCAGGTATCTTCGCCACATCCGGCGGGGCTCCATCAGCAGCCGGAACAGCCATTCCAGCGCGATGGTGCGGACCCAGTGTGGCGCTCTTCGCCGCAGTCCGGCCTGCGTATCGAGAGCGGCGCCCACGGCCATGATGGCTCCGGCGCTGAGGCGTTCCCGATTTTCCTGCATCCAGATCTCCTGCTTGGGCGCTCCAAAGGCCACGCAGATCAGGTCCGGATCTGCATCGGCAATCACCCGGCGCATCTTCTCCAGTTCCGCCGGATCGTTTTCGAAGCCCACAGGAGGACAATAGGTTCCACAAATCAGCAGGCCAGGATAGCGGCTGCACAGGTAGTGTGCCGCCATCACCGCAGCGCCGGGCAATCCGCCGAGGAAGAACATGCGAAATCCGTAGTGCGCGGCTTCTGCACACATTCGTTCCATCAGGTCGCCGCCGGTGACTCGCTCCGGGATCGGAAAGCCGAGCAAGCGAGAAGCCATGACGACCGAGATACCGTCCGGGACGGCCAGATCGGCGTCGCACATGGCCTCAGCGAAGTGCTTATCGCTCTCCGCCATGGTCACCAGATGCGCGTTGGGCCCGACCACGGTGATCGGCGGCAACTCGCCGCGATGCAGGAGCGCCTCCACCAGCAGCACAGCGGCGTAGTCCATGGTGATCCGATCAATCGGAATCCTTCCCAGCACAAACCTGGGCGGCAGTGGCAGGTGCGCCGGGGAATGAGAGGAATCGCTCACAGTTTCAACCGTCGTTTCTGCCATCAGGCCCACAAGGCTTCCTTTCGTCTCAGAAACTTATTCGGCGCAACGCCGTTCCCGACGACCGCGTGGTGGAATTCTTCGCGCACACGCCGCGAGACATAGCCAGGCGACGCATGAAAGGCGTGAGCCAGCGCACCGAGTCCGGCAAGATAGCGCTTCTCGGCCAGGAGTGTATTGAATCGACGCAGCGCTTCCTTCGCCTCGAACGCCGACGGCTGGACAAACTCGACGAGGGATTCTGCGATCTCAACGAGGGGCCGCGGCTGCTTACCCCACAATTCGGAGAGCAGCAGATACTGCACGTACACCCCAGCCAGCTGCTGGGCCTCCAGATTGCGCGAACTGACGCTCTCGGCATGGATCCTGAAGCCCACCAGCGGCTCGGGGATGCAATGAATCTGATAGCGAAGCGCCATGCGCCACCATAAGTCGGCGTCTTCCGCGTGGATATCCATTCGATAACCACCCGCAGCGCGAACCTTCTCCACATTCAGCGCAACTGAAGAATGGCAGATCGAGAGCAGATATCCACTGCGCACCATTGCCTGTAACTCTTCTGGAGTCCCCCGCGAACAGCGGAACTGTCCGGCGGTTCGGTCCCGCGGATGATAGTCCGCCAGGGAATAGATCAGCCCGGCATCGGGATGCTCTTCGACGGCCCGCTGGAGCTTCTCTATCCGCGTCGGGTACGACACATCGTCGGCGTCCATGCGAACCAGCCAGGGGGTTCGCGCTTCATAGAGCAGGCGGTTCAGGGTCGTTGTGATCCCGGCATGCTCCTGCTCCAGAACCCGAAGGCGAGGCCATGGGAAGCCGACGCGCGCCAGGCGATTCTCCAGATTTCTGAGCCATGGAGCGCTGTCGTCCGAGCCGCCATCCACGATGGCGAGAATCTGAAAACCCTTTGTCGTCTGCTGGAGCAGACTCTCCATCGCCTCCGGGAGCCACGGCATGGCGTTGCAGACCGGCATCCCGACTGTGAGCCCCATCTCTCTTGTTTCCATACGCAGCCCGTGCCGGGGGCAGCAGAGTATTCCAACGATCGCCGCCGGCACAAATTTCCTCGATTACGAAGGAACTTATAAACGAGCTGACGGTAACTTTTATCTGTGGATTGCCGATCATCCATGTCCCAGGTAATGGTGCTAAAAGGTCATAACTTTTCGATAACTCTGACTTGCGTAACGGGCAGGGTCACAGAAAGTGTTGCCATACCCACGATTCAGCCCCAAACATAGGAATCAGAGTTTCATTCTGGGTCAGAAAGCCCCGGCGAGTTTCACAACGTAACCTAAAGAACCCATTCGTAACGGGCAAAGGTATCAAAATGCTTCTTTCGCAGGGAGGATACTTTATCGTGGGCGGCGCCGGTTTCATCGGCAGCCATTTCGTCGACGCCCTCCTCGCGTCGGAAATGACGCGCCGTGTCACTGTCTTCGATGACTTCTCCTCAGGACGTGAGTGGCACTACGAAGCCCACACCGGCGATCCGCGCCTGAACGTTGTTCGCGCCGACGCCGGCGACGTCAATGCACTTACGGCCACGATGGAAGGCCACGACTGGGTTATCCATCTGGCCTCCAACGCCGATATTGCGGCCGCCGCCGAGCGCCCGGAGATTGACTTCTACCGCGGCACTCTGCTGACCAACAATGTGCTCGAAGCTATGCGCCGTGGCGGCCTGCATCGCCTGCTCTACGCCTCTGGCAGCGGCGTCTACGGCGATACCGGAAGCAAGCGGGTTCCTGAAGACCATGCTCCGCTGCTTCCCATCTCGACATATGGAGCCAGCAAGCTGGCGTGCGAATCACTGATCTCCAGCTACTGCTCCATGTTCGGTCTGCGCGCGTGTGCTTTCCGCTTTGGCAACGTGGTCGGGGCCCGTCAAACGCATGGCGTCGGTTTCGATTTTCTGCGCCGCCTCACGGCCAAACCGAAACGCCTTCGGATTCTGGGCGACGGCAATCAGAGCAAGCCCTACATTCACGTTACGGATGTTGTCGACGCAGCGCTTTGCGCGGCGAAGAAGGCGCAGGGCGCATTTTCGATCTTTAATGTCGCAACCGACGACGCGGTCACTGTGAGAGAGATCGCCGATCTCGCGGTCGAGACCCTCGCTCTGGCTACGCCCACTTTTGATTTCACCGGCGGACCCCGCGGCTGGCGCGGGGACGTTCCGGTTGTTCGTCTCGATTCCTCCCGCATCCGCTCTCTCGGCTGGTTCCCGAAACGGAACAGCCGCGAAGCCGTGCGCCAATCTCTGCAGGAGCTGGTGGCCGATGCACGCATCCTTCACAACTGACTGGGGCCCACTTCCCTCCGTGCTGGCGATGTCCGCCGCCGGAACAACCCTTCCCGACCCGATGAGCGATGAACGGCGGGTGATCAAGGACTACATCCAGCGAGAATCGCTGTGGCCTCCGCGGCTTGCCCTGCTCGCCGGAGGTCTGGCGACGCGGCTGCGACCTCTCACCTCGTTCATGCCCAAGTCGCTCATCCAGATCGCGGGCGAGCCCTTTTTGGGTCATCAGCTTCGGCTGATCCGTAGCGGGGGTATCCGCGAGGTTGTTCTTTGCTGTGGCTTCCTGGGCGATCAAATCGAGGACTTCGCAGGCGACGGCAGCCGCTTTGGCCTTTCCATCACCTATAGCCACGATGGCGACGAACCGCTGGGCACCGGGGGCGCGCTGCTCAAAGCCCTTCCCATGCTGGGTCAGCGCTTTCTTGTTATGTACGGCGACAGCTGGCTCACCGAGCCGATTGAGCCGGTCTGGCGCAGCTTTCTCGACTCCGGGAAGCCGGCGCTGATGACCGTGTTCCGCAACGAGAATCGGTGGGGCGCCAGCAACGTCGAGTTCCGCAAGGGAGCCGTCGTCCGTTACAACAAGCGCCACCCCTCCGCGTCCATGCACCACATCGACTATGGCCTGGACGCTCTGGATGCCAGCGTTCTTTCCCGCTGGAGCGTTCCTGCTTTCGACCTCGGAGACGTGTGGGCCGGGCTTGCCGATTATTCGCTGCTCGCCGGATTCGAAACGTCGGAGCGCTTCTACGAAATCGGCTCTCTGGCGGGCATGCGCGAGACCGAATATGTGGTCGCAGCTTCTCCGCGAGTGCGCCGCGTTATTTCTTTCGCCAGAAGCAGCGCCCCTCCCCCGCAACGAGACGTGCAGGTGGTGTGACGTTGATCATGACGCGCACACCCCTGCGTATCTCCATTGGCGGCGGCGGCACCGATCTGCCTTCGTATTACCAGGAGAACGGTGGCGGCTTCGTCATTTCGGCGGCCATCAACAAGTACGTCTACATCACTATTAACCGCAGCTTTCTGCCTGGCTACTTCCTTAAGTATTCCGAGACGGAACACGCCGATAGCTGCGACGAGATCCGTCATCCCCTGATGCGCGAGGCGATCCGGACGCATCGCGCACCATCTCCGCTTGAAGTCGTCAGCGTCGCCGACGTCCCGGCCGGCACCGGACTCGGTTCTTCCGGCACTTTTCTCGTTGGCCTGCTCCACGCCCTCTACGCGTGGCGCCGCGAACCGGTTACCGCGGAGACGCTGGCTCAGGAAGCTGTCGACATCGAAATGAATCGCCTCGGAGAGCCCGTCGGCAAGCAGGACCAGTACATCGCGGCCTACGGCGGCCTTCTATGCCAGGAATACTGTCCTGACGGCGAGGTCCGGGTTGCTCCGCTGCAGATGAGCGAAGAATCGCTCCACGAACTGCGCGATTCCCTCATGCTCTTTTTCCTGGGCGAACTCCGGAGCGCGTCATCACTGCTTGGTGAGCAAAAGCGCTTGTCCGAAGCGCGCGATCCGGCCATGATCGACAGCCTGCACTTTGCCCGCATGCTGGGCCGCGAGATTCGCAGCGTTCTGGAAGCGGGCCGGGTTGCCGAGTTTGGCCGCCTGATGCACGAACACTGGATGCGCAAGCGAAATCGCGCGCGCGCCATGTCCAGCACACGCGTCGATTCGCTTTATGATCTGGCGCGCTCCGACGGCGGCGCCACCGGCGGCAAGCTCGTCGGCGCAGGCGGCAGCGGCTTTCTCCTGTTTCACACGCACGACCGCCGGCGGCTTCGCGACACCATGCTCGGCGCGGGCCTGAGCGAGATGGACTTCAGCTTCGACTTTGACGGATCGGTGGTGCTGCTGCGCAATGGTTAAGATCACCCCAGCCCGGGGCGTGTGCTCATGACGCACGCCACGCTGCCGCTGCATGACACATTCCGAGAGCCGCCGGTCGAATGGACTCTCGTCGATCTTCTCGGCGTATTCGTTCGACGCCGCATCTGGATCGTGAGTTCGGTCGCATTCTGTTTGAGCGCTGCCTTTCTTTACTGGCTGATTGCCCCCGCCCGTTACAGTGCCACTGCCGTCATCGAAATCCAGAAAGCCTCTCACGGCGCGTTCGGTCTGGACAGCACGACCGCTGATCGTCCTACTTCTGACATCAGCGACTCATTCGACGACAACCTCACTCTCCAGACTGAAATTGGCATTCTGCAGTCCGATGCCCTCACCCTCGATGTCATCCGCCGCACGGGTCTGGAAACCACGCACGATTATTTCCCGCCCCGCTCCGGCGTCTCGCCCGCCCTTCACAGGATTTTTTTCCGGCGGCGCATGCCTGAACCGCTGACCGTCCCGCTCGCCGACGCGCCCAACCGCCGCTTTGCCGCCCTGAAAATTTTCGCGGCTCACCGCAGGATCGCTCCTCAAGCCGGCACCCGTCTCATCGCGGTCAGCTATTCGGACCCGAGCCCCGAGCGCGCTGCGGCCGTTGTGAACGCGCTTGTGCAGGCGCTGGCAGATTACGACTCGCAGTCTCGCTCGTCTGCGGCGGCACAGTCGGCCTCGTGGCTTTCCGCACAGCTCGCCGGACTCAAACAGCAAACGGATGCGCTCGACGCGCGCGCCGCCTCTCTCGATCGCGCGTCGGGCGACTATGGCGACGAGAGCGCGCACAACCCGGTGCTGGGGCGCCTCGATTCGCTCAACGCCGCGGTCTCCGCCGCCGAATCCAGCCGCATCGTTCGCGAAGCGATCTGGCGCGCCGTTCAGAGCGGCGATGCGGAAACCATCTCCGGGCTCGCCGGCAACCCTGACGCCGGGCCGAACACCCAGAATTCCCTCGCTCTTCTTCAGTCTCTTCGCGCCCAGGAGTCCGCCCTAAAGAGCCAGATCGCCGAATCAGCCAACCGCTATGGCGAAAACTGGCCCGCCTTCGCCGAGCAGCGCGCCCATCTCGAGAGCGTCCAGAATTCCATTCAGGAAGAACTCCGCCGTCTTGGGGATCGCGCCCACACTGACTATGAAGTCTCGCTGCAGGCGGAGACCTCGGCACGCGAGGCGTTTACTCAGCAGAAGGATCGGGCCGCACAACTCACCGGCAATGTCGTCGCGCTTCGCCTCGCCCGCGAGGAGGCAGGCGAGAGCCGCGCTCTTTACACCAGCCTGCTCGGCCGTCTCCAGCAAACCGGCATTCTTGAAGGACTGCATTCCACCAACTTCATCGTGGTTAGCCCGGCGCTGGTTCCGCCGCCCGGCCATCCCAGCAGCCCCAACACTCTGCTGCTTGCTGTGCTGTCATTGGGAACAGGCATCATTCTTGGATGTGGCGCGGCGATCGCGCGAGAACTCAGTGACGCTTCCATCCACAACGCTACGGAACTCGAAGCGCTGCTGGACGTGCCGGTCTTCGCCACAGTTCCTCCGTATCGGCTCGACGATCCCTGGTATCGGCGCCTGCTGCCACTTCCATCCACCCTCATGAGCTTCGAGGCCAGCGCTGACACGTCGGGTCAAACGGCTGTCAGGGAAACTCCGTTCGTGGAAGCTCTGCAGCGCCTGCGTGCTTCTCTTCTGCTGTCGCACAGCGACCGGGCACCGCAGGTCATCACCATCACCGACTCCAGTGAGAATCCTGAGAATGCAGACGGCACCCGCTCTTATGATGGGCCACCCTCTCTCGCGCTGGGCCTTGCCACGATCCTGGCGCAACACGACTCATCCGTGCTCTTTGTCGATGCCGATTTTCGTTCCGCCCCCGAGGTGAGCACTTCTCTCGATCCCGGCCTCAGCGAGATGCTCTCCGACCAGGGTGTTGTCCCGGTGGTCCAGGCCATCGCCGACCTGCCATCGCTCTCGGTGGTTCACGCAGGCGCGCGGCCGCCTTGCCCTGCTGCACTGATTGCCTCTTCGCGGATGATGAGTCTTCTTTCGGGGTGGCGTGGGGAATTCAACTTCATTGTGATTCGGGGACCGGCCGCCTTTCATGCCGATGCTCTCGTTCTCGCGCAACTCTCCGATGCGGTGCTTCTGGGTGCTCAGGCTGACATCACCAGACGCGACGACATCCTTCCCTCTTTTCAGGCGCTCAGCCGGCAGGTTCCCGACCACGCTGTCCTGGGGGTCGTTCTTCAACAAGGCAGCCCAGGGTCCATGTATGCGCACGCCTAACTTCGTCACCTGGTTCTCCGTCTGCATTGTCCTTCTGGGTTTACCGTTGAAGCTCACGGCACAGCAGGCAGTGTCCGCTCCTGCTGCGCCGGTCTCGGCTGCCGTCGTCGTCACCCCACTGCCCTCCGCCGAAAGCGAGCCAGTTGCGCAGTCCGAATCGCTGCTCATCGGCCCCGGAGACCTTCTGCATATCTCTGTCCTGCGCGAACCTGAACTCGACCAGCATCTCCGCGTCCTCGACTCCGGCGACATCGTACTCACGCTGGCGGGTAGAGTCCCGGTCCAGGGACTTACGCCCGCTGTGGCGGCGACGCGCATCGCTGCTCAATATCGCGAGGGCAACTTTCTCCTGCACCCTGAGGTTTCGGTCTTCGTCGAGGAATATGCCACCCAGACTGTGACGATTTTGGGGCAGGTCGTGCATCCCGGTTCGATACGCCTGGCCGCGTCGCGCACCCTTATTGACGTCATCTCTCTTGCCGGCGGGTTCACGCCGGACGCCGACCGCCACGTCGTCGTCGAGCGCGGCGGCAAGGATGGCGAGCGCATCCATGCATTTCTCTCCAACCGCGCGGAAGATGCGCTGAACGCCGACGTCCTCGTCCGCCCCGGCGACACCATCATGGTTCCCAAAGCCGGCATCGTCTATATCCTTGGCGACGTCGCCCACCCCGGCGGCTACGTCATGCAGAACGATTCGCAACTCACCGTGCTTCAGGCCATCGCTCTGGCGGCGGGCGCCTCCAAAACTGCGAGTGAAAGACGAGTGCGTCTGGTTCGCACCATCGACGGCCTCAGCCACTCTGTCGATTTGCCGCTGCGCGATATGGAGCGGGGGCGCGCGCCGGACGTTCCTCTTTTGGCGAATGACATCCTCTACGTGCCCTTCAGCCTGACCAA
>Ga0335072_10016871_pt1 | contig 10345 bp, 10 predicted proteins | sample Lox_Sample_21_FD_206725 | JGI IMG/M metagenome (GOLD analysis project Ga0335072, IMG submission 206725) | Soil microbial communities from Loxahatchee National Wildlife Refuge, Florida, United States - Lox_Sample_2.1 | ecosystem: Environmental > Terrestrial > Soil > Wetlands | place: USA...
ATCGGCCAGATCGCGAACCGCAGCGACCGACCGGTCGAACTCCGCCTTTTCCTCGCGGTTGAGCTCGATCTCGACGATGCGCTCGACCCCGCCGGCGCCGATCACCACCGGCACGCCGACATAGAGATTGTTGACGCCATACTGCCCGGTCAGCCAGGCGGCGCAAGGCAGGACACGCTTTTTGTCGCGCAGATAGGCCTCGACCATCGCGATCGCCGAACTCGCCGGGGCGTAGAACGCCGAGCCGGTCTTGAGCAAACCGACAATCTCGGCGCCGCCGTCGCGGGTGCGCTGGACGATCTTGTCGAGCCGCTCTTGCGTCGTCCACCCTATGCGCACGAGGTCGGGAAGCGGGATGCCGGCGACGGTCGAATAGCGCACCAGCGGCACCATCATGTCGCCATGGCCGCCCAGCACAAAGGCGCTGACATCTTCGACCGACACCTTGAGTTCCTCGGCGAGGAAATAGCGGAACCGCGCGCTGTCGAGAACGCCCGCCATCCCGACGACGCGATCGGGCGGCAATCCGCACGCCTCGCGCATCACCCAGACCATGACGTCGAGCGGGTTGGTGATGGTGATGACAAAAGCTTGCGGGCAATGCTTTTTGATCGCCTGGCCGACCGTCGACACCACCTTCGCATTGGTGCCGATCAGATCATCGCGGCTCATTCCGGGCCGGCGGGCGATGCCGGCGGTGACGACCACGACATCAGCACCTTCGATATCGGCATAGTCGTTGGAGCCTCTGACGATCGCGTCATAGCCCTCGATCGTCGAGCCCTCGACAATATCAAGCGCCTTGCCCTGCGGCACGCCTTCGACGATGTCGAGAAGCACGATGTCGCCCAGCTCTTTGAGCCCGGCGAGAAGGGCGAGGGTGCCGCCGACCTGCCCGGCGCCGACGAGTGCTATCTTGTTGCGTGCCATCCGAATGTCCCATCACTGCCGCGCCACGTGCTGGGCGCAGCTTGATCCGGTCTTAGCGCGAAATCTGCGGGCGGGCAAGGCGGCGGGATGAGCCGGCCAAAGCTCGAGGACAATGCATTTTGGTCGGCGCAGCGCGGCAGTTCGCGCCGCCGGGCGGTCATGCGGCGTGATCCGCGCCGTCTGCCGCGCGCGCGTTAGCTGAGCGCGGCGGCTCAAAATGTGCGGCTCCCGACCGCCAACCCGGCGGATGGTTCCGCCGCAATCGGAAAATCTTTCAATATTCGAACTCAAACGCCGGAATAAGCGAGCGCCTTGAAAGTCGTAGAATGCAAGAACTTAGCTCGGCCGACAATGGGCGCCCGGCCATGGCCTGGAGCACTGCCACAAACCGAAGACGCCGATTAGCGCGATTATGATGGAAAAGCGAACCAAACGCTCCGATGATGAGGTGGTTAATCGCCTTGCCTTAGGCCCTCGACCCGGGGCCTTCAGGATGCCGGCGGTTACCCCGGTTTTGCATCGCCAGCCCTTCGTCTTCACGAGATGCAATGGCAGTAGAGGCCGCCTCGATCGAACCGCATATACCGGGCTTGCGCCGTTTCGCGCGTACCCTGGTGCGCGGCGACCGCGATCGGGCCGACGATCTTGTCCAGGACAGTCTCGAGCGAGCGCTGTCGGGATGGCACCTGCGGCGCGCAGAGGGCAATCTGCGTGGTTGGCTCTATACGATCCTTTATCGCCGCTTTCTTAGCGAGCAGCATCGTCAGAAGCGGCACGGAGTTCACGGTACCTTGACAGACGCCAGCGAAGCCGAATTGCCGCAGGTGACGGGCGGCCAGGACGCGGCGCTCGAGCATCGCGATCTGCTCCGTGCGTTTTCCACACTGCCGGAAGAACAGCGATCCGTCCTGCTTCTTGTCGGTGTGGAAGATCTGTCCTACGAACAGGCGGCACGCGTCTTGGGAGTGCCGATCGGCACGGTGATGTCGCGGCTCTCGCGCGGCCGTGAGCGGTTGCGGTCATTTATGAACCGTGATCTGGAGGCGCCCGAAAACGCCCCCCGGGGAGCGCAATGAGCGGGGCTCCGGGCGGCATCGACCAGAACGATCTGATGGCCGCGATCGACGGGCGTCTAGGGCCGGAGCGTGCCGCCGTGCTCGAGTCCTATCTCGCAGCGCACCCCGAGGAGGGGGAACGGCTGCGCCAATATGGCGAAATCCAACACCAACTGCGTCATGCTCTTGCCGGGCCAAACGACGAGCCGATACCGCGCCGTCTACAGCTGGCACGGCTGCTGGCGGAAAAAAGACGACGACGTTACCGCCAATTCGGCGCGGCCGCAGCTGCGGTCATTTTTCTGGTGCTGGGAGCTGGCGGTGGCTGGATGGCGCGCAATTCAGGGATTGGAGCCCCGCGGGCCGATCAGACTGCTCAGGCGACGACCGAGCGCGAAATTACCGCCGATGCGCTGGCGGCACACCGGGTGTTCTCGGTCGAAGTTCGCCATCCAGTCGAAGTCGCGGCGGCGCAGGAGACGCACCTTGTGCAATGGCTGTCAAAGCGGCTCGGGCGGTCGCTTGTCGTCCCAGATCTGACTTCCGCCGGTTTTCAGCTGATGGGCGGCCGGCTGCTGCCGTCCGAAGGTGGGCCCGCCGCCCAATTCATGTACCAGGAGGGCAACAATCGCCTGACCTTTTACGAGCGCTCCGGCAATACCGGCGACACCACGTTTCGCTATAGCGAGCAGAATGGAGTCGGCGAATTCTATTGGTCCGATCAAGATTTCGGTTACGCGCTCGCCGCCAAGATCAATCGCCAGCAGCTGCTGAAGATCGCCGAAATGGTTTATCAACAGCTTTCCGGCGAAGGAGCGAAGCCGCCGCCGCCCGCCTCGCCCCTACCCGGCAAGCCAAGCTGAGAGCGAGCCGGGTGCGATCGGCGCCGGCCCAGACCATGATCGGATCGAAGCGCCCCGGCGCGCCGATCCGACCCGTGAAATCATGGTCTCGCCCTTGGAATTGGGAGCAGGCTTGGAATTGAGAGCAGGATTCACGCGTGAAAGGGAAGCTCTGCTTCCATTGCAGGCGATCCTGCTCTAGCCCAGCAGAGCCGCGAGCACCGCGTTCAGGCGTTGCCGTCCGGCCGGCGTGGCGGCGAGACCTCCACCCTCCATGGTCAAAAACCCGCCCTCGATCAATCGCGGCAATTGGCGCGCGAACCGCGTTTCGATGGCTTCCCCGGCGACTTGTTCGAAGCGAACTCGACCCACGCCTCGGGTCAGGCGCAACCCCATCATCAGCATTTCTTCGACCGCCACAGCGCGCGCGATCGGGGTTGTATCTTCGAGCCCGGTCCCGTTCGCCTCGACAGCGGCGAGCCAGCTTTCGGGCGCGCGGCGCTGGCGGGTAGCGCGTTTGATCCCGCCGCGGGTCAGCCGGCCATGCGCCCCGGGTCCGACGCCGATGTAGTCCTGATAACGCCAATAGGCGAGATTGTGCCGGCACTCGCCGCCGGGGCGAGCATGGTTGGATATTTCGTAAGCCGGCAAACCGGCGGCCGCGAGGCGCTCCTGGGTGGCTTCGTAAAGGACCGCAGCGGTATCCTCATCGAGGGGAGCGAGATCGCCGCGGCGCGCCCTGGTCGCAAAGGCGGTGCCGGGCTCGATCGTCAATTGATAGAGCGAGAGGTGGTCGCCGGCCAATGCCAGCGCCTCGTCGAGTTCGCTCTGCCAGCCGGCGAGGGTCTGGCCGGGGCGGGCATAGATCAGATCGAACGAGAAGCGGGCGAAGCTGGTGCGTGCCAGTTTGATGGCGGCAATCGCCTCGCGACGGTCATGGGCACGGCCGAGAAACCGCAGCGCCGCCGGATCGAGCGCCTGAACCCCGAGCGACAAGCGGTTGACGCCGGCTGCGGCAAAACCATGGAAACAGACCGCCTCGGCCGAATTCGGGTTGGCTTCGAGGGTGATTTCGACATCCTCAGCGATCCGCCAGCGCGACCGTACACGCTCGAGAACGGCGGCGACCGTGTCAGGCGGCATCAGCGACGGGGTGCCGCCGCCAAAAAAGACGGTCGCGACGGTATGATCCGGCGCGAGCCCGGCCATATGATCGAGATCAGCGAGCAAGGCCCGGGTCCAGCGCGCGCTGTCGACATCGTCGCGAACATGGCTGTTGAAGTCGCAATATGGGCATTTCGACCGGCAGAACGGCCAGTGGACATAGACCGCCAGCGGCTCTGCCACGATCACTACTTACTCGTAAAGCAGGCGGATACGAGCTTGGCAAAAGCGCGGGCGCGGTGGCTGATCTTGTGCTTTTCGGCGGGTTCGACTTCGCCAAACGTCAGCGAGCCGCCGTCAGGAACAAACATCGGGTCATAGCCAAAACCGCGCCCGCCGCGCGGCGGCCAGACCAGCCGGCCCGGCACCTCGCCGCGGAACAACTCGACATCGCCATCAGGCCAAGCCAACGCCAGGACGGCAACAAAACGGGCGCTGCGATCCTTGTTATCGAGTTCGCGCTCGACGCGCGCCATCGCCATGCCGAAATCCTTGTTCGCCCCGGCCCAGCGCGCGGAATAGATGCCCGGCGCCCCGCCCAAGGCCGGCACCACCAGCCCGGAATCGTCGGCCAAAGCCGGCAACCCCGTAGCTCCGGCGGCAGCATGCGCCTTGAGCGCGGCATTCGCCTCAAAGCTGTCGCCGGTTTCCTCGGGCTCGGGCAGCCCGAGGGCGGCGGCGGCCAAACTCTCGACGCCAAAGGGCGCCAGCAATGCGGCGATCTCTTCGACCTTGCCCGGGTTGTGGCTGGCGATGACCAGCCGGCCGCCGGCAAGCTGGCGCCGCATCAGGCGGCTCCGAGACCGAGCGCCAGCCATTGGCGCCGGGTCAGATCACGGATGCCGGCTCGGGCCAGGCGCAGCATTTCGGCAAAGAGTGGTTCATCGAACGGCGCGCCCTCGGCAGTCGCCTGGATCTCGACAATGCCGCCGCGGCCGGTCAGCACGAAATTGGCATCGGTCATCGCCTGCGAATCCTCGGCGTAATCGAGATCGAGCACGGCGGCGTTGCCAAAAACGCCGCACGACACCGCAGCCACGCTGTCTCTAAGCGGCAGCGTCGGCAGCTGACCGGCGGCGACGAGCCCGGCCAGCGCTTTGTGCAGCGCGACATAGCTGCCGGTGACGGCGGCCGTGCGGGTGCCGCCATCGGCCTGCAGAACGTCGCAATCGATGCGGATCTGGCGCTCGCCAAGGGCGGCCAGATCGGTTACCGCGCGCAAGCTGCGGCCGATCAGCCGCTGGATTTCCTGGGTGCGCCCGCTCTGCCGGCCGCGCGCCGCCTCGCGCTCGGTGCGGGTCAGGGTGGAGCGCGGCAACATGCCGTATTCGGCAGTGACCCAGCCTTTGCCAGTGTTGCGCAGAAAGGGCGGCACCCGCTCCTCGATGGTGGCGGCGCACAGCACATGGGTATCACCAAACTTTGCCAGACACGAACCCTCAGCGTATTTGGCGAAACCGGGTTCGAGGGTGACCGGCCGCATCACGTCGGGGGCGCGTCCCGAGGGTCGCATTCTCGTCTCCGCCAGGGATTTGGGGTGCCGTAATTGGGGGTCGGACGCTACTCGCCGACGACGCCCGCGTCCACCCCCGAAACGCTGTCCCGCATCGGGGCGAATTCCCGGATTGCCTCCCCGGCAATATTCGACCAGAGCGCTAATAATAGGCCAAAACCCGTTGCGCGATGGCGGGTTTGGGGCTACCCCGATTTGGTTGCGGCGCAGGGGGCGGCATCGATTCTGCGATGGCGAGCAATCTGGTTCAGGGTGCGGTTTTTACAGTCATGGTGGTGCGCGCGGGAATGCTGCGCGACCCGGTCTTTGAGGCGCAACTGGCCGAGCAGATCGGCCGCAGCCCACGCTTTTTTCTGAACGCGCCGGTGGTCCTCGACCTGCGCGATGCGGCGGCGTTTGCCACCGCGGCCGAGTTTGCCGACGCCAAGACCGTGCTGCGCCGTCATACCCTCACCCTCGTCGGGATCCAGAATGCGCTGCCGGCGCAGATCGAGGCCGCGGCGGCGGCGGGGCTGGCGAGCTTTGCCCCGAATTCGACGGGTCCACGCCGCCAGCGCCCGGCCGAAGCGGTCCCCGCCGCAGCGAGCCCGCCTGAGCCGGATCCCCGATCGGAACCGTCACCGTCGCGCTCGCCCCCACCGGCGCCAACTCCGCCGCTGCGACCCGAGCCGCGCGCCGGCGCCGGCAAGACCCGGCTCGTCACCCAGCCGGTGCGCTCGGGCACCCAGATTTACGCCCGCGGTGCCGATCTGATCGTCACGGCCGCAGTCAGTCCGGGCGCTGAACTGATGGCGGACGGCAACATCCACGTCTATGGGCCGTTGCGCGGCCGAGCACTGGCAGGTGCGGCCGGAGACATCGAGGCGCGAATCTTTTGCAGCCGGTTCGAGGCCGAACTCGTCAGCATCGCCGGTCATTACCTCGTCAGCGAGCAGATTCCACCGGGAGAGCGGGGGTTGCCGGTCGAAATCGCCCTTGTCGATGACCGGTTGACCATCACCCGTAATTGACGCTCATCATAATGCGAGCACCACGTAGTGAACGGGGTGCGACTCGCGACGTTGCCGACATCTGGGCCGACATCTGGAACGAGGCCGGCATCGGGGGAGGGGGAGGTCTTTTTGGCAGCAAAAGTCATCGTGCTCACCTCGGGCAAGGGCGGCGTCGGCAAGACGACCAGCGCCGCTGCGGTTGCCTCCGGCCTCGCTCTGCGTGGCCACCGCACCGTCGTCATCGATTTCGATGTCGGGCTGCGCAACCTCGATCTGATCATGGGCTGCGAGCGCCGCGTCGTTTTCGACTTTATCAACGTCATCAACGGCGACGCCAAGCTCAACCAGGCGCTGATCAAGGACAAGCGCAACGATAATCTCTACATCTTTCCGACCTCGCAGACCCGCGACAAGGAAGCGTTGAAGCGCGACGGGGTCGAGCGCGTGCTGGACGAGCTGAAGGCCAGCTTTGACTACATCGTCTGCGACAGCCCGGCCGGGATCGAGCACGGGGCGATTACCGCACTCTATTTCGCCGACACCGCGATCATCGTCACCAACCCCGAGGTCTCCTCGGTGCGCGACAGCGATCGCATCATCGGGATCCTGGCCTCGAAATCGCGCCGCGCTGAAAACAATCAGGAGCCGGTCGAAATCCATTTGCTGCTGACCCGCTATTCGCCCGAGCGGGTCGAAAAGGGCGAGATGCTAGCGATCGAGGATGTCAAGGAGATCCTGTCGATCCCGCTGCTCGGCGTGGTGCCGGAATCCGAATCGGTTTTGCGCGCCTCGAACACCGGGACCCCGGTGGTGTTCGATGATGGCAGTCCGGCGGGCCAGGCCTATCTCGACGCGGTCGCCCGCCTGCTGGGCGAACCGCGCGAACTGCGCTTTTTGCGGCCCGAGCGCCGCAGCTTTTTCCGCAATCTCTTCGGGCGGGCGTGATGCGGCTCCTCGATCTTCTGTTTCCGGAGCGCCGGAACACCGCTGCCGTCGCCCGCGACCGGCTCAAAATCGTGCTCGCCCATGAGCGCGCGAGCCGCGCCGCCCCGGACTTTCTGCCGGCGTTGCAAAAGGAACTGCTCGAGGTTGTCGGCCGCTATGTCGAGATCCGCGACGACATGCTGCGCGTCAACCTCGCCCGGTCGGGTGAAACCTCGCTGCTGGAAATCAATGTCGAACTCGACGGCGCGGTGATCAAACCGGTCGGCAACGGCAACGGCAGCGGCAGGACGCGGCCGGCGCCGCCGATCGTGGTCGCAAAGCCTGATCCCGGTTCGGACCCGCCATGGGTCAAGCCGGGGTAAGGCCGACAAACGGCTGAGGCAAACCTGATCGGCGCCGGTTTGGCTCAGCGTTCGGTCGGCATTGGCTTCCGAGGTGACTTCGCGTCACATCGGCGAATGCCGGGGCCGGCGACGGCAGTGGCCATCCGCCTCCGTCGGTCCGACGCGGCGAGCAACCGCGCGAGCTGGGATCCAGGACACTCGGCGAATTGGGAAGGGAGAATAACATGGCGACATACGTGCTGATCCACGGCGCCTATCAAGGCGGCTGGATCTGGAAGCCGACGGCAACCCGCCTGCGCGAAGCCGGGCATCTCGTTCACGCGCCGTCGCTCGACGGCTGTGCCGATCGGCGATCGGCGCTGCGGCCGGGGATCACGATCGAAACCCACGCCACCCAAATCGCCGAACTGTTGCTTTACGAAGATTTGAGCGACGTCGTGCTGGCCGGCACCAGTTCCGGCGGGATGGTCTTGTGCCGAGCGGCAGAGATGGCGCGCGAGCGCATCGGGCGGCTGATTTTTATCGATGCGCTGGCGTTGTTCGACGGCGAACGGGTGGCCCAGATCGTCAATCGCCCGACCCCGCGCGTCACCACCGCGCTGTCGGTCGGTCCGTCGCGCGAAGATGCCGAAAACCGCAGTTTTGCCGGGCTCGATCCTGCAGCGCGGGAGTTTGCGCTGGCGCGCTATACGCCGCATCCGATTGCGGCGATGGAGGAACCGGTGGCGCTCAAGAGCTTCTGGTCCCAGCCATGGCAGACGACAGTGATCCGCTGCCGCCGCGCCCCCAACCCCGGTGAGGCGCACCAACGCCGCACCGCCGACAAGCTCGGCGCCAAATATCTCGAAATCGACACCGGTCACTATCCGATGCTGTCTGATCCCGAGGTGTTGACGCCGCTGATGATGCAGGACTGATGGCGGACCCGGTCGGAGGGCGGGGCCCGCGAGGACCCGGTCGGAGGGCGGGGCCCGCAAGGTCCCGGCCGATGGCGCGCGTCTGCCAACCGTAACCCGCGCGGTCTTCAAGGTTGAGCGGGCAACCGCGCCCGCGTAGTCTCGAAGAACGCTGACGAGCCTGCTGGGGAGTGTGCGATGGCCGATGAGTTCATTCTGACCGAGTGCTGCGACGAAGTCGCGCTGATCACTCTGAACCGGCCGGAAAAGCTCAACGCGCTGAGCTTTGGGCTGGTGCGCGAACTCGATGAGGCGCTGACTGCATACGAAAAAGACGACGCGGTCAAGGCGGTGATCCTGACCGGCGCCGGCGAGCGCGCCTTTTCCGCCGGCGCCGACATTCACGAAATGGCCGGGCTGTCGAGTGAGGAATTGGCCCAGCGCCAGGCGTTTCGCAGCGAGGCGACCTGGCATGTCGCAACTTTCGCCAAGCCGCTGATCGGCGCCATCAACGGGCTTGCCTATGGTGGTGCCGCGTTGCTGTCGTCGACGCTCGATCTGCGCATCGGCTGTGAGCGCACCCAATTCCGGTTTTTGGCGGCAAGCTATGGCCGGGTCAATTCGACCTGGTCGTTGCCCTTGCTGGTCGGTCTGCCAAAGGCAAAGGAGCTGCTCTATACCGGCCGGGTTGTCGGCGCCGAAGAAGCCCTGCGCATCGGCTTGTTGAACGAGATCGTCCCGTCCGCCCGGCTGGTCGAGACCGCCATCGAAATTGCCCAGGCGATCGCCAAGAACGACGCGCGGATGGTTCAGGGCATCAAGCGCCTGTTGCACGAAGAGATCGGTCTGGGCTGGCGCGAGCGCTATGCCACCGAAGAAGATGCCCGCGCCACCTGGCTCAGGCGCGCTGGGCAGCGTCAACGCCGGTGGACCGAGCGGCCGAAGCGCGCGCTCGGCGCGGAGGTGATGGCGTCTGGCGGTTGTTGCCGAGGTGGCGGGCCGGGCCGAGATCGATTTCCCGGTTCGAAATCCGGTAAGCGGCCGCTGCCGGCGCGTTGGAAGCCTCTGCCTCGAACTCCTAGCCCGCTGCTTAGCACACGAATAGGCGTCATTGGCGGCGATGTGGCTGGCGACGGCGATGCGGTGAAAGCAGAAAGTCGAACCGAGGCCCCCGTGCCGCGGACGGGTCCCGACAATTCGGCAGGATTGGCGAGGGACAGGCGCCCGCAACCCTGGCACCAGTTCACTCGTCAAGCGCCGCTCAGGCGTGCTGCCGATCGGTCCGGTGCCTGCCCATCTGCCAGGCACTGCGACAGGCCAGCGCGGCAACGGGCATTGCGAAAACAAATACCCAAACTCCGGCGGACTGTGCGGCGGGTATCGAAAATCCATCGGCAAAGCCGGCAAAATTGGCGATTGCCGCCGCCATGGCTGAACCCGCTGCCGCGCCAGTAAGCCGCACCGTGGCAATACCCGCCCCGCCAATCGCGCGCTCATCGGCAGCAAGATCGCCCAGGATAGCTTGAGACAGAAAAGCGTAAGACAAACCGAGACCGGCACCGCTCAAACCGCTGACCAGCACGACAAGAGGGAGCGGAGCGTCATTGAAGACAAGTGCGCAGGCCGCCAGCCCGACGACAACGGTCAGAGCGCCCAAACGAATC
>Ga0335072_10016873_pt1 | contig 10343 bp, 10 predicted proteins | sample Lox_Sample_21_FD_206725 | JGI IMG/M metagenome (GOLD analysis project Ga0335072, IMG submission 206725) | Soil microbial communities from Loxahatchee National Wildlife Refuge, Florida, United States - Lox_Sample_2.1 | ecosystem: Environmental > Terrestrial > Soil > Wetlands | place: USA...
GCCGGTCGGCGACCTTGATCACCAGCACCCGCGGGTCGCGCGCCATGGCGGTGATCATCTTGCGGATCGTCTCGCCCTCGGCGGCGCTGCCCAGCACCACCCGGTCCAGCTTGGTCACCCCGTCGACGAGATGGCCGACCTCTTCGCCGAAGTCCGTGGACAGCTCGTCCAGCGTGTAACCGGTGTCCTCGACGGTGTCATGCAGCAGGGCGGCGACCAGCGTGGTGGTGTCCATGCCCAACTCGGCGAGGATGTTGGCCACCGCCAGCGGGTGGGTGATGTACGGGTCCCCCGAATGCCGCAGCTGGGTGGCGTGGCGTTGCTCGGCGACCTCGTAGGCCCGCTGCAGCAACGACAGGTCGGCTTTGGGGTAGATCTGCCGGTGCACCGCCACCAGCGGTTCGAGCACCGGGCTGAGCGCGCTGCGCTGGGCGGTCATTCGCCGCGCCAACCGGGCCCGAACCCGACGCGAGGCACTGCTCGACGTCTTGAGACTTATCGAGGGTTCGGGCGCCGGGGGCATGTCGGCGACCTGCAGCGGTTCGGTCGGCGGCTGAACCACCGTGCCTTTGTCGTCCGCCAAGTTCGTCACCTCCGCCGTTACAGGATATAGCGGCTGCCGGGCTAAATCCGGTGCAAGCTGTGCACCGGCAGCGGCGCAACCCGCTCACGACCCCCCAGCGCGGCCAGTTCCAGCACCACCGCGGCGGTCGTCACCCGGGCGCCGGCGTGTTCGAGCAACCTGCGCGCCGCGGCCACGGTGCCCCCGGTGGCAAGCACGTCGTCCACGACGACAACGCTGAGACCGGTCAATTCGATCCCCTCGGCGGGAATCTCCAGGCAGGCGGCGCCGTATTCGAGCTGGTAGGACTCGGTGCGCACCGGCGGCGGCAGCTTGCCGCCCTTACGGATGGCCAGTACGCCGGTGCCCAGGCGAGTGGCGACAGCGCCGCCGATCAGGAATCCGCGAGCGTCGATACCGGCGATCAAGTCAGCGCCGGACGCCACGTCGGCCAGCGCATCGGTCACCGCGGCCAGCCCCCGGCGATCGGCGAACAACGGGGTCAAGTCCTTGAACTCGACTCCGGCCGTGGGGAAATCCGCGACCTCCCGGGTCAGCGATGCGATGATGTCAGCGAGGTCCGCCACCGCATCGCCGCTCGCGGCCGTCACCGCACCAGGACCCATCGGTCCATGTTCCAGCCGGCACCCCATCGGCTCGGGTTGCCGGTCACCGCATACATCTTTTTCGATGTCAGCAGCGTGCGCTGCTGGCGGTACAACGGCAACGTCGGCATATCACCCCACAGGATCGGCGCGCTTTGAGCCAGCAGCCGGACCAACTCGGCGGGGTCGGCCGACACCGCCAACGCGCTGATGATCCCGTCGACCTGACCGTTGGTGTAGCCAGACAGGTTGTTGCCGTTGCCGGTATGCAGGTCATAGGCATCCATCGCCGACGACCCGGTCGAACCGCTGCCGGTCGCACCGCCGGTGCTGGCCAGCAGCACGTCGATCTTCCCGTCGCGCAACGTCTGCGGGCCGGTGGAGTCGGAGGTGACGTCGGAGACCGTGATGCCGGCCGGGGCGCAGGCCTTGGCGATCGTGCCGACAATCGCGGCCAGCCGTGCGTTGGGCGCCCGATAGCCGATCCGCACGGTCAGCGGCTTCCCGCCCAATGCACCGCGGGCGCCATCGGGGTTCGACTTCACGTACTGCCCTGCCTCGGGGACGTTTTCCGCTCGTGCGACGGCGTCTTCGGACACGGTGTGCAGCCGCGCGTTCGCGATCGGGGTCCGGGCGTCGCGCGCGATCACATCGCGCGGTGTGCACGAGGCCAGCGCACGGCGCGCGGCGACGTCGGCGAGCGGGCCGCGCGGCGCGAAGATCAGCTGTTGGATGCCGTCCGATGGCGAATCGGTGCGCACGTAGGTGTCCGGGGTGGTCAACGTTCCCGACGAGCCGTCCGCGACGTCGACGACGTCGGCGCTCTTGTCATTGAGGCGGTCCTGAATATCCACTTTCTCCGGCCAGACGGTCACCCGCCTGGTCATCGGCTTGGCGCCCCACCAGCGGTCGTTCGCGACGAGCACCACCGCGCCGCCGTCCAACACCGACTCGATCTTGTAGGGCCCCGACGATGGGAAGTGCTTGGCGATGGTGCCCGACTCAATCCCGGGCTTGAGGTCCCACGTGGTGTTCCACAGCTGCGCGATGCGCGCGATGGCCGGCAAGTTGTTGCTCATCAGCGCCCCGGTGACGTCGATCCCCAGCTCCTCGGCGATGACATGGGACGGCATCATCGTGGTCGCGGCGAACAACTGGTTGTAGTCGACGATGTTGCGGTCAGGGTCAAACGTCACCCGGGCTTTCTTCTGTCCCGGTTGGCAGTCGATCGAGGTGATGTCGACATAGCCGGCCTGGCTCGCGGCGTCGAAGCCGGGGAACCGACCGGATTGGGCCGCCCACGTCAGTACCAAGTCATCGCAGGTGACCGGCTTTCCGTCGGAATAGACGGCGTTGTCGGCAATCTGGTAGTCGAGCACCAGCGGCGAACCGCCGACAATCGAAATCGTGCCGAAGTCGCGGTCGGCGACGACCTGACCATCGGGGCCGTGGTAGCCGAACCCGGCGAGTGTGCGAGCGAACGCCTGCGCGCCGGCGGACGTGGCGCCGGTCACGGTGTTGCTGTTGTAGCTGGCCAACGCGCCGTCGACGATGTAGTCGATCTGGCCGGCAGCGCTGCCCGAGCACGCCGTCAACACGCCCGGCACGGCTGAAACCAGCGCGACCGCCAGCAAGCTGGCGGCCACACGCCAACGCCTGGCAGCCACCACGGCTACTGCTTGTTTCGTTTGCCGGTCGGACGGTGACGTCCGCCGCCCGGCCGGACCGGACGCGCACCCGGAGCCGGCTTGCTTCCAGCCGCGCTGCCACTGGCCGCGAGCGCTACCTTGCTCGGTTTGCGCGGCTCGTCGTCGGCCGACTCAGCGCGCGGCTGGCCCTTTACCGGTTCCGGGCCGCGGCGCCTGCCCACCCGGCGGTTGTGCGTTCGCACCAACGCCGTGCGTTCACGCAGGCTGACCAGCAGCGGGGTGGCGAAGAAGATCGACGAGTAGGTACCGACGATGATGCCGACCAGCTGCACCAGCGCCAGGTCCTTCAGCGTGCCCACGCCCAACAGCCATACCGCCACCACCATCAGCGCCAGCACCGGCAGCACCGAGATCAGGCTGGTGTTGATCGAGCGCATGAACGTCTGGTTGATCGCGAGGTTGGCCTGCTCGGCAAAGGTGCGCCGGGCGGTGTGCTGAAAGCCGTGAGTGTTCTCCTCGACCTTGTCGAACACGATGACGGTGTCGTAGAGGGAGAAACCCAGGATGGTCAATAGCCCGATGACCGTGGCCGGGGTGACTTCAAAGCCGACCAGCGAATATATCCCGGCGGTGACGGTCAGGTCGAAAACCATTGTCGTCAAAGCGGATATCGCCATATAACGCTCGTAGCGAACGGTGATGTACAAGCTGACCAGCACCAGGAACACCACCAGCGCGATCACCGCTTTCTTGGTGATCTGGTCGCCCCAGGTCGACGACACCGCCGAGTCGGAGATGGCCTGCAGGCTGGGCTTGCCGTCGGAGCCTTTGGGCTTGAATTTGTCGAACAGCGCGTTGCGCAGCTTGGTCGTCTTGTCGTTGGACAGCGTCACGGAGCGGATCTGCACGGTGGCCGACGAGCCGTTGCCGACAATCACCACGGACTCGGGGTCGCTGCCCAGCGCCTGTCGGTAGACCTGCTCCACCTGGCTCACCTGTGCGTCTCCACGTGGAAATGACATCGTGGTGCCGCCCTTGAAATCGATGCCAAAAGTGAAGCCGCGCAACACAATACTGATGATGGCGATTGCGACGATCGTGCCGCTGACCCCGTACCACAACCGCCGCCGGCCAATCACCTCGAACGCGCCGGTACCGGTGTAGAGACGCGATAGGAAACTGTGGCGAGGTAGGTCCGCGAAGGTCTCGTCACCGGTGGAACGCACAGCGGTCGCGGTGTCGTCGCTGAGTTCAACGGCAGTCGTCTCGTCGGCCATCTCGCTACCCCCGTCCCGTCAGTTGCGCTGCCCGCCGTTCGCGCGCGACCTGCTGCACCGCGCCCAGGCCGTTGAATGCCGGCTTTGCCAGCCTCGTCGACTTGGATGCCAGGTACACCAGCGGCCAGGTCACCAGGAAGACCACCACGATGTCGAGAATCGTGGTGAGGCCCAAGGTGAAAGCAAAACCCTTCACCTGACCGATCGCCAGGACGTAGAGCACGGCAGCGGCCAAGAAGGTCACCGCGTTACCCGACACGATGGTCTTGCGAGCTCGCGCCCAACCGCGGGGAACCGCCGAACGGAACGTGCGGCCTTCGCGAATCTCGTCTTTGATGCGTTCGAAAAACACCACGAAGGAGTCGGCCGTCGTTCCTATACCAATGATCAGACCTGCGATACCCGCCAGGTCAAGGGTGTAGTTGATATATCGGCCGAGCAATACCAGGATCGCCAAAACCATTGCGCCGGAAGCTACTAGCGACAAGGCCGTCAGCAGCCCCAACACCCGGTAGTACATCAACGAGTACAGCAGCACCAGCACCAGTCCGATGCCGCCGGCAATCAGACCGGCGCGCAGCGATGTCAATCCCAATGTCGCCGATACGGTTTGGGCTTCTGACGACTCGAACGACAACGGCAGCGAACCGTATTTGAGAACGTTGGCGAGCTCGCGCGCCTGGGCCTGGGTGAAGTCGCCGTGGATTTGCGTCCGGCCACCGGGAATAGCTTCCTCGATCCGCGGTGCACTCACTACCTGTGAGTCCAGAACGAAGGCGGTCTGCGTGCCGATGTGGGAGGCGGTGAAATCCGCCCAGGTGTTGGCCGCTGCGCTCTTGAACTGCACGTCGACGACGTTGCCGCCAGTTTGCTGGTTCACCCCCGAACTGGCGTTCGCGATCTGATCGCCACTGATGATCGACGGCGCCAGCAGGTACACCTCATTGTGTTGCGTATTGCAGGTCACCAGCGGCAGGTTCGGGTCGTCGTTGCCGGCCAGAATGTCTTCCTGGTTGCACTGCCGGGCCATGACTTGCAGCGCGAGGAACTGCACCCCCTGGTTGGTGCTCTGGCGCCATTCCCGTTGCTTGGCGATGCGCTCGGCGAGCGCCATCCGCGGATCAGGGGGCCCGGGCGGCGCCGGGGCGGCCGGTGGTGCCGGCGACGGCGCCGGTGCCGCGGTGGGCTGTGTCGGCTTGGGCGGTGGATCCAGCGGATACGGCCGCGGCTGTGCCGCAGGCGCCGGCTCACCCGGCAACGGCAGTTCGCCCGGCATGGGCAAGCCTCCGGGAGCCGTCCCCGTACCGCCACCGGACGGGAGTCCGCCGGCCTGCCCACCGGCACCCGGCAGCGCCCCGCCGCCCGGGTTTCTCCCGGGTACGGGTCCGCCAGGGTGTGCACCGGGCGCGGCGCCGCCGGGCACGGGCCCGCCGGGCTGTCGACCAAGCGGCAGCCGGGGTCGGGCATGCGGGCCCGGCAACCCCTGCGGGCCTTGCGGCGGCGGAGCGTTCTCCACCGGAAGCTCCTGGATCACCGGGCGGATGTACAACCGCGCCGTCTGACCCAGATTGCGCGCCTCGCTGCTGTCCTTCCCGGGCACAGTGATGACCAGGTTGTCACCGTCGACGATGACCTCAGAGCCAGACACGCCCAGCCCGTTGACCCGGGCGCTGATGATCTGCTGCGCCTGAGACAGCGCCTGCCGCGTCGGCCGCGACCCGTCCGGGGTTCGTGCGGTCAACGTGACCCTGGTGCCGCCCTGCAAGTCAATGCCGAGCTTCGGGTCGGCGCGCTTATTTCCGGTGAGGAACACCAGCAGGTAAACGCCGATGAGCAAGATCAGGAATACCGTCAGGTAACGGGCAGGGTGCACCGGCGTCGATGGCGATGCCACGTGTCGAGTCTCCTCATCCGGTCCTCGCGGGTCGTCACCGGCCCGCGCTCGTTTTTCGCGTGTCGATCAGTTCGACGGCACCCGCAAAGGCTACGTGGCGGGCCGCCAAACTCAGTCCTTGGGCAGCCGCTCCGGGTCGTCGGCTCGGTCGTCGGCCACAGGGACCTCGGCGGCCTCTGGGTCCTCAGTGATCTCCGGCTCGATCCGCTCCCTCACCGCCAGCTTCATCCACGTGGTCACGACGCCGTGCGCGATCTCCAGGTCCACCGTGTCGTCGGTGATACCGGTGATGGTTCCCTGCAACCCGGACGTGGTGTATACCCGGTCGCCGACGCGTAGCGACTCATGCAAATCGATCGTGGCCTGCATCGCGCGCTTTTGCCGGCGCGACGCGAAAAACATGAATGCGCCCAAGACGACGAGCAGGGGGAGGAAGACAACCATTTGGTTCATGACGGCAACGATCTTTCCTAGATCTTCGTATTGGTGTGTGAGTCTGGCGTCGGACCGGAACGGCCCAGGAACCGCGTCAGCCACCAGTGTGCCACTACGCGATCGTCTGCCCGACCAGGCCTGGCGCCTTTACTCACAGGCAGGCTTGACTCCCGGTCAACACGGTGGCAGAACACAGACGATGGAACTTAACCAGGCATTGCGCACCACCGGGGCGGTCCGCGACTTCACCGGTCAGGCCGTCGACGACGCGGTGCTGGCCCGGGTACTCGATACCGCGCGGTTCGCGCCCAGCGGCGCCAACGCGCAGGCGTGGCGGATCGTGGTGATCAAGGACCCCGACAAACGTCGCCGGCTACGGGATTCCTACCTGCGGGGCTCCAAGGAATATCTGGCCATGGTCACCGCCGGCTTGCGGCCGTGGGCGCCGACCAACGACCGCGACGCCGAAGCAGCGGCGCTAGCCGCGGAGAGTGCCGCAGCGCCAGGGGGTTTGGCCGAGCACTTCGACGAAGCGCCCGTCCTGCTCGCGCTGTTCGCCGACCTGTCGATGCTGGCGGCCGTGGACCGCGACGCGGACCGTTACACGTTCGCCGGCGGCGCCTCGATCTACCCCTTTGCGTGGAGCATTCTGCTGGCCGCTCATGACGAGGGCCTTGGCGGTGTCATCACCACGATCGCGATCCGCGAAGAAGAGCAGGTGAAGGAACTGCTTGGAGCGCCCGATCCGATGGCCTTGGCCGCGGTGATCGCGCTGGGGTATCCGGTGCACCGGCCCACTCGACTTCGCCGCCAGCCGGTCGGCTCGTTTACCTCCGTCGATTCGATTGACGGTCCCATGTTTGGCCCTTCCTGACGTACCCTTTATGGGAGGCGGCACATGAGGAAGTATGTTTGCCGCCTGGCACCGATCGCCGCGATGGCATTGATGCCAATGGCGGCCATGACGATGCCGACAGCGAGTGCGGCGCCATGCGACGACGGCCAATTTTGGAGCCCGCATTCCAATTCGTGCCGACCGCTGCCATGTGCTGCAGGCGCATCGTTCAATGCGAATGCCGACGTGTGCGAATGCAACGTGGGTTGGCTTTACAACCCGGTCGAGAACATCTGCCAGTCGCTGGCCATATTAGCTCCCCCGGTGCTACACCGCTGAAGCAGATTGAGCCGGCGGGCTCCTTTGCTACGGTGACTCGATCGACGGCCGGGTGTTTGGCTAATCCAGAATTCGGCAACGGTGCAACAATCGCGAATTTTCGCGGAGTGTTACACCGGGCTATCGAGGAGGTCTGCGATGAGAAACCTTATTAGCCGATTGTCGTCAGCCCTGGTGCTGGCGGCGGCGGCCGTGGCGGTCGCGATGCCGGCAGTGGGCCATGCTGACCCCATCAACTGCGACCCCGGGCAGTGGTGGGACCCGACCGCTAACATATGCCGGCCGCTGGGCGAGGGGCCGCAGCCGCTGAACTGCGACCCCGGCCAGTACTGGGACCCGACGACGAATGTGTGCCGAGAGTTGGGACACACTGCGGCCGGTTAATTTGGGCTCGTAGCCGGGACCGTTCGCCGATAGGCTGCTGACGTGTCCGCTGTCGAGCAGAGCCGCCGCCTCGTCACCGAAATTCCTGGTCCGGCATCGCTGGAATTGACCAAGCGTCGCGTCGCGGCGGTGTCCCACGGCGTCGGAATGACCATGCCGGTGTTCGCGGCGCGCGCCGCCGGCGGCATCGTCGAGGACGTCGACGGCAACCGGTTCATCGACCTGGGTTCAGGCATTGCCGTGACCACCATCGGCAACGCCGCACCTCGCGTCGTCGACGCGGTGCGCGCGCAAGTCGCCGACAACACCCACACCTGTTTCATGGTGACGCCCTACGAGCAGTACGTCGCCGTCGCCGAACACCTCAACCGGCTCACTCCCGGCTCCGGCGAGAAGCGTTCGGTGCTGTTCAACTCCGGCGCCGAGGCGGTGGAGAACGCCGTCAAGATCGCCCGCTCGCACACCCGCAAACAGGCCGTGGTGGCGTTCGACCACGCCTACCACGGCCGCACGAACATGACCATGGCGCTGACCGCGAAGTCGATGCCGTACAAGAGCGGCTTCGGGCCGTTCGCGCCGGAGATCTACCGGGCGCCACTGTCGTATCCCTTCCGCGACGGGCTCATCGACAAGGAACTGGGCACCGACGGCGAACTGGCCGCTCAGCGTGCCATCGACGTCATCGCCAAGCAGGTCGGCGCCGAGAACCTGGCCGCCGTCGTCATCGAGCCCATCCAGGGCGAGGGCGGCTTCATCGTCCCGGCCGAGGGATTCCTGCCCGCACTGCTGGACTGGTGTCGCAACAACAACGTCGTCTTCGTCGCCGACGAAGTTCAGACCGGCATCGCGCGCACCGGAGCGTGGTTCGCCTGCGAACACGAGGGCATCGAGCCCGACCTGATCTGCATTGCGAAAGGCATCGCCGACGGGCTGCCACTGTCGGCCGTGACGGGCCGCGCCGAAATCATGGACGCCCCGCACACCAGCGGCGTCGGCGGCACGTTCGGTGGTAACCCGGTCGCCTGTGCGGCCGCACTGGCCACCATCGACACCATCGAGGCCGACGGGCTGCTCGAGCGGGCCCGTGAGATCGAACGGCTGATGAAAGACCGGCTGTTCGCGCTGCAAGCCGCCGACGATCGGATCGGCGATGTACGCGGCCGCGGCGCGATGATCGCCATCGAGTTCGTCAAACCCGACAACGCCGAGCCCGACGCGAAGCTGACCAACGCGCTGGCCAACGCCGCCATCGCGGCCGGCGTAATCGTCTTGACAGCGGGCACATTTGGCAACGTCGTGCGTTTCTTGCCGCCGCTGACGATCAGCGACGAGCTACTTTCCGAGGGCCTCGACGTGGTGGCCGAGGTGCTTGCCGAGCTTTAGCGGCAGCTCACTGCGCGGACGGCGTGCCGAGGCCGAACACCATCAACGACCCGTCCGGGTGTTCGTGAAGCGCCTGGCGCAGCGGTACGAGGTGCACCTTGTCGCTGTCTGAACCCACCACCAGCACCGAACTGTTCTGGTAGCGAGAGACAGCATCGCGAAGGGTGACCAAACCGATTGGCGCCGAAAGTTGTCGATCGGCCCTGTCGCCGGTGAACGGCATGCGCGGGGTACCGGGCAGCGGTTCGAGCCAACCGAACTCGACCAGCAGGCTGACCCACCCGTTGTCGCCCAACTTGTAGTACTCGGCGACCTGCCGCAGTTCCTCGGAATTGGGAAAGCTGTCGTCGAAGCCGCGACCCGAGCCGCTGGGCTCGCCGTAGTAGCTGGCCCTGGTCAGGCCACACGCCCGACGGACCTCTTCGATGGTGAGATCGGAACCCACGATCTCGGCCTGCAAGAAAGCCTTCAGCGGCCTGCCGCGCCTGTCTAGCCGAGTCATGAAGGTGAGCCCCCTAAGCGATTGCGGTATCCGTACCACGGGCGTGAACCGGCCGCGCGTTGTTGGGTACCCAACACCTTTGCATTTCACCCGGATGCACCAACATCATCGTGCAACACATCACACAGCGCCGACCCGGCGGACTCTTCCAGGAATACCGTTAGTTTTGCTAACGTAGTACTCATTAGGCGCAACGGAGCGCCCCCCAAATTTCCCGATTCACTAGTTGCGAGGTTTCCTATGTCGATTAATGCCCAGGAAGGTCAAGAACTCCGCGCCCAGAATTTAGCCGCCAACGACCCGCAGTTCGCCGCCGCGCGACCCGATGACGCCGTCAACGCGGCCATCGAGAACGCCGGGTTGCACATGACACGGGTGACCAAGGCCGTGCTGGAGGGCTACTCCGACCGGCCGGCGCTGGGTCAACGCGCCGTTGAGTTGGTCAAAGACCCGCAGACTGGGCGTACGTCGGCCAAGC
>Ga0335072_10016874_pt1 | contig 10343 bp, 8 predicted proteins | sample Lox_Sample_21_FD_206725 | JGI IMG/M metagenome (GOLD analysis project Ga0335072, IMG submission 206725) | Soil microbial communities from Loxahatchee National Wildlife Refuge, Florida, United States - Lox_Sample_2.1 | ecosystem: Environmental > Terrestrial > Soil > Wetlands | place: USA: Florida...
GTCACGCTGCTGCGGGTCAGCGCTGACGTGCGCCAGGCTGGCGGCGTGCAGGCGGCGCTGATCGCCATGGCCACCGAGCTGAACCTTGACATGCTGGCCGCGATGGGCTTCCGGCCGCCGCCGGACGCCGGGCCCAACCACCTTCTCGTCGCCGTCCGGGCCAGCGACGACGCCGCGCTGACGGGTGCGCTCGCGGCTGTCGACACGGCACTGTCGCACCGCGCAAGCACCGGGCAGCTAGCAGGGGAGCGACAACTGGCGCGCACGACGGCCGCGGCGGTGCGGGCGAGCGGACCCGGTCTGGCGCTCATCTCCGTGCCGGGCCGGCATGCGTTTGCCGAGGCGATGGACGCCCTGGAGGCCGGCTGCGACGTCATGATCTTCTCCGACAACGTCCCGGTCGAACAGGAGATCAGGCTCAAAGACTTCGCCGCGCAGCGCGACCTCATCGTGATGGGCCCGGACTGCGGCACCGCGATCGTCGGTGGCGTCGGACTTGGCTTCTCGCACACCATTGCTGCCGGGCCGGTCGGGATCATCGCCGCGTCCGGGACCGGCGCGCAGCAGGTCGTCTGCCTGCTTGACTACGCGGGAGCCGGGGTTAGTGCGGCGCTCGGCGTCGGCGGCCGCGACCTGTCCGCTGCGGTCGGCGGTCGGTCAGCCCGTGCCGCCCTGGTCGCGCTGGATGCCGATCCGGCCACCGAGCTGATGGTCATGGTGTCCAAACCGCCGGCCGCCGAGGTAGCGGCCGGGTTGCGGCAGTTTGCGGCCGGGCTGGCAACTCCGGTTCAGTTCGCGCTTATCGGGCCTGGCGAGCCGGACCTCACTGCGGCTGCCGAGGCTGCCCTGCGCACACTCGGCTTGCCGGTCCCGGCCTGGCCCCGCTGGCCTGGCAGCGGCGGGAGAGTGCGTGCGGGCGTGCTGCGGGGCCTGTTCGCCGGCGGCACTCTGTGCGACGAGGCGATGGTCATCGCGAGCGACCGGCTGGGCCCGATCTGGTCAAACATTCCGCTGCGGCCAGAGCTGCGGCTAGCGCCTCGAGCGGTACCAACCGGGCATGCCATGATCGACTTCGGCGATGACGAGCTGACCGCGGGCCGGGCGCATCCCATGATCGACCAGTCGCTCCGGCTGGAGCGGCTGGCGGCCGAGGCTGCCGACCCTACTGTGAGCGTCGTGCTGCTCGACGTCGTCCTGGGGCATGGCGCGCATCCGGATCCGGCGGCGGAGCTCGGCCCGGCGATCGCGGCCGCACGGGAAACCGGAGCAGCTGTCGTGGTGTCGCTGATCGGCGCTGCGTCCGACCCGCAGGATGTTGCACGGCAGGCAGTGGTGCTCCAGGCGGCCGGAGCAGACGTGTTCGCGTCCAATGCGGCGGCCGCCCGGTACGCCTGCGGTCTGATCGACGGCGCGCGATGACCGAGAGCGCGCGATGAGCGAGAGCGCGCGATGAGCGAGTTGCTCCGGCGCGAGCCGCACATCATCAGCTCCGGCCTCAGCCTGCTGGCCGAGGCCGCGCAGATGCAAGCCGCCAGGGTAACCCAGGTCGACTGGGCTCCGCCGATGGCAGGCACTGAGGATGTGCTCGTTCCGGTTCTGAATGACCCGCGGCGGCGGGCGGCGAACGCGCTCGCGGTAGAGCGCATGCTTGCCGTGCGAGCGCATCTGGTGGACGTCGTTCCGGCCCGCGTCGCGCTGGACCTGCAGCCCGGTGAGTTCCTGCACGCCGGGCCGCCGGTCAGCTGGGAGCGGGCGGCGGGCCCGCTGCGCGGGGCGCTGATGGGCGCGGCCGTCTTCGAGGGACTCGCCGGCTCGCCGGAGGCGGCAGCGGAGCTTGCCGGGCGCGGCGAGCTCGCGCTCGCGCCGTGCCATTCCAGGCACGCGGTAGGCCCGATGGCTGGCGTGATCTCGCCGTCGATGTGGCTGTTCGTCCTGGCGGACCCGGCGACGGGGCAGCGAAGTTACTGCTCGCTCAACGAAGGGCTCGGCAAGGTGCTGCGCTATGGCGCCTTCTCGCCTGACGTGCTCGAGCGGCTGGGCTGGATGTCGAGCGTGCTCGGCCCGCTGCTCGCGGCAGCAGTGCGCAGGCACGGACCGGTAGACGTGACGGCGATCCTCGCCCAGATGGTCCAGATGGGCGACGAGGCCCACAACCGGAACCGCAGCGGCACCCTCATGCTGCTGCGCGACCTGCTGCCGTCGATGGTTGAGTCTGGCAGCGCGCCGGGTGACATTGCCCGCGCGGCAGCGTTCATCGGCGGCAACGACCACTTCTTCCTGAACCTGGCGATGCCCGCTTGCAAGCTCGCGCTCGACGCCGCCCGTGACATCCCCGGCGCCACGGTGGTCGTTGCGATGGCGCGCAACGGCACTGACTTCGGCATCCAGGTGTCAGGCACGGGAGATGAGTGGTTCACCGCGCCGGCGCTGACGCCGCAGGGCCTTTTCCTTGGTGGCTACGGTCCCGGCGACGCAAGCCCGGACATCGGCGATTCGGCGATCACCGAGACTGCCGGGCTGGGCGGCTTCGCGATGGCGGCAGCGCCGGCCATCGCGGCCCTGGTCGGCGGGACCGCTGCCGATGCGCTCGCCACGACCCGGCGCATGTACGAGATCACGCTGGCCGAGCATCCGCTGTACCGGGTGCCTGCACTGGAGTTCCGGGGCACGCCGGCCGGGATCGATGTCACGCTGGTGGCACGCACCAGCATCCTGCCGCAGATCAACACGGGCATGGCCGGCAAAATACCGGGAACGGGTCAGGTCGGCGCCGGTCTCGTGACGCCGCCGGCCGAAGTTTTTCCCGCGGTGCTGCGGTCACTGGCGCGGTCGGTGCCGCTCCAGCTGTCCCGATGACACAGTAGTCAGCTACCGCGGCATGCGCTGGCTGGCACCGTGTGTGGTCGCGGTGCCGGCCAGCATCCGGGTCTAGCGGATCAGCGGCTGGAGACAAGCGCCGTGGTGACCGCGTTATCGATCGAGGCGGGCGAGCAGCCGTTTACCACTAGCCCGCCGCGCCATCCTCGCGGGGGCTGCAGGACCGCTATTGCCGACAGCGTCCCGTCCGGTCCGGCGTGGCCTACTGCGACGGTGCGAGAGCCGCTCTGCAGCTGGCTCAGGCTGGCGTGGAACAGGTGGACGACCGTGTTGCTTGAGGTGGCCACTGGAACCTGCGCTCCGGTGGCGGTGACGACGGTAAAGCCAGCGGCGCTCGCGTCCGAGACCGCCCCCTGAACTGCGACGATTCCCGGCGGCGTTTGCACTTGGCCGCTGCGGATCCGCGGTAGCCCGACGCTGACGTTCCCGGCTTCGATGGTCCCGTTCGAGCTGTGGCCAGACGCGATCACTGACGCCCCGTCCGTGATATCGCTCAGCGGCGCCGCGAACACGCTCTCCCTCGTGGACGCCGTCGTGGTCACCGTCACCGGCTGGCCGCTGGCTGTCTTGATGACCAGGCTGGTGCCGTTCACTTGCTCGAGAGTCCCGTCAGCCTGCTCGAGGCTGGCGCACCCGCTGACCGCCATGAGAGCCGCCGCTTTAGTGCCGGTTCTGGCTGTGCCGGGCGCGTGCCCGGCTAGAGCGGCGCTCACCCCGTAGCTGGCACCGCCGATCAGGACGAGTGCGGCCGCCGCGCCGGCAGCCAGCATGGTGCGCCTCCGGCCCGCCAGGACCTGCGGTCCTGTCTGCCGCGGCCGGGCAGGCTGCGCCACCTCCGGCGCGGCGGCCGCCAGGCTGCGGACTCCGCCGGCAACGAGGCTCCAGCGGTTCGCTTCGGCCCGGCAATGCTCGCACGTCGCGAGGTGCTCACGGGCCCGGTCGCCTATCGCCTGGCCGCTGACCTTGGCGAGCAGGTCGTCAAGGTCCAGATGGGGAGAGTGGGTGCCGGCAGGGTTTGCGTTCATCGGTTCTGGCCCTTCTCGTTAAGTTTCCGGCTGAGTGCGGTGCGCGCCGCAGTGAGGCGGCTCTTCACCGTCCCGACCGGGATCTTCAGGACTCCGGCGACCTCGGGAAGGCTGAGCCCGGAAGAGAAGACAAGGCCCAGTACCTCGCGGTGGGGTGGTGCGAGCTCCCGAATCGCACCCATCACTTCCGCCAGTTCCGCGCGGTCAAGTGCCATGACCTCCGGTCCGGGACCGGAACCCGGCTGATCGGCCAGGAAGGCGTCATCCACCACCCGCAGCCGGCGGACTCGCAGCCGGTCCCTGGTCTGCCGCCGCGCGATCGCGATCACCCACGAACGCACCGACGACTCGCCCCGGAATGAGCCGGCTCCGCGCCAGACGGCGAGCATCGTGTCCTGCACGATCTCTTCCGCAAGTACGCGCTCACCGGCCACCAGGAGGACCTGCGCGAACACGACCCGGCCGTGCTCGCGGTAGAACGCGGCCATCGCACTGTCGTCGCCCTGACCGATCCTGCGCAGCAACTGAGCATCGTCGCAGGCAGGGCCGGGACTGGCGGCGAGTGTCGTTGCGCCGGCGTCCCGCTGCGGATCGTTCACCTGTGACCTCCTACCTCCCCGACGGCGTCGCTTGGAGAGTAAGTAGCAACAGGCGACGACGCGGTTCGCCTCAGTGCCGGCGTTTCTTGCTAGCCGAGATTGCCAACCGCGCCCACCCGGCGTTCTTGAACGTATTCAAAGTCCTGCTGGCGACGAAGGTCGGTGAGGTCCTGCTCGTGCTCGCCGCGCTGTACCTGGCCAGCATCGTCGTCCTGACCAGGTTGCGTCGTCGGCTCAAGGGGCAGGCCCAGACCAGCACGGACGCGGTCCGCAAGCGACACCGCCTCAGAAGCCGACGTCGTCGGCTAGGGCGTCAGCATCGCCGGCATTGTGGCGACCCGCCCCGCGGAAGACCGCTCAGTGACGCATGCGGGCGAGCCGGGGCTGACGCCACGAGCCGAACAAGCCAGGACGGCCATTGTGGAGGCGGCACTGCGGCTCTTTCGCGAGAACGGCTACGAGGCCGCGACAATGCGCGCGATAGCGCGGGAGGCGGGTGTCTCTACCGGCAACGCCTATTACTACTTCGGCTCTAAGGACGAGCTGATTCACGAGTTCTACCTGCGCAACCACGCCGAGCACGCAGCGGCATGCCGCAGCATGCTCGACGCTGAGCGTGAGTTCGCCGGCCGGCTGCACGGCACGCTCACGACCCTGATCCAGGTGCTGAACCCCTATCACTCATTCGCCGCCACCTTCTACAAGCACGCCGCCGAGCCCGCCAGCCCGCTGAGCCCGTTCAGCACGGAATCCAGCGCGGCGCGAGACGCCTCGATTGCCCTGTTCCGCGAGGTCGCCGACGGATCGTCGGCCCGGATCGACCCTGAGCTCCGCGCCGAGCTGCCGGAGCTGCTCTGGCTGTACTCACTGGGCATCGTGTTGTTCTGGGTCCACGACACATCACCCGAGCGCGCGAAGACCTACCGCCTGATCGACTCGACGGTGCCGCTGGCCGACCGCCTCGTTTCACTGGCCCGGATCCCAGTGCTGCGCGGCACCATGCGGGAGGTCGTGTCGATCGTCCGCGATCTCCGCAGGTGACCACGTCAGGCGCCCGGCAACTGGGCGCGCGCTACCTCGTCAGCAACTGAGATGACACAAATTTGTGTTATCTCAGTTCTGTCTGTAATCTCTCACGCATGCCGACTGATGCTGAGATCACGTTCGCAGACCACGCCGGCCGCCTCTATGCCCGCCGCTATGGCATGGCGCCGATGGTGGGCCGGCTGCTGGGCTATCTGGCGATCTGCGATCCGCGCGAGCAGAGCATCGCGGAGCTGGCCGAGGCATTGCTGGCCAGCCGTAGCGCGATTGCCGGCGCGGTCAACACCCTGGACACTCTCGGCCTGATCCGGCGCTCGCGGGCTGCGGGGGAGCGGATGGACCGCATCCGGATCGACGTGACCGCGCCCCGGTCGACGGGCTTCGACGTAACCGAGTACCAGGAGCAAGCCGATCTGGCCCGCGAAGGCCTGGCGCTGCTGGCCGGCGCGTCGCTTGAGCGGCGGGCGGTGCTACTGGAGTGGGCGGCGTTCGCGGATTTCCTGGTGGCGCGGCTGCCGCAGCTAGAGCAGGACTGGATGACCCACCGGGAGGCGCTGCGCGCCGCCGGCGAGCTCCCGGACGTTCCACCGCATCACTGAAAGCGAGGAGACCCGTGACGATCAGCCTGACTGCGCCGGCGATCAGCGCCCGCGCCGTGCGCAAATCCTTCGGTGAGCACATCGTGCTGGACGGGGTCGACCTCACTGTCGCCGAAGGCACCGTCCTCTCGCTGCTCGGGCCCAACGGTGCCGGGAAGACGACGATGGTGCGCATCCTCTCGACCCTGATCCCGGCCGACGGGGGCGACATCCGGGTCGGCGGGCACGACGTGCTCACCGAGCCGGACGCGGTGCGCGCGCTGATCGGCGTTACCGGCCAGTTCTCCGCGGTGGACAACTATCTCACCGGCGAGGAGAACCTGCGCCTGATGGCCGACCTTCGCCACCTTGGCCGCCAGGCCGGACGGCGCCGGATCGCCGAGCTGCTCGAGCGCTTCGACCTGACCGGTGCGGCGGGCAAGCCGCTATCGAGCTACTCCGGCGGCATGCGGCGCAGGCTGGACCTGGCGATGACGCTGGTCGGCAAGCCGACAGTGATCTTTCTCGACGAGCCCACCACGGGGCTCGACCCGCGCAGCCGCCGCACCATGTGGCAGATCATCCGGGAGCTGGTCAGCGACGGCGTGACAATCCTTCTCACTACCCAGTACCTCGACGAAGCCGACGAGCTGGCCGACTATGTCGCGGTATTGAATCACGGGCGGATCGTCGCCGAAGGCACGCCCGCCGAACTGAAGGGCAGAATTCCTGGCGGCCATATCCAGCTTCAGTTCGCCGAACCGGACGCCCTGCGCGCGGCAGCGGGCCTGATCCCGGACGCCGCCCCGGACGACGATCAGCTGATTCTGCTGGTTCCCGGCGACGGCAGCGTTGCTTCGCTGCGCCGTGTGCTCAACGAGCTCAACGACGCCCGCATTCACGTAGCGCACCTGTCGATCCACACCCCTGACCTCGACGACGTGTTCTTCGCTGTCACCGGCCACGCCGCCACCGAACCCGCCGCCCGCCAAGCAGAGGAAGCCCTCCAGCCATGACGTCCCTCGCCTACACCGTCGCCGATTCGGGGACGATGCTGCGCCGAAACCTCAAACACCAGCTCCGCTATCCATCGCTGACGCTCATGCTCGCCGGCTTCCCGATCGTCTTCTTGCTGCTGTTCGTCTACGTCTTCGGCGGTCAGCTCGGCGCCGGCCTCGGCGGGCACGGTGCTAGTGACCGCGCCGCCTACCTGACCTATGTCGTCCCCGGCATCCTGATCATCACCGTGGCATCGGCCGCACTCGGCACCGCGATCTCCGTCGCCACCGACATGACCGGGGGCATCATCGACAGATTCCGCACCATGTCCATCTCGCGCGCCGCCGTGCTCACCGGCCACGTGATCGGAAGCCTGCTGCAAACCGTCGCCGTCCTGGTGCTCGTGGCCGGCGTTTCCCTGGCCATCGGCTTCCGATCCCACGCCAGCGCGCTTGACTGGCTCGCCGCCGCCGGCGTACTCGCGCTATTCGCGTTCGCACTCATCTGGCTGTCCGCAGCGCTGGGCCTGGCCGCCAAGAGCGTGGAAACCGCCAGCAACACCCCGATGTTCCTCACCCTGCTGCCCTTCCTGTCCAGCGGGTTCGTCCCCACCGCCAGCATGCCTGCCGGGCTACGCCAATTCGCCGAATACGAGCCCTTCACCCCGGTCACCCAGACGGTCCGCGGTCTGCTCAGTGGCGGGCCCATCGGCATGCACGCCATCGCGGCCATCGCCTGGAGTGCCGGCATCGCCCTGGCCAGCTACCTCTGGGCGGTTCGTCTCTACAACCGCCGCCGGGCGGCCGAGCCGAACTGACCTCGCGAACGGGCTACCCGGCTAGCAGTGCGCTGACCGCGTCGCGCAGCGGCTCCATCAGCCCGGCGGCCCGTGCCCGGGCTTCGGCCACGTTGCCGTCCGGGACCGGCTCAACCACCTCGAGGTATGCCTTGATCTTTGGCTCGGTGCCACTCGGCCGGATGACGACCCGGCCGCTGGCCAGCCGGTAGGTGAGCACGTCCGCGGCGGGAAGGTCACTGGTTCGGCTGGTCAGGTCCGCGATCGAGATGACTGCCTGGCCAGCCAAGGCGGCCAGCGGCTCAGCTCGCAGCCGTGCCATCACCTCGCCGGGGCTCGTCGTGGCTACGGTGACCTGCGACGTTGCGTGCACGCCGTACGTCGCCTCTAGCCTGTCGTAGGCGTCAATGAGGGATTCGCCGGCTGACCTGGCAACGGCGGCGAGACCGAGCAGTGCAAGCGCGGCTCCGATGCCGTCTTTGTCCCGCACCACGTCGGTGACCGCGTAGCCGAGTGCCTCTTCATAACCAAAGACGAACTGGAGCCCTGGGCGCGAGTCAGCAGCACGCATGATCCACTTGAAACCGGTGAGCGTCCGCGCATACTGCGCCCCGGCTGTTGCGGCGATGCGCGACAGCAGCGTTCCCGACACGATAGTGGACACGACCAGCTCGCTCGCTGTCTCTGCAGGCCGACTCAGCAGGTACGCGCCCAGCAGGGCGCCCACCTGGTCACCCGTCAGCCGCCGCCAGGTGCCGCGAGCATCGTCGGCGGGAACGGCAACGGCCAGCCGGTCGCCGTCCGGGTCGTTCGCGATCACCAGGTCGGCTGCGGTGTGCCGGCCGAGCTCGATCGCCAGGTCGAGAGCACCAGGTTCCTCGGGGTTAGGGAACGCCACCGTCGGAAAGCCGGGGTCAGGTTCCGCTTGGGCGGCCACCATGACCGGGGCCGGGAATCCCGCCTGCCGGAACGCCCTGGTGGCCAGCCCTGCGGCGACGCCGTGCAGCGGGGTGTAGACGAATCGCAGCTCCGCTGCGCTCGCAGGTGCCGGGGAGATCGCGCACACCGCGTCGAGATATGCCTGAGCGACCGCGTCGCCTGCCCGGTTGATGAGCGGGCTGTCCGGCTCGGCGACCGGGATCTGGCGGAGCGGGCCGAGCTGCCTGATCGCCGCCTCGATTTCGGCGTCCGCGGGCGGCACGATCTGCGCGCCGTCGCTCAGGTAGAGCTTGTAGCCGTTGTCGGCCGGCGGATTGTGGCTGGCCGTGATCATGACCCCGGCAGCAGCCTTCAGGTGGCGGACGGCAAACGCCAGCAGCGGCGTGGGCTGCTGCGGCGGCAGCAGATGCACCCGGATTCCTGCGCCCGCCAGCACCCTGGCAGCCTCGTCGGCGAACTCGCCGCTGCGGTGCCGGGCGTCGCACCCGATGACGACGCCGGCCTGCGCGCTAGCCGGATCGCGGTCGCGGAGCCAGCCCGCCAGGGCCGCGGTAGTCGCCCGGACGATCGCGCGGTTCATGCGGTTCGGCCCGGCGGCCACCGCGCCGCGCAGGCCGGCGGTGCCGAATTCGAGCCGTCCGGCGAACCGGTCGGCGAGCTCGGCGGCGGCGTCGTCGCTGTTGTCGGACAGCAGCGCGGTCAGCTCTGCCCGGTCAGCCTCGTCCGGGTCGTCGGCGATCCACGCGGACACTGTGGCCAGCAACTCGCCGGGCGCGAATTCGCTTGCCACCATGTCAGGAGACCCCGGGCAGGATCTCGGCTAGCAGCGTTCCCATCCGCAGTGCCGCCTGCTGCCCGGCGGCGACGACCTCGCTGTGGTCGAGCGGCTGATCGCTCAGTCCGGCAGCGAGGTTAGTGACCAGCGACAGGCCGAGGACTTCGGCGCCGAGGTGGCGGGCGGCGATCGTCTCGAGGGCGGTGGACATGCCGACGAGGTCCGCGCCGGCTGCCCTGAGCATCCGGATCTCTGCCGGGGTCTCGTAGTGCGGCCCGACGAGCGCGGCGTAAACGCCCTCGTCCAGACTCGGGTTCGCCGCCTTGGCGATCGCCCGCAGCCGCGGCGAGTAGGCCTGCGACAAGTCGGTGAAGCGGGACGGGTAGCCGCCCGGTGGCGGCGGGCCGGCGACCGGTGACTGCCCCGTCAGGTTGATGTGATCGCTGATCAGGACGGGCTGTCCGGGCCGGAGCCCGGGCCTGATCCCGCCAGCTGCGTTGGTCAGCACGATGACGCGACAGCCAGCGGCGATAGCGGTCCGCACGCCGTGCACGACGGCTGCGGGCTGATGGCCCTCGTACAGATGCGAGCGGCCGAGGAACACCAGTGCGCGGCTGCTGCCGACCCGGACGGATCGCACTGCCGGGACGTGCCCTGGCACCGTCGGCTCGGGAAATCCGCCGAGCTCCGCCAGCGGCACCACCGCATCGG
>Ga0335072_10016875_pt1 | contig 10342 bp, 7 predicted proteins | sample Lox_Sample_21_FD_206725 | JGI IMG/M metagenome (GOLD analysis project Ga0335072, IMG submission 206725) | Soil microbial communities from Loxahatchee National Wildlife Refuge, Florida, United States - Lox_Sample_2.1 | ecosystem: Environmental > Terrestrial > Soil > Wetlands | place: USA: Florida...
TACTTCGGAAAAAGCTACTCATGGACGTACTTAAACATCTATTCGAACAGCACTTCCAGGCAGAAGCCGAGAGCGTGCAACCGCTCCAAGGCCAACTGGGAGGATCGGGACGGGCGATCTTTCGCCTCGCCGGCGGAGGACATAATGCCATCGGTATTCTCTATTCGGTCCGCGAAGAGAACATCGCCTTTCTTGAGTTTTCGAGGCATTTTCGTCGCCTCCGCTTGCCGGTTCCGGAGATTTACGTTCAGGACCTGGAGCAAGGCGCATATCTCGAGGAGGACCTTGGCGATACAACGCTCTTCGACTTCGTCGTGAAGAATCGTAATGGCGACACCATCGCTCCCCAAGCCATCGAAGCCTATCGCAAGGTCGTGAAGGAATTGCCGCGTTTCCAGGTGGATGCAGATCGCGAACTGAACTACAAGGTGTGCTACCCGCGCGCCAGCTTCGATCGCCAATCCATCTCCTGGGACCTGAATTACTTCAAGTACTATTTTCTGCGGCTCGCGGGGATTCCTTTTAATGAGCAGGCGCTTGAACAGGACTTTGGCCGACTGACGAAGTTCCTGCTGGCAGCTCCGCACGACTACTTTCTCTATCGCGATTTTCAGTCGCGCAACGTAATGCTGCGTGACGGAGAACCCTATTTTCTTGACTACCAGGGCGGCCGCAAAGGCGCGCTGCAGTACGACATCGCTTCTCTTCTCTTCGATGGCAAGGCCGATCTGCCGCCAGAATTGCGCCAGGAGCTTCTGGACTATTACCTGGAATGCCTTGCCGATCACATCAAGGTTGATCGCCATGCCTTTATGGAGCACTACTACGCCTACGTCTACGTGCGCATCATGCAGGCGTTGGGAGCGTACGGTTTCAGAGGCTTTTATGAGCGCAAGGCCCATTTTCTGCAGAGCGTACCCTACGCGCTCAAGAACCTGCGCTGGCTGGCGCACAATGTAAAGCTGCCCATCGCGCTGCCTGCGCTGCTTGAAGCATTCCGCGGCATGTTGGGTTCTGAAACGCTGATGAACCTTGCGTCGTCCGCGGATCAGCTGATGGTGCGGATCTTCAGCTTCTCATTTCACAAATCGCTTCCGACCGACGAATCGGGCAACGGAGGCGGATTCATCTTTGATGCGCGCAGCCTTCCCAATCCGGGGCGCGAAGAGCGTTTCCGTGATCTGACCGGCAAGGATGCGAGCGTCATCGAATACCTGAATCAGCAGGAAAGCGTACATCGCTACTTTGCCAATGTAGTTTCGCTGGTCGACACGAGTGTAACCAGCTACCAGCGTCGCGGATTCAAGAACCTGATGGTTTCCTTTGGGTGCACCGGCGGCCGGCATCGATCCGTTTTTCTCGCCGAAGAGCTGGCCAAGCACTTGAGAGCCAACAATGGAGTCGAGGCAGTGGTGCGGCATCTCGAACTGGAGACCGCCGGCCAATGAAGGCGATGGTGCTTGCCGCCGGTTTGGGCACGCGCCTGCGTCCCCTCACCAACGACCGGCCCAAAGCGCTGGTTGAAGTTGCCGGACGGACCATGCTGGAGATCGTTCTTGAGCGACTTCGCTCCTTTGGCGTTCACGAAGTCATCGTCAATACGCATTATTTTGCCGGCATGATCAAGGATTACTTGAGATCCCACGGCAATTTCGGCATGCGGATCGAAATCTCGCACGAAGAAGATTTGCTCGATACCGGCGGCGGCCTGAAAAAGGCGGCATGGTTTTTCCTTGAAGACGGAAACCTTCGTTCAGAGCCCTTTATCGTGCACAATGTCGATGTCATCAGTTCCATCGATCTCAGGCGCATGATGCAGTTTCATGTCGATCGCGATGCGATCGCCACGCTGGCCGCGCAGGATCGCAAAACTTCGCGACCCCTGCTCTTCGATGAAGATGGAAGGCTCCGCGGGCGCGGCGCACCAGGGGATGAATCCGCTCGACCGGAACAGTCCCTCCGGACGCTGGCCTTTTCCGGCATCCATGTTGTTTCACCGCGCTTGTTTGAGAAAATGCACGAGCAAGGCGCCTTTTCCATCATCGATGCCTATCTGCGTTTAGCCGCGCTCGGTGAAAAGATCGTTGCCTTCCCTGCCGACCAATATGACTGGCTCGATCTCGGCCGGCCTGAGCATGTCGCGCAAGCCGCGAGCAAGCTCGCCGTCAAAAAGGCTCCTGGCAATCCGCCAGAGGGTGCGCGCAAATCATCCGTGTAATTCGACCGGCCAGCGAAGGACCGTTACGAAATGCAGATGTCGGCTCACAAGCCCGGCACCGGCGGGCATCCTGGAAACTCAGTCAGATACGTGTTTCCCTTGTAGCCGAGATACTTGATGCCGATTTTGCTGGTGAAGAACCCGTCTGCCGTAAAGCTGCGCAGAAACGCAAAAAATTCCACCGGCTTCTCCAGGTTTGGGTCCTGGTCCGCATTCCTGCGAAATGCAATGAGATTGAGGATCTCTGTCTGCTGCTGCGGGGCGCAATCCACAAATGCCTTGCCATAACGGCTCGTGCAGGTGGAGTCAAGCCAGGTTAACCCACCGCCCAGTTTTGCCTGGTACTCCGTGTTCTCGCTGGTCAGGAGGTCGATAAATTCGGGAGCGCCTCCTTCAATGGCACCGCCCGCGTCGGCGTCTGCGGGGATGATGGTCTCGCAGAGCGTTTGTAAAGTCTTGTATCCATGCGCATCGAAGAACTTGGGGGTGTAGGCTCCCGTATCTGCGTGTTCTGATTCGATGACAGAGTGTGCCAATTCGGCGGCCTGGAGCGGAATGACGCGCAAGACACTTCCGGCGACTGCTCCCATGCTGAGGGACTTCAATACCGCGCGTCTCGACACCTGATCCGCAGGCAAATGGGTCACGCTAAATCTCTCCTTTTTTGGCCTGGTCGAGCAGATATTCCGACGTTCTCCACGAAAGCGCCATGATGGTCAGCGTGGGATTCTTGTCAGGATTTGAAACAAATGGACCAGCATCGGCCACAAAGACATTCTTGACGTCATGTGCCTGGCAATGGCTGTTCAACGCAGATGCTTTCGGGTCGCTGCCCATGCGCACGGTGCCCAGTTCGTGAATGATGGCACCGCCTTCTGAAATGCTGCTTGCTGGCTTTTGATCGGCGGCATTCTCGGCCTGGTGATGGCGCCGCACGCCTGTCGCCACTGTTCCCCCGACGGCTTCGATGATGGAGCGGAAAGTCTCCTGCATGTCCGCTGCCATTTTGAGTTCGTTGTCCCCCCATTGCCAATGGAAACGCAGCACCGGAATGCCCCACTTGTCCTTTACGTCAGGATCGATATCGCAATAGGTGTTGGCGTTGGGAATCATCTCGCCGCGCCCGCTGAACCCGATGAACGTGCCGTAGGCAGTCCGGCATTCCTGCTTCAGGCTTGCGCCATACCCTTCGGACTTTTCGCACACATAATCGAACTCACCGACGCCCGGCATATTGCGCCCCCCGCCGAATTCAATATGGTAGCCGCGCAGAAAACCGTTCTGCTGGCCGAAGCGCCACCACGGCATGTAGAGATGCATGCCGCCAACGCCATCGTGATTATGCACCGGCATCTTTTCCAGTTGCGGAAAATGGCCAGTCATATCGCTGCCGACGGAGTCAGTAAGGTTGCGACCCACCGCTCCGGACGAATTTGCGAGGCCGTTGGGAAAGCTCGAAGAGTGCGAATTCAGAAGGAGCCGCGCGGATTCGCAAGCGCTCGCAGCGATCACAAACGCTCTGGCGTACACGCGCTGCTCCGATTTCGTCGTCTTGTCGATGTAGGAAACAGCCTCAGCCTTGCCGGTATCTCCCATGACAATTTCGCGCGCCATCGCGTTGGCAATCATCGTGAATCGGCCGGTGGCCGCTGCCGGCGGAATCATGACCTGGCTGGAGCTGAAGTTGGAAGCGGACTTGCAACCCCGTCCGCACTGCGCGCAGTAATGGCATGCGTCGCGGCCATTCAGCGATTTGGTAAGAATTGCAAGGCGCGATGGAATGCACGTGATCTTGAGCTGATCGCAGGCCTTTTTAACGATGGTCTCAGTGCAGCGGGGCCGCGGCGGCGGAAGAAAAACGCCGTCCGGAGCGTTGGGAACGTTCTCTTTTGTGCCAAATACGCCAATGAACGATTCAACCTTGTCGTAATACGGTGCGAGGTCGTCATAGGTGATGGGCCAGTCGTCACCCATGCCGTCAGTCGAATGCGGCCGGAAATCCGCCGGGCCGAAGCGCAGCGCGATGCGTCCCCAATGGTTGGTTCGGCCACCTTCAATTCGCGAGCGAAACCAGCGAAACGACGATCCTGGCGCCGTAGTGTACGGCTCCCCTGGAATTTCCCAGAAGCCGTTCGGCGCCATGAACTCATCGCCGATTCCGCGCTGTCTGCCGCCGATGCCCACGCCCCGGTGCGCCAATTGGTATGGCCACACATGCTCCTTAAAATCGCGATCGGGGTCGAGCCGCGGGCCGGCTTCCAACATGACAACGTTCAATCCACCTTCCGTGAGTACTTTCGCGGCGGTGCCGCCTCCAGCGCCGGATCCAATGATGCAGACGTCGTAGACCGTTCTGCGCGGATTCACTTGAAACATTCGTTGTCTCCACCAGCAATTTGAGCGTGCGACTGGAACGTGCTCGCAGACCGACGTGCCGACGTTTTCAGCCTACCGCGGGTCTCTTCCGCGATCCGGAGGATCTTTTCTCTCGATGGTCCAATATAGCCTCTGCCCACTACTGTTCGCGACTCCTTTTTCATGGGGCCTGCTTCGCCATCCGTGGCAATCGTGGCTCGGGCAGAGCTTCAATTGGGCAGAAGACCATATATGTCGAGTTCGCCGGGTGTCGACGTGCTGGTATCAGCGTTGCCCGTGTTGTTGCCCCTCGTGCCAACGTATACCTTGCCATTGGCAACCGTTGGCACCGTGAATTTCACCGCATACCCGGCGGAATTGCCATTGCCCTGCGTGCTGTTCCAGTATTCCGTCGCTAGATTGTTCGCATCGTATGCATGAAGAATTGCGGGACCACAACTGGTGGATTGCGGGGTACAGTAGGCGCTCGAATCGAGGGCCCACACGATGCCGTTGGAGTAGTCGGGCATGGAGGAAATGGAGGGCGTGATGCCGGGCCATGAAAAGGATTTCGGAGTGCTATTGGGCAGGCGGGTCAGTTTGGCCGTTGAAGAAGTGAGAGAAAACGCCTGTATTGGACCGCCGGCTCCGCCAAGGTAGAAAGTTGAGTCCCAAAAAGCTCCGGTTGCGAAAATCTTCTGGGCGATGCTGAATTCCTGCCACGCATTCGAATCCCCCAAGCCGCCCATGTTGTCACGATTCAGAAGATAGACAGTTCCATCTTTTCCGCCGCCAATCACAAGGTGGATGGGATTGCTTCCGTTTGCGGGAAGATCAACCAGAACCGCGGCGCCTCCAGATCCGAAGTCATTGTCCATGGTGTTGTCCGATCCCTCGTCCGATGGCGTGAAATACTGTTTGACACCGAGACTGCTGGAGAGTTGCAGGAACGAATCGCCATAATCGTTGTGCGGCGCTGATGTGCTGGTAGCATCAAAGTTCGCATTGCCGGTAATGAGGTAGAGGTTACCCGCGGAATCCGCAGCTGGCGCTCCTCCGCTCATCCAGATTCCGCCTTGGCCGGTATTGGGCGCGTCATTGAAGACGCTCACTTGTGAAAGATCGCTCGCGTCGTATCCAATAACCCAGCCGTAGTATGGTCGAGCATCCTCGTGCGATGCCCAGGCAATATAAACGACTCCGTTCACGAGGGCCAGGCCGCTTCGCTGGTTCTCTTCACGAGCCACAAAGGTTGTTGTCGTACCGCCATCTCCCGTGCCGGGATAGGTCGCGGCAATGATGGCCGGACCGGAGAATTTCTCGTTTCCCGTCCGTAGGTCGATTGCATGCAGGCGCTGGTAAAACGTCGGTCCCGAAGTGATCACAGACTTTGAAACGACGTACAAGGTATTCGTCGAAGGATCGATGACAGGGGTGCCCGTCACACCCACTTCAGGTGCGATATCTCCATAGCCGACGCCCACGAAGGCGCTTGGGCCGGAGGATAGAACGGTGGTTTCACCGGAAAGCGCTCCGTGCGCGGAATCCAGCAGGTTTGCGTGCCAAAGCGGGGTGCAGGACCCGCCGGTTGAATCTGCGTCGAATGCGTAGATGCTGTCGTGCTGTGTGGCAACCACCACCACGTTGTGCCGCGCTGCTGCGATGTTCAGGTTCGGAACCCAGAGCGGCTGGGCATAGATCGCGCCATCCACAGCGCACGAGAAAAGCTTGCCGAAAGTCGAAGTGCTCACCGTTGTTGGAGTGAGCGCGTATTCCTGCGTATTGGCTCCATCGCGGGAAAGATCATTGTGGTACGTGCTCACTCCCGCAAGATCGGTGACCGCGATGGATACTGAAGCTGATATCGTACTCGCGGATTTACTGTTAGCCACGATCGTGTAGAGACCAGGAGCGGTTGGTGCCGTGTAGGTAACCGCGACTCCACTCGAACTCGTGGAAGCGGAAAAGGCGCCGCAGCCAGTTCCGCTACAACCTGACCCGGTGACGGACCAGCTGACTCCAGCAGGATCATTGGTGGTCGGAGTGACAACAAGCGACTGTGTAACCACAAGACCAGCTCGCACAGGAGAAACCGACACCGTGATACTCGACGATGAGATGGTCAGCGATAAGCTAACCGTTTTAGTCTGCATCGGACTGCTCGAATCCGTCACCTTGAAAGTCAGTGGAGCAGCGTTGGCTGTCGCGGTTGGTGTCCCCGTCATCGCCCCCGTAGATGCATTCAGAGAAAGCCCGGATGGCAGGTTTCCGCTGGTCAGTGACCACGCATACGGGGCTGTGCCACCAGAAGCTGCCAGTGTGGCGCTGTAGAGCGTACCGACCTGACCGTTCGGTAGCGAGGACGTCGAAATGACAAGCGGCCGGCTCGTGCTTGTCTTGCTGGTCGCTAAGGAACCACCGCAACCAGTGCCCAAACAAGCAGCGATGAAAGCCACACCAAATCCCAAGAGCTGAGCGGAAGTGCGGATGCGCACAGCGCGCGAGTCCGCAAGAAGCCGCCTATGGGGAGACTGGCCAGTTATGAGCACAATCGGAGTCTCTGCTCGCATGAACTAAATAGAGGAGGAAGCTCACTCGCTACATTCTGCAGCACGGTCATGATCCATATGTTTTCCAATAGCCGGAGCCCCCATTCAATCAAAATGACCGCGTATGGACGAACGATCATAACCTATTCAGTCATTCTTTGGTCGCGCTGCGGGATCCCGGGTACTGTCTGAATTAAGACAATACCTGATCTTGAATCCGGAAGTCAGCGATCAGCGGCAGGTGATCTGAAGCGACCAATGCCCTGCGCGCTCTAAAGAGGCGTGCGTTTTCCAGTTGGAGCGGCAGCTCGTAATAGAAGTGGTCCAGGCTCAGAAACGGGAGCAGTCCTGGAAAAGTGCGGGGAAACCGCAGCACATGATGGGGCCGAAAGCTTTGAAACTCCTTTTTTAGTCTCCGTGTGGTTTGCCCGCGGGTCCACTCATTGAAATCGCCGAGCACGAGGCGGGGACCGTTAAGGCCCGGCTGTGAAAGAATCTCCTTTCCCAGCAGTTTTTCACCCTGAAAGCGCCGCTCCACCGGCCCGGTTCCCAGGTGAACATTGAAGACGTGCAGCGTTTTGCCTCGTGCAATCTCGATCTCTGTCTGCAGTACACCTCGCTCTTCCCGACTTCGTTCCGGCCTCGTCAGATCGTAATTGCGCCAGGCCTGTATTGGCAGACGCGTCAAGGTCATATTTCCATAAACGCCGCCATGCAGAGGCCGGTTCGCTCCGAAAGCCCAGGCATACCCCGACATCGCACGGGCGATTTCGCCAGCCTGATCGTAGACCCGCGGTGACCCGTGAAGAACGGGGTTGCCGGGCGCGTTCACCACTTCCTGCAGGCAGAGAATGTCCGCGTCGAGTTCCTTGATCACAGAGATAATGCGTGGTGGAGAGATCTTTCCGTCAAAGCCACGGCACTTATGCACGTTGTATGTCGCAACTCGGATTTCTTTCTCGTGTCCCATTATTGCTGTCGCTCAAAAACCCATCCCAGCAGTTCAGTCGCCCGCTCAGTTATGGCCCGATGTCGCCATTCCTGGAGGGAAATCTGACGGCTGTGGTCCAGATCGCTCGCCAGATCACTCTCCAGGCGCATCGCTACCGCCGCGTCACAGACGGCAAGGTTCACCTCATCATTGAGCCCAAATGACCGATTGTCAAAATTGGTTGAGCCCACCACGGCCCACAACGAATCGATACACATCACTTTGGCGTGGATCATGGAGGGCTGGTACTCATATATCTCCGCGCCCGCTTCGAGCAGCCTTCCGTAGGCGCTCCGGCTCGTGCTTCGAGTGACGATATGGTCGCTTTTTCGGCCTGGAACCAGGATTCGCACCTTCACCCCTCGATTTACCGCGCGGCAGAGTTCCTTCATCAGGCTTTTGTCCGGTAGAAAGTACGGTGTTGTGATCGAAATGCTACGCCGAGCAGATGCGAGCAGCAGCTGAAACAGCACTCGCGCGCGTGTAGACCCTCCCACCGTGGGTGTGCTGTTGACTACCAGCGTGGTTGCAGGGTGAGCGCATTTAATCTGCGGAAAGTATGCATTTCCCGCCAGCAGATCGCCGTTCGATGCAAGCCAGTTTTCCGCGAAGGTCGCCTGCAGCGCCGCCACCGCCTCGCCTTCAACACGCACCACCGTATCGCGCCACCTGGGCCTGCCATGCGTTCCCGCGTACCATTGATCTGCAATACCAGCACCACCAATAAATCCGATCCTCCCATCGACAATCAGCAGTTCGCGATGGGTGCGATTGTCGAGCCGCATAAGCCTGTACCATGCGAGGTCGTTGTATCTGGATACCCTTCCCCCCGCCTCGATCAACGGACGGAAGAGTCCGCGGGACGCGCCTAGACTGCCAAAAGCGTCTATCACTACGTTTACGCGCAAGCCGGCACGCGCACGCTCAGTCAATGCGCCAACAAAAAGCTTGCCGATTTCGCCTTTCCTGAAGATGTAGGCTTCAAGATTTACGCTCGAGTTCGCATTGCGGATTGCGTTCAACTCGGCAGGATAAAAATTCGGGCCATTGGATAGGATCTCCAGGATGCCTGTCTGATTGAGCTTTGCATCCGTCAGAGACTCAATCAGATCGAGGAACTGCGGCGAATCGATAGCGGGTAGTTCATGAGCGCCAGTGATTCTGTATTGCGGCATCGGCGCAAACATACCCGCAAGCAGCCACACTGCCATGAGGACAATCGCCACGCTGCCAAGGATGACAAGGCTCGCAGGCACCAGAATGGGCGCAAGACACAGAAACACGCCAGATTGCCTTTCCAGTGAGGACAGTTCGCTTTATCGCGTCGATTCCCGAATAGCCAGATTTCTACCGCTGCTGCAACTTAGATGCGGATATATGGCGCTCTGTTGGCAGGATCAGAGATTCACCGACGCATGGATCTCAACATCAGCAATAAGATACGGATTCTCTCCAGTCGCCAAGACGCCCGCCCGCAATTCTGAATCTTATAAAGGGCAACCATGCAGCAACCACGAGGAAGATCCGGTGAAACTCCTGTATCCGTTCCTGCAGTTCCTCAGGCATCTCGGTTACTTTGGCCCGTTCGCAATGGGCATTCTGGATTCTTCCTTTCTCGTTCTTCCATTCGGCAACGATCTCGTCGTGGTGGGTATGGTTGCCGGGAATCCCCGGGGAACGGCCTGGTACGTTCTTTCGGCAGCTGTGGGTTCGACCCTTGGAGCTCTGCTGCTGGCCCTTGTATCGCGAAAACTTGGAGAGGAGGGCATTCGCCGGCTGGCCGGCAACAAACGATATGAATCCCTGAAGTATCACCTCGGCCGCCACGCTGGAGTGGCGGTTGCTGTTGCCGGATTGGCTCCGCCGCCCTTTCCTTTCACCACGGTAATTGCCGGAACTGCGGCTCTGAAATACCGGCTCTGGCGCCTTTTAGCGATCAATTTCTGCGCACGTGCCACTCGTTTTGCATTGATCTCGATTCTGGCAATCAGGTTTGGAGACGAAATTCTTCTGATTGCAAAGTCGACCCCCTTCAAGTGGGGAATGTCGATCTTTATCACGCTATGTGGAGTTGCCAGCGTTTTCTCGATTGCGCACTGGCTGAGGCGTCCCCGCTGATGGCTGCGGATTCTCTCTCATTCCACCTTGAAACCACGGCGGATGCCTTCAGTGGACTAGGCGAACTCGAGTGAAGGGCGCATACTGCATCCATACGTGCTCTGTGACGGT
>Ga0335072_10016876_pt1 | contig 10342 bp, 8 predicted proteins | sample Lox_Sample_21_FD_206725 | JGI IMG/M metagenome (GOLD analysis project Ga0335072, IMG submission 206725) | Soil microbial communities from Loxahatchee National Wildlife Refuge, Florida, United States - Lox_Sample_2.1 | ecosystem: Environmental > Terrestrial > Soil > Wetlands | place: USA: Florida...
CAGCTTCCGCCAGCAGTACGCTGTGCCTTCCGCCCGCCAGGGATGGTCGACGCCCAGCTTGTACAGCAGCCCGACCAGTCCCGCGGTCGGGTTAAGACCCGGCTCGTACGTCCATCCGGTCCAGTGCGCGGCCCGCGGGAAGGACTCGATCACCGGGAGCGCCAGCGGGACACCGCCGCCAGCCCCGGCCGCCGCGGCCGTCCGCGCCAGGAAGTCGCACGCCCGCTCGATCATGCCGGCGCTCACCGCCGCGAATTCAGCCGCGCCGTCGGCCGCCGCGCCATGGCCGGCCTCGCGCGCCGCGGCCAGCGACTGGAACGCGACCTCGACGTACACGGGCAGGCTCGCCGGGCAGCGGGTGTCCGGTTCCAGCCCGTGACCGAAGCCGCCGTCGTCGTTCTGGTAGCCGCGCAGCGCGTCGGCCACCCGTGCCGCGGGCTGGGCGAGGAAAACGACAGCGAACAGGCGCTGCTCGAGTAGGCGCGCCTGACTCAGCAGGAAGCGGTCGGCCGCCACGAATGCGTTGTCCATGAACCGAGGCTAGAACGCTGGCCGCCGGATCGCCTCGAGCACAACGAACCATGCGAGAACGGAACGGGGTCGCCCGTGAGCGCAGTCGCCGCCGCGGCCCGGCCGGCGGCGCGAGGTAGGTCGGCCTCGTTCCCGGAATTGTGCTCGTCCTGTGCCGATGTCAGGTTGCCTGGCTGAAGAGGAAGAGCAACAGGGGCACGAACTGCAGGAGGCCGATCAGCAGGCCTAGCGCCGCCAGCCCCCGGCCGCGCTGACGCCTCGCGACGAGCTGATCCAGCCCGATTGCCCCGAGCAGGATCGCAAGAAAGGGAAGCAGGCTCAGCAGGACGCCCTCTGACCAGGCGCTGCCCGGCAGCGGGTGACGCGAGATGACGAACAACATGACGGGCAGCTGAAGCGCAAGCCCGGTCACTCCGCAGGCGAAGGAGGCAATCGCGAGCGCGTTCGTCGACCGCTTGAGCCGATGAGGTGCGGCCGTGTCGTACTGAGCGTCAGCCACCGGCCATACCTGCCCTTCGTCGGGCCCGGCGCGTAGACAATGTTGCCGAATGGAGCTGACGGTATTTTAAGGTGCCAGTAACGCGGGCACGGAAGGCAAGGTCGCACGCGATGACTCAGATGTCCGAGCCCGACTACGAGGCGCGCGCTGCGGCCGGGATCGATGCGCTGCAGCAGTGGTACTGCCGGTGGACCGGCCGGTGGCGAACGACGGGGTGGTGGAATTCCGCCAACGCGCTCACTACTCTGATCGGTCACATCGAGCGGACGGGCGATCGCCGGCACGCTCCGGTCGTGCACAAGACGTTCCACTTAGCCAGGTGGCGCCATCGCGACTTCATCGACCGTTTCTTCGATGACAACGGCTGGTGGGCGCTGGCATGGATCGCGGCGTACGACCTGACGCACGAGGACCGCTATCTGGACGCCGCCCGGGTGATCTTCGCCAGGCAGGTCACTGCCTGGGACGACACGTGCCGGGGCGGGCTCTGGTGGAGCGAGGACCGGAAGTACAAGAACGCGATCACCAACGAGCTGTTCCTCAGCCTGGCCGCTCAGCTGCATCTTCGCACGCCCGGCACCGACGGCAGTTACCTGACGTGGGCGCAGCGGGAGTTTGAGTGGTTCCACGCGAGCGGGATGATCGGTCGGAGCGGTCTCGTCAATGACGGCCTCACGTCCGAGTGCACGAACAACGGCAAGCCTACCTACACCTACAACCAGGGCGTGATCCTGGGCGGCCTTGCCGCGCTGCACGAGATCAGCGGCGACGCCGCCTACCTCGAGCTGGGTGACTCCATCGCCGGTGCCGCGCTGAGCCATCTGACCAGCCCGCCGGATGCGAGCCCGCCGGGGATTCTCGTCGAGCCGGGCGAAGCCAAGATGGCTCAGGAGCGCAGCCACGGGGACGGGTCGCAGTTCAAGGGAGTCTTCATCCGGAATCTCCGCGACTTCTATCGCCGCAGTCCTCGTCCCGCTTACCGCGACTTCATCCTCAGGAACGCCGAGTCCGTCTGGGACAACAGCCGGAACGCTCAGAACCAGTTTGGGGTGTGCTGGACCGGGCCGTTCGATATCGCGGATGCGTCTCGTCAAAGTTCCGCGCTCGATGCGCTCGGCGCCGCCGCCTCGGTCGCGGCGGGCTGAGCAGTCACACCGTCATCGCCCGCGCGCGTGGCTTGGCGAGCTCGACGAGCTGGTACCGACGAGCGCCATCCGGCCCGTCCGCGCCGCGTACGCATCTAGCTCCTCAAGCGCCAGTTCGCAGATGTTCTCGGCTCGGCGCGCATCGACGACGAGCGCGCTTCCCGCAGGCGGGTCGGTCCGGCTGAGCGCGGTCCGGAACAGGCCCTGAGCTGTGGCCTCGTCGATGGATCCGGCGAGACCGAAGTCCGCATCGTCCACCGCGTAGAGCCGGAACGGGGCAGCACCAGGGTTGATGAACGGGTGCATGCACGCCACTTCGGCGACGGCGGCCGGACCGAGCTCCTCGACGTCGTAACCGCACATGCCGCCGGCTGGAAGCAAGCTCGTCTCGCGGTCAGTCAGGTACTCCAGACGGGCGACGGCATCGAGCTGCGCGTGGGTCCGGGCCGCGGCTGTCTGGTCGGTAATCGCTCGCAAGCCCGTATAGCCAGCCGCAAGCGCGTAGTCGATTGCTGTCCAGTGCGCTTCGATGGTCGCGTCCGGATCGATGCTGCCGTCACTGCCGAACTGGAAGACGTCAGCCAGCTCACGTGCCTCGGCGGGCGCAGCATCGGCAGCGCCGCCGACGGCCTTCGCGTTGAGCGTCTCAGCCAGCTCGGAGCGGATGTCCGCGGTGCTGGCGTCGCCAATGAGCTTGACGCACTGGCCGGCGGCGACTCCGGCGGCCGCAAACTCGGCGACGCGATCTGCCCACTCAGCTTTGCTGCGATAGGCCCAGCACAGGTGGTCAAAGGGGCCAAGGATTGCCGCCGAGTCCACGACGCCCTCGCGACCCTCCCGGTGGCCGCTCGGGTGACGGCCACTCGCCACCGCGGCCCGCCGATGTGCCTCGACGGTAAGGGCGTTCTCGATGCGCAGCGATGCGCGCTTGGGCATCGGCGGATACGACGTGGCGGCTAGCAGCCCGGGCACGCCCTGGAGCTGGCGGCGCAGCTGCTTGCACGGCGGGCAGCGACTGACGTGAGCGCTGATGGCGGCGGCCTTCCGACGTCCGAACACGCCGAGAGCATGATCGGCGAGCTCGTCCGCGCTCGGATGCCGGTCATCTCCGATCATCGCTCTCCAGGCAGCGGATGGCGGGGACTGCATCGCGTGGCCCGGGTAGCGCGGAGTGGCCAAGGCCACCTCGCGGTAGTCGTGCCTGGTCACGGACACAGTTCCGCCGACATTAGGCGATCTCGGCCGGGCGCTACATCCCCCGAATGGTCAGCCGGCCGCTCAGGCCCGGCCGCCGCCGCGCCGCCACCTGGCCGGGCCGCCTGATGACTTCTTCACCGGACATGTCATGACGCGTCAGGCAGCGCAGCTATCGCCTCGATCGAGATCAGCAGGCCGCGCGGCAACGCGACGTTCGCCGGGGCCGCTCGGGCGGGCGGCGGGCCAGGCATGTGCCGGGCATAAACCTCGTTGATCACCGGGAAGTCCGCCACGTTCGCGTAGAAGATCGTCGTCTTCACCAAGTCGTCCAAGGAAGCTCCGGCCTCGCCCAGGATCGCAGCCAGGTTCAGCAGGGCCTGCTCGGTCTGCGCCTCGATGCCGTCACGCGCCAATCCCGTGCTCGGGTCGATGCCGGCCGCGCCGGAACAGAACACGAAGCCACCAGCGACAATTGCCTGACTGTACGGCCCGAGCGCTGATGGTGCCCGTTCCGTCGAGATCGCGCGTCGAGCCATCTGACTTCCTCCTGGCGTCGTCATGCCTGCAGTAGCCGCTTCTTCACCGTCGCCACATAGTCGATGACATCGTCAACGTCAGGCGACCGCGGGAGCAGGTTGAATTCGGTGCAGCCGGCGTCCACGTAGGGCCTGAGGAATTCGGCGATGTCATCAGGGGTGCCGTACGGGCAGTATCGCTCGAAGCGCTCGAACGGGAGCTGGTAGAACGCCTCCATCGCCGGCGCGACGCAGGCCCGAGCGGACTCCTTGGAATCCGCGATTCCGCACCAGACTTGCATGGCATGACGGGCCGGTGCGTCGGGCCGCCCCGAGCGGGCCGCCTCCTCGGCCGCGAGCTCTGTAGCGGCGGCGAAGCGCGACGGCGAGTTCCAGATGCCAAGCCAGCCGTCGCCGAGCCGCCCCGCCCGGCGGATCGCCGCGTCCGAGCGCCCGCCGACGATGATCGGTATCGGGGTGGCTGGAGCAGGCAGGATGACGGCCGCGTCGAGATCAAAGAACTCGCCGTGGAAGCTGACAGGCGCACCGCCCATGAGCTCGCGGACGATTGCCAGGCACTCGTTCATCCGCTGGCCACGCGTGGCCGGGTCTACCCCGCAGATCGAGACCTCATGACGATCTTCGCCACCAACGCCGACGCCGAGAACGAGCCGTCCCGGCGCCAGGCCGGCGAAGTCCGCGAGCTGGCGCGCCACGAGCACGGGATGGCGGAGCGGCAGCAGGTAGACGCCGACGTGAATGGGCAGCGTCGGATGGAGCATTGCGAGCGCGGTGGCTTGCACCAGGCCATCGAACCCGAGCCCGAAGAAGCTGACGTGATCGCCGCAGCAGACATAGTCGATGCCTGCATCTGCTGCGTGCGCGAGATAATCCCTGGCGGCTTCTGGTCCCCGGTCGAGCAGACCCGCTGGGAACATGCCGACTCTGGTGACTGCGGTGCGTGTTGGTTCCGACATGCCTGAACGCTAGGGCCGCGTCCCGCCGCGGCACAACCACGTGAACTACCTGCGCTGCTGCCTATCGGGCGGGCCTGCGGCTAGGTTGCGGTGAGCAGATCGCGCCGCTGCCCTTCGATCTCGGTAAGCCTGGACTGTACGTCGGCGGACTGGGCCTTCAGCCGCTCCTCGACAGAGCTGACCATCTGCAGGGACTGTGCCACGTTCTGCTGACCCTGCTTGATCCGGTCACGAACCGCAAGGTCAGTGAAGATGTTGTTGAGCCACAGATCCATGAATCTCGTCGCGCTGCTGAGAGTGATCATCGGCGACGTTGCTTCGACCTGGTCGAGCTCGGTGAGGTCGGTCCGCAGCACCGCCATGCGCCGGTCAGCCTCGGCGGCGGCCTGTGCGGCGTCGTCAAGCCGTGAGTGTTCCATCGCGGTAGCGAGCATGCCGCCGCCGAAGAAGGTGTCGTAGGTATTCCAGCTCGAGGCACTGCCGAGTCTGTCTTCTACCAGTGCCAGCGCCTGCCGTGCCGCGTCCGCAGCTTGCATTGCCGCCTGCATCTCCCCCAGCTCGGCAGTGAGTCGCCCCCGCTCGTCAGCAAGGCTCAGCAGCGTCGCACGGCGCGGGTCGCTGGACTCGGTCAGGTGGCGTTCCTTCTCGGTCAGCAGCGCTGCGTAGTCGTTCGGGGCCGACGCAAGCCGGGCGGCCTGCGCCAGCGCCGCCTGATGCTCGCCGCGGACGGCATCCAGCCTCGCCTGGGCATCAGCGAGCCGCAGCTGTACAGCGTGGGCCTCGGCTTGCTCGCGGGCCAGCGCCTCCTCATGCGAGCCGCGCAGCGTCACAAGGACCCGGCTGAGGGACAGGTGCTCCAGCCGGTCGACGTCTTTCTGCTCGAGCTGGTAGTGCGATTGAAGCGCGGCAAGCTCGCTGCCCAGCTGGTCTTGGCGTGCCTGCAGGTCCGCGCACCGGCGGCGGGTTACCTCAAGTTCGCGAGCTGCCTGAGCGGCAGCGGCCAGCCGCTGCTCGATATCGTCGGACATGCTCCGATTAGACCATGTCGTCATAGATCGGCGGTGGCGATCCGGCGGCAAGGCTAGTGAGACACCCAGCCAGCCAGGCCTCGTCGCCCGGCCGTCTCACTGACCCGCGACGCGGCTCGTTACGGATAGGTCCGCTGGATCAGTGCGTTCAGGCGGTCGCGGTCCGGGGCGAGCAGGCCTCTGACGCCCTCCGCGCTCACATCCGCCACGATGACGTCGCCAACCTCGTCGTGAACGTCGCTGAAGAGGCCGTGCGCTTTCATCTTCTGAGCCTGGTAGCGGTTGTCGTCGGTCGGGCTGACGTAGTGGACCGACCGGATCTTGTAGCGGTGAATGAGGAACAGGTGGTTCAGCGTCATCAGGCGCTTCTTGCGCAGGTCGACGTCGAAGGTGGTCTGGTCCCGGACCGAGAGGATGTTCCGTCCCCGCCGATCCACGATGACGTCGAAGACGATATTGGCGACCTTCTCGCCGTCTGGCTTGGACAGGGAGAGCTCCAGCAACTCAGAGCCCGCAGTGTTCGGCCGAAGCCCGACCGACAGTGAATACGGGATCTGGTGGTGCTTCGCCCACACAGCGAGCCACTCCTCGAGCAGCTTCGTCGGCACCTCGGTCTGGACGAGGTGCTGGTGCTGCGTTGAGCCCTTGCCCATCGCCTTGGTGGCCGCCGTGCCACCCGAGGAGGCCATGAGCGCAGCATCCAGTCGCGGCCCGCCAACGAGTGTCTGGGGCGTCCGGTAGGGAGATTCCACCAGCCGGAACTTCCGCTGTAGCCGAGCCAGCGACAGCATGCCATCCTGCTTGAGCGCGGCGGCGAACTCCTCGGCCGCCAGGCCGTCGATCTGGTGTCCGCCGTAGGTAATGAAGTTGAAAACGAACCCCAGCTTGCCGAGCTCCTCGGGGAATCGCCTCATTTCGTCTTCGCTCATGCCCGTCGTGTCCCAGTTGAACGACGGCGACAGGTTGTACGCGAGCATTTTGGACGGGAACTCGGCCAGGATGGCTTCTGCGAAGCGCCTGGCGTCCGCAAGATTCGCGGTCTTGGTCTCCATCCACAGGAGGTCCGCGAACGGGGCGACAGCCAGCGATCTCGCGGTCGCGTAGTCGATCCCGCTCTGAATCTGGTAATAGCCCTCCGCTGTCTTGGAGAGCTCGCAGTCCCAGAAGATGTCGATGCCCATCGACAGGGCCTTGGCCCGAGCGGCGTGGAACGACGTCTGGTTCGCGAAGGCGAGCCACTCGCCCGCGCTCATGTCGAAGGGCTCACCCTCGTCGGCACGGAACTCGATCACGTCCGCGACCGCCTGGGGAAACGTCTTCAGGTTGGCCTCGGACTGCCACGCATCCAGGTACTCGGTCTCGACCTGATCCAGCAGTTCCTCGGCCGACAGTCCGCCGGTCTGCAGAAACGCCTTCGCCTTCCGTTCGAGCACCTGCATCACGCCGGTCCGCTCGAGCCAGTCGCTGGCCTCGTCCAGCTCCTCGGCGGAGATCTGATACAGCAGATGACCGCGCGCATCGTCGATGCCCAGATCGCGGAGCTTTCTCAAGATGGTGACGTAGCCGACCTTGTACGTTGGCAGTTCAGCACTGGTGGCGCCCAGGATGAACGGATGGTCGCGCTCGTCTCCGCGCCCCTCCAGGAACGTGGCCGCTTCGGCGTCGGTTCGGGCCACGATGATGCCAGGCACCTTCATGACGTCGAGCTGGAAGCGCGCGGCGCTCAGCCGCTTGATCTGCTCGTCCACGCCAACGAGCACCTTTCCTCCCTGGTGCCCGCATTTCTTGGCGCCGGGCTTCTGGTCCTCGATGTGATAGCCAGGGACTCCAGCCTCGACGAAACGGCGCACCAGGTTCCGGACGTGCGCGTCGCCGCCGTGCCCGGTATCGGCGTCAGCGATGATGAACGGCCGGTAGTCGATCTCAGGCGAGGCAGCACGTTGCGCCTCGCTCAGGCGCGAGCGAGCGAAGCGCTGGTTCCTGTCCGCGGTAAGGAGCGCGCGCACAATCGGGGCGGCCTCGTCAGGCACCTGCGAGAGTGGGTAGCTAGCGAGGTCGGGCCCGGGGTCCTCGGTCACGGAGCCCTTGGCCGAAGTGGCCCAGCCGCCGAGGTAGATGCCCTCGATTCCCATCCGCTTCAGGGCCACTGCCTGGCCCGGTGAATACGGGCCGAAGGTGGTGATCTGCTTGCGCTCGGCAAAAAGCTCCCGGAGTCGCTCGTAGAACTGCTCCGCCGCGACTCTCGCTACCGTGAAGTCGGCGGGGATCGTGCCCTGCTGCTCGACCACCTGACGGGCGGAATACAGCCGCGTGATGCCCTCGAATCGGGGGCTGGCCAGCCATCTTGCGGTCTCGCCGACTTCCGATTCGAACGAATTCATGACTGGCTGCTCGACGACTTCCGAATCAACTGATTTCATCACGAGCTCCTGCCGCTCCTGTGCTGCGGACGCCTCGGTGACCTCGAGATCCAGGTGTGCCTGGTCGTGCATCAATGAGATCACGCCGCGCCCACCACAGGTAGAGGCAGAGGTCCCGGCGGCCCGTCCTGGCGCTGGATCGGTCAGTAGCGGAGCGACCTGCGCCGCTAGAACTTGCCAGCCTGGTAATACGGAATAACGGCCAGCACTCCTAGATCCTTGCGGCTGGGAGACACCACGATGGTCTGCTTGCGGCTGACAGGGTCGTACCAGGCGAGTTTCGTTGGGAACGGGTCTGAGCAGCCTCGATCTTCCTTGAGCAGTAGTTGCGTGGCGGTAGCGGCGACGATGGTGGCATCCGGGGCGCCGGGGATTGTGTAAGCGCGCACTTTTCCGTTCGGCTCCTCGCGAACCACGATGCCATCTCCGCAGCGCCGTCCGATCGCACTCAGGTAGGTGCCGCTGGTCAGCCGGAAGAGGTCGTCGTCGCCCTGATCCCGAGCCTTAGCGTCACGACGCTGAGGTGTCAGCGGGGTGCCCTTGGCGCCGCTGAGCGGTATCAGCCACATCCGGGAAGCCCCGGAGTCGTGTGGCGCACATGAGGCCAGGATGGTGGCGCTGTTCCACCAGCGCACCGGGCCGCACAGCTGCGGTGAGTACAGGTGACGGATGACTCCGCCGGCATTGCGAAGCAGGGCCATTGAGCCGTAGCTGTCGGCGACCAGCTCGCCGCCGTCCGGGGAGGACAGAACGTCAGAGTCGATGCCGGGAGCCCGCCAGATCACCTTCTGCCGCCGGCCGCCGAGACTGTACCGGATCAGTGGCTCTTTGCCTGTCATCGAAGCCGAGTAACCCTCGACGAGGATCCCCTTGCCATCTGGGCGGGTGTAGCCGACCGCGAACGAGTTGGCGGGGAGCCTGAAGCCGTTGGACTTGCCAGTCCGCAGGTTGAGCTGCTCGACCAGTTCGCGTGTCCTATTGCTGGTTGGAAGAGAGGCGAACAGCGCCCGCCGGGCGTCCCCGGACCAGTCGATGAGATCGCCGTACGGCCCTGCCCCCTTCACTGGCCATGAGAACAGCCGGTAGCGGCCTCCTTGCGGGTCGACAAGATACAAGATCACCGAGCCGCTGAGTATTTTCGAGGCAGCGGCCGGCGTAGCGAAATCGTCTGCCAGGGCCCAGCCGGGCCCGATAAGCCGCCACGGGACCGCTGACCGTGGCTCGGTCTGCCCGGCACCCGCCACAACGGCGGCAGTCGTCTGATCCTGTACTGGCCTGGGGGTCGCGCCGCAGCCGGCCAGCGCGGCAAGGCACAGCACAACCCCGGCTGCAATCCAGGACCGCCGCTGGCCTCGGCCGCTCGAAGTCGGACCGAACATGTCGCCCCGCCCCCAATCAAAGGCACATATCAGCACAGACAGGCTAGCTGGCAGCAGGCGATAATGACCGGCAGATGCCATCACCATCGAGGCTTAGCCGATGCGAGTCGCGGCTGAGCGCAACCGGGTGCTCCACGCCTCTGACTCAGCCGACCCGGCCGCGGTATCGGACATGCTGAGGAAGCCCTGGACGGCTATCGCCGGCAGAACCTCTGCCAGTTGCACGGCATGGCTGTAGGCGGCGATCACCTCGTCCCAGCGATCCGGCTCGACCGACGAGACCAGCAGCCACGCCAGATCGCTCACGCCCGGAGCTATCCCGACGTCCTCCCAGTCCAGCAAGGCGATCTCGGCAGCTGGGCTGGTACGCATGTTCCGTGCCGAGGCGTCTCCATGCGTGAGGGTTAGCGGGCCTGCGGCACTCGCTGCGCTCTCAGCGGCAGCAACCCTGCCGACCATCCGCTCGCCGAGGTCGCGTACCTGGGTTCCCAGCTCAGCCCGGCCGGCGATCAGCGGCCACGTCTTGTCGTACAGTGCCGCCACCAGATCGGCCGCCGCGCCCGGCTGGCGCAGCCAGGGCCAGTGCGACAACGCCTCACGAGGCCAGCGTCCGTGCAGGGATGCGAGCACTCTCGCAGCCGATGCCGGGTC
>Ga0335072_10016877_pt1 | contig 10342 bp, 5 predicted proteins | sample Lox_Sample_21_FD_206725 | JGI IMG/M metagenome (GOLD analysis project Ga0335072, IMG submission 206725) | Soil microbial communities from Loxahatchee National Wildlife Refuge, Florida, United States - Lox_Sample_2.1 | ecosystem: Environmental > Terrestrial > Soil > Wetlands | place: USA: Florida...
GCGGGGTGAACACCGCCTGCCGCCCGTTGCGGGTGAACGTCCTGGTGGTGCTGGAGCCGATGATCAGCAGGGTGTTCATGTCGACGTCCGCCGGGTCCAGCCCGGCCAGGGTGGTGACGGTCAGCCGTTCGCCGGGCCGGCCGACGGCGTGCCCGATCACCACCGGGGTGGCGGGCGTTCTGTGCCGCAGCACCAGATCCCTGACCTCGCCCACCTGCCAGGTGCGGGTCCTGGACGCCGGGTTGTACAGGGCCAGGACCAGATCGGCGGCGGCCGCCTTGTCCACCCGGTCGGCGATGACCGGCCAGGGCTTCAGCCGGTCCGACAGGCTGATCACGCAGTAGTCGTGGCCGAGCGGGGCCCCGGCCCTGGCCGCCACCGCCTGCGCGGCGGTGACGCCGGGCAGCACCTCGACGTCGACGCCGGACCACCGCTGCGGGTCGGCCGCTGCCTGCTCCAGCACCGCCGACGCCATCGCGAACACCCCGGGATCGCCGGAGGAGATCACGGCCACCCGGCCGCCCTTGGCGGCGAGGTCCAGCGCCAGCGCCGCCCGGTCGGCCTCGACCGTGTTGCCCGATGCGTGCCGGTGCTGCCCGGGCCGGCCGGGCACCCGGGCCAGGTAGGGCCGGTAGCCGACCAGGTCGGTGGCCTCGGCGACGGCCGCTGACGCCTCCGGGGTGAGCCAGGCCGGGTCGCCGGGGCCGAGGCCGAGCACCGTTAGCTTCGGCGTCGCCTCGGGCCTGGTGCCGCGCCCGGGGACCAGAGCCAGCGACATGTACGGCACGGAGGCGGGGTCAACCCCGGCCAGCGGCGCGATCCGCTGCGCCCCGGTGCCGGCCCGCTCGGCGTAGTGCGCCCGGTCCAGCAGGCCGGTCTCGTCCAGCGCGGCGCGCACCTTGTCAAACGTCCTGCCGAGCTTCAGCACCGCGACCGCGTCGCTGCCCGCAGCGGCCAGCCGGGCGCGCAGCACGTCGTCGGGAAGCGTTCCGGCGAGCACGGTCAGCGATTCATCGTGCTGGACCAGCGGCTCGCCGACCGCGGCGGCCGCGGCCGAGACCGAGGACACCCCGGGCACGATCTGCGCCGGGAACCGGTCCCGCAGCCGGATGTGCAGGTGCTGGTAGGAGCCGTAGAAACCGGGGTCGCCCTCACACAGCACGACGACCGTCCGGCCCTGCTCCAGATGGCTGGCCAGGCGCGAGGCGGCCTCGGCGTAGAAGTCGGCGAGCGCGCCCGCGTAGCCGCCCGGGTGGTCGGTGCCCTCGGTTGTCACCGGGTAGCGCAGCAGTTCCTCGCCCTGCCCCGGCCGCAGGTACGGCGCCGCGGCCGCGCGGGCAACGCTGTTCCCGTGCCGCGCGCAGTGGAAGGCGACCACGTCGGCCTCGCCGATCAGGCGCGCGGCGCGCACCGTGACCAGGTCGGGATCGCCGGGGCCGACCCCGACGCCGAACAGGCGGCCCGGCTGCGTTGCGCTCACTCGGCCCTGCTCACCAGCGCGTTCACCGCGGCGCCGGCGTAGCCGCCGGGAAGCCGAATGGGGGCGGCCAGCCCATCGCGCGCCTCGTACAGCTTGAGGATCCCCTGGCGGGCGTCCGCGGCCGTGAGGCCTTCCCCGCCCGGGCGGAGGGCGGGACGAACGCGGGAGGCAGACCGGACCGGCACGGCACCGGAGCATACCCGTGGCGTGCAACGCGTCCTGTCACCGCCGGCAACGTAAGGCGATAACTCCTGCCCCGCGCCACGTCTGCGCAAGCGCTGCTGAAGCGTCGGCCGCCGCGGTGAACGTCCAGCTAGCCGTCGGGCAATCCCAGCCGCAGGTCGGCCGCGATATCAGCGAGCACGCTCTGCTCGTGGTCCCGGATGAAGAAGTGGCCGCCTGGATAGACGCAATGACGCCAGGAGGCGCTGCTGTGCCGTTCCCACCCGGCAACGTCGGCCGGACTGACCTCGGTGTCCTCAGTCGCTGAGAAACAGGTGAACGGTATCGGCAACGGCGGCTCGTCGCGGTGGCGGTAATGCTCGCACAGTCCGAAGTCGGTCCGGATCAGCGGGGCGAGAAGCCGGATGAGTTCCGGGTCGCGTCCAGCGGCGGCCGACCCGCCGGCCACCCGGTCGAGCCTGGCAAAGAATTCGGGGTCGGGCAGTCTGCTGGCTTGGGGGTGCCGCGGCGCCAGTTCGGGCGAGCGGCGCGCGGACAGGAACAGCCGGACGGGCAGCGGGCGACCCGTCCGCCGCAGCTCCCTGCTGAACTCGAACGCGATAAGCGCGCCCATGCTGTGCCCGAAGAACGCGACGGGACGGTCCATCAGCGGCCGCAGCGCATCGATCAGCGCGGCAAGGAGCGGCTCGATTCGCCTGAACGGCTCCTCGGCCCTGCGGTTCTCCCGGCCTGGTAGCTGCACGGCCCAAACCTCTGCGGGAAGGTCGTCGGGCAGCCGCCAGTTCCTGAACAGCGAGGCGCCGCCGCCGGCGTGAGGGAAGCACAGCAGGCGCAGGGCAACCGGGCCAGGGCAACCGGAGTACTTCCGGGCCCATGCCGCCGACGGAACCCCGGCCTTCGTGATCACCGATCCTTGCCGTCTTGCCTCGCTGCCGACGCGTCCGCACGGCAGGTCTTCACCTCAGCGGCAAGCGCCCGCGGCGTCGGATGCTTGAAAATGGCCAGGGCAGGCAGGTCCACGTCGTAGCGCCGACGGATCTGATCGGTAATGGAGATGGCCAGCAGCGACTGGCCCCCGGACAGGAAAAGATTGGAATCGGCGTCGATGCTCGGATTGTCAAGTAGGTCGCGCCACTGCCCGATGAGCCAGGTGGTGATCTCGTCGCCACGCTCGCCGGCCGCCGCTGGCCCGCCGCCCGGCGTCGGCACAGCCTGCGGCCCGCCCGTGACGTCGGCCCCGCCCGTGGCGAAGGCCGAGCCCGTAGAGTCGGCCCCGCCCGTGGTGAAGGCCGAGCCCGTGGCGAAGCGCGCGCCCGTCACGAAGTCCGCGAGGCGGGTATAGTCGATTTTTCCGCTCGGATTTACCGGTAGGGCTGGCACGAGCGTCACTGCGCTGGGCACCGCGTAGCTGGGTAGGTGCATGGCCGCGTGGTTCCACAGCTCCTCGGTGGTCACCCGGCCACTGGGCACCACGAACGCGGCCAGCGCCTCGGTGAGCTGGCCAGGCTGCCGCAGCAACACCGCGGCACCGTCGACCTTTGGGTGGGACTTGAGCACCGACTCAACCTCGTCCAGCTCTACCCGTCCGCCATGCACCTTCGCCTGCCGGTCCATCCGGCCGTGCAGCGCCAGGCGGCCATCGTCCCGCCACCGGCCCAGGTCCCCGGTGCGGTACGCCCGGCCAGTCTCGCCCCGGGAGATGAACCGCTCGGCGGTCAGGTCGGCGCGCCCAAGGTACCCGGCGGCCACGCCAGCGCCGCCGATCACAACCTCGCCGACGACGTCAACGGGACATTCCACGCCGAACTCATCAAGCACTGCGATCGTCGTGTTGGCTATGGGCCTGCCGACAGCAGGGCCTCCCTCAGGTGCCTGCCGGATCGGCTCGACCGTGGACCAGATCGTGGTCTCGGTCGGGCCGTACACGTTGGCCAGCCGTCCTCCGGTCGCGAGCAGCCTGCGGGCGAGTGCGCCGCTGAGCATTTCACCGCCGCACAGCAGCCACCGTCCGGTCAGGTCCAACCCACCGACACCGGCCAGCATCCGCCACGTGGTCGGCGTGGCCTGCACGACGTCCACGCCGAACTCATCGATGATCTTGATCAGCCACTCCGGCTTTGTCTGGGCCAGAGCGTCCGCGACAACCACGATGCCGCCGTGCGACAGCGGGACGAGGAACTCGAGCGCGGAGATGTCGAAGGCGAGCGTGGTCAACCAGAGCATCTTCTGGCCGGCCCGGAACTCGAGCATGTCGCCGAAGTACCGCACGACATTGGCCAGATTGCCATGCGTTATCTGCACGGCCTTCGGCTTGCCCGAGGAACCCGACGTGTAGATGACGTACGCGATGCTGTCCCGGTCAGGCTCCCGCCATTGTGCGGCGTTCGCACGGACGTGCTCCTCCTCGTCGCTGGTGCCCTTCGCCGAAAGGATCTCCTCCGCCGCGACGAGCGCCAAGGCCGGGTCAGCCAGCCGCTTTCTCGTCTCGGCATCGGCCACCAGGGCACACGCTCCCGCGTCGCGTAGCTGGTAGCGCAGGCGTTCCGTTGGCTGCGCCGGATCAAGTGGCAGGTAGGCGGCGCCAGCGTGCCATGCCGCCAGGATCGCGGCCGCGGCGGCCGGCCCGCGCCCGGCCGCCACCGCGACGACGCCGCCGGGGCCGACGCCGCTGGCGACCAGCCGGACCAGGGTCCGCCGGGTCAGTTGGCCGAGACGCCGGTAGCGCACCTGGCTGTCCGCCGAAGCGATCGCGACGTCCGAGGGCCTGGCCGCGATCTGGGCGCTGACCATGCCAGCAGCTGTCCGCGGCCCTCGCCACGTCACGGTGGTCTGGTTGGCAAGCTCGACGACCTTGTCGTGGTGCGTGGCCATCGGCAGGCGCCCGATCGCGCACCCCGGGTCGTCGGCAGCGGCCGCCAGCAGCACGTCGTACCTGTCGGCGAGCCTGCGCACGAAGCTCTCGTCATGCAGGTCACTGCGGTAGGCAACCTGGAGGGAGTAGCCTTTCGGGTCCTTGCCCACCACGAACTCCAGGTCGTAGCGGCTGTAACCGCTGTCGATCTGCCTGACTTGGGTCGCCCAGTCATGACGTGCCGGGCTTTTGGTGCCGGTCGGCAGGAAATTAAACATGTGCCGGAATATGGGAGTCTGCCAGTCCTGGTTACCGTGGCCGAACCGCCGGATCATCCCCTCGTACGACAGGTCACGGTGTTCGAATGCCTCAATGAACGCGGTGAGCGTGTCATCGACGAGCTGGGCGAAGGTGGTCAGCGACGTCGCCCTGACCGCGAGTGGAACCGTGCTGAAATAGTTTCCTACCGTGCCGGCCAACTCGTCGGTCCGCATACTGAGCGGAAGGCCGACCACCAGGTCAGGGCCAGCGCCGTGCCGGAGCAGCAGCGCCAGGTATGCGGCGAGCAGCACCACGTTGTCGCTGGTATGGGTGTGTCGGCGCAGCCTGCGCACCGCATGCGCCGCCGAGGCTGACACGGTCCGCTCGTAGCGGCCGCCCGCGAACGACGCCCCGACGCTGGTGTAGTCGGCGGCGTGCAACAGCATACTTCCCGGGCGCAGGCTGGCCATGCGCTCGCCCCAGTAGCTCAGGCTCTCCTGCGTAGGCTCGGGCGGCCGGTGCACAGGAGACGGATGCGCTGCGGGTGGAGGAACGCTCGTGGACGCGGGACTCTTGTACGCCTCGGCCAGATCATTCAGGAACTGTGAAGCAGAACTCGCGTCGATGGCCAGATGATGGATCACGACGAGCAGCACCTGGGTGGCGTCGGGCAGTTCGAACAACGTGAACCTGGTCAGTTCGTCGTGCCCGACGTCGAATGGCCGCCGCGCGACGTCGCGCATGTCAGCGTCCAGGCTGGCTCGAGTCGACATTCGCACGTCGACGCGAGCCGACAGCTCTGCGGGATCACGCAGGATACGGCAGGCGCGCCCGTCCTGGACCCGGACCACCGAGCGCAGCATGGCATGGCGCCTCAGCACCGATCGTGCCGCCTGGCGCAACATCTCAGGATTGGCACGACCGGAAAGATAAACCGCCAGGCCGATATTGGAAATGCCATCCTCTGGAAACAGGCGCTGGAGCATCCACAGGGCCTCGTCCCGCTCGTCCAGCGGAAGAATAGACCGAAATTCCTCGCCCATGTCCTCGTATCTTCAGGTATCGCCCATCGCGAACCGTCCAATTTTAGGCGGCGTAAGGCCAGCCGCCGAAGAACCGACGGCAACTCCCGCGGCACGTTAACCAATATTGCGGCCTTGCAGGACTTCTGGTACCCCTGCGTGTTGCGGGCAAGGCGTATTAAGGGTCGGGCCAGATCGGCTCGCCGTGCGAGCCACCGAAGGAGGCAGCCACCGGAGACGTCCGCCGCGGCTGAGGTCCCATGAGGCGCGGACGGCTGCGCGCAGGTCCGGCCGCCGTTAAACACCCGGCGTCGCGCCTGTTCCGCACCAGCTGTCCCGCCAGCGGGACACGAGGTTCGGCCGCAGCCGCCGTACGGCCATTATCGAAGGCTTATTTTCACGCAAATGAGAATGTGAGCTCGCTCGGCTGATCCTGCGGAGGGAGTGCTGGTGGATTTCGGGCTTGTCTCGTTCGGTGCGGCGCTCGGCAGCCCCACCCCGGTCGCGGACGTGGCCAGCGAGTACACCGACAAGATCGGTCTCGTGCTCGCTCGCGGGTACCGCAACGTACTTCGCTGCCCCGCAGGAGTCGGGCTGACCGACCTGGCGGTCGACGCGGCACGTCAGGCTCTGGCGGCAGCCGAGGTCAAAGCCGCGGACCTTGACCTGGTCGTCCTGGCCGTGACGGACCTGACCGAGTACCTCTACTGGGATGCCGCGTCCAGCGTGGCGCACCGGCTCGGCGCACGCGATGCCGAGGCCGTGCTGCTCACCCAGGCCTGCACGGCCGGGGTCCTGAGCCTGGACATGGTCGCCGGAAGGCTGGCCACCCATCCGGGTTACCGCGTCGCCCTCGTTATCGCGGCTAACCGGTGCTGCGAGGCATACTGGAACCGGCTAGAAACCCAGCCGCTGGTGTTCTCGGACGGGGCTGCGGCCGCCGTCGCCAAACGCGGTCATGACAGACTCAGATGGCTGGCGACGGAGACCATAACAGAAGGAAAGTATGCGGATTTCTACCGCCTGGATGCCGGGGGAGCAGCCGCCCCTTTCGGGTCGCCAGCGAGTGACGCGGTCGGGGTGAATGGGTACGGCGCGCGCGTCCGCAGTGGGTGGGAGGTCATGGAGCACTTCGGCCACGACGCTGACCTGCTGCGGGAGTTCAGTGAACATCTGGACGAGCAGACCGAACGCGTTCTTGCCCGCGCGTGCGCACGAACAGGGACCGAAATCGGCGACCTTGGCAAGGTCATTCTGATCAATGACAACCTGACAGTGATGACGTCGCTAGCGGCACGATTAGGCATCCCGTTGTCGCGCACCAACCTCGATCTTTCCCTCGAGCACGGCCATTTAGGCGCCGCCGATCAGCTGTTCTGCCTCGGTTACTACCACGGCCACGGAGAGCTCGAGCCAGGAACCAGGGTGGCGCTTGTGTCGCGTGGCCGCGGTATGCACTGGGCATGCAGCCTGCTTGAGGCATAGCCGTGAGCGAAGTGAACTCGCTGAGATCGGTTGTTGCCGGTGTGTTCGAGGTCGCCGCGGAGGAGATCACCGATGACCTTGGACCGGCGACGTTCGGGCGGTGGGGCAGCCTCCAGCACATTCAGCTTGTGGCGGCGGTCGAGCAGGCATATGGCATACATCTTTCGCCGAGGGAGATCCGGTCGTTCAGCACGGTCGCTGAGCTGAACGACATTGTCGCCAGTAAGGGAATAGCAACCTAGCGAGAGGATCTGTGCTCGGATGGCGCTGGCCCAGGAGGACCTGGACCTTCTGGTCTTCATCAGGCGGTTCGAAGAGGCGTTGCTCGAGCTCTTCGCGGCTGGTGAGCTCAGCGGTACTACGCACACCTGCCTCGGCCAGGAATACATTCCAGTGGCCCTGGCCCCTCTCACCAGGGCGGACTTCGTCTTTAGCAACCACAGGGGGCACGGCCACTACCTCGCCCACTGCGGCGATCCCGAGGGACTGCTGGCCGAGCTGACCGGGCGGGAAGGCGGACCATGCCGGGGCGTCGGCGGCAGCCAGCACCTGTTCGGTGATCGCTTCGTCTCGACCGGGGTGCAGGGCGCGAGCCTGCCCGTCGCCGTCGGCATGGCGCTCCATTTAAGGCGCACCGGACGGGACCGGATGGCGGTCGCTTACATCGGCGACGGGACGTGGGGGGAAGGCGCCGTGTACGAAGCGCTCAACGTCGCGGCACTCTGGCAGGTCCCGCTGCTCGTCGTGGTGGAGAACAACGGCATCGCGCAGACCACGCCGACGCGCGCACAGCTCGCGGGCAGCATCGAGGCTCGCGTACGCGCCTTCGGCGTCGACTACCACCGCATGCGTACGACCGACGTCGAGCAGATCAGGCTCGAGCTGGCGCCACGCCTGGCGCAGGTGAGGCAGAAGCAAACCCCGCTGGTGGTCGAGTTCGAAACGGTGCGGCTCGGCCCGCACAGCAAGGGCGACGACACCCGTCCGCGCGACGAGCTTGCGGCGCTGGAAGAAAGAGACTGGCTCCGTGCGTACCAGCGGCGAGAGCCAGAACGGCTGGCAGCCGCCGACGCACGCCAGCGTGAGAAGGTAGTACAGGTCATCAGCGCGGCGCGTCAGCAGCCGCTGTCCGGCTGGGAGCCAGCAGATGGCCGATGACGAGCGCATCGTGCATAACCTCAACTCGGCGCTTCATGCGCTGTTCGAGCGCGACGAGCGGGTCTACCTCATCGGCCAGGACATCGGCGATCCCTACGGCGGCGCGTTCGGCGTTACCCGGGGCCTCTCGACGCGCTATCCCGAGCGTGTCATCAGTGCGCCGATCAGCGAGGCGGCGATGGTCGGCGCGGCCAACGGGCTGGCCCTGGCAGGCGACAAGGTGATCGTGGAGCTGATGTTCGGCGACTTTGCCGCGCTCGCGTTCGACCAGATACTGAACTTCGCTGCCAAGTCGGTCGAGATGTATGGCAGGCGCAAACCAATGCAGGTGCTGGTGCGCTGCCCCGTCGGAGGGAACCGGGGCTACGGGCCCACGCACAGCCAGAGCCTGCAGAAGCACTTCATCGGCATTCCCAACCTGTCACTGCACGAGGTGTCGCCTTTTCACGAAGCGGCGCCGCTGCTTGACGCGATCTTCAGCAGCCGCGAGCCGGCGATCCTGTTCGAGCCCAAGACGCTGTATCCGCAGCGGGTTTGCCGCGAAGGGAAGCTTGACGATCTGCTCACTTGCCGCCGACGGGACGGTGGCTGGGTGCATATCACCGCGGAAACGGCTCCAGGTCCCGCGGTGGCGATTGTGGTGCCGGGCGGCATGGCCGACCGGGCGATGGCCGCGGCCCGCGCCCTGGCGCTTGACGACGCGGTGCAGCCGCACATTCTCATTCCCTCGCAGCTCTATCCGCTCGACCTGCAGCCTGTGGTCGACATCCTGGCCGGAGCGACGGCGGTCTGCGTGGCCGAGGAGAGCACGCCGGGCGCCACCTGGGGAACGGAGGTGGCCGCGCGCGTCCACGAGATGTTGTGGGACCTGCTCCCGCGCCCGGTGCTGCTGGTCAACTCCCGCAGCAGCGTCATCCCGGCCGCCCCGCATCTCGAGCGCCAGGTTCTGGTGCAGGCGGAGACCATCACGGCCGCGCTGCGGTCGACGCTCGGGCAAACGCCCAGCGCCGGGCGCGCGGCCGCCACGACCAAGCCCGGATCGCCGCCGGTTTCCGCTTCGCAGGCCAGCGCGAACTCGATCAGCGTCACGATCCCGAAGCTCAACAACAATGATGACAGCTACATGTTGCTGAAGTGGCTCGTGGACGACGGCCGGGAGGTCACGGCGGGCAGTCCCATCGCCGAGGTCGAGACGTCAAAGGCCGTCCAGGAACTCGCGGCCCAGACGCCGGGAATACTACGGGTGGCGGTCCCGGCCGGCGCCGAGTGCCGGCCAGGAGACATCATCGCCTGCCTTGACCGCGAGCCAGCGGCGCAGTCGGCGAGCCGCCCGGGCAATGGAGGGGTCACCGCCCAGGGCAGCGCCGGGATGGAGCCGCTGCCGCTGAGTCGTGGCCAGCTGCAGGTGAGCCGCGTCGTCACGGCCTCGCACCGGGACATCCCCGCCGCGTTTGTGGCGGTGAAGGCGAACATCGACGCCCTGCGCGTCGCCGCTGCCGCGATGGCTGAGGCGGCAGGCGGAGCCGTCGGCCTGCTTGAGCTGCTGGTCATGGGCGTGGCCGTGCTGCGGCCGCGGTTTCCCTCCTGTTTCGGGACACTCGTCGAAACTGGCCAGGCACGGCTCGCGAGCGGCGCACACATCGCGGTCACCCTAGACGCGGGCAACGGCCTGTACCTGCCAGTGATCCGATCAGCGGAACTGTGCAGCCTGGCGGACATCGCCGATCAGCTCGCCGCCTTGCGCATGAAGGCGCTGCGCGGAGCCCTTATCGAGTCCGACCAGGCGGGGGCCAACATAATGATCTCGTGGAACAGCGAACCCGGCGTGACGCTGGTGCAGCCGCTGATCCCGCCCGGGCTGGCCTGCGCGGTATCGGTGTCGGCCACGTGGAGCGAGATCGG
>Ga0335072_10016879_pt1 | contig 10341 bp, 9 predicted proteins | sample Lox_Sample_21_FD_206725 | JGI IMG/M metagenome (GOLD analysis project Ga0335072, IMG submission 206725) | Soil microbial communities from Loxahatchee National Wildlife Refuge, Florida, United States - Lox_Sample_2.1 | ecosystem: Environmental > Terrestrial > Soil > Wetlands | place: USA: Florida...
CGATGGGTTCGGTAAGATCATCGAGGATATTAAGACCTTCGCAATGCCGGCGTTCCGATCACTTGCCAGCGGGGAAAAGATCGCTCAGCAGTGGAAGGCCGGCAACGGCTGGGTCATCTCATGATCTGGTGGTCCTTTGCCCGGTCGTATCGTCGAGAAGGATCGCGTGGGTAGAGCCCGGGGGCCGTTTCGCCCGAATTTTCGGCGAAATGCCCTCTACCTCTACTGCGCGCGCCCCTGGCAAACTGGTGGAAAGGGAGGGACTCGAACCCTCGACCCCGGCATTATGAGTGCCGTGCTCTAACCGGCTGAGCTACCTTTCCACTGTTCTTCGGGGTCGGCGTCAGCCCGGGATCCAGGGTGACCCGCCCGCCAGGAGGGGGGGGCGCATTGTCCTTGCGGGGTGGCGGCAGTGTCAACCCGCCAGCCCCTTCCCCTCCCAATAGTCCAGCCGCGCCCAAGCAGAAGGTGTATATGTCACCAGCGGGGGCTCGCATGACTAAAACGACCAGAGCCGGGGCCGGGGTCTCCCGCTACCTGCGGCTGTATCGAGTGCTATCGCAAGCGCTGGCGGAGGGGCGCTTCGGCGCGGTCGGGCCCCTGCCCAGCGAGCCGCGCCTCATGCGGGAATACGATATTTCGCGCTCCACGGTGCGCCGCGCGCTGGGTCGCCTGGAGGCGGAGGGCCGCATCGAGCGCCGCAGGGGTAGCGGCACTTTCGCGCGGGAGCAAAGAGGGGAATCCGCCGCGTCGAGGGACTTCCGCCCCGTCCTCGATACCTCGGCGAACCCGCCCGCGGCTGAGGTCCATCGGACGGTCACCTTCCGGCACATCCCGACACCCGCGTTCCTGCTCGGCGATGAGCCCGGGTTCGGCGCCACCACCCTGCACATCCGCCAGATCCGCTACCTCGAGCGAGAGCCCGTGGTGCTGGAGACCGCCTACCTTCCTGAAGAGATCGGCGGCGGGCTGACACGGCGGCGACTCGATGCCGAAGGCGGCGCCATCCTGAGCGTACTCGTCTCCCTCGGGCATCCCAGCGCCAGCCTGGAGCGCGAGTTCGCCGCTCTCGCGGCCGATCCGCTCGCCGCCAACAGCCTGCGGCTCGATGTCGGCTCGCCGGTACTCAATGTTCGTACACGCGCGCGCGATCCGCAGGGCCGCATGCTGGCGCACGTCAACGGCTTCTATCGCCCCGATCAGTACGAGATCAACGTGGCAATCGGCGGCGGCGAGGCCGGGCGCCATCGTAAAGGAAAGCGCAGCAATCGCTGATGGGCCCGACCCGCCACCCGCAGCGTACCCGGCCTCCCCGAACAGGGGACGCCGCGCTCACGAGCCGGCGGCGCAACCAGGGAGTGGCCCGCTACTACCGTCTCTACGAGCTGCTGTCGGCCGCGCTGCAGGACGGCACCATCGCGCCGGAAAGCGCGCTGCCGAGCGAGCCGGAGCTCTGTGCCCGGCATGAAATCTCCCGCACGACGGTTCGCCGCGCGCTCGACCGGCTGGAGCACGAAGGACGCATCGTCCGCCGGCGCGGCAGCGGCACCTACGCCCGCATCCAGCGAGCGGTGCCGCGGTTCTGTCTCGAGTTGCATGCCTTCCCCGAAACCATGGCGGCACTGGAGGCCCGCACCACTGCGACGACGCTGCGCTTCGGACCGGCGACGGTACCGGAGGCGCTACGCGCAATTGCCACTGGGATCGGCCCTGCGGCCTACCTCATCGAGCGGCTTCGATGCAATGAGGACGAGCCGCTGTCACTGACCGCCGCGTACCTGCCGCAACCCATCGCCCGCCGTCTCCGTTCGCGGATTCCCAGCCGGGCATCCGTGATGACCATGATCGACCGCCTCGGACCGCCGATGACCGCCGTCAATTGCTCCGTGGGCGCGATTGCAGCGGATGCCGCCGCCGCGCGAGCGCTGCAGGTGCCGCTGGGCTCGCCGCTTCTCAGAGTGCGCGCCGTTCTGGCCGGCGATGGCGGCGAGTCGCGCGCCGTATTGGAAAGTCTCTGCAGGTCCGACCGCCTGCAGCTGAAGATGTTGGAGGGAAGCTAGGGCACGCGGGTCTCGGCGATCCGCGCCAGCAGCGCCTCGAAATCCTGCGCCGGCAACGGCCGGCTGTGCAGATAGCCCTGCGACTGCTCGCAGCCCAACTTCCGCAGCAGCTCCAACTCCTCCTCGCGCTCCACGCCCTCCGCGACGGTGCTGAGCTCGAATGCGCGCGCCAGCGAGATGATGGTGCCCACCACGGCCTGCACGGTTTTGTCGCCGGCGAGGCGGCTGATGAAGGAGCGATCGATCTTCAGCGTATCGACCGGCAGATCCTGCAGCCGGCTCAATGACGAGTAGCCGGTGCCGAAGTCGTCGATCGCGACCTGGACTCCCTCGTCACGCAGCACCTGCAGCGTGCGGCCGAGGAAGACCGTGTCATCGAGAAGCGCGCCCTCGGTGATCTCGATGTCGATTCCCGACGGCCCGCGCATGCCCCGACTTGCGGCCGCGAAGAACCGCCCGGAGAATTCCGGATCCCGCAGCTGCAGCGGCGAGACGTTGACGGCCAGCCGGACAGCCTTCAGCCCGAGACGCCGCCAGCGCTCCAGGTCGCGCGCCGCCTGGTGCACGACCCAGTCCCCGACGTCCACGATCAGGCCGGTCGACTCCAGCACCGGCAGGAACACCGCGGGGCCGACCAGGCCGCGCTGCGGATCGTTCCAGCGCAGCAGGGCCTCGGCGCCGACCAGCTCGCCGGTCGCGATGTCGACCTTCGGCTGATAATGCAACATGAACTGGTCGCCATCGAGCGCCGTGCGCAGCCGCCGCTCGAGCGCGAGGCGATCGGCCACTTCCGAGCTCAACTCCCGCCGGTAACGCAGGAAGCGCTCGCCGGTGTTGCGCGCCTTGTGCAGGGCCGCTTCCGCGTTTTGCAGCAGCGACTCCGCGTCGGCGCCGTTTTCCGGGTAGCGCGCGAGCCCCGCCCTGACGCTGATCGGAATCTCGTGGCCCGCGGTCGCGAGCGGCTTGCCGAAGGCCGCGGTGATGCGGTCGTGGATCAGCCGCACCGCCTCCTCGTACGATTCGCAATCCAACACCACGGCGGCGAAGTTGCCGCCCTCGAGGTGCGCCAGCCACTCGCTGCCGCCGAAGTTGCGCCGCAGCGCGTCGGCCGCGAACTGCACCACCCGGTCGCCGACATGCCGCCCCAGGGAATCGTTGATCGCCCCCAGGCGCTCCACATCGAAGGCGACCACCACGACCTCCTGACTCTCGCCGGCGTGGCGGCCGAGCGAGCGCGCGAGCCGCTCGCAGAAGAGCGAGCGCTTGGCGAGGCCGGTCAGCGGATCGAAGTAGGACAGGAACCGGACGGTATCCTCTTTGTAGAGATACTGCAGCGCGAAGGAGAGGTTGGCGCCGACCTCCTGCAGCATCCGCACCTCCTCGTCGCCGAACATGCCCGCCTCGGCGTTGGCCACCGTGAACGCTCCGACCGGAGTGTCGTCGATGAGCAGCGGAATCGAGGCGATGGAGCGGATGCCTAGCGCCTCGAGCGTGTCGGCGAAACGCCAGGGAGTCACTGCCTGGGTCACGTCATCACAGACGGCGACCTCACCCGTGCGCAGTGCCCGGCCGGTGATGCTCTCTCCCGCCTCGCTGCGGCCGCGGTCGTCCACCTTGAAGTTGAGCTCCCCCTGGTAATTGCGGCCCGCGCCGGCCCAGGCGGCGCCGCGGGCGACCCGCGTATTCGGATCGATCAACACCACGAAGGCACACACGTAGTTGCCGACGGCGTAGGCGATCCGACAGGCTTCCTCGAGAAGCTTCGCGCGATCGCGCCCGCGCACCACCGCGGTGTTGATTCCCGAGAGCATGTGCAGAACGCGGGTGAGGCGCGCGACACGCTCCTCCGCCTGACGCTGCGCCCGTCGCGAGGCGGCTTCCGCCAGAGCGCGCGTCACCGCCGGCGGCAGCCGTGCGAGGTTGGTCTTCAGTACGTAGTCGACCGCGCCGCGCTTCAGCGCATCGATGGCGCGCTCCTCGCCGATGGTGCCGGAGACGAAGATGAACGGGACCTCGGGCGCCTCCGCCACGGCGATGGCGAGGGCCGACATGCCGTCGAATCGCGGCAAGGAAAAATCCGACAAAACGATATCAGGCCGCAGGTCGCGCAGCCCCGTGCGAAATTCCGTCTCGCTCTCGACGCGCCGCCAGTCGCAGCGCAGCCCACCCGTCTCGAGCGCTCTGACGGTGAGCTCAGCTTCCGCGGCAACGTCTTCCAGGATCAGGAGGCGTAATTCCTTCTCCATTTCCTCGTACCCTCGCCGGACAAGAGCGCACCATACGTAGCCCGGGAAGCGCTGTCACCCTCCCAGGCAACAGAATGCGACGTCCGCGCCGTGATCCGCTTCTCAAACATTGAAACGGAAGTGCACGACGTCCCCTTCCCGCATGACGTATTCCTTGCCCTCCAGCCGCAGCTTGCCCGCCTCGCGGGCGCCGGCCTCGCCCCGCAATCCGACATAATCCTCGAACGCGATCACCTCGGCGCGGATGAAGCCGCGCTCGAAATCGGTGTGGATCACCCCTGCGGCCTGTGGGGCGGTCGCCCCCACCCGCACGGTCCACGCGCGCACCTCTTTCGGGCCCGCGGTGAAGAAGGTTTGCAGTCCCAACAGGCGGTAGGCGGCCCGGATGAGGCGGTCGAGTCCCGGCTCAGTGAGCTTGAGCTCGGCCAGGAACTCCGCCCGATCGCTCTCCTCGAGCTGCGCGATCTCGGCTTCGATGGCGGCGCAGACCGGCACCACGGCCGCGCCCTCCTTCGCGGCCCGTGCCTCGATGGCGGTCAGGTATGGATTGTTCTCGAAGCCGTTCTCCGCGACGTTCGCGACATACATCACGGGTTTTGCGGTCAGCAGGTGCAGGTCCCTGATATCACGCTGCTCCTCATCCGTCAGTCCGAGCGCCCGCACCGCGCGAACCACATCGAGCTGCCCCTTCACCCGCTCGAGCAGCGCGCGCCGGCGCAACGCCTCCTTGTCACCCGCCTTCGATGCCTTGGCGGCTCGGTCGAGCGCCTTCTCCACGCTGGCGAGGTCGGCCAGCGCGAGCTCCGTATCGATCGTCTCGATGTCGGCGAGCGGATCGACCTTGCCCGCTACGTGAATGACATCGCCATTGTCGAAGGCGCGCACGACGTGCGCGATGGCGTCGACCTCGCGGATGTGCGATAGAAACTGGTTGCCGAGGCCCGCGCCCTCCGAGGCGCCCGCGACCAGTCCCGCGATGTCGACGAGCTCCACGGCGGCGGGGATCACTTTCTCCGGATGCACGATGTCGGCCAGCCGCTGCAGGCGCGGATCCGGCACGGGGACCACGCCCACGTTGGGATCGATCGTGCAGAAGGGATAGTTCTCCGCGGCGATCTGTGCCCGCGTCAGGGCATTGAACAGCGTCGACTTGCCGACATTCGGCAATCCGACGATGCCGCAACGGATGGACATGGGACAAACTCCTGTTGGCGCCGCCGGCTCAGGCCGGGGGGCGTGGAGGGGGATCCGCGGCGCGGCCGTGCAGACGATTCATCGCCTTCTGCGCGCCGTCGCTCAACATGACAGGGACCGCATCGGCGGCCGCGAGCACCGCCTCGCGAATGAGCGCGGCCTCCGCCGCCGGCGGCCGCCCCAGGACGTAATCCAACACGGCGTCGCGGTCGCCCGGATGACCGATGCCGATCCGCAGCCGCCAGAAATCTTCGCCGAGCTGCGCAATCGTGTCGCGCAGCCCGTTGTGGCCGCCCGCGCCGCCGCCTTCCTTCAGGCGCACGACCCCGGGCGGGAAGTCGAGCTCATCGTGAGCCACCAGGATCGACTGCGGTGGAATGCGATAGAAGCCGGCCACGCTCCTGATGGCCTGCCCGCTCAGGTTCATGTAGGTCGTGGGCTTCAACAGCCAGACATCCGTGCCGCCGATGCTGGCGCGCGCCAGCTCGCCCTGATGGCGCCCCTCGTGGCGCAGGCTCGCACCGGCGCGGCGGGCGAGCTCGTCCACCAGCACGAAACCGGCGTTGTGCCGGGTGCGCGCATACGTGGGGCCCGGATTCCCGAGCCCCACGATGAGCGTGAGCGGCAAGCCCGCCATGCGCCGCCGCTATTTCTTCCCGCCCTCCTTCTTGGCGGGAGCGGCTTCCTTCTTCTCCTCGCCCTTCTTGGCGTCGGCTCCGGCCGGCGCCGCGCCGGCGGCAGGCGCAGCAGCCGCGCCCGGGGCTGCAGCCGCCGCGCCCTCGGCAGGCACTGCAGCAGCCGCCTCCGCAGCCACCGGCTCCGGCTCGGCCGCACGCGGTGCGTGGATGGAGACGACCGCCGCATTGCGATGCGCGAGCTCCGGGATGATGACCCCGGGCGGCAGCGGAATGTCGGCGAGGAACTTGGTGTCGTTCAGATTCATCTGCGAGAGATCGAGCTCGAGGAACTCCGGCAGATCCTTCGGCAGGCAGCTCACTTCGACGTCGGTGCGCATGTGCGACACGATGCCGCCCTCGGTCTTAACGCCCGGGCTGATGCTCTCGCCTTTGAAGTGGATCGGCAGGTGCAGGCGAATCGCCTCGCTCTCGATGACGCGCTGCAGGTCGACATGGACGACGACGTTTCTGGCCGGATGCATCTGCACGTCCTTGACGATCGCCTCCTGCGCCGCGCCGTCGATCTTGAGCTGCACGATCGAGGAGTAGAACCGCTCGTCACCGATCATGGTGAGCAGGTTCTGCTGGTCCAGCACCAGCGACTGCGCCTCCTTGTGGCCGCCGTAGAGAATGGCCGGCACCTTGCCGGAGCGACGCAGGCGGCGGCTCGCACCTTTGCCTTGCGCTCCGCGCGAGTCCGCGCCGAAGCTGAATGAAATACGCATGTTGATCTCCAACGTTGATGACAAAACACGCCGGCGCTCGCGACCAAGCCCGGCGCTACCCAAAAAATTCAATCGACGTACAGCGAGCTCACCGACTCCTCGTCGCGGATGCGGCGGATGGTCTCCGCCAGCAGCGCCGCCACCGAGAGCTGGCGGATGCGGCTGCAGCCGCGCGCCGCGGTCGAGAGCGGAATGGTGTCGGTGACGACCAGCTCATCGAGCGCCGAGCGCGAGATCCGTTCGACCGCCTCGCCCGAGAGCACGGCGTGCGTGATGTAGGCGACCACCTTCGTGGCCCCTTCATCCTTCAATGCCTGCGCGGCGTGGCAGAGCGTGCCCGCCGTATCGATCATGTCGTCGACCAGCACGCAGGTCTTGCCTTCGATATCGCCGATGATGTTCATCACCTTCGACTCGTTCGGCCGCGGGCGGCGCTTGTCGATGATGGCGAGCTCCGCATCGTCGAGCCGCTTGGCGAAGGCCCTCGCCCGCACGACGCCGCCGACGTCCGGGGAGACGATCACCACGTTCCGATACGCCTGCCTCCAGGCATCTCCGAGCAGCACCGGCGACGCGTATACGTTGTCGACCGGGATGTCGAAGAACCCCTGGACCTGGTCGGCGTGCAGGTCGATCGTGAGCAGCCGGTTCACGCCGGCACTCGAGATCATGTTGGCCACCAGCTTCGCCGTGATCGCCGAGCGCGTTGCCCGCGGGCGGCGATCCTGGCGCGAGTAGCCGAAGTACGGCACTACTGCGCTGATGCGCGCCGCCGAAGCGCGCCGGCATGCATCCACCATGACGAGCAGCTCCATGAGCGTGTCGTTGGCGGGTGGGCACGTCGGCTGCACGATGAAGACGTCGCGGCCGCGCACGTTCTCCATCAGCTCGATGTTCACCTCACCGTCGCTGAAGCGGCCGACATACGCCCGTCCAAGCGGTGTCTGCAGATGCCGCGCGATGTCTGTCGCCAGCGTCGGATTGGCGTTGCCGGCAAATAGCGCCAGCGTGTCGGTCGTCGTCATAGGCTCGTCGGGCCAACCGCCTCACAATGGATGGCTGGGGTGGAAGGATTCGAACCTCCGAATGGCGGGATCAAAACCCGCTGCCTTACCACTTGGCGACACCCCAGCAACAACTAAGTCAGGGAACGATGCGCCGGTGAGATATTAAGTCCCCGCGCCACGAAACTACTCCACTCGTCCGGTACACGCGCTGCAATGCGCTCCGCCTCGATGGCGCTCGCGCAGGACGCGAAGATACAGGAGCCGGTTCCCGTCAGCCGTGCCGGCGCATATCGCGACAGCCAATCGAGCGCCGCTGCCACCTCGGGGCAGCGAGCGCGCACCACCGGCTCGCAGTCGTTGCGCCCGCCAGCGTCGAAAAAGGCGCGTATTGTGATGAGGGGGGAATTTCGTGTCAATTCAGGGCTCTGGAACACGTCCCGGGTGCTCACCCCGACCCCGGGATGGATCACGACGTACCAGCGCTCCGGCAGGGTCAGCGGCGTCAGCCGCTCGCCCACCCCCTCCGCCCAGGCGGAGAAACCTCTAACGAATACAGGCACATCCGCGCCGAGAGGCAGCCCGAGGCGCGCCAGCTCCTCGATGTCCAGCCGGCAGTCCCAGAGCTGGTTGAGCGCCAGCAGGGCGGTCGCGGCATCGGAGCTGCCGCCGCCCAAGCCGCCGCCCATCGGAATGCGCTTGCGCACGCGCAGCGTCACGCCGAGCCGGGTGCCCGACGCAGCTTTCAGGGCCCGCGCCGCGCGGACCACGAGGTCCGATTCCGGCGGCACGTCCGCGGGGCCTTCGGGACGCTCGATCGCGCCGTCGTCCCGGACGGCGAGCGCCACCGTGTCACAGAGATCGATGAGCTGAAAGACGGTCTGCAGCTCGTGGTAGCCGTCCGCGCGCCTGCCCGTGACGTGGAGGAAGAGATTCAGCTTGGCGGGTGCCGGCCAGAGGGTTTCCGAGTGCGTCTCGGCGGCCTGGCCCGCGCTCATAGCTGCCATCCGTCGACGACCATTCGCACCCGCACATCCTCGCGCCGGAGCGTCATCAGCTTGGGCAGCCACTCCGCCCCCACCGGCATGTAGGTGCTGTAGACGATCTGCCACCCGTCCTGTGTCAACTGGGTGAGGCGCTGTTGGGAGTCGAGCTGCACGGAAGCGGGCGTGGCAGGATCCGGCACGCCGAGAATCCAATACCTCAGGCTCGCGAGCGGCGGCTGGAAGCCGAGCTTGTCTTCGAGCTCCGAGCGCGCCGCGGCGTTGCCGAGGCGCTTGCCGCTGGAGGTGACGACGCTCAGCTCGCCGCCAGCCGCCGTGACTTCCACACCGCCCGCGCCGAGCGGACCCGTGAGGGCGAGGTGCGTCACCGCACCGGACTGGGACCAGCGCAGGCCGGCATTGAAGCCCTGATTGCCGACCGCCACCGCGACCCGGCCGTTGAGACCGAAGCGGGTCAGAGTCTGCAGCGCCGGCTGGCGCACGCTCCACGCCACGGAGGGCGCCGGCGCGACCGGGATCGTCTGACATGCGGCGAGCGCCACGACAAGCGCCAGGCCGGCCAACACCCGGCCGGCCGGCGGGCGTCTCCTGTCATTTCGCATTCGGGATGAAGCGGGCGACGATCGCCTGCAGCGCCTTCGATTCGGGATTGCGCGCCAGCGCCTCGGCCCACACCTTGCGCGCGGCCTCCTGCCGGCCCGCCATCCACAACGCCTGCCCCCAGTGCGCCGCGATCTGCGGATCGTGGCTGATGTCGTACGCGCGCTCGAGTGACGGCAGTGCGCCGCTCGCATCGCCGCGCCGCAAGCGCACCCAGCCGAGGCTGTCGAGCACCGCGGGATTGTCCGGCATCTGCCCGAGGGCGCTGCGGATCAGCGCTTCCGCGCGCGGCAGCTGCAGGTCATGGTCGGCCAGGGTGTAGCCGAGCGCATTCAACAGCGTGGGATCGTCGGGCCGCTGCGCGAGCAGACGCTGCAGCGCCTGCACGGACTCGCTCACCCGCCCGGCCTCCTCCAGGATGATCGCGCGCTCGTACTCGAGCGCGGGATGTTGCGGATGCAGCCTCAGGCTGCTGTCCAGCAGCTTCAGGGCCGCATCGGCGTTGCCGCTATCGCCGAGCAGCTGCGCCTCCGCGACGGTGAGATCGACAGCCTCCTCGGGATGCTCGCGCGCGTATTGCCTGAGCAGGGCAAGCGCATCGCCCGCATGGTGCGAAGCCAACAGCAGCGCCGCCGCCTTCTCCCGCGCCTCGAGCGCGAGCGAGGAATCCGCGAGCTTGCCGTAACCGGCTAGCGCCGCCGCGACATCGCCCTGCCGCGCGGCTATGTCCGAGAGATACATCAGGGTGCTCTCGTCCGCCTCGCCATTCTCGGCGAGATCGGCGAATCGCTCCTGCGCCTCCTGCAGGTCGCCGGACTCGTACGCCAGCAC
>Ga0335072_10016880_pt1 | contig 10341 bp, 11 predicted proteins | sample Lox_Sample_21_FD_206725 | JGI IMG/M metagenome (GOLD analysis project Ga0335072, IMG submission 206725) | Soil microbial communities from Loxahatchee National Wildlife Refuge, Florida, United States - Lox_Sample_2.1 | ecosystem: Environmental > Terrestrial > Soil > Wetlands | place: USA...
CGGCCGGCGGCACCTACGCGAGCCTGTGGGCCGCCTTCACCGGCGACGCCGAGTACGCCGCCTGAGGCCGACCGGGTCTCCCGGCCGGGGCCGGGCCGTGAATGTCGGTTTTCCCGGCTATGGTGGCCTTGACAGGAGCGGAGAAGGGGCGTGGGCGTGACGGCGAAGGTAGAAGGCTTCGATCGCCTGGTCGAACCGTTCCGCACGGAGCTGCTTGCCTACTGCTACCGGATGCTCGGCTCGGCCCAGGACGCCGAGGACCTAGTCCAGGAGACGTACCTCAGGGCGTGGCGGGCGCGCGAGCAGTACGACGAGACGCGCAGCTCACTGCGGACCTGGCTGTACCGGATCGCGACGAACGCCTGCCTGACCGCCCTGGAGGTCCGCGGCCGGCGGCCGCTGCCCGCGGGTCTTGTGGCCGCCTCGGACCCGCTCGGGCCGCTCGTCCCGGGAGAGACGCCCTGGCTCCAGCCCCTGCCGGACTCGCTGCTTGACGCGGGCGATCCGGCGGGAGCCGCGGTCGACCGCAGCAGCCTGCGGCTGGCGTTCGCCGCCGCCCTGCAGCACCTGTCGGCGGGTCAGCGAGGCGCGCTGATCCTGCGGGACGTGCTCAGCTTCTCCGCGGCTGAGGCAGCCGACATCCTCGGCACGACCGTGATCTCGGTGAACAGCTCACTGCAGCGGGCGCGCGCTCGGGTCAAGGAGCTCGGGGTCAAGCAGGAGCGTCTGAGCGAGCCGTCCGCGGTCGAGCAGCGCGCCTGGGTCGATCGCTACATGAAGGCGTTCGAGCAGGCCGACGTCGAGGGTCTCAAGCGGCTGGTCACCGAGGACGTCATCATGGAGATGCCGCCGATGCTCAACTGGTTCGCCGGGCCCGGCAACTACGGCCTGTTCATGGAGTGGGTCTTCGAGGCGGCGGGAACGGACTGGCGTCTGGAGCCGGTCGCGGCCAACGGCCAGCCCGGGTTCGCCGCCTACCGGCGCGTCGGTGGTGGGTACGAGCTGCACACGCTCCAGATCTTCACCGTCACCGCCGCGGGCATCAGCCGGAACTCGGTGTTCCAGGAGTCGGCGGTCTTCGCCTCCTTCGGCCTGGCGGCCACGCTCGGCGGCTAGGGACTCGTCAGTTTTCCTTCGGCGCGGTGAGTTTCGACCCCGCCGCCGGTATGTACTTGCGAGCTCGACGGAACACCCCGGGCGAGCCGATCACAAGGGAGAACCGATGTCAGACAGTCGTGCCCAAGACGAGGCTGCCATCCAGGCGGTGCTGGTTGACTCCTACAAGGCGTGGGAGGCCGGCGACGCCGACGGCATGGTCGCCAACTACACCGCGGACGCGACCGCCATCATGCCCGGCTCGCTGCGCGATAGCCGCAACGTGATCCGCGACAACATGGCCCTGGCCTTCGCGGGGCCGCTTCACGGCACCTCGACCTACAACAAGCAGCTGAGCCTTCGCTTCGTCGGCCGGGACGCCGCGATCGTCGTCAGCGAGTCCGGCATCCTGTTCGGTGGCCAGACCGAGGTTCCTGAGGCCGGCAAGGTCAACGCAACCTGGGTTTTCGAGAAGCGGAACGGCGAGTGGCTGATCGCCGCCTATCACAACAGCCCGGTGCTGGCACCCGGGCAGTGAGCCCTGCCATGCCCACCGCCGAAGGCGAGGGCGCCCAGCCGGGCTGATGTCTGGATAAACGGCAGGCCAGCGAGACGGGGCCTCGCTGGCCTGCCGTTCCGGTTAGCCGACCGAGAACCCTCACTGGAGGGGCCCCGCGTGAGTTTTCGTGCGGCCCGGGCCGGGGTAGGCGTCGTGAGTACAGCCATAGGGGGAGGGGATGGGCATGATCGCCGCGACGGCCGATGACGTGCGTTCCGCGTTGCTTGGGACCTGGAAGCTGGTCACGTGGGTCGAGATCGGCCTGGACGGGACCGTCATTCATCCCTTCGGGCCTGACCCGGAAGGCCAGCTCATGTACGACGCCAGCGGCCGTGTCTCCGCGCACCTGACCCGCCCGCAGCAAGATAGCTTCGCCAGCGACGACCGGCGCCAGGCCAGCAAGGAAGAGATGGCCGCGGCGTGGTCCAGCTACTTCGGCTACTTCGGCACGTTCCGGGTCGATGCGGGCAGTCAGGCGGTCGTGCACGAGATCCAGGGGAGCTGGTTCCCGAACCTGGACGGCACCGACCAGGTTCGCCGCTACCGTCTTGATGGCAAGCGCCTGCACCTGCACGCGGACACGCCAGGGGGACGAGACGAGATCGTGTGGGAGAAGGTCCCCTAGGACCCGAGTGCTACCCTGCTCTTAACGGCGGCGTTTCGCTGGCTGTAGCGCTGGAGTTGCGGTGACGACTATCCTGCCCTTCGGGCTGTTTGAGTGGAGCCTGCGCGTCGACCGCCAGGACATACTTAAGTGGCGAAATGAGCGTGCGCTGGGCTACCTGGCCGACGGGCGGCCGGGCAAGGCGATCCCGCTGTACAAGCGGACGCTCGCCGACTGCCAGCGGCTGCAAGGTCCTGGCCACTCGAGCACCCTGAGAGCGCAGAACAACCTCGCGATGTGCTACCGGGCCGCGGGACGCACGGCCGAGGCGATCTCGCTACTCGAGCGGACGGTCGCCGGCTGCCAGCGGGCGCTGGGCGCCAACCACCCCGACACCCGGACAGCACGCGACAACCTGGCGACGTGCTACCGGGCGGGCGGCTCACCCGGCGATGAGTCCCGCGGACGCCCCCCGGACGCTAGGGCGCGCAGCGGCCGACGATGAGCGCGAGGCAGTCGTCGGTCAGGTCGTGACCTACGTAATGCCGGATGTCACTGAACAGGCGGTCCAGCGCTGTGGTCGGGTCGAGCGCGCCGAGTGACGACGGCCCGCGCTGATCCAGGGGGTAGAAGTCACCCCGGTCATCGCGTGCCTCACTGACGCCGTCGGTGTAGAACAGCAACTGGTCGCCTGGGCCAAACGGGACGCTGTACGGCTGCCGGTGGGTGGTGACCAGCTCAGCCAGCCCGAGTGGCGGGCCTGCCGCGGGCGGCTCGGCGAAGCTGGCGGTCCCGCCGTGCAGCAGCAGGGGCGCAGGGTGCCCGCAGTTGAGGAAGGCCGCCTCCCGCCCGTCTTGCGGTATCTCCGCCATGATCGCGGTGACGAACTTCCCGTCCGGCGCCTGCCGGGCCAGGCTCAGCTCCAGGTGATCGGCGATCTCGGCCAGCGAGCGGGCGTCGTAGACTGAGGAGCGGAACGCGCCGAGGACAACCGCGGCAGCGTGCACCGCGCCCAGGCCCTTGCCCTGGACATCACCGACGATCAGCCGCACGACTCCCGCGGTCGCGACGACGTCGTACAGGTCGCCGCCGATCCGGGCGGCCACGTCAGCGGCGGAGTAGCGCGCGCCCAGCCTCAGCTGGCCGGCCTCGCCGGGAACCGGCCGCAGGAAGACCCGCCGCATGACATCGGCCACGGCCCGCTCGTCGGTCAGCTCCCGTTCCCGGCGCTGCCTGGCGGCGCTGGCGGCCGTCCCGGCCGCGGTCACCCCGGCGATGGCCGCGTAGGCGATCAGGCTCTGCCCGGACCCCAGCTGCCCCTCAAGCGCGGGAATAAGCACGCACAACCCGATCGCCACCAGGCCCATGAGGCATGTCCGAGCCGGCCCGAGGAAGACCGGGGCAAGCGCGGGACCGAGCGACAGCAGCGGCAGCAGTCCCACCCGCGGGCCTGCCCCCAGGTCTATCCCGGTGACGAGGCCCATGACGGCCAGCGACAGGGCCACGGCGGGCGCGCCCGCGCCACCACCGGCGGCCGCGCTCCACTTACCCCAGTTCCACCTCACCGCGCATGACTACCCGGTTTCAGCCGCGCCCATGACGCTGCGCCGACTGGGAACCTAGCCGGCTGACGGCTCGCCCCCGGGAGGCGCGGCAACGCGTTGACGCCTCGGACCCTAGGCATAGGCTTTCTTGGCATGGACCGTGAGCGGCATGACTAGGAGGCGAGGGCGGCCGCTTGCCATCGCGTTGCTCGCCACTGCGGGCCTGCTGGCCGGTTGCACGGGAGGCCCGGCCCGCCCGGCGGTGCCGCCGCCGCCAAGCGCGGCCACCCCGGCCAGCGTGGTTTCCGGCTGCTTGCTTCCCCCGGCCTCCTGCTACGCCCCGCGCCTGTTCCAGGTCGCGTATGGCATCCAGTCCCTGCTTGACCAGGGGATCAACGGCAGCGGCGAGACGGTCACGGTCGTTGACCCGGTGCTGCCCTACACCGGCGTGTCCTCAAGCGCCTCATCTCCTGACGCCGGGCCGGCTGCCGCCGAGATCCGCCGGGACCTGACGGCATTCGACAGCGAGTTCCGGCTGGCTGCCCCGCAGGTTCAGGTCGTGACCAGCCTGTCGGGCCCGACCTCGTCAGCGCAGGCGACGTACGCGGAAGTCCAGGAGCTCGAGGTCGTGCACGCGGTCGCACCGGCCGCCACGCTGCGGGTGGTCCTGCTGCCGTCCAACGTGCAGGGAAGCGCAGCGACGGCGACCGCTGGCATGCTCGCCGGGCTGCGGCTGGCCGTCTCGGGGACCGGCGTGGCCGTGATCGGCTGGAGCCTGGGAGAGCACTTCTTCACGAGGGCGCAGGCGGCCCAGATGCAGTCCATCCTGCTGGGAGCGCAAGCGCGCCATGTCACGGTGATCGCAGGCTCGGGCGACAACGGCGGGTTCAGCGCTGCCCCGTTCGGTGGGACGGCGGTGACGGAGGTGAGCCTCCCGGCCGCCAGCCCGCTGGTCCTGGCCGTTGGCGGCACCACGCTGACGGCGAGCACCCTGACTGGCGCCTACACGAGCGAGACCACCTGGAACGGCGATGCGGACACGCCGACCACCATCGGGGCGTCGGGAGGCGGCTTTAGCCACCTGTACACCCGTCCCGCCTACCAGGCGGGCGTCCCGCGCATCGCGGCGATGAGGAGCGTGCCCGACGTGGCCGGTGACGCTGACCCGAACAGTGGCGCCTCGATCCTGTCTGTCAGCGGCGGCACGACCGGGGATGCGCCGGCCGCCGGGACCGGGGCCGCCGCGGCCCTGTGGGCCGGGCTGATAGCGCTGGCCGACCAGTACGCCCGTCACGACCTGGGCCTGGTCAACCCCGCCATCTACCGCATCGCCCGCGGCCCCAGTTACCACCGCGCCTTTCACGACGTCACCGCGGGGAGCAACGTGCAGACCCAGCCGTACCCCGGTGGGACTTCCGGGTACACGGCCGGTCCCGGATGGGACCCGGCGACCGGCTGGGGAAGCCCCAACGCGCAGGTACTGGTCCCCCTGCTGGCCGCTTAACCAGCCCCTACCCGCCACGGCGGACCGGTCTTCTTCACGGATGCATGAAGTGCCTGACCAGGTCTTCTAGCGTCGCCCTGCGGCCGGCGCCGACCAGTCGGCCGTCGCGATCCACTGCGCCAGGCGCCAGCATCGGACCCCACCGCACTCCGTAGGCTTCGAGCACCGGCACGGTGACGCGAGGCAGGGCGAGCACCTGCACGGCACCGGACTCATTCGAGACGGCGACGTCCGGGGCGGTGGCGCGGGACGAGGCGACGCCGGGTGGATGCGCGATGTGGTGCAGTTCTAGCGTCTTCGGCGCTGGGAAGCGGGCCGTGCAGGTGTACCCGGTGATCGCCTGCCCCGCCGAGCGGAAGGCGCGCACGCGGTTCTTGCCTTCGACCGCCACGTACAGCGGCAGCTTCCCGAGCTGGACGTACGCCGTGTCGAGGCCTGGGGCGGCCGCAGCGGCATTCGCGTTGATCAGGCCGAGTTCCCGGCCCTGAGGACGCCCGGGCCAGCGGCGCTGGTATGTCCCGCCGATCACGAGGGTGGGGTCTATCTGCGCCAGCGTCATGTCGTCGGCTGTGAGCTGCCGGTATTGCCCCGCGTCCGCGTCGGATGGCAGCAGGAGTCGCGCGAACGCATGCGGCGCTATGGCATACCGCAGGGAGCCGTCACCGCGGTCGCTACCAGCCCGCTTGGCCAGCCACAGATCGTCCTCGACCGCGGGATCCTGGCCGACCGCTTCAAGCCAGTCGATCCCGTCGGGGACGAGGGCGGTGCCGCTGACGCCGAGCATCCGGAACACCGGGTCACGGAGCATGGCGGCGCTGATCTCGGGGCGGCGCCAGAGCGCGTCCATGAAATCGTCGATCCGGTACTTCATCCGTGTCAGCGCCCGGCAGGCCGCTAGCAAGCGAGGCGGGTGGCCTCGCACGCTCAGGCGAGGCCACCCGCGGGGAGAGCCGGGGAAGATCATGCGAGCTCCGTGAGCGGGAAGGCGCGATGGCGTCGCGGCGGGACGAGGAAGTTCTGCCGCCTGGTCGCGGTGATGAATCGCTCAAGTCCGTTGTCGCCTGGGTCGACGTTGAACTGCTTCTGGAGGTTTTGCGCCGCCTGGGCGGCGCGCATCTGGGTAAAGAACGTGGCGGTCGGGACGTAGATGAGGAACTGGAGCTTGAACTGGTAGCTGCCCGCGGAGACGAAGCTGTTCGACCCGGGGAAGGTCTCGAACCGCGGCGTGTCCATCGTGTCGAGGCCGGGACCGTCGGCGCGAATGTGCAGCGGGGTTCCGTCGGAAGCCCGGGAGACCTGCTGCAGGGCGTCGATGTGCCCGATCCTGGGCTCGTCGGTGAACGTCGCGTTGATGGTCTGATTGCTGGCGGAGAACTGGCCCGCGCTGTCCTGGGCCGCGGCCGTCGCGGAGTTCGTGCCCTGGAAGACGTTGTTGATGTAGGCGGGGCCGCCGCCGTTGGTGAACTGGTCGGTGTTGCCCGCCGCCGGTATCCCGCCGGCCGTGCCGAGCTGATTGGACCGGAACATGTACTGGCAGCGTTCGGTGAACGGCTCGCCGGACGGGAAGTTCGAGTCCTGCCCTGGCGTGTTGTAGAACTGGTAAAGGTCCTGGATGACATGCGACAAGTGCGCGATGGAGCCGTTATCGAAGTAGCTCCCCGCCGCGGCGCTTGTCAGGTGGGCCGAGGAGTTCCCCGCGAACGTGACGATCGCGGGCGGCCCGCCGGCGTTGGTCTGCTGGTCGATGAAGCCCATCGCCATCGACGAGTCGGGATTGATCCGCGGTGCGAACTCGAAACCGTACTGCTCGGCCATCGTCCGTGGCATTCCGATCTGCATGAACTTGATGCGCGGCGTCTGGAACGTGAATAGCCCGTTGAAGTTGGGCGATGGCACGCCCTTGCCGTTGAGGTTATTGCTGCCGTTGAACCACAGCGGGATAGCCGAGAGGTTGACCATCGAATCGCTCTGGAGGTGGAAAAGCACATCGTTGTTCTCGATGGCGACATTGACGTTGAAGCGTTCCTTGGTGACGCCGGGAATCAGCGCGCCTGGCCCTCCGACCACGCCGCCGACAACGTCGGTGGGCATCGGCGTCGCCTCGACGAGGACGGGGCCGCCGGTGTTCGCGGTCGGCATGTTGGCCGACACCACGGACCGCGGTAGCCGGTTGAAGTAGGGCACGCCATAGGCCACCGAGAAGATCAGCAGGCCGGAAGGACTGGCCGGGTAGTTCGCCTCGATGGTGTTGAGCGCGTTGGCGAGCGTCGTCTGGTCGGCGAGCGTGGGGGCGCGGTTGAGCTTCGCCGGGAGGAACATCGCGTAGGTGGGAGGGAACTGCGCGGTGACGTTGCCCGCGCCGTCGTTGAGCACCATCGCGGGGTTGATGAAGGCCCCGAGGTCGAACTGGATGTCGGAGAAGGCGGTGGCCGCGAGCGCTGGAGTTGGCCGGATGATGGTCTTCTCCACCTCCTCGAAGAGCGCCGCCTGAGAAAGCAGGAACGCGGTGGCCGCGCCTGCCCTGAGCGCGGATCTTCGGCTCATGACGATGGCCCTGAGATCCTCTGCATGCATGTTTCCTCCTGTTACAGGGGTCGGCGGATTGCAGGATGATAGGGCGATGTCAAACCGGCGGCAAGCTTGGGTAGACTGCTAGTGGCGCTTCGAAATTTTCGACAGGCGACAGCGGCAAAGAATGCCTGGAACTGTTCGGGCCTACCGTAACGCCAGTAAGTCGCGTAGATTCTACGCTTATTCTGGCACGCCAAGCACATTCATGAAAATTACAAATGCGCGATATTGTTGAGGCGGGTCGACGCTTTCCGCTGGTCGCTGTCTCTGGTTTCCGCCCGCGACGCAGGAGCAGCGGGGCGCTCAATGAGAAGCGAGTATGGAGATCGTGATCAGTACGGCGTCATAGAGGAAGTGCGTGAAGATGGTCCGCGTGAGTCGCCGGTTCTTCTGGAAGGACCGCGTGACCAGGTAGCCGAACGGGACGGTGAGCAGGAAACCAAGCCCGTAGTACACGTGGTAGCTGGTTCGCAGGATCAGGCTGAGGGCCAGGGCCGGGCGCGGGCTCCATCCGAGTTGCTCAAGGCGGGTGAGCAGGTAGCCACTGACCAGTGTCTCCTCGGCTACCGAGCTGACCGCGGCGATGGCGATCCCGTAGATGACGTAGTAGGCGGGCACGTGCCCGACCGGGATCTGGATGAGCAGCTTGCTGTTCTGGCCGACCAGGCTGACTAGCACCAGCGTCGCGACCACGGTCGCTCCGTAGCAGGCGAAAGCCAGGCCGACGCCAGGCCACACGTCAGTGCGCCAGCGCGGGCGGCTCAGGCCGAGCGCGGCCGGCGGGCGTCCTGACCGGCTCAGGAGGAGCAGGGCGATGGGCACCATGACGCCGACCGTCAGGTAGTTGGCGACGCCCAGGACGAGGTTGGCTGCTGGGTTGGCGACGTAGTCAGGGAACCGGGTGATGGCTGCGCCGCCGCTGCGGGAGATGAGCGTGTCCACCGCGGACAGGACCCCGGGTGCCAGGAAGGCCACCTGGACGAACCAGGTCTCCAGCACCAGGTCACGTCGCAACGACGGCGGGAGCGGCGTGGGCGCCTGGGCGGCATGCGCCGGCTTCCAGAACTGCCATCCGGGTGGGGGAGCGGGCCAGTCAGGTGCGGGCGTCCAGCCGGGGGGCGGCGCCCATCCCCGCGGCGGTTCCGGCCACCCGGGAGGTGGCTGCCAGACCATATCCGGCGTGTTCACCGGCACAGTATCGCATCCAGGCAGATAATCCGCCCAGCTCGATACGAAACGGCCCGGCTGGCGGTCGTGGTCAAACCGCGACGTGGCCGGCGGCGCTCCTCACGGGGAGGTGGTGAGGAGCTCGTGCAGCCGGGCCGGGGGTTCCCTAACGGTACCCTGGCGGTGAGCTCGCCGCCTACCTGCGGCACCTGGCCGCCTCAGCGGGCTTCGAGCAGATGGGCCTCGTGCTTAGCCGGGCAGGCCAGCGCGGCGAGGCCAGCGCCGGCCGGGTCAGCGCTCTGGTCGCGAGCCTCCCGGTCAGCGTGCTGCACAGCCAGCTGTGCCTCGGTAGCACGCCAGTGGCCGACGCGGCGATCACCGCGATCGTCGACGAGCTCTTCCTGCCACTGGTGATCCAGGTCACCTGAAGCGCCGGCCCGTTGCAGGACGGGGGGTGCCGGACACATCCGGGGTGATAGCGGAAGGAGTCCAAGTGGACCCGAGTTTCACCGAGCTGTACCGCTCGCATTATTCGGCGGTGCTCCGGTTCGTCCGCCGCCGGGTGCGTGAGGCGGATGTCGATGATGTCGTCTCCGAGACGTTCCTCGCCGCGTGGCGCCGTCAGGACGAGATGGCGATCGCGCCCCTGCCCTGGCTCTACCGAACGGCACGGAACGTGATCTTGAACGCGAACCGGGCCGTCGGGCGGCGCGAGGGCCTTGTGGTTCGGATCGCCTCGATGGGCGGTGACGACCCAGGGGCCGGGGACCCGATCGCCCGGTTCGAGCAGCGCCAGGATCTCGTCTCGCTGTGGCAAGGCCTTGACCCGCTCGACCAGGAGGTGCTGGCCCTCCAGGTCTGGGAGGGCCTCAGCGGCCAGCAGGCCGCCGCCGTCCTTGGGATCAGCCGGGCCGCGTACTCCATGCGCGCGACGCGGGCACGGCGCAGGCTCGCGGCCGCCCTCAGCCCCGAGACCCGCGACCCCGAGGCGTCGGCGTCCCCCGCTATCCCCGTGGCTCGTATCGCCCAGGAGGCCTACTCATGAACGACATCGACGCCCTGCTGCTGGGCCTCGACGCAGCGCCAGGCACGCAGCTGACCCCCGCGGAGGCGGCCCGCTCCGAGCGGCTGCTCGCGCAGCTCACCCGGTGCGCCCCAGCGGCCCAGGTCCAGCCCGCCGGGACCCGGCCTGCTGGCGTCCGCAGGCGGGCGCCCCCCCCGGGGGCGCGGGGGGCCCCCCCCGGGGGCGCCGCCCCCCCCGGCGGCGGGGGGGGGGGCGGCGGGGGGCCCCCCCCCC
>Ga0335072_10016881_pt1 | contig 10339 bp, 9 predicted proteins | sample Lox_Sample_21_FD_206725 | JGI IMG/M metagenome (GOLD analysis project Ga0335072, IMG submission 206725) | Soil microbial communities from Loxahatchee National Wildlife Refuge, Florida, United States - Lox_Sample_2.1 | ecosystem: Environmental > Terrestrial > Soil > Wetlands | place: USA: Florida...
CGACATCGAGCTCCACGCATACTCGTACGGGCTGATCACCCCCATCGACAGAAAGGCGGCGATGAACACCACCCATCGGCTGTAGCCCAGGATCTCCTTGTCCGTCTGATGCTTTACGTCGGCCATGACTCGAAACCTCCCAGCATTCGCGGCGTTTCAATTCTTCGCTCGATCTCGGTTCTTCGCTCGATCTCGGTGCCGCGGGCGCCTCCGGGCGCTTCTGCTTTTGCGGCCGCTTGTTTCCGCGACTGCTTCCCGCGGCCGCGGCGTCGCGCGACGCGCGACGAAATTCCCGCGCGCGTGCGAGGACGCTAGCAGCGGCGTTCCCACGGGTCAAACCGAATGACGCTTCGACGCGCGCATTCGACCCGAGTCGAGCGCGGAACATTACTTAGTTGACTATCGATATCGCCGAGGGGCGCAAATTGACGCTTTCTTTTTGCGCGAGGGCAAGGCCGAGGTTACGGAACCGCATGGAATTATGTGCCCGCGCGTCGCATTGGAAGACGACAAACCTCGGCAAGGCTTACGGCGCGAGCGCCCGTTGCGGCCGGCCTGCCTGCACCTCGACGCGACGGCAGGGCGCGCCGGACGATCTCCGTTAAGAAACCCGCGCCGCCGCTAGAGAGAGGATGAGGGAATCATTGGGATAATGTAATTTGACCCGCGCACCCGTCCGCCCATGCTCTATGGGCCAACAACCAAAAAGACGATACTTACCGATAAGTTACATAGGGAAACGCACGAAGTTACGGGGGCAGGCTTGAAGATTCTGGTGGTCGAGGACGATCCGGAAACCGCCGACTATGTGGTGAACGGTCTACGCGAAGAGGGCCACCTCGTGGAGCAAGCCAACACGGGGCGGGTCGGTCTCTATCGCACGTCCGCGGAAAAATTCGACATGCTCGTGATCGACCGGATGATTCCGGACATCGACGGGCTGACCCTGGTCAAGACGCTGCGCAGCGCGGGGAACCGCACGCCGGTGCTCTTCCTCACGACGCTCGCGGGCGTCAACGACCGCGTCGCCGGCCTGAACGCGGGCGGCGACGATTATCTCGTCAAGCCCTTCGCGCTCGTCGAGCTGGTCGCGCGCATCATGGCGATCGCGCGCCGGCCGCCGGCGATGGTCAACGACGCGATCCTCCACATCGCGGACCTCGAGCTCGATCGCCTGGCGCGCACCGTGAAGCGCGCGGGAAAGCCCATCGATCTCCAGCCGCGCGAGTTCCAGCTGCTCGAATACCTGATGCTCCATTCGGGCCAGGTCGTGACGCGCACGATGATGTTCGAGAACATTTGGGAATTGCACTTCGATCCGCATACCAACGTCGTCGACTCGCACATCAGTCGCCTGCGCGGGAAGATCAATCGGGCATCCCCGGTCGAGCTCATTCACACGGTGCGCGGCGCGGGGTATTGCATCCGTGCTCCCGCTTAGGCTCCTCCGCACCACCAGCTTCCGCCTCACCTTGCTCTACGCCGCGCTGTTCAGCGCGTCGGTGCTGATTCTGTTCGCCGTCATCTACCTTTCCGCCGCCTTCGACATGACCGGCCAGCTCGACGGCACGATCAACACCGACGCCAACGAGCTCGAGCGCAGCTTCGAGCTCGGCGGCACGGATCGCGTCGCCGACGCGATCCGCGGACGCGTCGAGCAGATGCCGAACGGGCCGATCTACTATCTCCTCGAGGACGCGCACGGCACGCCGATCGCGGGCAACGTGCCCGCCATGCCGCCCAAGCCCGGCCGCTTCACCTTCGAGGCCGACGGGCCCGGCCGGTTCGACGTCAACGGCCGGCTCCTGCGCGGCCACGGCGCCATGCTGTCGGACGGGAACTACCTCCTCGTCGCGGGCGACGCGCAATCGCTGCGCAACATCAAGGACACGATCCTGCGCGCGTTCGCGGGCAGCATCGTGATCACGCTGCTGCTCGCCTTCGGCGGCGGCGCGCTCGCGAGCGGGCGCGTGCGGCGCAGTGTCGAATCGATCAACCGCACGGCGCGCGCGATCATGGCGGGCAACCTCTCCGACCGCATTCCGGTGCGCGGCGTGGGCGACGAGTTCGACGACCTCGCGAAGAGCCTCAACGAGATGCTGGCGCGCACCGAGGCCTCGATCGAGGGCATGCGCCAGGTGACCAACGACATCGCGCACGATCTGCGCACGCCGCTCACGCGCCTCCGGCACCGCCTCGAGCTCGCCGAGCGCAAGGCGACCACCGCCGAGGAGCTGCGCGCCGCGGTCGGCCGCTCGATCAAGGACACCGACGGCATCCTCGAGACCTTCGGCGCGTTGTTGCGCATCGCCGAGCTCGAGAGCGGCGCGCAGCGCGGCTCCTTCGCGCCGGTCGACCTGACCGAGCTCCTGTGGACCATCGTCGAGGTCTACCAGCCGAGTGCCAAGGAAAAGGCGCAGGCCGTCACGGTCGAGATCGCCCCCGGCCTGCGCATGGAGGGCGACCGCCAGCTGCTCGCGCGCCTGCTCGCGAACCTGGTCGAGAACGCGATGCGCCACTCGCCCGAGCGCGCGCGCATCACGGTAAGTGCGCTCCAGGCGGCCGACGCCATCGAGGTCGTGATCGCGGACGACGGGCCGGGGATTCCGGCCGCCGAGCGCGCCAACGTGTTCCGCCGCTTCTATCGCCTGGAATCGAGCCGCACCACGCCCGGAAGCGGACTCGGCCTGAGCCTGGTCGCGGCGGTGGCCGCGATCCACAGCATCGAGGTCTCGCTCGAGGACAACCAGCCGGGGCTCCGGGTTCGCCTCAAGATTCCGCGCCCCAGCGCCTGACCGGATCTCCTGATTGGATGTTGGGTCCGCGCCGCGTTGCTCGTGGACATCGGTGCCCTCGCTTTGTCCCGAGCATCGCGCATATTCCGCGCGCGGCCACAGAACGGACACGCGACCCGCATCCACGGATTCGGTACAAGTCGGCTTCGCGCTGTCGCGAGGACCCTTTCGCCGCTACGGGTGGCGATGCCGAACCCGCAAACCTGGAAGCCGACCAAGGCCGAGTTCCATCGCGGCCGCTGGCGCGCCTCGCGCGACCCGGCGGAGGTCGGCGTCGGCTCGCGTCTCGCCGCCGATGCCGCGATCGGCGTCTATGAGCGCCTCATCAGGGCGCACGCACGCGGGATCCTGGTCGATATCGGCTGCGGCAAGGCGCCCTATTTCGGCATGTACCGGAGCGCCGTGAGCGAGTGCGTCGGCGTCGATTGGGACTCGGGCATCCACGGGCGCGACCAGGTCGATGTGAGCTGCGACCTCAACGAGCGCATCGCCCTCCCCGACTCCTTCGCCGACACGGTCTTGTGCACGGACGTTCTCGAGCATCTGTTCCGGCCGCAGCGGGCGTGGGGCGAGATCGCCCGCATTCTGAAGCCGGGCGGAAAGGCGATCGTCGGCGTGCCGTTCCTCTATTGGGTGCACGAGGCGCCGCACGATTATCACCGCTACACGTCTTTCGCGTTGAAGGAATACGCGACCCGCGCGGCGCTCGAGGTCGAAACGCTCGAGGCCATCGGCGGATTGTCGCTCGTGCTCGCCGATCTCGCCTGCAAGGCGGCACGGCCTCGCGCGGTCCAAGCGCTCATGGAACGCGCCTGCCGGACGGCGCTGCGTCTCGGCCGGTCAGGGGGCGGGCGGCCCGATACGCCCTTTCCGCTCGCCTATGCGATGGTCGTCTCGAAACCCGATCGGCGATGACGAAGGGTCGTCCGACGGCCGGCGTCCTATGCTCGGGAGCGCGGCGACAGGCCGGTTTCGAAAGCCGCCGTCCCCGCGCGGCACCCGTCACGCCGTCCGAATTGCCCATCAATCGGAGGAGGTCCGACGGTCCCCGACGATGAAGCAAGCATCGCGATGCCCGTCGTGGAGCGGTTCTATTTCGCGGGCGTGCAGCTCCAGGTTACGGTCATTCCAGGGAGCGCGCTGCCGAAGTTCAGATAGATGTAATCGCTGGTCCTCGCGGGCACCGTATAGGTGAAGCTGGTGGGGCTATCCTCCGTGAGTGCGCGAAACGGGCCGTTGGGCGACGCATATTCGAGCAGATTGGCGCCCACTTTCAATTGGCCCTCGGACCGATGGATCGTGATCGTAAGCGTGTCGCCCCTGTCGAACCCATGGCCGACCCGTTCGCCGCCTTGACCCTTGGTTTGATGATCGGCCGAGCCCCGGAAGGCGCTGCATCCCTCCGAGGCGAGCGCCGGCCACGAAACGATCGTCATTGAAGCCAGCACGAAAACGGCGAAGAGCGTGGAACTGGCAGCGCGTTTCATCGAAGCCCCTGCAATGTCTTGGCTCGAATGCTATGGCGTCGCGCCGAGGCGCTTGAGGCCGGCCTTCGCATCCTTGTCGTTCGGATAGAGCTTGAGTGCTGCGAAGTAGCCGATGATCGCGTCGTCACGCTGGCCGAGCTTCTCGTAAATCTGCGCCCTTGTGTCAAATCCGCGGAAATAGGTCGGCAACAGCGCCACGGCCTTGTTCGCATCGGCCAGGCCCTGCGTGTCCTCTCCCTTCAGGTGATAGACCCGGGCGCGACCGTCATAGGCATAGCCGTTATTGGCCTCAAGCGCGATCGCCTTGGTGAAATCGGCGATCGCCCGGTCATAGGCTCCCTTTTGCTTGTAGGCCTCGCCGCGGTCGACATAGGCGGAACCGTCGTCGGGCTTGAGCGCGATCATCTTGGTGTAATCGGCGATCCCCCGGTCGTAGAGGCCCATGAGCATGTAGGTGAAGCCGCGATCGTCATAGGCGGCGAGGTCATCGGGCTTGAGCTCGATTAACCTGTCATAATCGGCGACCGCTTTGTCGAAGAGGCGCTTGCTGTCATAGGCGGCGGCGCGATAGCGGTAGTCGCGCACGAGATCGGCCGTCGTCTCGCGACCCGACCGGATGAGCGCGGTGCAGGCCTCGACGGTCCGATCCGTCTGGGTATCGCAGTCGTGGCGCGCCTTCTGCGCGGAGCCGAGGCGCTTCAAGCCGGCCTGCGCTTCCTTGTCGTTCGGATCGAGCTTCAGCGCCGTGTTGAAATCGGCGATCGCCTGGTCGAAGAGGCCCTTTTTCGCGTACGCGTTGGCGCGGCCGGAATAGGGGCTGGGCGAATTCGGACTGAGCGCGATGACCTTGGTATAATCGTCGATCGCCCGATCGTAGAGACCCTTCTTCTCGTAGGCGTTGCCGCGATCGTAGTAGGCGTTGCCGTCATTGGGATTGAGCGCGAGCGCCTTGGCGGCATCCGCGATGGCCAGGTCATAAGCGCCCTTCTGCAGATAAGCATAGGCGCGATTGGTGTAGGGAGCGGATATCGTGGGGTCGAGCGCGATCGCCCGGGTCTCGTCGGCGATCGCCTGGTCGTAGAGGCCCTTGCCACCATATGCAATGCCGCGATTGGCGTAGTAATCCAAGACGTTGGGATTGAGCGATATGGCCTTCGATTCGTCGGCGATCGCCTGATCGAAAAGACCCTTGAAGACATAGCCGAGTCCGCGCGCGCCGTACGCATCGGCATCATTGGGCGCAAGTGCGATCGCGCGATTGAAATCAACCATCGCCTGGTCGGAGCGACCCTCGTCGTCATAGGTAGAGCCCCGAGCGATATAAGCGCCGGCATCGTTGGGGTCGAGAGCGATCGCGCGATTGATATCGGCCAGCGCTTGCTCGTAGAGACCCTTGTTGGCATAGGCAAGGCCGCGACCAGAGAAGGCCATAGCGTAATCGGGCTTGAGCGCGATCGCCCGATTGTAATCGGCGATGGCCTGGTCCTCGAGGCCCTTGTCGTCATAAGCGCCGCCGCGATTGTCGTACATGATGGCTAGATTTTCGGTCGTAAGCTGCCCGCCTTGAATCAACTGCGTGCAATAACCGATGCGCGCCTCGGCGGTGATCCCGACGCCGATCCTTAAGCCGGAACAACGGTCCGATTCCGCGTCCGTCAACGCCCAGGCCGGCGCGATCCCGGCCGCGATTGCCATGAACGCCAGGGCCAAGGCGATCGAATGATTACGCATGCATCCCTCGTCCGTTGCTTTCGGAGTCTGTCTTATCGAGGCGTCTCTCCCGGCGCGCAGGCGCGACATTGTCCTTCGCTGCGTTCGACGCTCATGCTATTCGCCGGAGTCTCGCTCGTTCGCGTCGGACATCAGCTTCCAGAGCGCCGTTCCGAAATCGATATCGTGCTCCGTCTTGCAGCGCTTGCAGCGATAGGTGCGGATGTCGTCGCCCATCATGGTGAATTTCTCCACCACGACCATCTCGTCGCCGCAGGCCGGGCACGCCGTCGGCGACGCCGGCGGCAGCGGCCTGGGATTGCGCAGAAGCCTGAACCAAGCAGGCCATTTCATCGACCCGTCTCTCCAGTGTCGGTTCGTGCGCGCCGGGGCTTCGTCACCGATCTCGCGCGCGCGATTCATCGCGGGATGTCCGGACAAATCTCGCACTTATCAAAAGATAGGCATCTCGCAAGAAGCCCCGCAGGTCTTGAATTATGCCGTGCAACTCTTTGACACATACCTTTGGTGCCGGCAACGGGCGTCGGAAATAGAGGAACGGCTCGATGCGAGCCGAGGAGAAGTGCAATTCCGCGCCGATTTTGCGAGGCCGGGCCGATCCGCTCGCATTCGCATCGGGCCGTTCCTCGGCCGGACGCGCGACCGCGCCGGTCGTTCCAATCCGCCGCCGGACGCGGCCAAAACATTTCGCCAGGTGAAAAGATTTTAGGCAGGATGCGCGGTTGCGTTGCAACATAATCGAGCAGCCGGCGGCAAAATCCAGCACTGGTTGGCGGCTATCCTATTGATAACACTATGACAATGAATATGGCACGGGAGATGCAGTGCACAAGCCGTGAGTAGGCGCGAACAGCACATGACGGTGCGCGTGGTACTCGTGGACGACGAGCCGGGTCGAGCGGAATGGGTCAAGGAATCTCTCGAGGCGAGCGGGTTCGTGGTCACGGCGGTGCTCGGCACGGGAGGCAATCTGCCCCGTTGCGTGGCGGAGTTGTCGCCTGACGTGATCGTGGTCGACATCGACAGCCCGGACCGCGACATCCTCGAGGACATGCGTCAGGTCACCTTCGAGTACGGCCGCCCGGTGGTGATGTTCGCCCAGGACGGCGACACGGAGATCATCAAGGCTTCGGTCGAGGCGGGGGTTGCGGCCTACGTGGTGGACGGATTGCGGCCCGAGCGCGTGCGTCCGGTGGTCGACGTGGCGATCGCCCGCTTCCGCCAGTACCAGGAGCTCTATGCCGAGCTCGACAAGACCAAGGCGACGCTCGCGGGCCGGAAGCTGGTGGAGCGGGCGAAGGGAATCCTGATGAAGCGGCGGCACTGCGACGAGGACGAGGCCTTCCGCCTGATGCGCAAGATGGCGATGGACCAGAAGCTGAGGCTGATCGACGTCGCCAACAAGATCATCGAGGCGTCCGAGCTGCTCGGCTAGCGGCCGGAGGCGGACGCCCCAAGAAGACCCGGGATGGCCCGGACCGGACTCGATGAGGAGTTCGGCGCCGGGCGGCCGGAACGGATAAGGCGGGCGGAACGATGGCGTTCCGTCGGCTCGAGCGAACAACGGCGTTCCCCGAGCGGGTTCGTGCCAAGGCGCACGGGACCGGCTCGCGGAGCGCCGTTTCGTTTTCGACGATTTCGTTTTCGACAACGGGACGTGGAGTGCCATGGAATTCGGGAAACGCCGCCTCAAGCTCGGCATCGTTCCGCTGTGCGACTGCGCGCCCCTCGTGGTCGCGAAGGAGCGCGGCTTCTTCGACGAGCAGGACCTCGAGGTCGAGCTCACGCGCGAATCCTCCTGGGCCAGCATCCGCGACAAGGTCGCGGTCGGCGCGCTCGACGGCGCCCAGATGCTCGCGGCCATGCCCTTCTCGGCGACCCTCGGCCTCGGCAACGTCCGCACGCCGATCTCGACCGCCCTCGGCCTCAATGTGGGTGGGAACGCGATCACCGTGTCCGAGGAGCTCTATGTGCGCATGTGCACGGCCGACCCCGAGGCGATGGCGCGGCGTCCGGTCACGGCGCGCGCCCTCCGCCGCGTGATCGAAAGCGACCGGCGCGCCGGCCGGCCGCTCATGACCTTCGCGAGCGTCTACCCCTTCTCGCCGCACAATTACGAGCTGCGCGCCTGGCTCGCGGAGGCCGGCATCGATCCCGAGCGCGACGTGCGCCTCGTGGTCGTGCCGCCGCCCCAGATGGTGCCCAACCTCTCCGCCGGCAACATCGTCGGCTACTGCGTGGGCGAGCCGTGGAACGGCCTCGCGGCGTCGCTCGGCCTCGGGCGCGCGCTCATCACGAGCCGGGAGATTTGGGGCGGGCGCGTCGAGAAGGTGCTCGGCGTGCGCCAGTCCTGGATCGACGAAGCGCCCGACGCGCACAAGGCGCTCCTGAAGGCGCTCTTGCTCGCGGCCCAATGGGCGGATCGGTCCGAGAACCGCGCCGAGGTCGCCGAGATCATCGCGCGCCCGGCCTACGTCAACGCGCCGCTCGAGATCGTGCGCCTCGCCCTCGAGCGGCCCGATTTCATGATCTTCCATCGCCACGCGGCGAATTTCCCGTGGCGCTCGCAAGCGCTCTGGTACCTGGTGCAGATGCGGCGCTGGGGGCAGCTGCCGCCCTCGGTCGACATGCGGCGCGCGGCCGACGAGGTGTTCCGTGCCGACCTCTACCGCCTCGCCGCCCTCGAGCTCGGCCTCCCGGTTCCGCTGACCGATTGGAAGACCGAGGGGCTGCATGACGGGCCCTGGACGCTCACCGACGCGACCCAACCCATCGAGATGGGCGCCGACGCGTTCTTCGACGCGAGCGTCTTCGATCCCGGCCGCGCCGAAGCGCTCGCGGAGGCCTACGCGGAAAATCCGCTCGGCGTGCGTGGCGCCGCACCCCGCGCGGCCAATCGGGAGCGCGGCCGTGAAGGCTGAGATTCTCCTCACGCCCGACGGCGCGGTGCTCCCATGACGCGGGACGCGGAGCGGCTCGTCGTGGTCGGGAACGGCATGGCCGGCATGCGCACGGTCGAGGCGCTCGTGAAGCGCGCCCCCGGGCGCTACCGCATCGCCGTGTTCGGCGCCGAGCCGCGGCCCAATTACAGCCGGATTCTGCTCTCGGCCCTGCTCGCGGGCGAATGCCAATGGGACGAGATCGTGATCAATCCCTATAGCTGGTACGCGGACCGCGGCATCGAGCTTCACGCGGGCGACGCGATCGCCTCGATCGATCCCGTGGCGCGCAAGGCCGTCTCGGCCGCGGGCGTCGCGGTCTCCTACGACAAGCTCCTGCTCGCGACCGGCTCGCGGCCGCTCGCCCCACCCATCCCGGGGCTCGAGCTTCCCGGCGTCTCCGCCTTCCGCGAGGCGAAGGACGTCGACGCGATGATCGCGGCCGCACGACCGGGCGGGCGCGCGGTCGTAATCGGCGGCGGCCTACTCGGCCTCGAAGCGGCCTGGGGCCTGGCGCGGCGCGGCATGGCGGTGACCGTCCTCCATCTCATGCCGACCCTCATGGAGCGCCAGCTCGACGCGACGGCGGGCCAGCTTCTCGAGCGCGACCTCGAGCGGCGCGGCATCGCCTTCGCGACCGAGGCCGTTGCCGAGGAGATCTTCGGCGATGGGCGCGGCGATGGCGCGCGCGTCGGGGGCGTGCGCCTCGCGGACGGGCGCCTGTTCGACGCCGAGCTGGTCGTGGTCGCGATCGGCATCCGGCCCGAGACCGCGCTCGCGCGCGCGGCCGGGCTCGAGGTCAATCGCGGCATCGTCGTGGGCGACGATCTCCGCACCAGCGATCCCGACATCTACGCGGTGGGCGAATGCGCCGAGCATCGCGGCCGCTGCTTCGGCCTGGTAGCCCCCTTGTGGGACATGGCCGAGGTGTGCGCCGCGCGTCTCGCGGGTGAGCGCGACGCGGTCTTCGCGACACCGGTGCTGTCGACCCGGCTCAAGATCACCGGCGTCGACCTGTTCTCGGCGGGGGCGCTCATGGCCGAGGCCGAGAGCGACGACGAGGTCACCTATCTCGATTTGGGCCGCCTCACCTACAAGAAGCTCGTGCTGCGCGAGGGGCGCATCGTGGGCGCCGTGCTCTATGGCGACGTCGCGGACGCTGCCTGGTACCTGCGCCTCATCGAGGAACGCGCCGAGATTTCGGCGCTCCGGCCCTTTCTCATCTTCGGCGAGGCTCATGCCGCCGCGGCCGGGGGCGCACCGGGCGCCGAGCCACATCTCGCGCCGTCGGCACCCGTGGTCGAGCTCCCGCTTCCGTCGCGCGCGGATTTCGAGCACGCCGTCGCGAGGGTCGCCCATGGCTGACGCCGTGCGCACCACCTGTCCC
>Ga0335072_10016882_pt1 | contig 10339 bp, 11 predicted proteins | sample Lox_Sample_21_FD_206725 | JGI IMG/M metagenome (GOLD analysis project Ga0335072, IMG submission 206725) | Soil microbial communities from Loxahatchee National Wildlife Refuge, Florida, United States - Lox_Sample_2.1 | ecosystem: Environmental > Terrestrial > Soil > Wetlands | place: USA...
ATCTCGAGTGAGGCTGCGGCGCGCGGCCCTGGACTCGATCGGGTCGGCGGGCGCCGACGGCTCAAGAGCATTGGGCGTGTCAGCCGTCAGGTAGCCGTGCCGGGCGAGGGTCCAGGATGGCAGGCCGAGGGGCTTCGGAAGGGCGGCGCTTGGGCAGTTTCGGCTCTAGTCGATTCGCGGGTGTGTCCCGTTGATCCAGTCATGGAGTTGCCGCCATTGCGTGGGGTGGATGTCCAGGTCGGCGAGCTCGTCGGTGGTGAACCATCCGGCTGCGCTGGCCTCGTCGTTAGCGGCCGGGACGCCGGACAGTGGCCGGCCGGTCAGGATGATCTCGTACTCCTGGCGGACTTCTCCGTCGGTGTAGGCGACGATGTGGCCGGGGTCGGAGTAGATGCCGAGCAGCCCGGTTACCTCCACGGTGACACCGGTCTCCTCGGCGGTCTCCCTGATCGCGCATTGGGCGACGGTCTCGCCTAGCTCCTGCTTGCCCATCGGGATGGCCCACTGGCCGGTGTCCCGCCGCTTTTGCAGGAGCAGGCGGCCCTGGTCGTCGATGGCCAGGACTCCGGCGGCGGGGACCAGGCTGTTGGGCTTGGGCGCGTGCGGGTCGTTCAGGTACTCGGTTCTGCCCACGGGGCTATATGTCCTCTCCGTGCTATGGCTTGGCGGTCTCCCATATGCGGTCGAATGATGCCATGTAGGCGGCGGCGACCTGGCCGCCGTCGAGCCGGCGCAAGTGAAGTGCCGGGTTGGCGCTGGCGGGCTCGCCCCACAGGTGAGGGTTGACGATGATGTCCTCGTCGTAGCGGAACAGCGACGCGTACAGGGTGCAGGAGTGCAGCCGCATCTCGATCTGGCCGGTCGCGGCGATCTCGCGGTAGTAGGTGAGGGCTGAGCGGATCTTGGCGGCGAGGGTGCCGCCGATTCCCTCCTCCCGGTCGCGGGTCGCGACGGCCTGGCTGGTCGGGCAGCCAAAGCAGAGCCACCAGGTCAGATGGCCTTTCCCGGCCATAAGGCACCGGTTCCGCCCTGCATCTCGGGCGCAGGCCAACGCGCGAGCTCAGGAGCACGGGCCTTGTCACGCCTTGTTGCCCGTTTAATTGTCTTTTGCGGCTACGCGCGGACATACGATTGCCCGATGAGAGCACAGATGCCGGAACAAGGTCCGGGCAGCGGCACGTACGTCAGCCCCCGTCAAATCACCGTCACGAGATACAACCAGCGGATGGCACAGCGCGTGGCGCGCCGCGCCCACCTGGACGAGCAGGCTGTCGCCGTGGCGTTCACCTTCAACAACCTGCTCACGATGCTTGTCTTCGGCCTGGCCGAGGACGTGTCCAGATTCATCCCCGTCGTCGGCGGACTTGTGGATCTCGTAGTCAGCCTGCTGTCGTTCTACTTCCATCGCATTGTGATCGTCACCAGCGACAATGTCTACATCTACCGGGATCTTCCATTCCATATCCCGGGTCGGCAGCTCGCCGTCTACCGGCGCGGACCCGGCCTTGTGCGTCTAGGAAGCCCAAACCCGGAGTCCGGGATCTCGCGCTTCATCCGCCGCGGACAGCTGACCTTCCATGACGGCACGGTCGCCTTCCACCAGTTCTTCTGGATCCGGCGCGTCCAGTACATCGAACAGGAAGCCAACATCCCGCACGGCGCGTAATAAGACGCATTTAGCACCCGGACAAGCGACACACAAGAAGGAGCCGTCCCGCGCGGTCAAGCGGGACGGCCCCGCGAGCCGGATCTCGGGGCCAGCTTCGGGATCTCCGTCTAGCTAGAGCACGAGTTCCAGGACTCCAGAGCGCACCCAGTCGGCGTAGCCGGCGAGCGCAGCGCGCTCGTTTTCGGGCAGGGCGCGATAGATGTCGGTGTCGGCCTGGGCGCACCGCTTGCCCGAGCCAGTGGTCGAGGCGACCGCCAGGCTGGTCGCCCGAACACTTCCCGATCCTAGACAGCCAGAGTGCTGGGGCAGCCTCTGGTGATCACGCAGCGACTCCAGGTGCTGATGACGCTGTCCGGCCACTCGATCACGTTGGTGCTCGCCGTCCAGTGCGACTTCGGCTGGCTGCTTCCAGAACTGCTGGAGATGCGGAACGAGACCGATGACGCGATCGCGGAGCTTGCGCTGTCCCGCCCGGCGGTGCAGGTCGACCGGGTTATCCTCCACAGTGTCACGGCGACACGTGATGTCCCGCCCGGTGAGCTGGCCAGGCTGAACGAAGCTCACACCGACTGGGTCTACCGCCTGTCCGTGGTGGGTGACTACATCCCCGCGGCTGCCAGGCCGAGGGTCCACCGGCTGATAGCCGGGCGACTGCCGCGTAGCGTTAGCTCCGTGGACGGCATCGAGGCTCAGCTGGCGGGACGATGGGAGCATCCCCACGCGGCGACCGCGATCTTGAGCCTGATCCAGACCGGCGCGACCACCCCGCTGATCAGTTACGACATCGAGCGGGACGGGCCATTCGGTGATGCCGATCCTTCCATCTACCTATGACCGAAAGAGACATGTCCGTTGACCATGAACGAGGCCGACCGCGCGTTCCTCCAGCGAGCCATAGACCTATCGCGCCACGCCTCGCTCAACGACGGCAGGACGCCCTTCGGCACGGTCGTCATTCTTGACGGCGAGATCGTCGGTGAAGGCACCAGCCAGGTCGTCGAGCTCATCGACCCCACGGCACACGCCGAGGTGATGGCCCTCCGCGCCGCCAGCACAGCCCTCGGCCGCCATCTGATCACCGGCGGGATCATGTACTCCAGCAGCGAGCCCTGCCCCATGTGCCTGGTGGCGTGCTACTGGGCCCAAATCTCCCGGGTCGTCTACGCCGCGACCAGCCATGACGTCGCCACTTACGGGTTCGAGGACCTCTGCCTCTACAGAGAGCTCACCAAGCCGAACGAGGACCCGCTGATCGCAGAGCAGGCTGCCGACGAGGAACTGCGTGAGCAGGCAGTCCAGGGCCTGCGGGACTGGACCGAGAAGCTCGGCTTCGCCGTCGAGCCGAAGTACTAAAACCAGCGGCGGCATCGTAACTGCTTGAGGCACGGCTTCCCGGGGGCCGTTAGCATCGGCGCACTATGCGCGCTTCTTGCGATTAGGCTGCTGTCATGCTCTATGGGCGGGCAGTGGAGATGGCCGAAATCGACAGGCTCCTTGCTGCGGTGCGCTCGGGCCAGAGTGGGGCCGTGACCGTGCTCGGTGACGTCGGTGCAGGCAAGACTGCCATTCTCGACTATGCGGCGAGGTCGGCCACGGGGATGCGGGTGCTTCGCATTACCGGCGTGGAGTCGGAGTTGGAATTGCCGTTCGCGGCCCTTCATCTCCTGTTGCGGCCCGCACTCGACCGGGTCGACGCGCTGCCTGGACCGCAGGCCGGGGGTCTACGCAGCGCCCTTGGAGTTGCGGACGCGCCTCATCCGGACCGGTTCCTTGTCGGCCTGGCGACCCTTACCCTGCTGGCGGAGCTAGCCGACAGCCAGCCGCTGCTGTGCGTGATCGATGACGCGCACTGGCTGGACCGGGATTCCGCGATGGCCCTCGTTTTCGCTGCCCGCCGCCTGGACGCGGAGGGTGTCGCGCTGGTCTTCGGTGCGCGGGATGACGGCCGGTACTTCGTGTCATCCGGACTGCCTGAGCTGCGACTCGACGTCCTCGACCAGGACTCGGCATCCCAACTGCTGGCCGAATGCGCGGCCGACCTCGCTCCGCACGTTCGCGACCGCCTCATCGCTGACAGCTCGGGGAACCCACTGGCGCTCATCGAGCTGTCAGCCGCACTTTCCGCCGAGCAGCGGGCGGGGCACGCGGCACCGCCGACCCCGCACCTGGGAATCCTTCCGGTATCGCGGAAGGTACAAGATGCCTTCCTCGTGCAGATCGGCAGCCTCCCCGGGCGAAGCAGGCTGGTGCTACTTGTCGCCGCAACCGATACCACCGGAGACCGCGACGTCGTTCTGCAGGCAGCGGTAGCTCTTGGCGCTTCGGCTGCGGATTTCGCGCCTGCCGAGAGCGGTCGGTTGATCCAGTTCCGGGACGGCGGAGTGAAGTTCCGCCACCCGCTTATCCGATCCGTGGTGTACGAGTCCGGCTCAACGCCCGAGCGCATCGCCGTTCACCGTGCGCTCGCCGATGCCCTTGGTCGTGAGGACCAGTCGTACCGGCGGGCCTGGCACCTCGCGGCAACCGCGGCCGGACCCGACGAGCGCCTAGCCGCTGTAATGGAAAGCGCCGCCAAAGACGCGAGACGCCGCGGTGGTTATGCCGCCGCAGCCGCCGCCCTGGAGCGCGCCGCTCAGCTTAGCCCGGACGACCGGACCCGTGGGCGCCGCCTTGCCCGGGCCGCCACCGCCGCTGGAGTGTCTGGCCAGCTGCCGCACGCCGACGCTATCGCCGAACAGGCCGCCGAACTCGTTGATGATGCCCTCACCCTCGCGAGGACGGCCGAGCTCAGGGCTTACATCGCTTACGCGCTGGAGTCGCCGCGGAGAGCAGCCCGGATCTTCCTCCAGGCGGCCACCGCTGCAAGAATCCGCGACCCCGAGTTCGCCGCCGAGATGCTGATCAACGCCTCGCAAGCAGCATTCTTCGGGAGCGATCCCGAGGCAGCCATGCTGGCGGCCCGGCGGCTCACCCAACTGGCCGCACCTGACCTGGACGCTCTCGCCCGTGCCGCCACTGGAATGGCCCTCATCATGACGGGCGAGCTTCCGTCAGGCATTGAGGCGATACGGGGAAGCCTGCCTGAGCTGCTCAAGCGCGGACTGCCGAGGGCACCCGTGTCGTCGGCAGTCACCGTTACCCATGCCATCCTGGCTGGCGACGATCGGGCCGCATACGATTCCGCCGCCGCACTAGCCCAGACCTGCCGCACCTCGGGCAGGACCGGTAACCTTCCGGGCGTGCTGCTAGTGCTCGCGATCGCGGAGCAGTTCCTCGGGCTGCACGCTCGCGCGCAGGATCACGGACTCGAGGCGCTTCGCATAGCGGATGACACCGGACAGGTGTACTTCAACCGCCATACGAACGGGGTACTTGCCCGGATAGCCGCCATCGAGGGAGACGAGCAGGCTTGCCGCCGCCTGGCAGGCCAGGCGGCGGCTGATGCAAGCTCGCCGGAGATGGATGGGATGGGATCCAGGTGGGCGAGCTGGGCACTCGGCCTGCTTGACCTTGGCCTGGGCCGTCATGAGCAGGCCCTCGCTCGGCTTTCCGAGTTCGCCACCAGCTGCGGACAGCACACGTACGTCGAGATCTTCGCCCTGCCAGATCTTGTCGAGGCCGCGGTGGACACCGGACGGCGGGAACTGGGTACCGTCGCGCTGGAGAGGTTCGAGGAGTTCTCCACCGCCGCCGGCCAGACATGGGCCAGCGCGGTCGCGCTGCGCTGCCACGCCATCCTCGGCCACCAGCCGGAGCAGAGCTTCGCGCAGGCCATGCGGTTGCATGAGAGGGAAGGGCGCCCGTTCGAACGGGCCCGTACCGAACTGCTCTACGGCCAGTGGCTCCGGCGAGCCCGCCGACGCGCTGACGCCCGCGGGAGCCTTCAGTCGGCCGTGGTTATCTTCGATCGTCTCGGTGCTGTGCCATGGGCCGACCGGGCACGCGGCGAGCTACGCGCCACAGGCGCTAAGCTGCCCGCCCGTGACTGTAATCCCAGCCCGGTGAGCAGTCTCACTCCGCAGGAACTGCAGGTAGCGCGCCTGGCCGCCGCTGGGTTGTCCAACCGCGACATCGCCACCCAGCTGTTCCTGTCTCCTCGTACCGTTGGCTATCACCTGTACAAGACGTATCCCAAGCTCGGCGTGACGACGCGCGCGCAGCTCGCCAAGATCGAGTTCCCCGAGTAGCGGGTAACTACGGTCATTCGACAGATTCGGTGGCGACACTCCAGAACCTAGTTTTCTTCGCATGAACAATGAATCAGAAGGGCGAGACCGGCGCTGGGCAGGTGCCCGGGCCGTCATGGACGCAGAAGGCATGGACGGGCTGGTCGTCTATGGCGAGCACGAGATGGCCGACTTCGGGTCGCTCGCGCTCGACTCATACTTTACGAATGACCAACCCGGGGCGATGGTCGTTTTCAGCCACGACGCCGAGCCTGTCCGCCTGTACTGGCGTCAGGCTGATCTTGGCATCCATTCCGAGGCCCCGGTACTTGAGGTCAGCAGCTGGATAAGGCCGGAAAACAACCGCGCCGCAACGCACATACGCGCCCTAGCTGACTTGCTGACGGAACTTCACCTGTCAACGGCGGCTATCGGAGTGACTGGCCTTGAGGCACCTCATCCGTTCCCTTCCAACACGTTCGCGCCATATGTGGTCGTGGCGACGGCCCTGCTACTACCGCAGGCCAGATTCAAGCCAGTCTTGCGCAGCTGCCTGCGGTTCATCCTGCAGGAGCAGTCGGCGTGACTGATCCGCCCGGGCGGTTGTCCCGGGCACCCGGAGTGATCGCTGTCGATGCCGACCGCGGATGGATCGGGCTCTCGGTCGCTGCGACCGCCAATCCGGGAGTTCTGGAACTTCCTGAGGACTTCTCCGAGGCGAGGTGGTATCGCGGGCCACGCTGAATGAGTGGTTCCGCGTGTCCGCGGCGCTGGACGACGGTCCTGGTCACCAGGTGCCCTCTGGGCGAGGCTGGGTCGTCGCAGAACGTAATCGTGATCGACGCTTCAGCGCTCCCAGATGGCGACAGATCGCCGAATATTCGCGTCTCCACGACTGGTTAGTGGCCGTGTGCGCTGCAGCCATATCGTCCTGTTAGGCGCCAATGAGGTTGCCGTGCGTTAAGTGTTGGGGATCACTGGGTGTCTGGAGCCGCTGGAGCGTCGCTTGCACGCCTGAGACGTAGTCGGCATATGCCGCAGGGAATCTTCCTGCCAGTTTCTGATAGATGCCAAGTGCTTCGTTGGCTGAGATGACCGCCTTGGCTACTTCCAGGCCGCTAGCCTGTCGCACCCATGCGTGTCCCCACTGGGCCATGGCGAGATAGGGCAGGTAATTGTCTGGATCATTCTCTGCGAGCAGACCGAAGATCTTCACCGCCTCCTCCGTGAAGTCCAGCGCCTCGCGCTTGTTCCCTACTTCCGCCGTGAAGACGCCGAGGTTGTTGAGCGCCTCGGCGAGTCCGGGCAGGAACGCATCCGGATCAGTCTCCGCGAGCCGGCGGCGGATCTGCACCGCCTCCTGAGTAGCGGCAAGGGCTTCCCAGCGTTTCCCAACCCCCGCCATTCGCACGCCGAGGTTGTTGAGCGCCTGGGCAAGGCCGGGCAGGTACGCATCCGGATCAGTTCCTGCCAGCCTCCGGTGGATCGCCACGGCCTCCAGGGTGTAGGCGAGTGCCGCCTGCTTGTCTCCCGTCTCGGCCAGGCGCGTCCCGAGGTTGTTCAGTCTCCGCGCGCGTTGCGCTAGGGGTGCATCTGCGGGCAGTGTGGCAAGGAGATGCTGGGCTATGTCACAGGCCGGGCGCACCAACTCCGTGCTGGACCGTGGTAGCGCCGCATCGACAGCCTCGATCAGGCCCCGGTCTCCGTGCTCCATCACGGAATAGATGACCGATGGCGGCGCGGCTTCGGCTAGCTCGCTTCGGGCACGGAGCCGGTCGAACAAGACTGCGCGCGCCTGTGGGTAACGAGAAGCGGCTGCCAGCATACCCAGGCACTGACGGACCGCCGCACGCTGACCTTCCTGGCCGGCGTGGGTTAGAAGATCAGCGATCAGTTCCTGTCGGCCCGCCTGCGCCAGCTGGATGCCGATGAAGTCCTCGGCGAGGCGGTCGGGCGCCAGCGGGAGCAATAGCTCGCTGCTCGTCGCCTGTGCTGTCCCGCCGTTGCCCGTTACCGATATCGCTGCGGGCAGAGGCGGATACAAACGGCAGTGGGCCTCCAGTAGCCTGCTCGCTTCTGCCTCTCCGTCCGCAAGCCGCGCTCGCCGGATCCATTGACACGCCTCACGGGTACTGGTGAAAGGACCGAACAACGTCGCGATTAGGACCAGAGACTCGACGCTACTTGCAGAGAGCTCCGAACCTTGCCAGTAGCGGCGTTCATGTTCCAGCAAATAGGCAGACAGGTTACTGGCGTCTGGAGGAGGAAGCCCTTCGGCGTCCGCACACACTGCCGCCAGCGCCCTCATGTGCAACGACAGCGGATTCGCTGTCCCGGTCCCGGCTAGCGGCGCCAGCGCGTGCGGCGGCTGACCCAGCTCCTCCTGGAACGCCTCGACGGCGTTCGCGTACGCTTCAGCGGTATCGTCTGCGGTTTCCGTGAACTGTCCCATGCTGAGCGGCCGGGGCACGTCTGCGTCGCTGCGGCCCAGCGCTGCCCGCATAGGTTCCCAAAGCTCCGATTGCGGGCGGGCCAGCATCAGCATGCGGACCATGCGGCCGGCGTACTCCACGCTCAAGTCGTCTACCAGCCCGGCCAAGACCGCTAGTGGCCACCGCTCGGCATAATCAACCAGCACCAGAACGCCCCGGTCGGGCGTCAGCTTAGTATGGCCAATAGCGGGGCGCAGCGGCCCGAGTTTCTCCGCCGCGCGCAATACTGCCCATCCGGCGCCAAATGCATCCGTCGCGAACTGGCCCGCCAGGCGCGTCTTCCCCTGCCCCCCAGGTCCGCTGACCAGCAATACCGAGACCGGTTCCTCATCAGCGAGCCAGTCAGCCAGGATTTCCTGTTCAGCGCGCCCCCGGAAGGGAACCACTTCCCGCCGTGCATCCAGCAAATGACTCGGTGAGCGCCGTGACCTGGCAGGCTGTCGCCGCGGTGCGGGCGACAGTACCTCCAGCCTGTAACCCGGTCGTTCCAACGCGACGGTGATATCTCCCGCGATAGATCCGACCTGGATATTTACCGAAGCATGGGCCTTCTCAAAACGGTTGACCACCACAGGGTCACCCTGCTGTGACCGTAACGTCTCCGACGATAACGTCGGCTTGGATATTTGGCCCTCTGATCATGCTATCGCGCACTACGTTGGACACACCCTTTGTGGCAGTGTCTGAGGTGGCGCGGGCGAGCATCTCCTGCACCTGGCGTGCGAGCATCTCATCACCGGCCAAAACCTTCCGAAATGCCACCCGAAGGACAGCCTGCAGATCTGCGTCCCCAGGGTCGGCGGCCAATGACTCCAGCGCGAACGGGGGCTGGCCAGCTCCCAAAACACGTCGCAGGATCCGACGCCCCCACGCCACCGTCGCTTCAGCAGCCGAATCTTCCGACACCTTGAGCACCGCCGCACCGTACACGCCGACCGCCGCACTTATAAACGGCCACGCGTCATTGACGAGTTCCGCAACCTCCCCTGCCACGGGCGTCGGCACCTCCCGTCTCGATGACCTCAAGATGATCCCACTTTAGAACGGTAGAGGGCCTTCAGGCGGAAGAACCGAATAACCCGGAACACCGCTACGGGATATCCGTCCGTTCCTGTCAAGTTGACGGTTATGTCATCTTTTCGGCGTCCCACCTTAAGTGACGCTCCCGGACACTGTGCACAGGGCGAGGCACACGCGGATCAACGTGATACACGGGTAATCATGCTGGATCAGGCGGAAGACCGACGCAGTGCCCTACCACCTCACGCCGGGCGGCCAAGGGCCACAGGGCCGTTACCATCCGACTGCGAGGCGCGCCCCACTGTTGCTGTGACGGCAGCAGGCGCGATGAACTCACTCCGTCCTTCGTTGACCACTCCTCCGTGGCTTGCGCCCGGTTCAGGGAGCAGGTTGTGACGAGCATCGACTTCAGAACGTCACGAGCCGACCAGAAGTCCTAAGTTCGGCGGAGAGTGACGACTGGCATTCGCCGGTTTTGCCCCGGATCCCGGCACAAGTTGTCGAGTACGAACCAGGAGCGTCGGCCCGCGCTGGTGAGGCCAGTGTGTGCATGGGGATTATCTGGGCAGGACCGGGCAGTTCCTGCGGCAGACGAGGTGGCCTGCGGCTTGCGGGGCTCGCAGCCCTGGACGGGACGCGGCATATCCGGATAATCCGTGGTGTCGGCATCCAAGCTGGAGGCATCATGGCCATCCTCGTCCTCGTCTGCATCGCCGTGCTGGTCGTCGGCATCACCGCGCTGGTTGCCATCCCCGTCAGGCACGCGGAGGTCGTGCTGAGCGACCTCTACTGGTGTGGTGTGAGGTCTCAGGACATGCCTGACGCGTTCGGCTCACCACGTGGTTGACAGTCTCAGGAGATAGTGGACACGTTCTCGGGCCTGGGGGCGTGGATATTGGCTTTCCAGCGGGTGACGGGGCGCTGCTCGTTTCGGGGGTGGATGGCGAGCTCTGTCCCGTCGCAGGTGATCCGGAAGTGGGTGTCCTCGACGT
>Ga0335072_10016883_pt1 | contig 10339 bp, 7 predicted proteins | sample Lox_Sample_21_FD_206725 | JGI IMG/M metagenome (GOLD analysis project Ga0335072, IMG submission 206725) | Soil microbial communities from Loxahatchee National Wildlife Refuge, Florida, United States - Lox_Sample_2.1 | ecosystem: Environmental > Terrestrial > Soil > Wetlands | place: USA: Florida...
GACGAAGCCATGCGCCGAGTTGTGCGAGTGCCCCCAAAACCGATGACTAAGGCGAAGAAGGCCAAGGCGAGGAAGAAAAAGTAAGGCTAGTAGGCACAAGAACGCCTTTAATAAGTAACTTATTTTGCCGTAATTCTAGGCTTCACATTTGTCATGTGCACAATCCCGGGAAAGCATAAAAGGCGATGGCATTGCCATGGTTGGCCCGGCGGCTGCTTCCTTCTCATGCATGATCCGATTCGGCTTTAATTCGGTGCTAAAAGAGGCGTACTGCCTGCGAAGGGCACGGCTGGAAAAGGATTCTCTGGTTACTTTTGATCCGACTGGATTGTCTTGCTCAATTGGAGGCTGGGCCGGCTGGTTGGATCTTCCGATTTGTTAGAGGAGAAATAGGAGAAACGGGAGCGGCCCGGGGTGCGCGAGCATTCCGGGCCGTTTTTCGTTTTTGTTTTTGAGGTGGCGCTTCAGAAATGCGCAATTCGGGCGAGGATTTCGGTCATGAAACCGATGAAAATAATCGCGACGAGAAAACGTGCCGGTTGAAGTCGCGAAGAAAAATTGGCGGCGCGCCGGGCCAGATAGGCTAAGAGGGGTGTGATAAAAAAAACAGAAATTGCGATTGGAAGGAGATCGGGTTGTCGGCCAATTTTTGCGCCAAGCGAAAAAATATCGTGGCAGGGAGAGCCGGGGACCGCGGTGAATTCGATCAGCAACACGAGGCACCGAATCAGCACGAGATTAAACAGCAGACCGAGACAGTTTTGGGTGAGACCCGTGATACCGGTCCGGACGGAAGCTTCCCGGCAAAGCATGCAGCCGACATAGGCGAGGCCGGTCATGGCTCCGCCGAGATAGATCGATAGGAGACACAAGATCTGGCTCCAATCTCCTTGCACCGGAAGGGAACCGGGCGTAATGGCGAGAATAATCATGACGCCAATGCTAATGCCAAGGCCGGAAGCGAGGCTGAACCAGATTTTGCCTGTAAAGGTGTCGTCTCTCTGGAAATTCCACCAGGCGACAAAGCAAAGGATGGCGAGGATAAAGGGATAATGCATGACGCCAAGCGGGGAAATCGCCGCAACAAGCATCCAGGCGCCGGCGGCTTTGATCGCTTCGCGGGCAAAAAACCGGGCCGGGATCGTTTTCACCGGAAGAAAGCCGACAAAAATTGTGGCGGCGGCAACGGCGACGGCGAGAACCAGGTCGAAAGGATAGGTGTCCATGAGGCTTATGCCGTCGTCGCCATGGACTTTGGCTGAATCGTTCCAGGAACGGAATTTCTTTTCGTGGCAGCCAGCGGATTGGAAAGGGAAACGAATTTGGCGCTGCAAGCCCTTTCCCATGGGCCATGACCATGCCAAAAGGTTTAGGGTTTACGGCCTGAAGGCGCGCGTATCTGGCGCGGGAGGACAACGATGAAAGTGGAACCGCGGCCGGGGGCGCTTTCCACGCTGGCGCTTCCGCCATGGGCCTCGACGAATGCTTTGACAAGACTGAGACCGAGACCGAGACCGCGTTGGGAGCGGCTTTTGTCGGCACGGTACAGCCGGTCCCAAATGCGAGGCAGGTCGGTATCGTCGATACCGATGCCGGTGTCGGCGACGGTGATGCGAACTTCATTGGCCGCAAAGACGACGGCGATTTTTACCTCGCCTCCATCCGGGGTATATTTGAGGGCGTTGTCGAGGAGATTGCTCAGGAGGAGCTGGAGCCGGTTGCGGTCCGCGGTGATTTGCCCGGCGGGATCAACATCGGTCTTGACGGAAATGTTTTTGTCCTCGGCGACGGCATCATAAAGGTCAACCAATCCGGCAATGACCGGGGCGAGAGGGAACGTTTCCAAATCGAGCTTGAGCGCCCCGGCTTCCACTTCGGAAATGTCCATGATGGTGCAGAGCATGGCGTTGAGGCGCTCGGCTTCCTCGACGGCATCGGCCAGAGATTCCTTGATCTGTTCGGGATTTTCCTGCTGGAGAGCAAGCTCGGCGCCGGCCTGCAGCCGGGTCAGCGGGGTGCGCAGGTCATGCGCGACGTTATCGAGCGAATCGCGCATGGCGCCGATGAGGGCCTCATTACGCGCGAGCATGCGGTTGAAGAGGATAACGAGCTCGTTGATTTCATCCTCGGTACGGGGATCGGCGACGCGGGCGCTCATATTGCCGGTCTGGATGATGGAACGGACGGCGGCGATAATGCCGCGTATCGGCGCCAGGGCGCGGTAGGTGATGAAGACACCGCAGGAAAAACCGAGGGTCACCACCGGGATGATGGTGAAGAGAAAAATGGTGCGAAAGTGGTTCAGAAGAAGATCGCGGTCCTCCGTGGTTTGACCAACTTCCATAATCGAACCGTCGGGAAGACGGGTGCGGCCTATGGTCCAAACCATGTGCTGCTCGGCGGCGGGAACGTTGACCCAGTCGGTTTCGGCGGAAGTTTGGCCGGGGGCGAGGTGACTGAGGGTTTCGAAATCGCGATCGGAGGAATGGGAATGGATGTAGATCAAGCGCTGACTTGCGCTCAAGACTTCGAGAAAGGTCGAATCGGCCTCCCAATGGCTTTCGCTTTGAAAATGATCCTGCAAGGCATCCGCGCCACCCTGGAGGTACCAGGCGCGGCAGGCGTCGAGTTTGACACGAACGATTTCACGGTCGCTTTCACGCAGTTCCCGCAAAAGGAGAATATAAGCGAGAGAAAAGAGGACCAAGGCGCCAAGAACGAAGAAACTCGCGTACCAAAGATTGAGCCGGAGACTAAAGCCCAGCGGCTTAAAGCCGAAACGCCGGAAAAAAGAGCGATGTAATTGCTCTTTGGGCGGCGGAGGTGCGACATTCTGGCTCTTGGCGGGAGCATGCATGCGATTCAGCGGAAGTTTAGAACTTATATGCCGGGTAGACAAGAGTCATGCTCCCGCCAGTTTCCCGGCATATTTCCAAGCCCTAAGCGGGCAGGCGCAAGCTATAGCCGGCGCCACGCAAGGTATGGATAAGTTTGGGCTCAAAATCCCGGTCGATTTTGTTCCGCAAACGGCAAACAAGAACATCGACGACGTTGGTCTGAGGATCGAAATGATAATTCCAAACGTGCTCAAGTATCATGGTCTTGGACACCACCTTATTCTGATTGCGCAACAGATATTCCAAGAGTAGAAATTCGCGCGCCTGAAGATCGATCTTCACCGTGCCACGCCAGACTTCGCGCGTAAGAAGATCCATCTTGAGATCGGCAAAAACAAGACTGGTAACAATGGCGCCGGAACCGGCCCGGCGAATAAGGGCCTGAAGCCGGGCGAGCAATTCGGCAAAAGAGAAGGGCTTGGTGAGATAATCGTCTCCACCCCGCTGGAGGCCCTTGACGCGGTCATCGAGTGACCTTTTGGCGCTAAGGATAAGCACAGGGACTTTAACGTTTTCGGCACGCCACCTTTCAATGACGGCAAGGCCGTCGAGCTTGGGTAACATGATATCGATGATAGCGGCGTCATAGCTATTTTTGCGGCCCATTTCAAAGCCTTCCTCGCCCTCGGCGCTGACATCTACCACGTAACCGGCCTCGCGTAACCCTTTGGCCACAAAGGAGGCGATCTTCGCATCGTCTTCTAATAGGAGAATTTTCATGAGGTATCCAGCGGTAATCTAACATGATCCCCCCCGATGTAATGTTACAAGTGGCTCATGTTCCGACCTGCAAAATAATTTCTCTTTTTGGCGATTTGCGGAAAAATTTTGTGGTTCCATTCGGTTTCACAAGATCGCTCAAAAAAATTTTTGAGACTGTTTTTCTCTCGTAAACGAGCATGAGATCGACCCCATGGCTCGAATTTGGCATGGCGGATGCAAGGGGGAAGGGGAAACCACCATTTTACGCAACGTTAAACGGAGATATTTATGCCATTTTCAGAAATCGATGATTCAAGGATCGAAACAAGGTTTGTTTGGGGCCGCTGCGCCGCTAAAGATGCCCGTGCCATCAGGGATTTAATCCGGGCCTTTCAAAGCGATGGATGGCCAGAGACGCGCCAGTCGTTGCTTTTTCGGCAAGAGAGCAAGCGTTCCGCGCCACGTCATTAAATTTTACGCCGCTTCGGCGTGAGAAAGCGTTTCGGGCGGAACTTCACGCGGAACAACTTTTTCCACGCGGCTCTGGAGAAAGCCGCCGGAATCGACTTCAATCGCGGCGGCATAGATATGGGAAGAGTTAAGAATGCCTCCACTGTGAACCGCAACACGGTCGGCAAAGAGTGAACCGCTTAAAGTAACGCTACCACCGACGGTAAGTTCCCCGCAGGTGATCGAATCGAACTGGGCATTGACGCCCGAGCCGACTTCCAGTTTGGCGTTGGGAACATGGAGCTGGCCGGTGAAGGTTGCGCCGTCGCTCAGAACGATTTCGGAGGCGGTCAGAACGCCGCTGATTTCGGCTTCGCCGCTGACGAGAAGACGGGCGCATTCCAAACTCTGCAACCTGGCTTTGGAACCGCGCTCAAGACGAATGACGAGGGCATGAAGCTCGCCGGAAACCTCCGAACCGTGGACCGCGATAATTTCCTCGGTGGCGCGGAGTTTGCTAAAAACTTTGCCGCGAATTTCAATCCGGCGCCCTGTGGCTTCAATGCCCTTGAAGGAGCACCCCTCAGCGAAGAGGACTTCGTCGTAGGCGTAAAGTTTGCCGGTCTGGACACCACGAATGACTTTGTCGCCCAGCTCGAGGTAATGCAGACACCGGATGCATTGGGTGGAGAGAGCGGCGCTGGCGACGAGATTGGGCGCGCCGCACTTGACGCAGAAGACTTCCCGGTTGGCTTTCGGCGCGCGCGCAACGCGCGATTCGCGTTCGCCGCCCACTTTAAAATAGCTTCCACAGGCGCGGCAATTGGTGGAAATAGCCCCCTTGGGTTCAGTCTGTACCGAGTGACAATGGGGACAGGTAACTTCGATTAGTTTCGGTTTGCTCATGACATGGGCCGGTTATCTCGAACCGAAGGCAAATTCCTTGAGCTTGCGGAGGCGCGCGGACCATTTGCCGCCGCCGATTTTCTTGACGGCATCGAGAATTTTAGGTTGTTCGGGCCGGCCGATTTTGACTTTGGCTTGCACTTCATTGCCCGGCTCGAGCTGGAGGGCGCCCGCTTCAATGGTGCCAATGGCGATTCCGCCGGCGGCGACCGTGAGGCGTCCGCGGGTTTGGAGATCGCCCTCGAACCGGCCGGTGAGGACAACGTCGCGGACCATGCTGAGCCGTCCCTTGAGCATGAGGCCGGAATGAATTTCGATGGCGGAGTTTTTAGAATCGGGCATGGCTGCTTGGAATTGGCATTCCGAGTTATCTATCATAACCGCAGGTTCTTCCGGGAACAAGCGCTAGTCAACCGACGATGACGGCGCTGGCGGCGCCGTACTCGGCGGTGTGAGAGAGGCTGATCAAAACGTGGGTGACGCCGCGCGACTTGGCATGGCTTTCGGCGCGGCCATGGAGCCGGACGCCGGGCGCTCCACCGGGGGCGCGGACGATCTCGAGATCGCGCCAGCCCAGGTCGTGTCCAATGCCGGTGCCGAAGGCCTTGCTAATGGCTTCCTTGGCGGCGAAGCGGGCGGCAAGGTGAAGATGGGGAAATTTCATGCTCCGGGCATAGGCGATTTCGCCTTCGGCAAAAACGCGCTGGAGGAAACGGTCGCCGAAACGTTCCAGCGATTGAGCGATACGCTTTGTTTCCACGATATCGACGCCCACGCCGAGAATATTCATGAGGCGGAAACGGGAATGTTCTCTTCGGCGGCGATGCGCTGGCAGGCGCGAAGATCGAGCTTGCCGGTGGCCAGCAGCGGAAGAGCGGGGATGCGTTTAATTATTTTGGGAATCCAGAGATTGGGCAGACCTTGCGCGGAAAGTTTTTCGCGGAGTTCGTTCTGCCCGATGGGCAGCACGGTGAGTAGAACGAGGCTTTCGCCCCGTTTTTCATCCGGAATGCCCACGATGACAGCCACCGGGCCTTCGTGAGGGTGAGCGGCGTCGCACCAAGCCTCGGCGATCTTTTGTTCGATGGTGAGATGGGGAATCATTTCGCCCGCGATTTTGGAAAAACGGCTCATGCGCCCTTCGATAAAGAGAAATCCGTCTTCGTCGAGGCGGCCGATATCACCCGTTTTGTACCATCCGTCCTCCAGAACATCACGGGTGCGGCGTGGATCGTCGAGATAACCGTCGAAAATATTGGCGCCCCGCAGCCAGAGCATGCCCGTTTCGAAGAGAGAGAGGTCGGCGCCAGTCTCGATGTCGCGGATGCGGGCGGTCATGCCGGGAAGCATGCGTCCGACACTGCCCACACGGCGGCCCAGGACACCCTCGGGATTAAGGCGCGAGGGGGGCAGATCGAGCACGTTGACGGCGACTGCGGGAGAAGCCTCGGTCATGCCATAACCCTCGCTGACCCGGATGCCGAATTTTTCCTCGAACTCGCGCAGAATTTCCATCGGCAGTTTTTCCGCTCCGGTGACAACCATGCGCAATGAATGGAGCTGGCTGGACCGGGCTTTGCGGATAAAGGCGCGTAAAAAGGTGGGCGTGGTGAAAAGAAGTTCGATGCGATGGCGCTCGATCGTCTCCGCCAGTTTCTGGGCGTCAAGCGGGCTGGGATAGGTGACAACGCGCGGACCACCGAGCAGCGGCCACCAAAAAGTGACGGTGAAGCCGAAGCTGTGAAAGATGGGAAGGCAGCCGAGAACCGATTGGAGTTTGGTCTGGCCGAGCACGGCGCCGATTTGGGCGGTATTGGCGAGGATATTGCGGTGGCTGAGAACAACCCCTTTGGGTTCACCGGAGCTGCCGCTGGTGAAGAGCAGCCCGGCTTCCTCGTGATCGCCCCAACGGGGCAAGCCAATGAGGCGTCTTAAAACCGGCGCGGGGGAGAGAAAAGCGAGGATCGCCCAGCGTTTCAATTGGTTCGGGGGAAAGCTCTGAAGAAGTTCGGCAATATCGATACGGTTGCCGGACCAGGGAAAATCCTTGAGCTGTTCGAGCATGGCGGCGGCGGTGATAATCCGCCGCAGTCCGGCCCGGGCGATGGCGGTTTCATTGGCGGCGCGTCCGGCGGTGAAATTGAGATTAACCGGCACCTTGCCGGCGAGAATCGCGCCAAGATTGGCAATGGTGGCGCCGAGACCGGGTGGCAAGACGACGCCGACCCGTTTTTCGGGCACATTTTTCTTCAGCCAGCCGGCCAAAACGATGGAAACGGCGAGGAGCTTGCCGCCGGTAAGAACGCGCTCTCCGGCGAAAGCATCGATAATGACGGGAGTAAAAAATTTTTTGCGCAAGCCACGGATGCTTTCGTAGCCGGCGTGAGAACAGAGTTCGGGCCGGGTCTGAAAGGCGGCGGCGGAAAGATCATAGAGGCGGCGGCGGACGGCTTCAGGCGTGGCTTCGGCGGCCGTCATGGGCGCGCCGAAATAGAGCCAGACACTCAAAGGCACGACGCGGGGAAGCTTCCAGAAAAATTCCCCCCCGTAATAGGAGAAGACAGAACCCCAGACATTTTCGAGCCAGACCGGCATAACCGGAACACGGGCTTTGCGGGCGATGAGCTCGTAACCGCGGTTGAGTTTCTGCAACGTCGCCGTGCGGGTGAGCGCGCCTTCGGGGAAAAGGCAGACAACTTCGCCCCGGGCCAACGCGTTGACGGCGGTTTCGATGGCAGTACGGGCTTTCTTAGGACTGATGGGAATTGCGCCGAGAAGGCTCAAGCCCCAACGCAACGAACGGACCTGGTAAATCTGATCATAGATCAGAAAACGGATGGGACGCGGACAGGCCAACTGGAGTATGACGGCATCAACATACGAAATATGGTTGGGCAGGAGCAGCACCCCGCCCGTGGCGGGCATCGCATCGAGACCAACGGGTGTTACCCGGTAAAAGGTTCGTCCAAGCAATCCGAGCGCGAGGCGCAGAAGACCCTCGGGTGTGACACAAATGATATACGCGGTGATGACGGCGGTCGGGATTGCATAGAGGAGGAGTTGTTTATGCGCCGGAATGCCGTAATGGGCGGAAATGATGTACTGGACGATAACGGCAACGATGCCGAAGAGGTTCACGAAGAGGTTATTGGCGCTCAGGATATGCCCCCGCCGCTCCGGCTTGACTTGTTCCTGGAGATGAGCATTAAGAGGAACGACAAAAAGCGCGCCGGCAAGGCCGATGCCGAAGAGGGCGGCATAAAAAAGGAAGCTGTTGGGGCGGCTAAGGCCGGCCAGAATCGCGCCCCCAATGAGGGCAAAGGAGCCGATGGGGATGAGGCCAATTTCGACCTGGTGGGTGGTAAGGCGGGTAACCAGCAGGCTCCCCAGAATGATGCCGATGCCGAGGGTCGTGGCGTAAAGTCCCGTCTGCATGGCGGTACCGGGACCATTGGCGTGGACGCTGGCGGAGATTTCAAAGAGCGTCAAGTAGAGGGCGCCGGCCAGTCCATAAAAATAACTGATGCCGAAGACACAAAGCCGGATCGGCGGTTCACGCCAGACATCACGCAATTGGCCGAAATGTTCCCAGAACAATTCCTTCCGGAAAGGCTGATTGGTATGAGCGGAGGTGGGTTGAATCTGGTAACCGGCGATAAGTGACAGCAAGGCAAACGCGGTCAGCACAATCATGGTGGCATTGGCGGCATGCCACGGATTCCCCAGCGTGCTGAGGCAATAATCAAACAACGCGCCGCCCGCCAAACCGCCAATGAGGATGCTGGCGATGGCGGTGACCTCCACGATGCCGACGGCGGCACTGATTTTAGTGGCGGTGACGATTTCCTTGATGATGCCTTGTTTGGCCGGGGAAAAAATCGCACACTGCAGCCCTAAAAAAAACAGGCCGAGAATGGCGAAAGTGAGTTGGTGGAAAGTAAGCGCCAGACTAATCATGGCCATGATGCCAACTTGAGCCCAGAGGCTCATGACAATCACATTACGCTTGGAAAAACGGTCGGAAATCCAACCGGCCAGGGGAGCAAAGAGGACAAAAGGCAGGATAATAATGGCCGCCAGGACGTTTTTAATCGTCTTGCCGCTGATATCGGCATATTCGGGATTATTGGGAAAGAATTCAGGCGCAACGGCTACGCCCAGGGTCATGAGCATGAGCTTGGCGCCGTTATCATTCAGCAAGACCTGAATTTGCACCGCCACTAGGGACCAAAACGAGCGCTTCATGGAGCGCCGGTAATTTTGGGGCTGGCGCCGAACGATTCCAAGCTTCTATTTAAGACTCGTACTCTTATCAAAAGTAGACGCAGGTCGCGCCTTTTTCGGATACCTCTGCTTACTTTTTGACCGTGGCAACCAAACGGGCGAAAGAGAGGCTAGAGGCTGTCCGAAAAGTAGGCATGGGCCGCGTGACAAGGCGAATTTGGGTCGAATCGAGGCGCGAGCGACGAGCATACTCACAGTGGTCTGTAAGGAGCGAGCCACGAAGAGATCGGCCCAAATTCGACGTCACCCTGCGAACCGAAGTCCTTTTGCCTTGGGGCTGTGTCGCTCGCTCGTCACGTAGCACTCCAGCTATGCTCCTCGCTCGGCTCCTTGCCCCAAGGCAAAAATTCTTTCTGCGCGGCCCATGCCTACTTTTCGGACAGCCTCTAACAGCCTGACAAAGGCAACTGCCCAGTGAATGATCACATCCAGCTCGGCACTTAAGCCTCAGTGCAGGGTCTTTAATTGTACCGCAGTTATGTAGACACACATCATGATGATAATAGCATGTATCCCTCGCATCTTTGGGGGCCCTGAATCTAGGATCATTAGGATCATCTGGAAAATTATCTGCCTCCGCCCAGAACCGACTACCACTTGTCACGTGCGGACCACCCCAGTTTCCGTACCATTGAAAATTATTGAGGTTAAAAAGAAATGGAAAATCAGAATGATTCGGATCAACGGGCATCGGAAGATATTGTCCCGGCGGCGCGTGATGGATTCCTCGCCCTTGAGGGCTCAAGCCTAATGGATCATACCAATCTAAAGGGTCATTCCCCACGTAATTGTAAAGGTTACTTCCCTGCTCTTCTCCTAGTGGATCGCGACCTAACCATTTACCGGTGGCAGCATCATAGGCGCGGTACAATGTCAAATTCAGTCCGCTTGGTTGATGCTGGTAATATCCCGCATATTGGAACGTAGCGATATTGGTCCCACTAACCAGCGTGGTTCGTCCATAGGGATCGTAATTGTACCTTGCAACGATTGTCCCCGAACTATTGCACAATTCCCGCACCGACCCTTCGTGGTCGAATGTGTAGTAATAGGGCGTGGCGGATTGCTGTTCTCCTTGAGGGAAAAACCGCTTCGTCACA
>Ga0335072_10016884_pt1 | contig 10338 bp, 12 predicted proteins | sample Lox_Sample_21_FD_206725 | JGI IMG/M metagenome (GOLD analysis project Ga0335072, IMG submission 206725) | Soil microbial communities from Loxahatchee National Wildlife Refuge, Florida, United States - Lox_Sample_2.1 | ecosystem: Environmental > Terrestrial > Soil > Wetlands | place: USA...
GTCGGCGCCGAGGCCATCGATCGGACCGAACGGGCTCGGTGTCTCGCCGAGGAACGCCTGCGCGTACGCCGCCGCGGTTACCCCGATGTCGCCGCGCTTGGCGTCCGCGATCACGATCAGGCCGCGGTCGCGGGCCAGCGCCACCGTCTCGGCCAGCGCGGTCCAGCCGGGCGCGCCGAGCCGCTCGAAGCAGGCCACCTGGGGCTTGACCGCGACGCATTCCTCCGCGGTCGCTTCGATCGCGAGCGCGCAGTGCGCTGCGACCGCGCGTGCCGCGCGAATGGCCGCCGGCGCGTCGGCCGGGCCGGCAGCGTCGGCGCGGCGGATCGCCTCGGGCCACAGGCGCGATGGGTCGGGATCGAGGCCGAGCACGATCTGCGAGCGGCGGGTGGCGACGCGGTCCGCCAGCCGGTCGCCGAAGCTTGTGGGGTTCCCGTGCCCCGAATTGGCGGGCTGTCTGACTGACGCGGCGGTCACGGGGTCACGGTGAGGTCGAAGGACGCCACCGTGGTCAGAGTTCCCCCGATGAGGTCGATGGACGCCACGGTCACGGCATCCCGCACGCGACCGCAGCATCCAGCGTCCGGCACGGTCTTACTTGACGGCCTTCTTCAGGCCCGCCCCAGCCGTGAACCGCGGAACGCGCGAAGCCGCGATCTGGATGCGCTCGCCGGTCGCGGGATTGCGACCTTCGCGTGCGCTGCGCTGCGAAACGCTGAACTTGCCAAAACCCGAGAAGGACACGTCGCTTCCGCGCTTGAGTGCTTCCTCGACCGTGTCCAGGAACGCGTCGACGGCCTCACCGGCATCCTTCTTGCTCAGTCCGGCACGATCGGCGACTTGATCCACGAATTCTTGCTTGGTCACTTGCTCCCTCCTTCGAGGTGGTAGGAATTCCCGAAGCTAACACGGGTAGCGGACGGCCGGACCCATGCTGTCGGCGGAATCGGCGCCATTCTCCCCGGTGAGCACGACGCGCCGCGCGACGTAGCGGCGGGATTTTCGGAATTTGCGTAATTCGAGCACCACTACTACCCAAATCGAGCCCCCGCCAGACCCGGGAGACCCAAACGTCACCCCTGACGGCGACAATGACCCCGTGGATGAAGGTCAGAACACGCCCGTCGATCTCGGCCGCCTGGCTTGGCTGGGAACCGTTCTGGTCTGCCTCATCGTCGTGGTGATCCTCGTGCTGCAGGGGTACTTCGGGTACGCCGCCGTGACGTTCGCCGTGGCGCTCGCAGCGGGCATCAACCTCTTCTAGCCGCCGATACCACGGAAATCGGTGTGCTGGGCCGACCGGCGTCCGGATGCCGCGGCGCAGCGTCACGACCCCCGCGCCATCCCGGTCAACTTCGCACTCGCGCCCCGGCCCCGCGCCACCGCGGAGTTAGCCACACGGTAGGTGGCTGAACCCACGTTCACAGCGATCGGCGGGGCGAGTGCGGACTTATCCGGGATCGGCGCGGCCACGGGGGCGCTCCGAGGCGGGGGGCGCTCCGAGGCGGGGGGCGCTCCGAGGCGGGGGGCGCTCCGGGGCAGGGGGCGCTCCGAGGCGGGGGGCGCTCCGAGCGCGGGGGCGCTCCGAGGCGGGGGGCGCTCCGAGCGCGCGGGCGCTCCGAGGCGCGCTGGGCGAGGCCGCGACCGCCCTGGGCAGGGCGGCGGTGGCCGCCGGTCCGGAGATCAACCCACCGTGGACGACGGCGGCGGACCCGCGCTTGCGATCTCCTCGCCCGGCCGCACCCGGTCCTCCGGCTCCAGATGGATCAGGACGTCGGCGCCACCGAGCCGCTCGCCGATCACGGCCTGGAGCTCGTGCGCGGTCCGGTGGGCGTCTTCGAGCGAGGTGCCGTGGCGGAATTGGACGTGTAGATCGACATACCGGCGCGAGCCCGCCCGTCGGGTCCGCAATTCGTGGTAGCCGACCACGCCCTCGGTACCGAACTCCTCGGCGGCGGCCCGGATCACGGCGACCTCTTCCGCGGGCAGAGCCTCGTCGACGAGCACCCTGAACGATCGCGTCAGCAGGCCCACGCCGGTGACCACGATCGTCGAGGCAACGATCAGCGCCACAACGGGATCGAGCCAGTGCGCGCCGGTGATCTTCACCAGCGTCAGTCCGATCAGCACGGCCAGTGACGTCAGGGCGTCGGTTCGCAGGTGCGCGGCGTCGCCCTCGAGCGCGGGCGACCCGGTCGACCGGGCGTTCCGCGCGATCACGGCCGACACGAGCACGTTTGCTACCAGCGAGAACGCAACCACGGCGATACCGACCCCGACCGACTGGACCTCCGTGCCGTTCGCCAGGTGGCGGATCGCCTCGAACGCGATCGCGGCCGACCCCACCAGGATCAGGATCCCCTCGATCGCCGCCGACAGGTTCTCGACCTTCTCGTGGCCGTAACGGTGGCTCTCGTCCGCCGGCTCGCCTGCCTTGCGGACCGAGAAGAAGGCAACGATGGAGGCGACGAGGTCGATGCTCGAGTGCACCGCTTCGGTCAGGATCGCGACCGAGCCGGTGATCGAGCCGGCGACGACCTTGAGCAGGATCAGAACCGAGTTCGAGACGATCGACAGTGCGGCCGTGCGGGTCTTCACCTGCGGATCGGCGACCGTGCCTCCCGAACTCAGGGGCGCAGCCATCTCGTGAGCAAGCGCACCGCGTGCCCGCGATGGCTGATCGCGTCCTTTTCGGCGTCTGTGAGCTCCGCCATAGTTCGATTGTCCCCGGTTGCGTCGGGGACGAACACGGGGTCGTATCCGAACCCGTTCGAGCCCGCGCGCTCGCGCGCCAACCGCCCGCGGCAGTCTCCGAAGAACACGCGTTCTTCGCCTGTCTCAGGATTCACGTACGCCAGCGCACACACGTAGCGCAGCCGGCTGTCCACAGGAGCCTCGGCCACGAGTTTCGCGAGGTTCTCCTCATCGGTGGCGTTCTCCCCCGCGAACCGCGCCGACCGGACGCCCGGGGCGCCGCCGAGCTCGGCGGCCTCGACTCCAGAGTCGTCTGCGATCGCCGGCCGCCCGGTCGCACGCGCCGCGGCGAGAGCCTTCACGAGCGCATTGTCGGCGAACGTCAAGCCATCCTCGGGCGGCAACTCGACATCATCGGGCAGCGCCTCGACCGCGATCCCGGCGGGCTCGAGCAGCCGCTGCATCTCGACCACCTTGTGGGCGTTCCGAGTGGCGAGGACGACCGCGCGGCCGGAGGAGGGGGCCTCAGAAGACATCGGCTCAGCCCGAGGCCGCGGCCACCGCCGCATCCTGGAGCGCTCGGAGCTCGACCATGCCCTTGGCCGCCAGCGCCAGCAGATCGTCCAGGTGGGCGCGGGACAGAGGGGTGCGCTCGGCGGTCGCCTGAACCTCGACCAGACCGCCGTCGCCGGTCATCACGACGTTGGCGTCAACCTCGGCCGTTGAGTCCTCGCGGTAGTCGAGGTCGAGCAGCGGCACGCCGTCGACGACGCCGCACGAGACGGCGCTGACCGCGCCGGTCAGCGGCGATCGGTCCAAGGCACCCTCGGCGATCAGCCGCGCGCACGCCAGCTGGAGTGCCACAAACCCGCCCGTGATCGATGCACAACGCGTCCCGCCGTCGGCCTGGAGCACATCACAGTCGATGTACACAGTGCGCTCTCCGAGCAACGAGAAGTCGACGACGCCGCGTAGAGACCGGCCGATCAGCCGCTGGATCTCCACCGAGCGACCGTCGAGCTTGCCGCGGCTGATGTCGCGCTGCTTGCGCTCGCCGGTTGAGGCGGGGAGCATCCCGTACTCGGCGGTGACCCAGCCGCGGCCCGAGCCCGCGAGCCATCGCGGCACGCTCGCCTGCACCGAGGCGGTACAGATCACACGCGTCTCCCCCACCGAGATCAGCGCCGAACCGGTCGCGGTACGGACGAAACCGGGGTCGATCGCCATCGGGCGGAGCGCGTCGGGGGCGCGGCCGTAGCTGCGCTCGGGATAGGCCGAGGGCGTCATGCGGGGATGCATGGTGCCAAAGCGGCGGTAGTCTCGCGCGGCCGCATGCGCGCGCTGATCGTCACGAACATGTACCCGAGCGCCGCTCGGCCTGCGCTCGGCAGCTTCGTCCGCGATCAGGTTGACGCGCTGCGCCGGATCGACGGGGTCGACGTCGACGTGTTCTCGTTCGCACCGGGAGGCATGGCCGCGTACGTCAAGGGCGCCGCCGAGCTTCGCCGGCGCCACCACGGCGACCGGTATGACGTGGTCCACGCCCACTTCGGCCTGACCGCGTGGCCGGCCTTCGCCGCGCGTGGCGAAGTGCGCGCGGTGACGCTCCACGGCACCGACCTAGCTCACCCGCGCTCCCGCGCGATCACCACCACCGCGCTCCCGTTCCTCGATCTCGTGGCCGCCGTCTCCGAGTCGCTGGCGGTGGCCATCCCGAGAAAAGCCGTCCGCGGCCGGACGGCGGTCCTCCCCATCGGCGTCGACACCCGTCGCTTCCGCCCGATTCCGCGCGAGGAAGCCCGCGACAAACTCGGCCTGGCGCCGGACGGCGCCTACCTGTTGTTCCCGGCGGACCCAAAGCGGCCCGAGAAGCGCTACGACCGAGCGGTCGCGGTCGCCGGCGGCGTCCCGCTGCTCACGCTCGGCGACGTGGAACCGCAGAGGGTCCCGCTGTACGTCAATGCTGCCGACGCGGTACTGGTCCCGTCCGAGCGCGAGGGGTTCGGGCTCGCCGTGCTCGAGGCACTAGCGTGCGACGTGCCCGTGCTGGCGACGCCGGTGGGGATCGCGGCAGAAGCCCTCGAAGGCATCGCCGGCGCCCTCGCCGCGCCGTTCGACGAAGCCGCGTGGCGCACCGCGGTCGAGCAGCACCTGAACACACACGATCCCCGGATCGAAGGACGGGCGAGAGCGGAGGCCTTCTCAACCGACCGGATGGCCGACAACGTTGTGGCCGCCTGGCGGTCCCTCCTCTAACACGCCCCTCAGAGGATCAGCTTCGCGCGGCTTCGCCACACGGCGAGCCCCCACGCCACCACGGCGAACGCGCACAGCGCGGCGACATGCACCACATCGGCGAGCGGGTCCAGACCGAAGGCGCAGTGGCGGACGAGCTCGACGCAGTGGTACAGCGGGTTCAGCTGCGCAAGCGAGCGCAACCACTCCGGCATGCGGGTGAGCGGGAAGAACGTGCCCGCGACCAGGAACAGGGGCGTGATCACGCCGCTGATCACGTAGCTGAAACCGTCGTAGGTGCTGACCATGGCGGCGAACCACATCCCGAGCGCGGCGAAGCCAATCCCGGTGAGCACACCGATAAAGGGCACCAGCACCATCGCCGGCTCCGGCTTCAGGCCGAACGCGAACGCAACCACCAACGGTGCCACCCCATACAGCCCGGCCCGCACACCCAGGAACAGCGATTCGCCGGTGACGATCTCGTCGACGTCGACCGGCGCGGCCAGCATCGCGTCGTACACGCGCTGGTACCGGCGCTTGTAGAGCGCATCGAACATCGAGGAAAACACCGCGCTGAACAGCACCGCGGTCGCGACCGCGCCCGTCCCCACGAACTGGATGTAGGGGATGCCCTCGACGTGCGAGACGAGCTTCCCGAACCCGAAGCCGAACGCCAGCAGCGTGATCACCGGCTCGACGATGGCCGCAAACGTGCGCGTACGCCAGTAGTACTTGAACACCGTCCACTCGCGGACCCATACGGCCGCGAGCGCGGGTGCCTCGACGCGACCGGGACGCAGCGCGCTCATTCGACGTAGTCCCCCGTGAGCCGCACGAACACGTCTTCGAGCGTGGCGTTCCGCCGTACACCTTCGGGGACGCGACCGTCGTAGGAATCGGCGTGCAGATAGGTGAGTGCAGGACCGGAGCGCCGGGTTGGCAACCCGCTCGCGATCGCGCTGCGGCGAAGCGATGCGAGTTCGGCCGCCGACCCGAACACGTCGACGACCTCGCGGCCGGCGTGCGCCTGGATCAGCTCGCCCGGGGAACCCTCCGCGACAACGCGGCCAGCGGAAACGATCGCCACCCGGTCGGCGAGCCGCTCGGCCTCCTCGATGTAGTGGGTCGACATCAGCACCGTGGTCCCCTGCTCGCGGAGCCCGACGATCAGCGACCACAGCTCCTGGCGGATCTGGGGATCGAGCCCGACGGTCGGCTCGTCGAGCAGCACGATCTCGGGCTCGTGGATCAGCGCCCGCGCGATCAGCAGCCGGCGCTGCATGCCGCCGGACAGCGTGACGGCCCGATCGCGGGCGCGCTGGTCGAGCCCGGCCAGCGCCAATGCCCGCTCGACCGCGGCCGCGCGCCGCGCGGCGGGCACCCGGTACATGCGAGCGAATACGTCGAGTACGTCGCGGACGCCGAGGTCGACGTCGAGGTTCGACTCCTGCGGGCACACTCCCATGCGGGCCCGCGCGAGCTTCGACTCCGACGGCAAATGGTGGCCGAGCACATCGACGGAGCCCGCGTCGGCCACCGCCTGACCGGTGAGGATCCGCATCGTCGTGGACTTGCCGGCGCCGTTGGGCCCGAGCAGCCCGAAGCAGAGTCCCGTCGGCACCTCGAGGTCGAGGCCGTCGACCGCGACAACGTCGCCGAACCGCTTGACGACGCCGCGCATCGACACGGCGGCCGCGACGGCCGGTGGGCCGGGGGCGGTGGCACTGACACTAGGGCTACTACGAACCTGCAAAAGGACCTCCACGTAACGACGAGAGCAGCGAGGCCGTCGCAGATACGCGACGACACAAACGGGCGCGGCTTCAGTACGCGAGATCCATTGGGTTCAACTGTACCCGGGTTTGTAACCGCGCTCAAGCGAGCGCCGGCCACCACTGGGCGAGTCGCTCTCGCGCGTGTCGGACCACAGGCGAGACGCCGTCACCCGCGGGTGTCGCCGGCGCCGGAACGGGCTCCCGCAGTGCCTCCAGGGTCGCCGCCACCGACCTTGCAAGCGCGTCGAGCGCGTACCCACCCTCGAGCACGCACCCGACCGCGATCCCCAGCGAGTCGCTGACACCGCGGATCGAGCGGGTCATCGCGGCGTACCCCTCCTCGGTCAGCTCGCAGGCCGCGAGCGGGTCGTCCCGGTGGGCGTCATAGCCGGCCGAGACGAGCATCAGTCCCGGTTCGAACGCGCGCGCCAGCGGCACGACGATGTGGTCGACGAGCGAGCAGAAGAGCGCGTCGTCGGCGCCGGGACGCACGGGCAGGTTGACCGTGAACCCGACCCCCTCGCCCGATCCGACGTCGGCCGCCTGACCGGTGCCGGGGTACAGCGGCGACTGGTGGATCGAGGCAAACAGCACCTCGCGCGACTCGTGGAAGATGTCATTGGTCCCGTTGCCGTGGTGCACATCCCAGTCGACGATCATCACGCGCTCGAGCCCGCGGACGTCGAGCGCATAGCGCGCCGCGACGGCAACGTTGTTGAACAGGCAGAACCCCATCGCGCGCGCCGGCAGGGCGTGATGGCCGGGTGGACGATGGGCGCTGAACGCGCACGGCGCCTCGCCATCGAGCAGCAGATCGACCATCCGGACGGCTCCGCCCGCGGCGTGGAGAGCGGCCTCGAACGACCCCTCGCTCACGACCGTGTCCGCATCGAGGAATCCGCCCCCACGCAAGCTCGCCGCTTCGATCGCCTGGACATATTCCGGCGGGTGTACAGCCTCCAGCACCGAACGATCGACCGCCGGCGACGTGACGCGCTCGAACCCGAGCCAGTCGCGCGCTGATAGCTCGCGCTCGATGGCCGTGATCCGCGCCGGCTGCTCCGGATGCGGGGCGGTCTCGTGCATGAGCGACGACGGATGCTCGAGCCATACAGGCGCTGACGGCATCGGGGTACGGTATCGGTCCTCGTGCAGGTTCTTGCCACTCAGGCCACGGTGGTGGGCGCAGGCGCCGCCGGGCTGTACACCGCGGTGTGCGCGGCCCGCGAAGGCGCTCGCGTGACGCTGGTCTCAGCCACGCCTCTGGCCGAGTCCTCGAGCTGGTGGGCACAGGGTGGACTGGCCGCCGCGGTCTCCGCCGACGACAGCCCCGAGCTGCACCTGCGGGACACGGTCGTGGCCGGCCGCAAAGCCGTGCGCGAGTCGGCTGCGCGCGTCCTGTGCGACGAGGCGCCCGAGGCGGTGGCCGACCTCGGCCGGCTCGGAGTCCGGTTCGACGCCGACCGGAATGGCCGTCTCGCGCTCGGCCTCGAGGGCGGTCACTCACGACGCCGGATCGTCCACGCCGGCGGGGCCGCGACCGGCCGGCGCCTGGTCCGGCAGCTGAGCGCGGTGGTGGCCGAGCATCCGGGCATCGACGTGCTCGAGGGACGGCGCGTGGTCGAGCTGATCGTCGCCGGTGACCGCTGCGTCGGCGTCCGCCTCGACGACGGTGGCCTGATCGCCAGCGGCGCCGTGGTCCTCGCCACGGTGCCGCCGCGCTGTGGTCGCGCACGACGAACCCGCCGGGCGCAGTCGGCGGCGGCCTGCTCCTGGCGCACGCCGCGGGGGCGGCGCTGGCCGACCTCGAGCTCGTGCAGTTCCATCCGACGGCGGTCGTCGGCAGCGACGGCGCGGACGGATTCCTCGTGACCGAGGCCGTCCGCGGCGAGGGCGCGACCCTGCTCGATGCGAGCGGAGAGCGGTTCGTCGACGAGCTCGCTCCGCGCGACGAGGTCGCACGCGCCGTGCAGCGGCAGATGGCCGCGACCGGCGCCTCGTCGGTCGGCCTCGACATGCGCGATGTCGACCCCGCGCTGTTCCCGAACGTCGTCAGCGCGCTCCGCCAGGCGGGGATCGATCCCGAGCGCCAGCTGATTCCGGTGGCGCCGGCGGCCCACTACATGATGGGCGGGATCGCGACGGACGTTCATGGCCGTGCCACGCTCGCCGGGCTCCACGCCGTCGGCGAGTGCTCGTGCACCGGCCTGCACGGCGCCAACCGGCTCGCCTCGAACTCGCTCACCGAGTGCTTCGTGTTCGGGGCCCGGGCGGCGCGTTCGGCGGTGGCCCACCCCGCCCCGGACGCCGCCGCCGTGGAATCGGCTCTCGAGCCCGCGCCGGGCGACAAGAGGCCGAGGGGCTCGAAGCCGCCACCGCTCTCAGCCGCCAGCCGCGAGGCGCTGTGGCGACACGCCGGGCTCGAGCGCGATGCCGCCGGCTTGCGCGAGCTCAGCGCCGACCCCCACCCGCTCGTGCGCCTGATCGCCACGTGCGCCCTCGCTCGCACCGAAAGCCGGGGCGCGCACCAGCGCCGCGACTTCCCCGAGCGCGATCCGGCCTTCGACGCTCGCCACGAGACGATCGGCGCAGGCGGCGATCCGGTCCTGCAAACTTGGGCTTGAGGCGCCGCGGTCGGACCGAGACGGGGGTCTAGAACCCCGTAAAAGCTGAACACACCTTCTTTTCGGTTAACGCCAGCTTAATAATTGACACCGCTGTAACTTCACACATAGCGGGTAGCTGGACTTCGCGCTAACCAAGACCGCCCTGGCGGGGGCACGGATCTAGGAGTGGGTGTTTCATATGTACCGGTTCAGTCGAGCCATCTACCGTGAGCTTGCCGACGAGGTCATCGAGGACCCGTACGGCGGGCTTCATGTCAACCACGAGCGCGTTCTGAAGGCGTGCGAAGCAGCCATCGAGCGTCTCGCCACCGATCGGCACTACTTCGCGCATCCGTCGCGCACGCTGTTTAACGACATCCGGGTGTACTTCCCAATGACGTCGCAGCTGCGGGTGCTGCGCGTGATCCAGCACTACCTGGAGCTGGCGGACGAGTTCCTGCGCCGCCTGCCGCAGAACGGCTTCGACGCCTACGGCAATCCGCTGCAGTGCCGGGCCAGCACGCGCAAGGGCACCCCGTGCCAGCGCATGCCGCTCCCGCACAACGGCTACTGCCCGTCGCATCAGCACCTCGCGGAGACCGAGGAGCTCGAAGCGCCGCTCGCCGCCTAGTCGTTGACCGCGACCGCGGGAGGTCGCGGAGCACGATCGAGGCGGCTTTGCCAGCCGCGCGCCGCGCGCGGGTCAAGCCCTCGGACCCGCGGCGCGCGCCGGCTGTGCCCGGCGACCCGCTGGCGCTCCGCGCCCAGCACACGACCGAAAGTAAGGTTGGCCGATGCTGATCGGGGTCGACGTGGGCGGGACGTTCACCGACGCCGTGCTCGCGCTCGACGGCCGGCTGATCACCGCGAAGGCCCCAACCACCCCCGACGACCAGTCAGAGGGCGTGATGGCGGCGATCCAGACGGCCCTGGACAAGGCGGGGGCGAGCGCTGAGGAGATCGAGGAGTTCTCGCACGGAATGACCGTCGCCACGAACGCCCTGCTCGAGGGCCGCGGCGCGAAA
>Ga0335072_10016885_pt1 | contig 10338 bp, 10 predicted proteins | sample Lox_Sample_21_FD_206725 | JGI IMG/M metagenome (GOLD analysis project Ga0335072, IMG submission 206725) | Soil microbial communities from Loxahatchee National Wildlife Refuge, Florida, United States - Lox_Sample_2.1 | ecosystem: Environmental > Terrestrial > Soil > Wetlands | place: USA...
CTCGTCGCCTGCCTCGGCTGCTGAGACGTATTGCTGAGCGACCGTCTTGCTGTCGACTGGTTCAGTCATTTCTCATCTCCTGATCTGGGTTGTGGGTGACCGGCTCTCGTGATCGATCCGCAACACCGCGTTGCCCCGAATCCGACGCTCGCGGAGGTCCTCGAGGATCAATGCTGTTTGCGTCCAGTCCGCGACAACCCCGATCTCCGGGTGCAAGCGGCCACTCGCCACCAGGCGCACGAGGGTCGCAAGGTCACGCGAATCTGGAACCGACGAATCGTCGTGGTCGAAATGCCGGATCGTCGCGCCGGTCTGGGCAAAGAAATCGAAGAAGTCGAGTTGGCTCGGCGCCCGGCTGGCTTGGCCGAGCCAGATCAAGCGACCACCCTTCGCCAGCAGCTTCAGCGCCCGGGGCAGCGAGCTACCGCCGACGGACTCAAACGCGACGTCGTACGGGCCGACGGCGTCGTCGAGGCTCTGCACGACGGCCGTCGCGCCCAATGCGAGCAGGCGCTCAGCACGCTCGGACGATGCGCTGACCGCGGTGACCGACGCGCCAGCGGCGGAAGCGAGCTCGGTGAGGTAGTGGCCGACGCCCCCGGACGCACCGGTGAGCAGGACGCGCAGCCCGGCGACAGCACCGCTTGCCCGCAGGAGCCGAAGCGCGGTGAGCCCGGCGAGGGGAAGCGCTGCAGCCCTGACCTCATCGACTTGGTCAGGCAGAGTGGCCAGGGCGGCGCTCGACACGGCAGCGAGCTCTGCCCACCCGGCCTGCCGCGGATGACCCACGACCCGCTCTCCTCTCGACGGCCCGCTCCCGTCGTCAGCGGCGCGAACGACACGACCGGACACGTCTCTGCCAGGCCTCCAACCGCGGGTGGCACGTTCGAGCAGGAATGTCTCGCCGCGGTTGATCGAGAACGCCTCGACCTGGATCAGCGCCTCGTCGCGAGCGGTCGGCGGCTCGAATTCCTCGCCGAGCTTCACCAGTGGATCTGAACCGTCAGTCGGCAGCAGCGCGAGCATCGATCGCCCTCCCGTTCGTTGAGCCGATGGACTTCATCGGCCGTCACGGTAAGTGTCGGCGCGCCGGATGTGAAAGACCTGCCCGGCATCTCTTCAGCACATGCCGGTATCACCGCCTGGCCGCGGGGTGGCGGCGACAGGCCGGCTAGGTCCAGCCGAGCTCGCCCGAGATCGCCGCTGCCGTGTCAAATAGCCGGTTCACCGCTGGAGAGCGGTTGTGACAGCGTGCGAGTAACGACACTTCAAAGCTGACCGGCGGGACCACGGGCATCCAGCAGAGCTGCTCGGGCAGAGCGAGCGAGCTGGACGATTCCCCGATGACCACGACGGCCTCGCCCCGCAACACCGGGGTGTAGGCAAGATCAAAGCTCAACGTCCGCAGCAAAACACGCGGCTCGAAACCCCGCGCGCGACATAGGCCCAGCACCGCGTCGTAATGCCCCGGGTTGGCTTCCCGCGGATGCAGTAGCAGCCTCTCATCGGCAACGTCTTCCAGGCTGACGGCCGCTTGGGACGCAAGCCGATGGTCGCGATGCACCAACAGACCTTGGCGCTCGAAGCGAATCGCGCGCATCTCCAGGTCGGCGGTCTCCGAAGCGCACCGAACCAGGCCGAGGCCGACCGAGCCGTCGCGCAGGCCGGCCACAATCTCAGCGACCGACTTGACCGCCGTCGCGATACCGATCCCGGGATGGCGCTCGGTGAACGCCTGCAAGAGGCGCGGCGCGGTGTCATAACTGGCACTGCCGCCGTAGGCGATCAGGACATCGCCGTGCTCGCCGGTGCCGAAAGTCCGCACGCTCCGCCACAGCTCATCTGACGCGGCTAGCAGCGCCGGCCCCCGCTCCAGCAAGAACTCGCCAGCCTCGGTCAGCTCGAACTCATGCGTGGTTCGGTGCAGCAACTCGACCCCGAGCTCCCGCTCGAGCAGCTTCACCTGACGACTCAGCGCCGGCTGCGCGACGTGCAGGCGCTCGGCAGCACGCGTGAAGTTTCGCTCCCGCGCGACCGCAACGAAGTACTGCAACCGACGCAGATCCGTCACCGCACTAAGCCTAGCGGCGACCACGGGAACGTGATGCCGAGCTGCACTGAAGAGAGCGCAAACCGGTCTTTCACATCGTGAACGCGACGACCTAGCGTGGACGGCGATCGATGCCTGACAACCCCGAACCCCTTCCGAAGGTCATGAATTCTTACCTCCAGAATGAAGTCGCGAAAGCCCGAGTACAGGAGCTAGCACGCGGAGCCGGACGACGGAGGCCCATCTCGAACCCGCAGGCGCGGAGCGGGAACGTTCCAGCCGCGCTCTTGCGCGACGCCTACCGGCCGCGTCAGCTTCGACCCCGGCCTGCGTTTGCCTTGATTGCCGGGATCGTCGGACTCGCGCTGTTCGCCTCGGCTACCCCCTCGCCGTTGTACGCAGACTACGCGACCCGCTGGCACTTCTCGACCCCGATGCTGACCGTGGTGTTTGCGGCCTACGCGCTCGGAGCACTCGCCGCACTCCTCCTCGCTGGCCGACTCTCGGACGATCTTGGCCGCCGGCCGCTACTGGCCGCGGGCTTGGCCGTCCTACTCGGAGCAATGCTGCTGTTCGCCTTCGCTCGATCGCTCGAATGGCTACTCGCCGCTCGGCTGGTTCAAGGCGTAGCAACCGGAACCATCCTCAGCGCCGCGGGCGCGGCCCTGCTCGAGCTCGAGCCGAGCCGAGACACGGGCAAAGGCGCCCTTATCAACGGGGTCAGCGCTGCGTTCGGGATCGGCACCGGCGCGCTGGTCGCCTCGCTGCTCGTCCAGGACGCTCCAGACCCCCGGATCACTCCGTTCGCACTGCTGTGTGGGCTGATTCTCGGCGCGATCGGTGGCGTGCTTCTACTCCCAGAGCCCGTGGTCCGCGCGGCACGCCCGAGCCTCCGCCCGCAGCGCCCGGTCGTGCCGGCCCAGGTTCGAGGCGCTTTCGCACTCGCCAGCGCGGGCGTGACGGCATCCTGGTCGATCGCCGGCCTCTACCTCGCGCTCGCGCCCTCGCTCGCGGTGAAGCTGCTGCACGACGAGAGTCACGTTGCCGGTGGCATGGCCGTGTTCGCACTCGGGGCCTCCGCCGGACTCGGGCAGATCGTGTTCAGACGCCTTCCCCCACGGCAGGCGACTGCGGTCGGAGCGGTCGCGCTCGCCACCGGGATGGCGGGCACGGCCGCCTCGCTGGCCCCTGATTCGGGCGCACTCTTCTTCGCCGGCTCGGTGATCACCGGCGCCGGCTGGGGAGTCGCATTCATGGGGGCAATCCGCTCGATATCGGCTGCCGCACCTGACCAGCACCGCGCTGGCGTGATAGCGGCGTTCTACGTCGTCGCGTACGCCGCTCTCTCCGTACCGAGCGTGATCGCCGGGCTCGCCGTCCCGAGACTCGGCATCGAGCCGACGTTTCGAATCTTCGGCGCCGCCGTGATCGTGCTCGCGCTCCTCACCGCCGCAGGAACGCGACGCGACACCGCCACGGCTCAGCTCGTCCAGCCCTGCGCGAAATGACGAACTTCAATCCGAACGGACCCAACCCGACTGGAGGAGACGTGCAATCCAAACTGCTCGCACTGCTACAACCCGACCACCAAAGCCGACCCCAACAGGCGCTTTCAGAGGAAGTCATCTTCCACAGCCCCGTTAGGGACTACCACGGCCGCGCAGACGTGGCCCACATCCTCTCGACGATCAGCACCGTCCTGGACCAGGTCAACGCTCGGCGCGAGCTCGCCACAGATCGCGAGATCGTCACGATCATCACCGCTTCCCACCGCGGCCAGCAGATGACCGGCGTTCTCTACGAGACCCATGACGCCGCCGGCCACATCGACCGCGCCATGCTCCTGCTCAGACCACTGTCGACGCTGCGGGAAACGATCAGCCACATGGTCGCTGCTCTGGACCGGTCACCACTCCCCAGCTCGTACTGACGGATGCCCGAGGGCCAAGGCGTTTCCAATGAACACTCACAACAGCAACCAAACGCGCCTTTGGGCGATCGCGGCGACCCTCCGCGTCGGCCATGCCATGCGATCCGGCAGCCGAGCCCGGGGTGGCCGTCGCGAGCCCCGCTCCTGCTCGGCCGACACAGCAGCCACCAACGGCGTCGTCGACGAGATTGCCGAGATGGACGACGAGGAGCGGGTCTCGCGAGAGCGCCGCTTCGATTCGAAGCAGCGAGGGCGATCGAGTACGCCCGTCGCACGGCGCTGCTAACCGCCACGGGATCGGTTTGCAAGCAGGGCCCGCTGTCGCTCTCTCGGCCAAGCGGGCACGCGCCGCGCCGGCGAGCTCATTGCTCAATTGGACGAGCTGGGGAACTACCTCGAGGTGGAGGCGGGCTTCCGCTCGTCAGGTTTGCGGAAGTGCCGCTGGATGACGCCGCCCTCGGCCAGCATCGAGTCAGGGATGTGTGCGATCTGTACATCCAGATCGCGCCCGAACGCCAGGGAAGATCGCTTCCCGTCTGGACGGAGGCTGTCCTGTGAATCACGCCGGACAGGCAGCGGGTGGGAGAATGCCCTGGAACGGTCCCACTCGCTGTCGCGGCCAGCGCAGACATCGCCCCGTTTGCGCACACGGTTTGGGCTGGGGGCGAGGTCGTCCGTGCCCGCAGCTTGATTCTCATCGCTCAAGGGTTGGTCGGCCTGTCGGCCCCGGGACGCTGTCGCACAAACGATCGGGGTTGGGGCCAGCTCACAACCGGGTGAAGTGCATCGGGGCGATCTATGGCGATGCGGCTACCAAATACGTGACCTAATCGCCAAAGTCCGTGCGACGGCGTGCCACCGCTCGAGCACTGTTGTGACCGGATCACAAGCAATTTCCGGTGCGCCGGATTTGCGCGACAGCGGTCGGGGGCCGGCGCGCCGGCCACCTCTGAGGGGTGAGAAATCCGAGTGCAGGCACGACGGATCGCGCCCGGGCCTTGGTCCTGACGCGAAGTGGGCTGGCCTTCGCGCCGACCGCGACAGCGAAGTGGGACCGTTCCAGGCATTCTCGCACCGGCAGGCCCACGTCGACACGGATTCACAGGACAGCCTCGACGAATCGCAGAAGGCGCCGCCGGGCCCTGGACCGGGACGATTCCCACGACGTTGATGCTGCGGTCGGAACGGCCGAAGACGTCTCAGACGAAGCGACGGCCGTCTTCACGGTGGAACAGCTCGAGCAGACGATCGCCGCCGCACGTGAGCCGTTTCGGACGCTCTTCACGGTCGCCGCCTTAACCGGCGCCCGGATCTCAGAGCTCTGTGCACTCACCTGGGCTGACGTCCGGATCGACAATCCCGATGATGCAGAGATCGAGTTTGGGTCGCAGGTCGACCGGCACGGCAATCGTCGGCCGACCAAGACCGATGGGTCAGCGCGGACAGTCCCAGTCCCGCGGGAGCTCGCGACCGTTCTCGCGCGGCACAAACTGGCAGCGAGGCTCGCGAACCGGCAAGCTTCGTGTTTGCGACAGGCACCGGCCATCCGGTGCAGCAGCGCAACGTCTCCAGAGCGCTTCGCGAGGCACAGCGACGGGCTACGTCACCGGATGGGGCTCCGACGTTCCCGATCCTCCACGAGCTCGACGAGCGGGGCGAGCCTGTTGGGGTTCCGCGCGGGACGGTCCCCTCGATGCATTCATTCCGCCATACGGTGGCCTCGCGGGCGCTGCTCGCCGGGGAGAGTGTGGATGAGATCGCGTTCTTGCTCGGTCATCGCGACGCCAACGTGACCCGTGCTGTGTATGTTCGCGAGGTTGCGGATGCTCGGCGGCGATCGATGCGCCGGTCGCGGATGGTCGCCGAGTTCGGCGGCGCGCTTCGGGTCGCCCTTAGTTCAGGCGCTGAGGCGGATTGACCTGCACGGGGGTGCGGCCGTCTAGCCGCCGGCCCTCCCCTCAGGAGCTCGGCGCCGGCGGGATCCACCGCTCGGTGGCGGGCATGCCGTCGGGATGCTCACGAAGGATCTGTTCGATCGCATTGGCGAGCACCTCGACGGCGCCTCGCGTGCGCGTCCTGGTCGATGGGAGCAGGATCAGACCGGCGTGAGACTCTCCCCGCGCAAGGCGCTCTGCAGCGAGAGGCCGGAAATCCTTAACGTTGTTCGTGATCACGGCCCGTTCCTCGGCCGTGGCGATCTCGAGGATCACTCGGTCGCTCCGTCCGGCCAGGTCGGGCCGGTCGACGACCGCCTGGGCGTCGTGGCCGCGGTCCCGGAGCAGCTCCGCGATCCGTGGGGAGAGCTGCTCATCGAGAAGAGCCTTCACTCGCGGATTGCGCGCTCGCCAGCTGCGGCCGCCTCAAGACCGCGGTGGTACTCGGACTCGTTCAGCTCGATCTCCTGGTCGATCTCGTCGCGGTACTCGCCGTAGTACGCGACCGCGGCTTGCACGAGTCCAAGCGGAACCTCAAGGTAGGCGGCCGCTTCCCCGGCCGACCCGTCGTTGTCGCGGACGGTTGCAATGACCTCCCACACGTCGAGGCCCGATCCGACCATGCTCGCGCGGCGGCCGCTAGGTCCATCTAGGAATTGGATCAGCGGATGTGCGTCGTGCCGAAGTCCCTCTTCGAGATATCGCTGGGCGAGCGCCCGCTCAGGCAACCCAGTGCGACGCGCGTATTGGGTGAGGCGTGCTCGTGTCCCTGGCGGGAGACGGAGGGTGTAATGGTCGGACACGGATTGAGCGTACCACGATGTGCCACATTGTGCCACGACATGACGAGACAGAAAGCGTCTCGGGCGGGAAGTACCGTTGGCCCCCGCCGAAAAGAAGCGAAACCGTGAAGCCCGCGAAGGCGACGGAATCCGGGGTCGCCATGGAGACTTTTTGGAAGCCTCAACCCGCATGGAAGCCTGCACAGACCGCTACACCCGAAACAAGAAAACCTAGATTTGCAGCATAAATAGGCAAGCGCGCATCAGCTGAAATCGCCTGCGGGGTCATGGTGAGGAAGGGGTCGTCGGTTCGAGTCCGACAGAGGGCTCAGAGCCATTTATTGGTTTCTGGTGTTGACGTTCGTGACGTGATTTTCCGTCCGTTTTTCGTCGATGAGACGTGACAGCAGGTCCAGGTTCGGGCGAAATTGGCTGGAGTGAGTGGCGGTTGTTCGCTGGCTGACCCTTCCCGTTTCCGTCCATCAGGGTTCAGTGACCCCTTTCCGAGCAGCAGCGCGCCGGTCACGGAGGCCGGTCCGCTCGCGTCGTGGCTGATGGGATGCCCCAGGCGGTGTAGTCGATCCAGGCGGTTTGTTCGGGGCGGGTTGAGAGGGCGTGTTCGATCACTCGAAGGATGAGGGCGAATTCGGCGTGGTCGATGCCGACGATGAGTAGGCAGCCGGGGTGGGACTTTCGGGCTGCGGCCCATTCGGTGGTGATCCGGGCGAAGTCCTTGACGTTGAAGGTGACCATGATGCGTCCCTGCTCGGTGGCGAGCGCGAGGAGGCGTTCGTCCTCCCAGCCGTCGAGTTCGCGTTCCTCGTCGGCGGCGCGGACGTCGTGGTGGTCTCGCAGGGCGGTGGCGATGCGGCGCCCGCAGGCGTGCGCGTCGAGGAACAGCTTCACGGTTGGCTAGTCGCCGACGGCGATCGTGTCGATCGTCGGGTGCTGGCGCTGGAGCTCTACGAGGGGTCTGTCGTTGTCCGCGATCGCGGCGTCGATCTCCTCGGGGAACTCGGCGTAGTAGGCGAGCGCCACCCGGATCTGCGGTTCGGTCAGATCGGTCGCGGCGGCCATCTCGCCGGCCGTGTCATACGGGCGTGAGGCGGCCGTGATTTCCCAGACGTCGAGCGCGGTGCCGATCACCCAGGGGCGGCGGTTCCAGTCGCTGCCGCGGAACGCGATTCCGGGAAACCGGCGGGTGCGGAGCGCCTCCTCGGCGAGTCCTTCGACGACGGCGCCTTTCGTTCGCCGCGTGCGCTTGGCCTCCTCGTTGACGAGTTGATCTGTGACGTCTGAGAGGCGCATGCTGAACGGGGCTGCCTTCGGCATAGCCCAAGACTATCACAGGAATTACGCCGTAATTTTCGTCAGATCAGCTGAGTCACCGATCCTCCGGGCAAAGCAAAGACGTCAGCCGATCGCGCCAGAGCGCCCGAGGGTCGACGATGCCGCGGTGCCCGGGTTTAGCGATGAGGTGGTCGTCCGAGTGTGCCGCCGAGATGCCTGCTTGCGCTCGGGCGCAGAACTCCGGCGCTATGGGGCGAATGAACTCCGGCGCTATGGGGCGAATGAACTCCGGCGCTATGGGGCGGATGACTAGAGTGCGGCGTGTGGAGGCCGCGAGTACTTCGCCATTGGCGCAAATTATCCGGATCGGCGAGATCGATGTCCGGGTCTTGGATCAGGGCGAGGGTGAGCCGGTAGTTCTGCTGCACGGGTTCCCTGACCGCGCTGAGGAGTGGCGGCACGTCGGGGAACGGCTACGTGCGCGCGGTCGGCGGACGATCGCGCCGGACCTGCGCGGGTTCGGCGAGAGCTCGGCGCCCGCTGGTCGCGCCGCTTATCGCATCGATCTCGTGCTCGACGATCTCAACGGGCTACTCGACGCGCTCAACGTGTCCGGGCCGGTGGACGTCGTTGGTCACGATTGGGGCGCGTTGGCCGGTTGGGCGTGGTGCTTTGCTCGGCCGGACCGGATCCGGCGATTCGTGGCGGTGTCTGTTGGTCATCCCACCGCGTACGTGCGGGCTGGATTCGAGCAGAAGCGCAAGGGGACGTACATGCTCAAATGGCAGATTCCTCGCCTTGCTGAACATGCGCTGTCCCAGGACGGCTTTCGCCGGTTTCGGGCCTTTCTGGCGAGCGACCCTGAGCTTGACCAGGCAGTCGCGGACATGTCCCGTTCCGGCCGCCTCACCGCCGGACTGAACTGGTACCGCGCGAACTATTTCGCTGGCGTCTGGCGTCGCTGGCCGCACTGCCGGGTACCCACCCTCGGGATCTGGAGCAGTAACGACAAGTACCTCGCCGAAGACCAGATGAGCAAGAGCGGGAAGTATGTCGACGCCGATTGGCGATATGAGCGACTCGACGGTGTCGGGCACTGGATCCCGCTCGAGGCGCCCGATGTCCTTGCCGACCTCACTCTCGAGTGGCTTGATCAGCGCTAGCGCTCGTGGCAACTCTCGTGCGCGACCCGTCCTTGAGCTGCGTTCGGCAGCACCGATCTCGCGGGGGCCGCCCTGGTCGCGGCACGAGCATCCAGCCAATGCACGGCCCGTCCCGCTTTGCGTAGTGCAGGTGCGCGACGCCGACGCTGAGGATGCGCGTGCTGTTGCCAAACGGGGGTCTCCCGGTTGAGGTCGCTGACGCCGGAATGGGTCAGTTCCAGATCCGGAATCGCGGAGGCGGAGCGTCCGCGAGCCGCGCCGACAGTGGCGCGTTCCTTTCGAAACGAGGTGTGACGCGGCGTTGGCGAGACGTATCTGACAAACCAGGTCCGCATCGTGCTGCGGACCGCTGACCCTGGACGCGGTCTACCCGCGGGTTGAGGACTGAGATCAACCCGTTGTCCACGCCTCGGGCCGACGATACCGGGCCGCCATGAGCAGATCGTGACGGCCATGACATCCACCGATTACCTCATCAACGCAGTGTTCGCCACCGTAACTTGATGACGTCGTTCAGACCACCGAGCGCGAACGTACGTCAGCAGAGCATGTGGCGGCAACAAGCACACCGCCACATGCTCTGCGCGAACGGACTCCGGGGGTCAGCGTTCGACGGCTGGAATGGTGATGGGCGCTGGAATGGTGATGGGCGCTGGAATGGCGATGGGCGGAATGGTCGCCGGCCGCTCGCCGATTCGTGCGACATCGAGGGCGATCAGGCCGAGGTTCGCACCGGCAGCTGCTCCGACGATCGTGGTGATGACCGCCATGAGCCCGGATGTTGCGTTGAACCCCAGCAGCGCGCCGACGAGGGCGCCCGTCAGCGCGACCCAGATGCCGATCCTCGTGGCCTTGGCCGGCCGGTCGCGGTTGACCCAGGCCCAGTAGGTGCCGAGGCCGATCGGCGTGCCGATCGAGAGAACAGCCATGAGTTCGCTGTCGAGGGGCACTGTCGGCAAAGCCACCAGCACGATGATCAGGCCGATGAACCATCCGCCGAGGCCGAGCACCAGCAGGTAGACGGAGCGCAGCATCGCGCTCGCCTTGCGCCCGAAGCCGCCGCGCTTGTGCGCCCGGCGCCACATCAGTAGCAGTGACAGGATCGTGAGGAGTCCGAAGCCCACCATCGCGCCGAGGCCGTCTTCGGCGTAGGCGCCTTGGCTGGAGCTTGGGCTGAAGTCGACCTTGT
>Ga0335072_10016886_pt1 | contig 10337 bp, 12 predicted proteins | sample Lox_Sample_21_FD_206725 | JGI IMG/M metagenome (GOLD analysis project Ga0335072, IMG submission 206725) | Soil microbial communities from Loxahatchee National Wildlife Refuge, Florida, United States - Lox_Sample_2.1 | ecosystem: Environmental > Terrestrial > Soil > Wetlands | place: USA...
AGCAATGGATGGACGGCGCTGCACTTGGCGGCCAGCAATGGGCACTTGGCGGTAGTCAAGCTGCTGCTAAAGGCCACGGCGGATGTCAATGCGAAGTCTAGCTATGGATGGACGGCGCTGGACGTAGCGGCTGAGAACGGGCACGAAGCAGTGGTGCGGCTGCTGCTAGAGGCCAAGGCGGATGTTAATGCAAAGGATAGCGATAAATGGACAGCGCTGCACAGGGCGGCTGAGAACGGGCACGAGGTGGTGGTGGTGCGGCTGTTGCTAGAGGCCAAGGCGGATGTCTACACGAAGACTAGCGATGGATCGACGGCGCTGGACTGGGCGGCCGAGAAAGGATACGAGGCAGTGGTCAAGCTGCTGGAAGCCAAGCCGGATGTCAACACAAGGCTAGTTATGAATAGATAACGCTGCACTTGGCGGCCGGGAATGGGCACGAGGCAGTGGTCAAGCTGCCGCTAAGGCGGATGTTAACGCAAGGGCAGCGATGGACAGATAGCGTTGCACCGGGCGGCCGAGAACGGGCACGAGGCAGTGGTGTAGCTGCTGCTAGAGCATAAGGCGGATGTCAACGCGAAGGATAGCGATGGATCAACGGCGCTGCACTTGGCGGCCAGGACTGGGAATGAGGATGTAGTCATGCTGCTGGTAGTAACCCATCCTAATGATTGACGACTTTACATATTGCTTTCCTACACCCTGTCAGTTTCCAGAATATTTGTTAATGGTAGCAATATTTTAATATATTACTCTTCTATATTTAATTTTCTATGTGAAATGTAAGACATTGATAGATATCTCGCCTTCAAAGAAAATGAAATGCTCCATTATACCTAAAAGTAGACACTCCAGCCAGTAAATCCGATGCTTAGTAATTAAAGAGCATTAGCACTATGACCATCCAGCAGGGCAAGTCGAAGACGCGCTTCGTATGTTGATATACAAAGGGAAGAGAAACAAAACTCCTTGGCCGTGACGCGTAACACCTCGCGGAGGAAACACCTGGTACGATGATGACTCCCAGCCTAGCCTGATGCGCCATGTTTTACCTCCATAAGTGCCATCCGTTACAAAACCCTATTTTGAAACCAGTGGCCAAAATCCACCATTCCTAACCCCAAAATCCTATGACCCATGCCCATTCGGCCCCGGACTCGGCCTCCCTCCACCCTGCTCATTCGCCTTCCTCTTCACTGCCCCTGCATTCCCATTCGCGCCCCCTGGTGTATTCCTCTTTTTCCACTCATCCCTGATCTTCTTCGCCGCAGTCACGAGTTCTTTCTCCGTGACTCTGTCTGTAATGCTTTCAATCACAGATTCTACCGTCGTGATGTGATTTGGTCTCTCTTTGTCATCGCGCCACCGCATATACCGCCAGCGCTTCTGAGCATCCATGTAGCATTCCACAACGCGGTTATTGAGGGGTTCGTTAAGAGCTTTCAGGCTCTCCCATTCGGCGGGCTCAAGGTACATGGTGGCGTAAGAGAATTCGCGGTTGTTTTCATGTCCAATCATGAGGTTTGCAGTAGGGAGTGCGTCATAGTCCGGATAGGGGGCTGTAATGCCGTCGGCGATGTCGACCTCGTCAGGCTCGACGAGGGGAAAGGACAGGCTGAGACGGAAGTCGACTGAGTTTTCGGCCTCGGGTTTCCATTTTAGGATGTGTGGGTCAGTGCCGTGCTTGTAGTCTGTATTGCGGCATGTAAAGATCAATCCGTCATTGCCATGTGGCAGATTGGGAAGGATCTGGCGGAACATCATCTCGATGCCATAGCTCATTTGCATCTGTTTGAGCTCTACCACGAATGGCAAATACTGAATCTCTTCCGGAAATAATTTGTAAAGTTCTTTGTAAGGCTTGAATATCCTCTCTTCAAAGTATGCAATTCGTTTGTCCAGAGTTCGATTCATGAGGGAATTGCTATCCAGCATCAGACAATCGAAGACGAGGTATTTGGCTTGTATTTGATGATTTGGTGCCGTATCGATGACTAGTTCGCCATCGATAATCGTGTCCGTATGGAATGCATTGTGCGTGTCGTCCCCCGGAATTGGGAAATGCAGATTCGGAACATACCAGTAGTCGTTCTTGCGGTCAATCAGGTAATGTAGCTCTTTTCCTTCGGTGTCTTTCGTGCAGTACATGAGATAGCGAATGCCATCAGACTTCTCGCAGACGTAATAACTGGAATGTGTTAACAGCTTTCAAGGGCGGCTTGTACACATTGCGCCGTGTTTCACAAAACGATTTTGAGATATAGAATGGACAAAAAGACCACAGCACTTACTCTTGCTTTGTCAGCTCTTCAATATGCCTTCTCGCAAAGCTCACAGGTTGCGCTCCCGGAAAGCTCAAAGATTTCCTATCCAACAGCGTTGCAACCTCCTCCCTGAACTTCTGCGCCAAGTGAGGCTCAGCCTTTATGCCAGGCGCAGCTATAGAAAATTTGGTCGCCATCTCTCGCCCTAATCTTCAGGTATACCCCGTGACAGGATTAATAGGTAAACTCAAGAGGGCAGCAAATCCAAGTCAAGGTTCAAAAAAAGTGAATCGCGAACGGCTGTAAGGTGTTTACAGCAAAAAGAAGCGCTGACACGAAATATCGTGAAAGTATGCAGCTTGTTGTGTTCGTTATTTGATCGCTGCACGCATTGCAGCTAGAGCAATGAGTCACATCGGCGCTCTTTATGTTGAATTGAAGTAGCGTTGTTGGAAACATCTTCAATGCGATCAGTACCGGGAGAAAGGTATTTCCGCGCCGCACCAATTTCGACAGGGCTGAGAATTTCACCATATGAATCGACCACTGGTTGTTACAAAAGTTTGAAAGTGACATTACCATGCATTTATGTACTACCTTACTGCCTGTACAACTTCCAGAACCACATATACGGTTCCCATGCCATTAAAAAGCGCCAAACGCCGACAAATGCTTTCCATACAATGCTTTCCCCTACTGCCTCGTAGATACCCCAGATGTCCTCCTCTGAACCGGCGGCTGCTGTAACCCGAATGAAATCAAACTGGCTCTCCGCGATCCACCCATGCCCATAATTCCATAATCTGGCTCGCCAGGCGCGTCTTCCACATCCAAGTTGAGTCCAAGAGCGTTGATGTTAGCCTCTTTGAGTGGCTCTCCATTCTTCGAGACAACTCTGAAGATGTTGACTGTACCACCACTTGTTGCGTTGTCAAGTTGCTCCCGGAGTCGTGCAAGTTGGTATTGGCGCTTGATGGGCATTAAGACTGGTTGCTCGACGACTGGGCGAGGGTTCCAGCGGCTTAGAGAGTTCATTACGGCCGCTGTTTCTTCATCCGAGTCGACGGGACCGGCATTGGCATCATCCTCATCCTCGAGGGGCGCGTTGGCGTCAATGGCAGCTTCTATTGTACGCAACTGTATTAGATTTGGAAAGTAAATAGTATTTTGAATGACTTACTTTGTTGCTTTGCCTGGTTCTTCTTCTGATACGCTGCGAGTAACATGTCGTACGGTAATGACCGTCCAGGAACCGCTCTCTTTGCGCCCATAGAGTGACTCTTGCACGTTAAGGACCGAGCACAGGGAACTCCATTAGGTGTGATAACACCGCATTGTCTCTCGACATCAACTGGACCTACAGTGAGTCGAATGTTAGCCGACAAAGTTGCGCACATTCGTTTCCAGCGCATGTTCTTAGAATCTCACCTTTCGGCTTTGGGGCCTTGGGCTTGGGCTCCTCCTTCTTCTTCTTCGGCTTGGGGCCCTTCTCTGCGTCTCCATCCGCCTTCCTCTTCTTACTCTTCTTCTCTCCATCCGCGGCTGCATCAGTCTTCTTTCCTGCACTTTTCTTCGCAGCTTTTAAACCTCCTGCTAAAGAGCCTAAAGACTTCTTAGGCTGCTCCTCATCACCCTCAGCATCATCGTCATCCTCTCCTTCTCCATCTTCATCCCCTACCACAATCTTCTTTTCTTTTGGTTTTGCAACTCCTTTCTCTTTGTCCTTCTCCTTGTCTTGTCCAACCTTCGTCTTCTCCTTTGGTTGAGGCTCTTTCTTCTTCTTGGTCTTTCCAGCCGGACAAGATTCCAGATGCGACTTTAAGGCGTTCTTCAGGAAACTTTTCCTGCAGTGTTTGCATGTCTGCATGTCAGGACTGTCCTCTAAGGGGCGGCCGGTCACAAATGTCTCTCTTGTCACATCGTCAAGTGGTTGGACGATGGGTCCATCGCCCGGCGAATTCGTACCAGTGCCGGAGAGTGGACTATCCGTTGCACTGATTCGAGACTTCTTGTCTTCTGCAGTTGGAGAATGAGCATGTCAGCTTCTGCAGTGTACATCATAGCCTCGTCCCCAGCGAAGTCCATGATCTGCGACATTAATACAGACAATGCGCAAAGTGCAAACCAGTGTTTCTCTCGCGAGACTGGCAGTAATATAGACACCCTAAGGACGCTCTCGAGTCAGATGTGGAAGGAGTGACTAACCATCTACCACACTGCCGTCCCGCCAATTTCCAGGTTTATTATGCTTCGGCGCCGGTCTTTTCAGCTTGAATGTACCATTCGGCCTAATTACGCTATCTTTGTCTTTCCTAGGGTTGATCTTGACTAGAGACTCATCATCGGTGCCCGGGGCTGTCGAGGCTATAATCATAGTCAGTTCCAAGAGGACAGTTATTGGGCCTTGAACCCAAAATAAGGAGCTGGAACAATGGGAGGAAACTTGGGCCGGATATGTCGCACCTTTTTGATTATCTGCCATGGCTATAGGCGGGCAAAGCTTCCTAGGTAAGGCTTGTAAAATTGCGCCTTTGATGCTTGGGTTGGGATGAGCTTCTCCGCAAGGCTGCTGCTCGGATCTCGCTTCGTGCAGCCTCACATGTTCTTAACGCTAAAGTTGTATTTGTATCATCAATGATATCAAGGCAGTCAAACTTCACTGAGGATCTACATATCTTATGGACTATTACTGTGGGCGATATTTTTCCCTTTCCGGTAATATCACACGAATCTCATTCTAGGTTCCTACACAATTAATATACTTATCTCCCGGCAGAGCTCTACGTATAGAACAGCTGTCCCTGTTCTCTGCTCGGTGTTATCAGAAATACTAAGGTCCCAAGCTCCGCACGAACTTTACAATACTAGTTTTATATCTGTATGTTTACGTTTCTAAGATTTTTCAATCCTCTATTTCGCAGAAAGCTAGTTATGCATCCAAGACCCAATCCTGACGCTGTGGAGCTATGTCTGGCTAGAAGGCTTTGCTGGCGATTCACGGCTGTATGAAAACGGGCTTTTGTATTTCTTCAATAAGAAGATCATTATGTCCTTTTCCATTCGCCTGTGAGTTCGCTGTACCCTATTCTTCGCCTGTCAATCAAAACTGTCAGCTATACCCTCCCAATCCTCTTTTCTGTTCTAATCCTCCTTCCCAATTCTGCTTCCGCGAATCAAATCGAAATGGCTCTCCACCAGGCGACTCCAAGTTCCAGTAGATCATTTAGACTCCGGGATAACTCAAGAGGATTCCACAGTGTAGAGAAATCCAGTGATGGAAAAGTTGTTGTGGTATGGGCAACCAAGAAGCTGGTTGACGACTAGGCCTGCCTACAGTCAAAATCGGGAGATTTGAAAGATCCGGTCACTCTCGAGATATATCTCAATGAACACAGCTCATGAAGACCTAATTAGCTTATGGACATACTGTTCACCAATAGATCGAGCATTAAATGTCCATCGTGCTCGGAAATATATTGCTAAGATACATAGCTATTGTTGAAAACTTTCCTAGATTGACAAAGCCTGCGAGGAGTAACTTTCGATTGTTATATTTGCACATGACTTTCTGCTACCGCCCTCTCTTTCTGTTAAACTTTATAATGCGACTACTATCTGGAAATTCCTAAAGGTGCTGGGCTGTGGCGACTGTAGGGGCGGGGTGTTGTTTTCTAATGTAGAATTGTGAATCAAACAGTATGATACTCCGATTCGCTCATTGGACAGCTTATATTACACTATCATTACAACTTGTAGCCCTCCTTGGCAAAAGCTAGACATGCATTCGTGCCTCCAAACCCAAAGCTATTCGATAATGCCACATTGATGAGCTTTTCTTGAGCCTGTAAAGGTGCGTAGTTGAAATTGAAACCTGGACTGGGTTTGTAGAGGTTCAGCGTTGGAGGAATGATGTTCTGGAAAGGGTTAATGATTGCTATTAGAAGGTAAGAGTTTTATATACCTCTTTTACAGCCAATATGGAGAATATAGCTTCCACAGCACCTGCAGCCCCTAAGAGATGGCCAATTGCTCCTTTAGTACTGCTAACCGCCACATCACCTGCTTTTTTCAAACCTTCTTCGCCAAGCATGAGGGCTTCTATTGCTGCATTCTCAGCTGAATCCCCCAAAGGCGTGCTTGTAGCATGCGCGTTTATGTATCCGACCTCTTTCGGTTTGATTTCAGCCTGTTTCAATGCTTTCTTCATAGCCAACAATGCTCCAGCTCCATCTTCCCGTGGGGCTGTCATATGGTGAGCATCACCACTGCATCCATAGCCCACAACTTCTGCATAGATGTCCGCCCCTCGAGCTTTTGCATGCTCCATCTCCTCCAATACCACCACACCTACGCCTTCTGCGATCACAAAGCCGCACCTATCGTCATCAAACGGTCGAGAGGACGCAGGAGGGTCATCATTGTACTCTGTGGCAAGCGACCGAGATCTTGCGAAGCCTGCAAGTGTTAGAGGATGGATGCAAGCCTCGGAGCCCCCAGCAACCATAACATCAGCATCACCAAGAATGATGAAGCGGGAAGCATCTCCAATCGAATGTGCGCCAGTCGTACAAGCAGTCGTCACGGCATGATTCGGACCTTGTAGGCCGTACTTCATAGATATATGGCCAGCTGCAAGGTTGGTGAGCAACTTGGGAACGAACAGTGGCGAGACCTTCCTATATCCCTGGCAAATTCAGCACTCAAGTAGTAATATCTGAGCATAGCAACTGACTCCATTGTGGTAAGCTAGACTAGTATCCACCAGCTCATCCAGATTCCCAATTCCACTTCCGAGACAGACGCCTGCCATCTCACATTCCTCCAGTGTTTGGGGCTTCCACCCAGCATCTTGTAGAGCCATCTCTGTCGCAGCGACAGCATATTGTGTGAACTTTGCCATGCGCCGCTCCTCGCTCTTGTCTATCCAGTCTGCAGCCTGCCATTTCCCTTCAGATGCACTGCCAACAGGTACGAGGCCGGCGACGCGGCTGGGAAGCTCCGCCCATTGCGATTGAGGTTGGAGATGCGAGACGGAGACGATGCCGCTGTGGCTTGCGAGGAGGCGATTCCATGTATGACGTGTGCCGACTCCTAGGGGTGTGATGGCACCGAGGCCAGTGACTACGACGCGGCGCATTGTAGATCCATCTCGATGAGAAAAAGTGCAGAGAGCACGCGATAAGGCTGAAAGTTTAAGGTTTACCAGAAGTTTTTAGGACGCCAGCCTAGCTTATCATAAACCAATCATGGAATCATTACAACCCCCCAAGCAATCGACCACAATTCTAAATATTGTATTTACATATTCTAACAAATTATATACTGTGAAAATCCGTCAAAGTCTATAAAAGCGGGAAATAGGTGAATCAAGCAGATTTCTTTAATTCTGTTCCCTTCGTGGCGCTCCTCACGGGATCTGGACTTTGTTCCCGCGACTGAAGATTCCATGTCAACCCAGTTTTATTTGGCCGAGGATTCTTGGGATAGTCTTGATAGTCTCTGCTGGGATTCGTAAGGCGGCTTGTGCACTTGGAAGAGAGAGACTTTCTTTAAAGAGGATAAGTCATGCATTATCTCGGTCTCTGCCCTCCCTGGAATGGGAAATATGAACATTATTATTCACCCAGACCGGAATGATGGCATAGACTTAAGTTTATAGCATTGAGCTAGACAGATATGGTTGGGTATCTCGCCAACCACAGCGTAAAGGGGATCATCCTCAACCAGACTTGCCGAAGACCCAACTTGGCAATATGTCACCCTATGGCTCTGTCTGCGGCTTAGACTCTAGAAATTGGTGATGGCAGGATAAATATTGGTGTTGCCCATCGAAGGTTTGGTAGCTATTTCGTAACTTAAACGAATTCCACATTTTCATATTAGGGCGATGAACCCATCTATTGGTAGCAGAATGTTATATGCATTCGCTAATGGAAGGAGAATGTCTTAATCTAGGGCTAGCCGGGCAAAATTTCATTCTGGTATAAGAGTAACGCAAAATTTTTATTCAATTATATACAGTTAGCACCCTAGAAGGACTTTCCAGTGGCCAGTGACTACATGGTGGCTTTAACCAATCTCTAACACTAAATATCCCGAGGGTCATGATTGATCACGCCTGCATATTTTGATCCAAAAGAATCTCCCGTTGTACAGTTTATTGCCGAATATAACTCTGTTACATGGCCTATTTCCCGAAGCTGCATTGTTTGTCGCAGCCTCCCCAAGTACTAACGTAGATTCAAGGAAGGAGTTCGTCACCTGCATGGTCTGCTGCCTTTTCATTGACTCCTTCATTGCCTGATCGTTGTGGTAGGTTTTCGGGTTATCACCATCCATAAAATGCTTTACCACGTGGTCCTCCACTGATGCAAGTATGTACACCCCTCCGATCTTAATCTATGCTCCTTGGCGTACCGTTGACGCTTCTCTTACTCTCCTTATCCACTGCGCACACGGTAAACCTTATATTTCGATTGCTGTTTCTGTCAGAGAAATAAGCAATTGCTCATGCGCTTTGAGAGCTCGGCCGCTAACCTTCGGCCGTTATTCCCTTTAAATTGAATGCCTATTGGAGAGATTGGCAGTTGAAAGAAGTTTTTGCAATTGACACGAGATCTGTAATTAGCAAGAGTCATCCAGTCGACAGGAGCTTCGCAGTTGACAAAGAATATCGCGAGTGATGTGTATCTTTCAACTGACAAGAAGCACCACCAAATCAAGCAAATATTTGGAAAGACATGTAGATTGAATGGTATTAACACAAGCATAATCTACCTACAGCTTTACCTTCCCCGCCTCCCCCTCCTCGAGTAACGTCTCCAAAAACCCCTCAATTAACCAATTACACTCCTCCGGCTTCTGCCACAATGCCCAATGCCCCGCATCCACTTCCCTTACCGTCAAATCCTCGAAACTCTTCTCCATCCCCTGACTCATACTCGGCGGCAACGCCCGATCATTCTTCGCCACCACAAACGACACCGGACACCTGATCTTGAAATCCTTAACAGCCGCCAGCGGCTTCTCATCTCTAAAATTAAGCTCTCTCGTGCGATACCAGTTCAGCGGGCCCCTAAGCCCATTCCGGGAATACACCTCCGCATAGTAATCCAACTCTTCCGGCTCTAGTAGGGGCGTCGGCCGCAGCAGCGGCAAGTTCTCGAGCAGCAGGCCCTTTTCCGCCCCGAAGCCGACCTCACCATTCGGCCCCTTACCACCATACGCAGCATTGAGGAACATCCTTATGCCCTCGGGCCCCAGCTGCTGGACCTTCTCCTCCACGACCCCGCTCGCGAGCTGCAGCTGGTACGCGAAATTCGGCAGCGTGGTCTTCACCACCTGCTCGAGGGGCACGTAGTCCTTGCTCGGCCGCGCGAAGGGCGCGCAGATGGAGATCACGGCGGAGATCAGGCTGGGGTGCCAGAGCGCGATTCGGTAGACGACCGCGCCGCCCCAGTCGTGGCCGAGGAGGATTATTCTGGGAGCGTTCAGGTGGGCTGCGAGAGCGGCCATGTCGTCTGCGGCGCGCTTGAAGGTGTAGTGCTCTAAGGACGCGGGGGCTTCGGTGCCGCCATAGCCCATCATGTCGGGGACGACGATGCGCAGGTTTAGGGAGAGGAGCAGGGGGATTTGGTAGCGCCAGCCGAAGGAGAAGTCGGGCCAGCCGTGGATGAGGAAGATGGTTGCGCGGGGAGGGGAGGAGGGTTGCCCGAGCATGTAGTGGTAGTTGACGCCGTTTAGGAGGACATGTTGGTGTTGAACGCGGGGGTCATTGGGGGTGAGCTTGTCAGGCGGCATGGTGATGGTTGGATTGTGACTTCGAGGGGGAAATGGGCATAGGAAGATAGGATTGTAGAAAAGAAATACAAGAATGGGAACACAATATGACGTTGGACGTGAGGGCAGGAAATATGAAGCAAGCAGCTGCGGTTTATGACTTGCCTCGGCCCATTCAGCAGCTAGTACGATAAGCCCCACCAGCCTTGTAAGATAACTTAAATATATGCTCTTTTAGTTCCCTAACACCCAATATACTTGCCAACACCTTATGCCCGACCATTAAAATGGTGT
>Ga0335072_10016887_pt1 | contig 10337 bp, 14 predicted proteins | sample Lox_Sample_21_FD_206725 | JGI IMG/M metagenome (GOLD analysis project Ga0335072, IMG submission 206725) | Soil microbial communities from Loxahatchee National Wildlife Refuge, Florida, United States - Lox_Sample_2.1 | ecosystem: Environmental > Terrestrial > Soil > Wetlands | place: USA...
GGCGAAGTCCTCGACGCCTAGAGGGGCGAGCCATGCAAGAGACGCGTCTGCACGAGCATTACGAGAAGGTGGTGAAGCCGGCCCTGATGAAGGAGTTCGGCTATAGCAACGCCTTCCAGGTGCCGAAGCTCGACAAGATCGTGATCAATATGGGCGTCGGCGAGGGCACGCAGGATGCCAAGAAGGTCGATGCCGCGGCCAACGACCTCGCCGTCATCTCCGGCCAGAAGCCGGTGATCACCCGCGCCAAGAAGTCGATCGCGACCTTCAAGCTGCGCGAGAACCTGGCCATCGGCTGCAAGGTGACCTTGCGGCGCCAGCGCATGTACGAGTTCCTCGACCGGCTCATCAACATCGCGCTGCCGCGCGTGCGCGACTTCCGCGGCGTGTCCGGCAAGAGCTTCGACGGGCGCGGCAATTATGCGCTCGGCCTCAAGGAGCAGCTGGTGTTCCCGGAGATCAACTACGACCAGGTCGATGCCGTGCGCGGCATGGACATCATCATCGTGACGACGGCGAAGACCGACGCAGAGGCGAAGTCCCTGCTGCGCGGCTTCCAGATGCCGTTCATCAACTAATCGGCCGACGAGGGCGTTCCCATGGCGAAGACGAGCTCGGTGAACAAGAACAAGCGGCGGGCGCAGCTGGTGAAGCGCATGTCGGCGAAACGCGCGCGGCTGAAGGCGATCGCGGACGACCGCTCGCTGGCGCCGGAAGAGCGCTTCGCGGCGCGCTTGAAGCTGGCCGAGATGCCGCGCAACTCCTCGGCGACGCGCATCCGCAACCGGTGCGAGCTCACCGGCCGCCCGCGCGGCACCTACCGCAAATTCAAGCTCTCGCGCCTGGCGTTGCGCGAGCTCGCCTCGGCCGGCCAGATCCCCGGCATGGTCAAGTCGAGCTGGTAAGGGAGAGATACGGCATGTCGATGACCGATCCGCTCGGCGATCTCCTCACCCGCATCCGCAACGGGCAGCGCGCGCATCAGCCCGTGGTGCAGTCGCCGGCGTCCAAGATCCGCGCCAACGTGCTGGAGGTGCTGCAGCGCGAGGGCTATATCCGCGGCTACACCCGCCAAGAGGTGCGGCCGGGCGTCGCCGAGCTCAAGATCGAGCTCAAATACGTCGATGGCGAGCCGGTGATCCGCGAGATCACCCGCGTCTCCAAGCCCGGCCGGCGCATCTATTCGCGCATCGCCGACCTGCCGCGCGTCTACAACGGGCTCGGCATCGCCATCCTGTCGACGCCGCGCGGCGTCATGTCGGACAACGAGGCGCGCGCCGCCAATGTCGGCGGCGAAGTCCTCTGTCGTGTCTTCTGAGGTGGCGTGATGTCCCGCATCGGCAAGAACCCCGTTCCCATTCCGCAAGGCGTCACCGTCGAGGTGTCGGGCACGACGCTCACCTGCAAGGGCAAGCTCGGTACGCTGAAGCTGCCGATCTCCGGCGAGGTGACGGCGGCGGTCGAGAGCGGCAAGGTGGTGGTGAAGCCCAAATCCGACACCAAGCGTGCGCGCATGCATTGGGGCACGATGCGCGCCACCATCAACAACATGGTGAACGGCGTGTCCAAGGGTTTCACCAAGCAGCTCGAGATCGAGGGCGTCGGCTATCGCGCGGCGGTGCAGGGCAAGAACCTGGTGCTGCAGCTCGGCTACAGCCACGACGTGACCTTCCCGATCCCGAGCGAGATCAAGATCACCTGCGAGAAGCCGACCTCGATCAGCATCACCGGCGCCGACCGCCAGCAGGTCGGGCAGATCGCGGCGGTGCTGCGCTCGTATCGCCAGCCCGAGCCCTACAAGGGCAAGGGTATCCGTTACGCGAACGAGCAGATCCGCCGCAAGGAAGGCAAGAAGAAGTAGCGAGGCCCGAGCGATGACGAGCAAATCGAAATCCCTCTTCGCGCGCCGCCAGATGCGGGTGAGACACCGCATCTCGCGCGTCGCCAAGGGGCGGCCGCGGCTCTCCGTGTTCCGCTCCTCGCAGCACATCTACGCGCAGGTGATCGACGACGCGGCGGGCCGCACCCTCTGCGCCGCCTCGAGCCTCGAGAAGGATTTGCGCGCGAGCCTCAAGACCGGCGCCGACCAGGCGGCGGCCGCGGCGGTGGGCAAGCTCATCGCCGAGCGCGCCAAGGCCGCCGGTGTCACCACCGTAGTCTTCGACCGCGGCGGCTATCTCTTTCACGGCCGGGTCAAGGCCCTGGCCGACGCCGCCCGCGCGGGCGGCCTCAGCTTCTAGGAAGGGCACTTCATGGCACGGGCACCAGGCGGTGGCAGCGCAAGGCCGGGCGGCGGCGCAAGGCCGCCGGGCGGCGGGGAACGGGGACCGCGCGGCCGCGGCCGCCGCGGCGGCGGCGATGGCGACAGGGCGCCGCGCGAGCGCAGCGAGCGCGAGGAGAGCGAGTTCGTCGAGAAGCTCGTCGGCATCAACCGCGTCGCCAAGGTGGTGAAGGGCGGCCGGCGCTTCGGCTTTGCCGCCATCGTCGTCGTCGGCGACGGCAAGGGCCGGGTTGGCTACGGCGCCGGCAAGGCGCGCGAGGTGCCGGAGGCGATCCGCAAGGCGACCGAGCAGGCGCGCCGCGCCATGGTGCGCGTGCCGCTGCGCGAGGGCCGGACCTTGCATCACGACATCATCGGCCGCTACGGTGCCGGTGAGGTCATCGTGCGCGCGGCAAAGGCCGGTACCGGGATCATCGCCGGCGGTCCGATGCGCGCCATCTTCGAAGCGCTCGGCGTCCAGGACGTGGTGGCGAAGTCGGTCGGCACTTCCAACCCGCACAACATGATCAAGGCGACGTTCCAGGCGCTCAACCGCTCGGTGAGCCCGCGCGCGGTGGCAGCGCGGCGCGGCCGCAAGGTGAGCGAGATCCTCGGCCGGCGCGATGCCGGCTCGGAAGCGCGGGAGTAGGCGATGGCGGAAGAGAAGGAAGCCAAGAAACCGGCGAAGAAACCGGCGAAGCCCGCCGGCGACGCGGCGCCTGCGGAAGCCAAGGGCAAGGCCAAGCCGGAGGCGAAAGCGAAGGCGGACGCCAAGGCCGAGCCCAAGGCGGGAGCCAAAGCCGAGGCCAAGGCCGCCGCGAGGGCGGCGGAGAAGGCCGCCCGGAAAGAGGCGAAGAAGGCCGCCCGGAAGGCCGAAGTCGAGGCGCGGAAGGCGCAGCCGAAGCCGGCGCGGGTCGCGAAAGCGCAGCCCGCCCCCAAGCCCAAGGCGTCGCCCAAGCCGAAGGTGCCGCCGGAAAAAGTGATCAAAGTGACGCAGATCGGCAGCCCGATCGGCCGCCAGGATTATCAGCTCGCCACGCTCAAGGGACTTGGGCTCAATAAGATACGCCGTTCGCGTGTGCTCGAGGACACCCCGGCGGTGCGCGGCATGATCGAGCGCGTGCGGCATCTGCTGCGCATCGACGCCGCCTGATGGCGCTTTGCCGAGCGAGGATGGGACGATGAAGCTCAACGAGATCAGGGACAACAAGGGCGCGCATTACCGCGCCAAGCGGGTCGGTCGCGGCATCGGCTCGGGCAAGGGCAAGACCAGCGCGCGCGGCGGCAAGGGCCAGACCGCGCGCACCGGCGTCGCGCTCAACGGCTTCGAGGGCGGCCAGACGCCCCTGCATCGGCGTCTGCCCAAGCGCGGCTTCAACCACAAGGCGTTCCGCCCCAAGTTTCATGTCGTCAATCTGGGGCGGCTTCAGGTCGCTCTTGAAGCCGGCCGGCTCAAACCCGATGTGACCGTCAACGGCGCGGCGCTGGTCGAAGCCGGCCTGTTGCGCCGGGTCGGCGATGGCGTGCGGCTCCTGGCCAAGGGCGAGCTCAAGACCGCGCTCACCATCGAGGTGGTGGGCGCTTCGAAGGCGGCGGTCGAGGCGGTGGAGAAGCTTGGCGGCAAGGTCGTGCTCACCGGTGCCAAGCCGGCCGAGGCGTAACGCTTAAGCGGGCTCGGCTCCGGGGCCCCGGGGATGGAGTAGATGGCGTCAGCCGCCGAACAGCTTGCGTCGAGTATCAATCTCTCGGCCTTTGCCAAGGCGACCGAGCTTAAGAACCGCATCTGGTTCACCCTCGGCGCGCTGGTGATCTACCGGCTCGGCACCTACATCCCGCTGCCCGGCATCGATCCGCAGATCCTGCAGGATCTCTTCGCCCGCAGTGCCGGCGGCATTCTCGGCATGTTCGACACGTTCTCGGGCGGCGCGCTCGGGCGCATGACCATCTTCGCACTCGGGATCATGCCGTACATTTCGGCCTCGATCATCGTCCAGCTGCTCACCGCGGTGTCGCCGCAGCTCGAAGCGCTGAAGAAAGAGGGCGAGGTCGGCCGCAAGAAGCTCAACCAGTACACGCGCTACGGCACGGTGCTGCTCGCCCTCGTCCAGGCTTATGGCATTGCCGTCGGCCTCGAAGGCGCCGGTGGCGGCCGCTCGCCGGTGATCGATCCCGGTCTCTTCTTCTCCTTCACCACCATGGTGACCTTGACCGGCGGCACGATCTTCCTGATGTGGCTCGGCGAGCAGATCACCGCGCGCGGCGTCGGCAACGGCATCTCGCTGATCATCTTCTCCGGCATCGTCGCGCGCATGCCGGCGGCCTTCGGCTCGCTGCTCGAACTCGGCCGCACCGGCGCGATCTCGACCGTCTTCATCATCATCTTCCTGGTGATCGCGATCGGCGTCATCACCTTTATCGTCTTCATGGAGCGGGCGCAGCGCCGCCTTTTGGTGCAGTATCCCAAGCGCCAGGTCGGCAACAAGATGTTCGGCGGCGAGGCCTCGCACCTGCCGCTAAAGCTCAACACCTCGGGCGTGATCCCGCCGATCTTCGCCTCGTCGCTGCTGCTGCTGCCGGCGACCTTCGCCAGCTTCGGCGGCGCCGATCAAACCGGCTTCCTTGGCTGGTTCACCATCTATCTGCGCCACGGCAGCATGCTCTATATCGTGCTCTACGTCGCGCTCATCATCTTCTTCTGCTTCTTCTATACGGCGATCGTCTTCAACCCGACCGAGACGGCGGACAATCTGCGCAAATATGGCGGCTTCGTGCCGGGCTACCGCCCGGGCAGGACCACCGCCGATTATCTCGATTACGTCCTCACCCGACTCACCGTGGTCGGCTCGCTCTATCTCGCTGCAGTCTGCGTGCTGCCGGAGATCCTGATCTCGCAATATAACGTGCCGTTCTATTTCGGCGGCACCAGCCTGCTGATCGTGGTCAGCGTCACCATGGACACGGTGGCGCAGATCCATTCGCATCTGCTGGCACACCAGTATGAGGGGCTCATCAAGAAGGCGAAACTGCGCGGGAGACGCGGGTGAACATCATCCTGCTCGGGCCGCCGGGCGCCGGCAAGGGTACCCAGGCGAAGCGCATCGAAGAGAAATACGGCCTGGTTCAGCTCTCGACCGGCGACATGCTCCGCGCCGAGCGCAAATCCGGCAGCGAGCTCGGCCGCAAGGCCCAGGCGATCATGGATGCCGGGAAGCTCGTCTCCGATGACCTGATCATCGAGCTGATCTCCCGCCGCATCGACCAGTTGAAGGGCGGCAAGGGCTTTATCCTCGACGGTTTCCCCCGCACCGTGCCGCAGGCCGAGGCGCTCGACCGCCTGCTCGCCGAAAAGGGGCTGAAGCTCGACGCCGTCATCGAGATGACGGTGGACGAGGCGGAACTCATCCACAGGATCGCCGGCCGCTTCAGCTGCGCCAAATGCGGCGCCAGCTATCACGACCAGTTCAACCGGCCGAAGACCGACGGGGTCTGCGACGTCTGTGGCGCGACGGAGTTCACCCGCCGCGCCGACGACCGCCCCGAGGCGGTCAAGATCCGGCTCGTCGCCTATCGCGAGCAGACCGCCCCGATCCTGCCCTATTACCGCAAGAAGGGGCTGCTCCACCCGGTCGACGGCATGGCCGCGATCGACGAGGTCGGACGGCAGATTGAAGCGGTCCTCGGCCGGCCGTGACCGGGCCGAGCGAGCGCGTCCCGGCAGCGCTCGGGTCCCGTCTGCTCGTCACATTGTCGGTGCTGGTGATCTACCATCTACCGGCTCGGGCATGAGCGGTAGGACCCTGGCGATGGCGGTGTGGCGGGAAGGGCGCGACGGTTGCAAAAATCGGCGCAAGGGCTATATAGGCCTTGACCCCGTGGGACGGTTGACTTTGGGCTGCGGATTCCTATAATGCGCGCCCTCGGCCTTTCCGTGGCTTTTGCCATTGTCGGACACCACACCTAAGGAGATGCGCAGGTGGCGCGTATAGCTGGCGTCAACATCCCGAGCCAGAAGCGGGTTCCGATCGGGCTCACCTATATTCACGGCATCGGCCGGACCTCGGCCGAGAAGATCTGCGGCCAGCTCGGCATCCCGACCCAGCGCCGCGTGCATGAGCTCACCGATGACGAGGTGCTGCGCATCCGCGAGCTGATCGACCGCGATTATACCGTCGAGGGCGATCTCCGGCGCCAGGTGGCGATGAACATCAAGCGGCTGATGGATCTCGGCTGCTATCGCGGCCTGCGCCATCGCAAGGGCCTGCCGGTGCGCGGTCAGCGCACGCATACCAATGCGCGCACCCGCAAGGGTCCGGCGCGGCCGATCGCCGGCAAAAAGACGGTGACGAAGTAAGCCCGAAGGACGAGAGGAATCATGGCGAAGCCTGCAGCAGCGCCGCGTCTGCGCCGTCGCGAACGCAAGAACATCACATCCGGCGTCGCGCATGTTAACGCCACTTTCAACAACACTATGATCACCATCACCGACGCTCAGGGCAACACCATCGCCTGGTCGTCGGCGGGGACCATGGGTTTTAAGGGCTCGCGCAAATCGACCCCCTATGCCGCGCAGGTCGCTGCCGAGGATGCCGGCCGCAAGGCGATGGAGCACGGCATGCGCACGCTCGAGATCGAGGTGAAGGGCCCCGGCTCGGGACGCGAATCGGCGCTGCGCGCGCTGCAGGCGGTGGGTTTCGCGGTGACGTCGATTCGCGACGTGACCTCGATCCCGCACAATGGTTGCCGGCCGCCCAAGCGGCGCCGGGTCTGAGTTCTGCCGGCGCTTCGGCGCCGCGCTGTTGGACGTGCCTCGTCGCCTCTCGTGCGACCGTCGCGTTCGGAATGTACGGCAGCGATCCCCGGATCGCGCCAAACCGCATGAGGGTTCCGCTCGTGATTCAGAAAAACTGGCAAGCGCTGATTAAGCCCAAGCAGCTTTCGATCGAGCCGGGCGATGATCCGGCGCGCACCGCCACCGTCGTCGCCGAGCCGCTGGAGCGCGGCTTCGGTCTGACGCTCGGCAACGCGCTGCGCCGCGTGCTGCTGTCCTCGCTGCAGGGAGCGGCCATTACCTCGATGCAGATCGAGGGTGTGCTGCACGAGTTCTCGTCGCTACCCGGCGTGCTCGAGGACATCACCGACATCGTGCTCAACGTCAAGGGCATCGCGCTCCGCATGCATGGCGAAGGCCCGAAGCGCATGCGCCTCAAGGCGCAAGGCCCGGGCGAGGTGCGCGCCAGCATGATCGAGACCGGCCATGATATCGAGGTGATGAACCCCGACGCGCTGATCTGCACGCTCGACAGCGCCGCCAAGATCTCGATGGAGTTCACCGTCGAGACCGGCAAGGGCTATGTCCCGGCGACGCAGAACCGGCCCGAGGACGCGCCGATCGGCCTCATCCCGGTCGATGCCCTGTTCAGCCCGGTGCGCAAGGTGAGCTACCGCGTCGACAACACCCGCGTCGGCCAGGTCACCGATTACGACAAGCTGTCGATGCGCATCGAGACCAACGGCGCGGTGACGCCGGAGGATTCGGTGGCGCTCGCCGCCCGCATCCTGCAGGACCAGCTGCAGCTCTTCATCAATTTCGAGGAGCCGCGCGCCGCCAGCGAAGAGGCGCCGGCGCATGAGCTGCCCTTCAACAAGAACCTGCTGCGCAAGGTGGACGAGCTCGAGCTCTCCGTGCGCTCGGCCAACTGCCTCAAGAACGACAACATCGTCTATATCGGCGACCTCGTGCAGAAGACCGAGGCGGAGATGCTGCGGACGCCGAATTTCGGCCGCAAATCCTTGAACGAGATCAAGGAGGTGCTGGCGCAGATGGGGCTCCATCTCGGGATGGAGATCCCGAACTGGCCGCCCGAGAACATCGAGGAGCTCGCCAAGCGCCTCGAAGAGCCATACTGAGCGCCAGGAGAGTTCGTCATGCGCCATCGTCTGCGCGGCCGCAGCTTCAGCCGCACCTCCGGCCATCGCAAGGCCATGTTCGACAATCTCTGCCACGCGCTCCTGAAGCACGAGCAGATCACCACGACCCTGCCCAAGGCGAAGGATCTGCGCCCGGTGGTGGAGCGGCTGATCACGCTGGGCAAGCGCGGTGGCCTCCATGCGCGGCGCCAGCTCATCTCGACGCTGCAGGACGCAAAGCTCGCCGACAAGGTGATGACGACCTTGGCCGAGCGCTACAAGACGCGCGCCGGCGGCTATACGCGCGTGCTGAAGGCGGGCTTCCGCTACGGCGACGCCGCCGCCATGGCGGTGATCGAGCTCGTCGACCGCGACGTCGAGGCGAAGGGCCAGGACAGCGGCCCGGTCCAGACCGAGGAAAGCGAAGAAGAAGCGGCCTAGTCGCCGGGTCAAGAATCCCGCGACAGCGCGCAAGACTATCGCTCCCCACCTCCCCTCCCGCTACGCGGGTCCCTCCCTCTCCGCCCCTCAGGGGCAGAGAGGGTTGGGGTGAGGGGGGCGATAAAAAACTTTGGCAAGCGGCAATGCTTGCTGGTAGGACGGCTTGCGTGGAGTTGGTCCTAAAGACGATCCGTAGCTCGGATGGAACGCGTCGCTTGGAGATCGTGCGCCGCGACGACGGCACTTTCACTTTTCGGAACTATATCGCCGTAACGAGCCTGGATGGAAATCCCGCGTGGTCCCGGATGGCTCCTCGCCCAGCCCCCTGTGCGCATCAGCGGAGATTGCCGAATGTGAAGCGCGGGCGCGCGTGGCATGGCTGCGCGAAATGTCGAAAAGCGGTCACAATTCAAACTGAGACACTGCCCGGCAAGCGCTGACTTTGCACGGAGCTGGGCCGCAGGTGTAGGCTCGTCGCCATGCCCCATGCTGCCCTTGTCGAGCTGCTGAGCCTCGCCGGCCTCTCCGACGCCGCCTCCGCCGATGTCGCCTTCACCGGTGCCGATCCGGTGGTGGGGACGCGCTTCCGCATCGGCGCCACTGGCGCCGCGGCGATTGCTGCGGCTGCGGTCGCGGCGGCCGAGCTGTGGGCACTGCGCCCCAGCGGCAAGCGCCAGCAGATCGCCGTCGATCTCCGCACCGCCGTCGCCGCGTTGCGCAGCAGCCGCCTCATTCTCATCGACGGCGCGCCGCCGCGCGACATCTTCGACCCCGTCAGCGGCTTCCACACCGCGCGCGATGGCAGCTGGGTCATGCTGCATTGCAATTTCCCCCACCACCGCGCGGTGGCGCTTCAGGTGCTCGGCCTCGCCGAGGGCGCGACGCGCGAGGCCGTCGCGGCGGCGGTGGCGCGCTGGGAGGGCCTCGCGCTCGAGGACGCCATCCACGGCGCGGGTGGCTGCGCCGCGCTGGTGCGCAGCGCCGAGGACTGGCAGCGCCACCCGCAATCCGCCGCCATCGCGACCCTGCCGCTGCTGCAGATCGAGCGCATCGGCGATGCGCCGGCCGAGCCCTTTGCCGCGGGCGACCGGCCGCTCTCGGGCATCCGCGTCCTCGACCTGACGCGCGTCCTCGCCGGCCCGACCGGGGCGCGTGCGCTCGCCGAGCATGGCGCCGATGTGCTGAAGATATCGGCGCCGCATCTGCCGAGCGCGCGCGACATGGACATCGATACCGGGCTCGGCAAGCTCGCCGCCTTTCTCGATCTGCGCCAGGCGCAGGACGCCGCGCGATTGCGCGCGCTCGTCGCCGAGGGGCGCTGCGACGTTTTCGTCCAGGGCTACCGCCCGGGGACGCTCGCCCGTCGCGGCTTCGGCGCCGAAGAGCTGGCCGCGCTCCGGCCCGGCATTGTGCTCGTCGAGCTCTCAGCCTGGAGCCGGCGCGGCCCTTGGGCGGCGCGGCGCGGCTTCGACACCATCGTGCAAAGCGCGAGCGGCATGGCGCTGATCGAGGGCGGCGGCAAGCCGCGCCTGATGCCGGTCTCGGCCCTCGACTACATCAGCGGCTATCTCCTCGCGCTGGGCGCGATGGCCGCTCTCGGCCGCCGGGCGCGCGAGGGCGGAAGCTGGCGCGTCACCGTCTCGCTGGCGCGCACCGGGCAATGGCTGTCCGACAAAGGACTGCTCGACGCTGCCGCCATCGCCGGGCTTCCCCGCGAGCTGCCGGAAGC
>Ga0335072_10016888_pt1 | contig 10337 bp, 9 predicted proteins | sample Lox_Sample_21_FD_206725 | JGI IMG/M metagenome (GOLD analysis project Ga0335072, IMG submission 206725) | Soil microbial communities from Loxahatchee National Wildlife Refuge, Florida, United States - Lox_Sample_2.1 | ecosystem: Environmental > Terrestrial > Soil > Wetlands | place: USA: Florida...
GGGCCGGCGGCCCGCATCCGGCCGGCCTTCGCGCCGGGGAGCGCTTCGAGGTGGCGGGCGGCGACGTCGTGTCCAGCGCACCTGAGCTGGCGCGGCTCACGCTCAACGTCGCGGCTGTACACCACGACGTTCAAGCGACAGGGAACGGGCGCTTGGTATACGGCGGCCATGCCATCGGGCTGGCGCTCTCACAGGCCGCCAGGGCACTACCGTCACTGGTCACCGTGCTCGGCTGGCACGGCTGTGAGCACCTTGCGCCGGTGCGCGAGGGCGACACGCTGCGCAGCACGATCTCGGTCGAGCAGGTCGACGACCTGCCCGGCGGCGCGGGACTGGTCCACTTGCGATCGGAAGTGCGCGCTGACGGGCCAGCCGCGCGCGACGTGCTGGACTGGCGCTATGTCGCCCTGCTTGCCTGACGTCCCCGGGCGGCAGCCGGTGCGCTCAGGGAAGCTTGCGGATTAAACTGCCCACCGTGACGCGGAGCCTGGCCGGTTGACGACTGAGATCAGTGGCATCGGCTCCGTTGACCTGGAGCGCTACATCAGGCCAGGCGACCTGGTGGTCTGGGGTCAGGGCTGTGCCGAGCCGCTGTCCCTGACAGAGGCGCTGGCTGTCCAGCGTAAGCACCTGGGCGGAGTCCGCTGCTTCACCGGAATCTCCGAGTCGGCCGCCGTCACGCCGGAGCACTGCGACTACCTCTCGTTCACGTCGTACACCGCGGCTGGGGCTAACCGGGCGCTCGCGGAGGCCGGCCTGCTGGAAATCCTGCCCGTCCACTACTCCGAGCTGCCGCAGATCCTGAGCAGCGGTCCGCTGCGGGCAGATGTGCTGTTCCTCTCGGTGCCACCCGCTGGGCCGGACGGCATGTTCGGGCTTGGCCTTGGCGCCGACTACGCGGCCACGCTGATCGGCCCGGCGCGGACCGTCATCGCGGAAGTGAACGATCAGGTCCCTGACGTCCGTGGCGGCCGCCGGCTGCGCCGGGACGAGATCGATGTGCTCGTGCACGTCTCGCGCCCTCCGCCGCGCTGCCCGATGGCTGCCGCCCGCGGTATCGAGGATGCGATCGCCGGTCACGTCGCCGGCCTGATCCCGGATGGCGCGACGATCCAGCTCGGCATCGGCAGCATCCCGTCCGCGGTCGCAAGCCGCCTGCGCGGCCACCGCGACCTCGGCATCCACTCCGGCGTCATCACCGACGCCGTCGCCGGCCTGATCCAAGCCGGCGTCGTGACCGGTGCTCGCAAGAGCGTCGATCCTGGCATCGTGATCACCGGCTTCCTGATGGGCACTGAGCAACTCATCACGCTCGCCGCCGCCGACCGCTCGATCGAGCTGCGCGACACCCGCTACACCCATGACCCGGCCGTTCTTACCGCACAGCGGCAGCTCGTCGCGATCAACTCGGCGACAGAGGTCGACCTGTCGGGGCAGGTAAATTCCGAGACGGCTGCGGGCCGTTATGTGGGCGCGGTGGGCGGGTCGACCGACTTCCTGCGGGGTGCCGCCAGGTCGGACGGGGGCGTTCCCATCATCGCCCTGCCCTCCACGGCGGGCCCGGCAAGCCGGATCGTCGCACGCCTCAGCGGGCCGGCGACTCAGTCCCGTGCAGACGCGGGGGTGATTGTGACCGAATATGGAGTAGCCGACCTGCGCGGCCTGACGCTCTCGCAACGCCGGGACCGCATGCTCGCTATTGCTCATCCCGGCCACAGGGCCGCCCTGGAAAAGGAGACCAGATGACCGACCGCCGGGCCGCGATAGTCGCGCCGATGCGCACGCCGGTGGGCACTTTCGGCGGAAGCCTGCGTGACGTGCCCGTCGAGGACCTTGCCGCCACCGCGATCAAGGCCGTCATGACCCGGACCGGCATCGATCCCGAGCGCATCGACGACGTCTCGCTCGCACAGTCGTATGCGAACGGCGAGACGCCGTGCATTGGCCGCTGGGCAGCGCTGCAGGCGGGCCTGCCGGTCACCGTACCGGGATTCCAGATCGACCGGCGCTGCGCGGGCGGGCTGCAGGCCATCATCACCGCCGCGATGATGGTGCAGACCGGAGCGGCCGACGTGGTACTGGCCGGCGGAGTCGAGAGCATGAGCAACGTCGAGCACTACACGACCGCGATGCGCTGGGGCGCCAGGTCCGGGAGCCAGTTCCTGTACGACCGGCTCGACCGGGGGCGCGAGCGGTCGCAGCCGGAATGGCGGTTCGGCAAGATCTCCGGGATGATCGAGACCGCCGAGAACGTGGCCGAGCGGTTCGGGATCACCAGGGACGAGGCCGACGCCTACGCAGCTCGCAGTCATCAGCGGGCCGCGGCGGCCTGGGCGGCGGGACTGTTCGACGACGAGGTCGTCGCTGTCGAAGTTCCACAGCGCCGCGGCGAGCCGGTCACCGTCAGCACAGACGAGGGCGTGCGCCCGGATTCCACCCCAGAGTCGCTCAGCAAGCTGCGCGCCATCATTCCCGGCGGCACCGTGACGGCCGGTAATGCGAGCCAGCAGAACGACGCGGCCGCGGCCTGCCTGGTGGTGGCAGACGACAAGCTGGCAGAGCTCGGCCTCGAGCCGCTCGGCTACCTGGTCGGCTGGGCAGCCGCCGGATGCGAGCCAGCCACCATGGGCATCGGGCCCGTGCCAGCGGTGGCCAGGCTGTTTGCCCGCACGGGCCTGGACTTCGCCGCTATCGACCTCGTCGAGCTGAACGAGGCCTTCGCCGCGCAGGTTCTCGGCGTGCTAGCCGGCTGGGGCTGGAACGACCCCGACAAGCTGAACGTGAACGGCTCGGGCATCTCGCTCGGCCACCCGATCGGCGCCACTGGCGCACGGATGCTCGCGACCGGGCTCCGGGAACTGCGCCGCCGCGATGGCCGGTACCTGCTGGAGACGATGTGCGTCGGAGGCGGGCAGGGCGTCGCTGCCATCTTCGAAGCCGCACGCTAGCGGCTGCGGGCTTCAGAATCGGACCGTCAGGACGACGGCGTTCCGCCCGATGAGGAGCTCGATCCCGTCGACGGGCTCGTCGATGTCGGAGTCGGTGACGGCGAGGGCGACGGCTTGGGCGACGGCGGCGCCGAGAAACTAGATGGCGGAGACGAGGACGCCTTGTGCGTCGGATGGCCGGGAGCGGATGTTCCCGGCTGCGGCACTGGAGCACCGCCCGAGGACTTATGCGGCGCCTTTGAGTGCGGCCGCTTGCTGACGGGCCGCTTGCTGTGGTCATGCGACCGTGCCGGGCTGGATCCGGCCGGGGTGCCCTGCAGTGAGCTGGATGGCGCTATCCCCGGGTGATGTCCGGGCATGGCCGCGGGCGCGGCTCCGGCAAAGGCCGCATAACCGGCCGCACCCAGCCCGGCCGGGGCCAGCAGGAGCCCGGCCATCAGCGCAGAGGCGAGCAGGAGCTTCCTGCCGGACGGCGGTTTCGCAACCTCGAGCTGCGCCGGGAAACCGTCAGGGCCGAGATGCTCGGCGTGCGCGCTGACGGCTTCGCGGTACGAGCGGAACTTGGGATCCATCACGACCCGCGCAGTCCGCCGCCACACTGACGGCGGCAGGCCAGCCAGCGGCACGGCGGCCAGGCGGTAAGCCGGACTGGTCGTCGTGACCTGCGGCGGGTTGGCGGCATCGGCCCAGTGGGCAGCACCAGCCGGGGCATCTTCCGCCGCGGCGGCAAGCTCGGCGGCGGCCGCGGCCTTCTCGAACTTGGCCCTGGCTGCTGCCAGCATCGCGGGCGTACTAGCCGCCGGTATCCCGAGTACGGCCGGCAACTCGGCCATGCTCACCGCGTGGCGGTAGACGAGATCGAGAATCTCCCGGTCGGCGCGGGGGAGTGCATCCAGTGCTGCCCGGACCCAGCGATCGCCGACGGCGTCCGCGTCGTTCAGCGTGAGCTCAAAGGCGGCGTTATCGCTGGCGTCTTCGTCGGCGGTATCGAGGAAGGCGAGGGCCTCGGCGAAATCCCCAGGCTCATCGGACGGCGGTGGGGCCCCGGCCTTGGACCAGGCCTGATTACCGCTGAGGCATTCCCAGCGGCCGAGCGCGATCAGCCAGGCACGCATCCGGCCCGGATCCTTCAGGCGCCCGGCCAGGGAGTACCCGGCGATGAGGGTGACCTGAGTCGCGCTCGCGGCCCGAGCCCGGTTGCCGAGCAAGCCGCAGCAGTAATCGAACAGGTGCCGCGCATGATGGTCGAACATCTCGGCGAACGCGTCCTGATCGCCTGACTCCGGCCTCAGATCCACTGGGCTCAGCGACGCCATTCGCTCAGCCTGACTTGTCACCGCATCCCTCCGATGCGCCCCCGCTTGTCCCGCGCTCGCCCTTCCCGCTGCCGCCTGTCCAGCAGGGCGTACTCGACGGTAGCGGATGCAAGACCCCTTTGCCAGTATTCGCGCTCAGACCGGTGCCGGCCCAAGCGGGCCGGCGAATTGACGGAGAGCTCGAAATACGAGACGAGCACGTTCAGAATCAGGACCTAGATTCGGAACGACAGCGTTCCGCAATTATCACATGGGCGGCGCGCGGCGCGGCGGGCGGATGCCACTGGGCATTGGCCTGGCCGGACCGGAGCCGCTTCTGCCGACTGCGAAATTGCTGTGCTGGCCGCGCGCCGCTCGGTAGCTTGACCCCAACGCCAGGAAGGACTCAGGGATGCTCCATCCGGTCGGGACCGCCGCGAGCCGCCGCGAGCCGCCATCGTTGAAGCCAGCAACCCCGAGGCCGCTGCTGCGGACGACGCTCGGCCAGGTCCTCCGCCGGGCCCGGCATAACCAGCGCCGGACCCTGGCCGACGTGGCGCGGGCGGCGAAGGTGTCGATTCAGTACCTGTCCGAAGTCGAGCGCGGCCGGAAGGAAGCGTCGTCCGAGGTACTGGCTGCGATCTGCGATGCACTTGACGTGGAGCTGCCCGAGGTGCTGGCTGAGGTCGGCCGCGAGCTGGCGGGCCCGGCACAGGTGCTGCGGCTGGGCACTGGTCCCGACCGCCGCGCGGCGTACTCGCGCCCGGCCGGCGGCGACATCACCTGCCTGCTTGCGGCCTGATCAGCCGGCGAGCAGTCGCTTCCCTGCCGCCGCGGCCTTACGGCTGGTGATGACCTGGTCGGCGAGGCCATAGCTGACGGCTTCTGCGGCGGTGAGGGTCTTGTTACGGTCGGTGTCGGCCCGGATCTTCTCGACCGAATGCCCGGTGTGCTGGCTCAGTATCTCGTCGACCTCAGCGCGTATCCTGGCGAGCTCCTTCGCCTCGATGGCAAGGTCTGGCAGTGCCCCGCGGGACTCGCTCGACGGCTGGTGGAGTGCCACCTTGGCGTGCCTGAGCACGGAGCGCTTGCCTGGGGCGCCGGCCGCTAGAAGGACAGCCGCCGCGGATGCCGCCTGGCCCATGCAGACCGTGGCGACATCGGGCCGGATGTACTGCATCGTGTCGTAGATGGCAGTCAGTGCGCTGAACGAGCCGCCGGGCGAGTTGATGTAGAGACTGACCTCCAGATCGGGGCTCGCCGCCTCGAGGTGGAATAGCTGCGCCATCACCACGTTGGCGACGCCGTCGTCGATCTCGGTGCCAAGGAAGATGATCCGCTCCGACAGCAGCCGTGAGTAGATGTCGAAGGCCCGCTCGCCCAGGGCGGTGCGCTCGATCACGGTGGGGATCGTGTACTGGCTCATGGTCGCTGTGCTCCTCTCCTACAGGCCTGCCATCCGGCCGACGACCGAAGGCCGGATGTCGTCGACGCGCTCCAGGATGTGGTCGATCATCCCGTACTCCAGGGCCTCTTCAGCGCTGAACCAGCGGTCCCGGCGGCTGTCCGCCTCGACCCGGTCCACCGGCTGTCCGGTGTGCCGCGCGGTCAGCCTGGTCATCAGCGCCCCGGTCCGCTCGAGCTGCGCGGCGTAGATCTCGACGTCGGCGGCAGTACCGCCAAAGCCCGCCGAGCCCTGGTGCATCAGCACCTGCGCATGCGGCAGGCTGAACCGCTTGCCGGCCGTCCCCGCGCAGAGCAGGAACTGGGCCATGCTCCCGGCGAGGCCCATCGCCAGCGTGCTGACGTCGTTAGGGATCAGCTGCATCGTGTCGTAGATGGCGAGCCCGGCACTGACCGAGCCGCCGGGAGAGTTGATGTAGAGGCTGATATCGGCCCTGGCATCCTCGGCCGACAGCAACAGCAACTGCGCGCACAGCCGGTTGGCTACCTGGTCGTCCACTTCGCTGCCGAGCACGATGATGCGCTGATAGAGCAGCCGCGTGATCAGCTGATCATCGAGTGCTCCCGATATCGCGGCCGCTTCCGCTACTGCTTGCATCGCTGGTCCTGCCTATGGGTCGGTCCCGGAATTCCGGCTTCACTCCCAACGATGGTTGCCCCGGGTGCGCGAGCCAAGGCAATCTGCCGTTAGCAGAGAAGATCGCTCAGGCAAGCGCTGGCGAAGGGCGGAGCGGACGATGGCGGAATGACACGTAACGAAGCCACTGCGCTTCAGCCGGAGCAGCTTGCGGCAAACCTCAGCCGCTTCAGGCGGATCGCCGCCGGCCGCCCCGAGCTCAAGCAGGCCTCGGTGGCGCTGAGCGTCATGGCGAGTGATGCCGGGGACTCGCTGCTGATCACCAGGCGAGCGCCGACGCTTCGCGCTCACGCCGGACAATGGGCGCTGCCAGGGGGCCGGCGGGACGCAGCCGAGACCGTCGAGGACGCCGCGCTCCGGGAGCTGGCCGAGGAAACCGGCCTGCGGCTCAGGCCTGATGCGGTACTCGGACTGCTCGACGACTACGTGACGCGGTCGGGCTACGTCATGACGCCCGTCGTGGTCTGGGGCGGCGTCCCCGCCCACGAGCTCGTCGGCTCGGCCAGCGAGGTTGCGCACGTGTACCAGATTCCGCTGGCTGATCTCGACGTCGAGCCCGAGTTCCTGACGATTCCCGAATCGGCGTCGCCGGTCATCAGGCTGCCGTTGTTCGACCGGTACGTGCATGCGCCGACTGCCGCGATCATCTACCAGTTCTGCCAGGTGGCGCTGCACGGGCGCGAGCAGCGAGTCGCGCATTTCGAGGCGCCGGTCTTTCTCTGGAAGTGACATCGATGAAAGCTGCTGAGTTCGCTGATGTGCTCGATGCTGTCCGCCGCTTCGTGCGGACCGAGGTCGTGCCACGCGAGCAGGAGATCGAAGACACCGATGCGATCCCGGCGGAGATCCGGCGGGCCGCCGCGGAGATGGGCCTGTTCGGCTACACGCTGCCGGAAGAGTTCGGCGGGCTCGGCGCGAGCCTGACTGAGGATGTGCAGCTGGCTTTCGAGTTCGGGTACACCACGCCGGCGTTCCGCTCCATGTTCGGCACCAACAACGGCATCGCTGGCCAGGTGCTGGTGAACTCCGGCACCGACGAGCAGAAGCAGCGCTGGCTGCCCAGGCTGGCCGCGGGGGCGATCGCCGCGTTCGCGCTGACCGAGGCCGAAGCCGGCTCAGATCCGTCCGGGCTGACCTCGAGGGCGCGACGCGATGGCGACGGCTACCTGATCTCCGGGGCCAAGCGCTTCATTACGAACGCGCCTGTCGCTGATCTGTTCGTGGTATTCGCGCGCACCGGCCCGGAGGTTCGCGGAACCCGCGGGATCTCGGTCTTCCTGGTCGAGGCTGCGGCCGAGGGAGTCCGGATCGGGCCGAAGGACCGCAAGACCGGGCAGGCCGGTGCGTGGACCGCTGAGGTGCTCTTCGACGAGGTCCGGGTGCCAGCGGCAGCGCTGGTCGGCGGGCAGGAGGGGGCGGGCTTCGGCGCGGCGATGAAATCACTGGTTCGCGGGCGCGTGCATATCGCGGCGATCTGCGTGGGAATGGCGCAGCGACTGCTGGCCGAGTCGGTTGCGCATGCGCGGACCAGCCGCCAGGGTGGCCAGCCAATCGGCGAATTCCAGCTCGTGCAGGCGATGCTGGCCGACATTCAGACCGGCGTCTACGCAGGCCGGGCGATGGTGACAGAAGCGGCGCGGAACTACGACTCGGGCGCCGACCGCAGGATCGGCCCGTCAGCTGCCAAGCTGTTCTGCTCGGAGATGGTCGGCCGCGCGGCCGACCTGGCGGTCCAGGTGCACGGCGGGCTCGGCTACATGCGCGGCGTCCCCGTCGAGCGGATGTACCGGGACGCCCGGCTGTTCCGGATCTATGAGGGCACCAGCGAGATCCAGCGTCTGATCATCGGCCGGGCCCTCGTGCGGGACGGCAGCTAGCTCGCGGTTTCCGGCCGGCCCCCAGGGTGCCGGACGGCCCGACGGGGAATGAGGGTTCCCGGAGGCGGCGGATCTCGCGGATGCGCGGCAGCGGTACCTTTCAGGCGGCGGAGGCGGCGCCATGCAGCGGCTGAACCCTATGGACGCGCAGTTCGTCGGCGCCGAGAACGAGGATGCTCACACGTCGATGGCGATTGCGCTGAGCGCCATCTTTGAGGGCCCGGCACCGTCGTACCGCGAGTTCCTGGCGTCCGTGGCAGGCCGCCTGGACGACGCGCCCATCCTGCGGCGCAAGCTGCTGACCGTGCCCTTCAATCTCGGGCCGCCGGTCTGGGCCGACGACCCTGACTTTGACCTCCGTTATCACGTCCGCCAGACGGCCTTGCCGGCGCCCGGCAGCGACGAGCAGCTCGGCAACCTGATGGCCAGGGTCATGGCGCAGCGGCTGGACCGTGACTACCCGCTCTGGGAGTACTGGCTGGTCGAAGGCCTCGACGGGGGCCGATGGGCACTCATCTCCAAGGTGCACCACGCCATGGTCGATGGTGTGGCGGGAACCGACCTGTACCGAGTGCTCTTCGACCCGAGCCCGCAGGTGCCGCCGGCAGCCGCGGGCACGTCAGCGAGCACGGGCGTCATGCAGGCTGCCGCGAACGGTCACGTGCCTCGCCCGCCATCTTCGGCCAAGCTCGCCTACCAGGCCGCTCTGGACCTGATGGCGCTGCCGGCCAGGACCGCGCTCGCCCTGAACGGCGCCCTGGCCCAGCCTGGCGACGCTATCCGTCGGCTCAGCCGGACATTCCGGGCGACGGCGAAGTTCGCGGCTTCGGCGCGGCCGGCGACCCCTTCCTCGCTGCACGGGCCCATCGGCCGGCAGCGGCGATATGCGTGGGCTCGGGCATCACTGGATGATGTCAAGACCATCAAGCGGTCGCTCGGGGGGACCGTCAACGATGTCGTGCTTGCCGCCGCCAGCAGCGGCTTCAGGGACCTGCTCCTGAGCAGAGGTGAGGAACCAGCTCCGCACATGGTGCCATCCCTGGTGCCAGTCTCGCTGCGCACTGCCGGCCAGGCGTCCAGCTACGAGAATCGCGTCTCGCTGGTGGTCGCGGACTTGCCGGTGCATGTCTCCGATCCTGCCGACCGGCTCGCTATGGTGCGAGCCGAGATGGCCGCACTGAAGGAGGCGCACGGGGCTTCAGCCGCCCAGGCACTCGTGACCATCGGCCACTACACGCCGTATCCGCTCGCGGCGCTAGTCGTTCGCCTTGGCTACCGGCTGCCGCAGCGGGATATCGTGACGGTCACCACGAACGTGCCAGGGCCCGCCGAGCCGCTCTACAGCTTGGGGCGCAAACTAGTGGAGATAATCCCCTACGTGCCCATCGCAACCACACTGCGCACCGGGGTGTCGGTCCTGAGCTACTGCGGCAATCTCACGTTCGGGATCACGGGAGACTATGACACAACGCCCGATATTGACGTGCTGGCGCACGGCATCGAGCGCGGTGTAGCTGACCTGCTCAGGGCCGCCGGCCGTAGTCAGGCCCCGGCAAGGTCGAGATGACCACGTCGCCTGCCGGGCGGGCCTGGCGCTCGCGGTGGGCCGACATCGACGGACCGGTCCGTTATCTGGACTTCGGCGGCCCCGCGCGCGGGCCGCTGATCGTCGCCGTGCACGGACTGAGCGGATCAGCCATGAACTGGCTCGCGCTCGCGCCGCTGCTAACGCAGAAGTACCGCGTTCTCGCCGTTGACCTCGCTGGCCACGGCCTGACCCAGTCCGAAGGGCGCGGCACCGATGTCGCCGCGAACCGCATGCTGCTGCACCGGTTCTGCGAGGCCGAGGACCGGGCGCCGGTGATCCTGATGGGCAACTCGATGGGGGGCATGATCTCGCTTCTGGAGGCGAGCGCGGCGCCCGACACCGTTGCGGGCCTGATCCTCGTCGACCCCGCGCTGCCGTTCGTGCCCTCGCGGCCCGATCTTGCCGTAGCCGCGATGTTCACGCTGGGAGGCCTGCCCGTCATCGGCGATGCGGTGCTCGGCCGCATCAGGAGCCTGCCGCCGGAGCGCGTAGTGGCGCTGATCTTGTCGCTCTGCTGTGCCGACCCGT
>Ga0335072_10016889_pt1 | contig 10337 bp, 7 predicted proteins | sample Lox_Sample_21_FD_206725 | JGI IMG/M metagenome (GOLD analysis project Ga0335072, IMG submission 206725) | Soil microbial communities from Loxahatchee National Wildlife Refuge, Florida, United States - Lox_Sample_2.1 | ecosystem: Environmental > Terrestrial > Soil > Wetlands | place: USA: Florida...
GCGATCGGGCCCGCCGCTGTAGAGGACCTCGCGGGCGATGGGGCTGGGGCCGGCGTGAATGGCCGTGGAGTCGATCGCGAGCGAGCCGAGTGCCGCCGGGGCACGCAGGCCGCTGCCTGCGGCGGAACGACCGGCGCCGGGTTGCCAGGCGATGGCCATCGTGTCGGGCTGCTGGACGTTCCAGATGCCCAGGGGCACGCCGATGACCGGGGCGTCGGGTCGTCTGGCCCAGTAGCTCAGGGCAGCGAAGGGCGTGGCGATGATCGCGCGGGCGGCGCCGGGATCGACCGGGCGCAGCGACCGGTAGATCCCGGTGATCTCCGCACAGGTGAAGGTCCCGTCGAGAACGGAGAGTTCGATCATCGTCCGGGCGAGCCGCGCCGAAGCCCCCGGATGGCCCATGTAATCCACGCCATGCCACACGATGTGGTGCTGGCCCAGGGCATCGGAGGTGGTGTGGCTCTGCCACAGGGCTGGGTGATCCAGCGCGGGGAACGCCCAGTCGTAGAGGAACTGCTTGACGCGTAGCCGGCGGCCTTCGCCGGTGACCTCGAAGCGGAAGGCAGCCGGGTTGTTCTCACTCCACGGCGTCCTGCCCGTGGTGGAGTCCCCGGCACGTCCGGGAGGTGCCTCGCGCCGCAGCGACTCCTTCACCAGGCGCGTTCCTGCCGGGAGCTCGCCCGGGGTGAAGACGATGAAGTTCGACGACGCCTGCGCCTCCGCGGCCGCCATCTGCGGCGGTGTAGCCTCCAGTTCGGCAGGGTCGTCCAGCATCTGATGGGTCCAGTGCTCATCCCTTGTCATCCGCGTGCTCCTCGCGTTTCCCGGCAGCGTGCGGCTGCATGATGCTGCTGTGGTCCGCCACACTACCGTATTAAAGACCACTGGTCACTAAAGCGGGGGATTACCGGAATGGCGGAAGAAGGGACCGCGCGAGGCCCCGGCCGCCCGGCAAGGCTCTCCGCGGACGCCATCGTCGCCGCCGCCGTGGAGCACGGAACCGGGCAGCTCACGGTGCGCGGACTCGCACGACGCCTCGGGGTGGCGCACTCCGCGCTGTACCGCTGGGTCGGCGACCGCGACGGACTGCTGGACCTGATCAGCGACAGCCTCCTCGACCGGGTCTGCGCACAGATCACCGATCAACCGGCCGGGGAGTGGCGCGCATGGCTGACCAACCTGGGCCACGCACTTCGCCGGGAGTTCCTGCCCGTCGCCGACGCCGAGGTCCTCGCGAAGTTCCCCCGCGCGACACCGGTGTATGACCGTCTGCAACAACGCGCGGAAGCCGTGATGACCGGCCACGGACTTACTGCGGTTCAGGCGAGCGAGTCGTTCACCGTGTTCGTGTTCACCGTCTGGGGATGGATCGCCGCAGAGAAAGCCTGCGATGGGGGAACCAGCCACGACAGCCACTTCACCGCCATGCTCACCGCTCTGACACGCGGACTTCCTGCCGTGCCATCAGCCAACTGATAAAGGCGTTTCGCCTGGCGCGCCTGGCAGGACTCGAACCTGCGACCGGCTGCTTAGAAGGCAGCTGCTCTATCCGGCTGAGCTACAGGCGCCAGAGTCTGCAATTGTGCATGTCCAAGGTCACGCGGGGGACACGGTGCGGCCGAGGCCAGATCGCATTCGGAAGAGCATAGATCCAGGGGGGCGGCGCTGGTTCCCCTATCGTCATGTCCGTGACAACGACGGCCGGCGGGTCCCCGGCAACCACGCGGCCCGGCGGCCCGAATCCCAGGCTACCGGGCTGGCCGGCCGCGGCCGGCATCCTCGCCGGCGCTGTGGCGGACGCCCTGTTCGGCGACCCGCGGCGGGGGCATCCGGTCGCGCTGTTCGGCCGGGCCGCGCACGCGGCGGCGGGGCGCGCGTACGCGGACAGCCGGCTGCGCGGAGCGGCCTATGCGGTCGGCTGCGTGCTCGGCGCGACGGTCCCGGCGCTGGCCGCCGAGCGCCTCACCCGAGGCCGGCCATTGCTCCGCGCCGCTGCGACGGCAGGGGTCGCGTGGACCGTGACCGGCGCGCGTTCACTGATTTTTGAGTCTGAACGCATAGCAACGTGCCTCGATCTGGGCGACCTCGACGGAGCCAGGGCGCGGCTGCCAAACCTGTGCGGGCGGGATCCGGGACGGCTCGGCGAGAGCGAGCTGGCCAGGGCCGTGGTGGAGTCGGTCGCGGAGAACACCAGCGACGCGATCGTGGCGCCGCTGCTCTGGGGCGCGCTGGCCGGGATGCCCGGAATGACCGGGTACCGGGCCGTGAACACGCTGGACGCGATGGTCGGCTACCGGTCCGCGAAATGGGCCAGGTTCGGCTGGGGCGCGGCGCGGCTCGACGACGTGGCGAACTGGGCGCCGGCCCGGGTCACCGCGCTGCTGACCGCGGCGTGCGCGCCGGTCGTGGGCGGGAACCCGGTCGCCGCCTGGCGGGCGATGCGCCGCGACGGAGCCCGGCATCCGAGCCCGAACGCCGGGCGCTGCGAGGCCGCGTTCGCGGGGGCGCTCGGGGTACGGCTCGGCGGAACCAACTCCTACGAGGGCGCGACCGAGCGCCGTCCGGAGCTCGGAGACGGGCGTGCGCCCGGGTCAGCGGATATCCGGCGCGCGGCGCGCCTGTGCCGCGCGGTTACGATCGCTGCGACGGGAGCGGCGGCGGCGGCCGCCGCGCTGGCCGGGGCGAGGCGGAAAGGAGGGCGATGAGAGGCGCGCTTCTGGTGGCGGGCACGACCTCGGACGCGGGCAAGAGCGTGCTGGCGGCGGGCCTGTGCCGGTGGCTGATGCGGCAGGGGGTGCGGGTCGCCCCGTTCAAGGCGCAGAACATGTCGCTGAACTCGTTCGTCACACCCGGCGGCGCGGAGATCGGCCGGGCGCAGGCGATGCAGGCCGCTGCGGCGGGCATCGAGCCCGATGCCCGGATGAACCCGGTCCTGCTCAAGCCGGGCAGCGACCGGCGCAGCCAGGTCGTGCTGCTCGGTCACCCGGCCGGCGAGGTCGACGCGGTCGAGTACCGGGAGCATGCCGCGAAGCTGCTGCGGGTTGCCCTGGACAGCCTGGCCGAGCTGCGCAGCGAGTATGACGTGGTGATCTGCGAGGGAGCGGGCAGCCCGGCCGAGATCAACCTTCGCCCCACCGACATCGCGAACATGGGCCTGGCCAGGGCCGCGAACCTGCCCGTGATCGTGGTGGGTGACATCGACCGGGGCGGGGTGTTCGCGTCCATGTACGGCACGCTCGCCCTGCTCGAGCCGGCCGACCAGGCGCTCATCGCCGGGTACGTGATCAACAAGTTCCGCGGCGCCCGCGAGCTGCTCGAACCCGGCGTGGCGATGCTGACCGGATTCACCGGCCGCAGGGCGTTCGGAATAATTCCCTGGACCAACGGTCTGTGGCTGGACACGGAGGATTCGCTGGCCCTGGACGAGCGCCGCGCGGCGTCGGGCGGGGCGCCGGCCGGCGCCGACGTGCTGCGGGTCAGCGTGGTGCGGCTGCCGCGGATCAGCAACTTCACCGACATGGACGCGCTCGCCGCCGAGCCCGGCGTGCTGGTCCGGTTCGCCACCAGCCCGGCCGAGCTGGGCGACGCGGACCTGGTCGTGCTGCCCGGCACCCGGGCGACCGTCGCCGACCTGGCCTGGATGCGCGGGAACGGCCTGGCCGAGGCGATCGCGGCCCGGGCGGCCAAGGGGCTGCCGGTACTCGGAATCTGCGGCGGCTATCAGATGCTTGGCCGCCAGATCGACGACGAGGTGGAATCCGGCGCGGGCCGGGTGACCGGGATGGGAGCGCTGCCGGTGCGGGTGGAGTTCGGGAAGCAGAAGCGGCTGGGCCGGCCGAGAGGTACCGGCTATGGCGAGGAGGTCGCCGGGTACGCGATCCATCACGGGGTGGCGGTCGCCGACCCCGGCGCCGATCCGTTTCCCGGCGGGTGCCGCACGGCGACGGTCTGGGGCACGAGCTGGCACGGGACGCTGGAGAACGACGCGTTCCGGCGGGCGTTCCTGACCGAGGTCGCCGCGCTGGCGGGCCGGGACTTCACGGTCGCGCCGGACACCGACTTCGCCGCGCTGCGGCAGGCCCGGCTGGACGCGCTGGGCGACCTGGTCGCCGATCATCTCGACACGGCGGCGCTGGTCTCCCTGATCGAAGGCGGGCCGCCGCAGGGACTGCCGGTCGTCGGCCCGGCCGGGCGGCAGAGCCTGTTATGCCCTGGCCAGGACGCGGAGGCGCGGCAGATCCTGGCCACCGAGCCAGGCCGCGCGCTGTACGCCAGGTTCGGCTACCTCCCGTTGCGCCGGCCGGAACGCTGGATGGAGCGGCCAGGCCGGGTGCCCTAATCGGCGGCCTGGGGGAGCGGCTCGGCCGCTTCGGTGCCGGGCGGGCCGGAGAGGGTTGCGTGGCGCAGGGCCGGGATCAGCGCGCCCAGCAGCAGCGCGCCGCCGACGCAGGCCAGGCCGCCGCTGACCACCGAGGCGGTCAGCGAGAACGCCTGCGCCACGATCCCTGCCTCGGTGTTGCCGAGCGCCGGGGCGGTGTTGACCTGCGCCAGGTACAGGCCGCTCAGGCGCCCGCGCAGCCGGTCGGGGGCGTAGATCTGCAGCAGCGCGTTGCGCAGGATCTCCGAGATCATGTCGCCGCCGCCGGCCAGCGCCAGGAACGCCAGCCCGAGCGGCAGGCTGCGGGTCAGCCCGAAGCCGGTGATCGCGCCGCCCCAGACGATGCCCGCAACGATGATCACGATCCCCGGCCTGCGGACCCGCCCGGTCCAGCCGCTGGTCGCGGCGCCGATCAGGGCGCCGAGTCCCGGAGCCGAGGTCAGCAGGCCGAACGTGAGCGACCCCCCGTGGAAGTGCTGGCTGGCCAGGGCGGGAAACAGCCCTGACGGCATCCCGAAGAGCATTGCGCTGGTGTCGATCAGCAGCATGCCGCCGAGCACGCCGTCGTGCCGCACGTGCCGGAAGCCCTCGGCCAGCGAGCGGAACCCGGGCCGCTGCGCGCGCACCGTGGGCGGCAGCGGGCGGACGAACAGGATGGCCACGGCGAAGACCACGAAGCAGACCGCGTCCGCCGCGTAGCAGGTGGCCAGGCCCGGGCCGGCGATCAGCAGTCCGGCCAGGGCGGGGCCGGCCAGGTTGCCGAGCTGGCCGCCCATTCCGTTCAGGGCGGCCGCTGCGGCCAGGCGCTTCGGGCCGACCAGGGCCGGGGTGGCCGAGGTGGACGCCGGCGCGCCCAGCCCGGACAGCAGGCCGATCGCCAGCATGATCACGTAGATCGCCCACACCGCCGGATGTCGCAGCAGGCTGTTGGCCATGAGCGCCAGCGCCATCAGCGCCTGCGGCAGCCCGGTCAGCAGCAGCATCGTCCGCCGGTCGTGGCGGTCGGCGAGCATTCCCCCGGCGAGCAGGCTGACCAGCATGCCGATGCTGGAGGTCAGGCTGAGCAGCCCGACCGCGAGCGGCGAGCGGGTCAGCGTGTAGACCTGCCAGTTGGCCGCGGTCGTGGCCACCACGTTGCCGGCCGACGCGACGAAGCGGCCTGCGTAAAGCCAGCGGAAGTCACGGCTCTCGCGCAGCGGCGCGACATCGATGACGATCTGCCCAATGCGCATAGGGGCTAGACATATCAGGCGATGCGATCACTCGGCGCACCAGGCAGGCCGAGACGGGGCGTAAAAGACACTTGCCCGCATTCGCCGTCTGAGCAGGCACGCCGACCTGAAATGCATGAGTCATGGGATGACGGCGGGCGGCTGGCCAACTGCTAGCGATTCTGCTGGCTCCGGCGGCCGTCTGGCCGCGGTCACCGGCATCAACGGGGCCCGGCGACGATCCGGGCCGGCATCGGGTTCGGCATGATGAAGGCAGCAGGATCGTCGTGCCCCGAGGAGGACACCATGCATCAGCCGCCCGTCCCGCACGTCGCCAGCGAGGACCCGGAAGTAGCCGAGCTGATCAACCTCGAGGCGCGGCGTCAGTTCGAGAAGATCCGGCTGATCCCGTCCGAGAACTACGTGTCGGTCGCGGTGCTCGAGGCGTCGGGCACCGTGCTGACCAACAAGTACTCGGAAGGGTACGCGGGCCGTCGCTACTACGAGGGGCAGCAGTTCATCGACCCGATCGAGACGATCGCGGCGCGCCGGGCGCAGACCCTGTTCGGTGTCGATCACGCCAACGTCCAGCCGTACTCGGGGTCGCCGGCCAACCTGGCCGTCTACCTGGCGTTCGCCGAGCCGGGGGACACCGTGATGGGCATGGCTCTGCCCATGGGCGGGCACCTTACGCACGGCTGGGGCGTGTCGGCGACCGGCAAATGGTTCCGCTCGGTGCAGTACGGCGTCCGCGCCGATACCGGCCGCGTGGACATGGACCAGGTGCGCGACCTGGCGCTGGCAGAGCGACCGAAACTGATCTTCTGCGGCGGCACGGCCATCCCGCGCACGATCGACTTTCCTGCGTTCGCCGAGATCGCGGCCGAGGCCGGAGCGGTCCTGGTGGCCGACATCGCGCACATCGCGGGCCTGGTCGCCGGCGGAGCGCACCCGAGCCCGGTCGGGCACGCCGGAGTGATCACGACGACCACCCACAAGACCCTGCGCGGCCCCCGCGGTGCCATGATCATGACAACCGCCGAGCACGCGTCCCGGGTGGACAAGGCGGTCTTCCCAGGCTTGCAGGGCGGCCCGCACAACCACACCACGGCCGCGATCGCGGTCGCGCTGCGCGAGGCGGCCCAGCCCGGGTTCTCCGACTACGCGCATCAGGTGGTGGCGAACGCCAGGGCACTGGCGGCCGCGCTGCTCGACCGGGGCTACTCGCTGGTGTCCGGCGGCACCGACAACCACCTGATCCTGATCGACCTCACCCCCCAGGGCATCGCGGGCAAGCCGGCCGCCAAGGCGCTGGACCGGGCCGGCATCGAGGTGAACTACAACACGGTCCCGTTCGACCCGCGCAAGCCGTTCGACCCGTCCGGGATCAGGATCGGGACCCCGGCGATCACCACCAGGGGCCTGGGCGAGGCGCACATGACACAGGTCGCGGCCTGGATGGACCAGGCGATCGCGGCCGCCGCCAAGGAGGACGAGGCGACGATCGAGCGGATCGCGGGCGAGGTCCGCGATCTGCTGGCCGGGTTCCCGATGTCGGGGTGGGCAACGGACTAGACATCCGGTCCGGAGAAATTGCCTATGGCCGGCGGGTCGTGATGCTCAATGCCTTCGCGCGAAGTAGCGTGCCTCGCGGTACCAGCGGCTGAAATGCCGGGTCGGATAGCTGCGACCGTTGGCCGGCGGTGCCGATTGTCCTGTCGGGGGGCAGGGCACGGGGGCGGGGAGGCACGCTGGACATGGCCGTGGAAAAACCATGCCCGAAAAGGTCGCCGTGGCGCAGGTTCGCCTCGCTAGGGGCCGTGGCCGCGCTGGCGCTGCCGGTCGCGGCCTACGCAGCAACAGCGGGAGGCGCGCCGGACCATGGCGCCAGGGCCGGCGCGGTCGCCGGCAGGTCGCTCGAGCGTCTGGTGTACCGCGGGTACGCGTTCGAGGTTCCGCGGTCCTGGCGAGTCATCGACCTGGCCGGCCGCCGGGTGACCTGCGTGCGGTTCGACCGGCACGCCGTCTACCTTGGCCGGCCGCCGCGCAACCAGTCCTGCCCGAGCATGCTCGTCGGCACGACGGAGGCGCTGCTCATCCAGCCTGGGCCGCGGTCGTCGGCGTGGTCGTCGGTCGAGAACCCCGTTGCGCACCAGATCACGGCGACCGCACCGCTGATCAAGGTCACCGCGACGTTCGACACCCGGCCGAGGCAGATCGACCAGATCCTGGCCAGCGCCTCGCTGCGGGCACCGGTGGTCCGCGCTCCCGATCCCGCGCGGACGGGCGCCTCGCCGCGTTCGCGCCTGACAGTTAAGGTTGCCAACTACCGCGGAATCGGGTTCGACGCGTGCGCCGCGCCAAGTGCCTCGTACATGAGCACGTGGCTGCGGCGGTCACGGTTCCGGGCGATCGGCGTCTACATCGGCGGGTCGGATCGCGCCTGCGCCCAGCCCGAGCTGACCCCCGGGTGGGTGCGCGGCGAGGCGGCCGCGGGCTGGCACTTCATTCCCATGTACGTCGGGCCGCAGGCAGCCTTCGGCCAGATAACCGCGCCCGCCCGGCAGGGCCGGGCTGCAGCGGACGACGCCGTGATGCAGGCCGAGCGGCTCGGTTTCGGGCCGCGGACGCCGCTGTACTACGACATGGAGGCCTATTCTCCCGCCGAGGCCGGCGTGACCCTCGCGTTCCTGTCCGCCTGGACCACGCGGCTGCGGGCGCTCGGCTACTCGTCCGGGATCTACGGGAGCTCGAATGCCGGGATCGGCTACCTGGCCCGGCGGTACTTCGGTCACTCGTACGCGATGCCCGACGTGATATTTGACGCCCTGTGGAACGGGCAGCGAAACACCAGGGACGCTGTTTTCCGAAACGGCGAGTGGGTGAACCATCATCGAGTGCATCAGTTCGGCGGAAACGAGCTGCGCAGCTACGGCGGCGATGCCATCAACATCGACCCTGACTACCTGAACGTGCGGCTGCCGCTGCACGCCGCCCATCACCATTCCGCCCCGGTGGCCCGGCGCGGGTAAACGCCGGCCGGCGGCCCGGAAGGCGGGCCGCCGGCCGGCGGGCGAGCGGGATGCTAGTTGCTGATGATGCTGGACGGCTTGCGCCACTGGATCGTGGGCAGCATCGCCTCGGGACGGACCCGGTGGGCGTATCGCTTGGTGATCTCGAACAGCGACTCGATCAGGGTGTCCGAGAGCAGGTGCGGCTCGAGGCCGAGCCCGACCAGGCCGGTGTGCACCACGTTGTAGTGGTGGTTCTCCAGCTCGACCCGCGGGTTCGCCACGTGCTCGACCCGGACGGCGTCGGGGCTGGCGGCCACGATCGTGTCCGCGATCTGCGAGAGCGACATGAACTCGGTGATCTGGTTGAACACCCGGAATTCGCCCTTGTCGGCCGGGTTCTCGCAGGCGAGCTGGATGCACCGGACGGTGTCGCGGATCTCGATGATGCCCCGGGTCTGGCTGCCGTTGCCGTAGATCGTCAGCGGCTTGCCGAGCACCGACTGGATGACGAAGCGGTTCAGCACCGTGCCGAACACCGCGTCGTAGTCGAACCGGGTCGCGAGCCGGTCGTCGCGGGCGGTCTCGGGAGTCTGCTGCCCGTAGACCACGCCCTGGTTCAGGTCGGTGGCGCGGACGCCCCAGATGCGGCAGGCGAACTCGATGTTGTGGCTGTCGTGCACCTTGGACAGGTGGTAGAACGAGCCCGGCCGCTTGGGGAACAGCACCCGGTCCTTGCGGCCCTTGTGCTCGACATCGAGCCAGCCCTCCTCGATGTCGATGTTGGGCGTGCCGTACTCGCCCATCGTGCCGAGCTTGACCAGGTGGATCTCCGGATTGATCTCGGCGATCGCGTAGAGCACGTTCAGGTTCCCGACCACATTGTTGGTCTGCGTGTAGACGGCGTGCTTGCGGTCCACCATCGAGTACGGCGCGGCCCGCTGCTCGGCGAAGTGGACGATCGCGTCCGGCGCGAAGTCCTTCACGATGTGGTACGTGAAGTCGGCATCGCACAGATCACCGACGTAGCTGGCGATGGACTTGCCGGTCAGCTCGCGCCAGACCGCGATGCGCGACTGCAGCGTCTCGATCGGCACCAGGCTGTCCACGCCCATCTCATAGTCGTATCCGCGCCGCGCGAAGTTGTCCGCCACCGCGACGTCGTGACCGACTTCAGAGAGGTGAAGCGCCGTCGGCCACCCAAGGTAGCCGTCCCCGCCCAACACCAAGACCTTCATGATCGTGCTCCTGCCTTGTCCGTAGCTGTCGTTGATTTATACCTGACCTGGCTGACAACGGCATTCGAACTGCCTGAGTCTCTCCAGTGACGCCGCGGCCGACGCCAGCGGTCGCCTTGCGCGAAGGGCGCACCGCTGACCTGGAGTCCCTCGTATCCGAGCCCTCTTTGGGCTCCCGTACTGTATACCTGTCTTACCGACCTGGAGGCCTTAGTCAGCCAAGGACGTCTATGACCGTGGTATCGCCCAAGATCACCGAAGCCATCTGGCGGGTAGTTCCCGGCCCGCTGCGCCGCAGGCTCCGTACCCAGGGCGGCAGGCGGCTCATCCGCTTCGCGCCCGCGGCGGTGCTGGCGCTCTGCGCGACCCAGCTCACCTACCTGATCTGCGACGTGGCGCACGTGACGGCGGGGATGGCCGGGGCGGTCGGATGGCTTGCCGGGGCGGCCGTGAGCTACGTGGCCAGCCGGTGGGCGTGGGAACGCAGGGGACGCCCGCA
>Ga0335072_10016890_pt1 | contig 10337 bp, 9 predicted proteins | sample Lox_Sample_21_FD_206725 | JGI IMG/M metagenome (GOLD analysis project Ga0335072, IMG submission 206725) | Soil microbial communities from Loxahatchee National Wildlife Refuge, Florida, United States - Lox_Sample_2.1 | ecosystem: Environmental > Terrestrial > Soil > Wetlands | place: USA: Florida...
TGGGATCGCCGGCCTTGTCGTGCAGTCCGGCGGTGTCGGCATCGCTCTGCTCGAACAGCTGGGCAGGCTCGGGATCGGCATCTCTTCATTCGCATCTGTCGGAGACAAGTACGACGTTTCCAGTAACGACCTGCTGACCTGGTGGGAGCAGGATGAGCAGACCAAGCTGGCAGTGCTGTACGTCGAGTCATTTGGCAGCCCGCGCGGTTTCGCCCGGACCGCACGCCGGGTCGGCCGGCGCATGCCGGTCCTCACGGTCATCGGCGGCCGGTCGGCCGCCGGGCAGCGGGCGGCCGCGTCGCACACGGCAGCTTCGGCCACCCCGCTCGTCACTCAGGAGGCTCTGTTCGGCCAGGCGGGCATCATCGCCACGCACAGCCTGGGCGAACTGGTCGATGCGGCCGCGCTGGTGGCCAGCCAGCCGCTGCCGGCCGGCCGCAGGGTGGCCATCGTCTCCAACGCGGGCGGGGCTGGCGTCCTCGCGGCCGATGCCTGCGGCGACAGCGGACTGACAGTCGCTGTCCTCGGCGCCCGGACGCAGCGTCGACTCTCCGGACTGCTTCCGGCTGGCGCCACGGTATCCGGGCCCGTCGACACTACGGCCGCCGTCACCGTCGAGAGCTTCCGCGCCTGCCTGGAGGCCGTGGCCGCTGACGATTCTGTCGACGCGCTGCTGGCGCTTGGCGTGCCGACGGCGATCGCGGATCCCAGTGCCGCGATTCTGACCGCGCAGGTGGGCAAGACGATGGCCGCGGTGCTGCTGGACCAGTCTGAGGCGGTCAGCCTCGGCGCCCGCTCGCCCGGTGACGCCAGTGCGTCCGGTTACAACAGCGCGCTGGCGGCGGCGAGCGGGCCACGGTTGCCGCTCTATAGCTACCCGGAGAACGCGGCACGCGCGCTGAGCCATGCGGCCAGCTACCGGGCGTGGCGCGATACTCAGCACGGCCAGATACTCGAGCTGGCTGGTGTCGACCCGGCTGGCGCACGTGCCCTCGTGTCGGCGTTCCTGGCTGACCGTCCCGCCGGGGGATGGCTGGCAACGGCTGACGCCGTGTCCCTGCTTCGCAGTTACGGGATGCCGATGGTGGAGACCAGGCCGGCGGCTGACCAGGCCGAAGCTGTTGCGGTCGCTGCAGAGCTGGGCGGGCATGTGGTGCTCAAGGCGGATGTGCCCGGCCTGGTGCACAAATCTGACGTCGGCGCGGTCAAGCTCGATCTGCGCACGGCTGACGAAGTCGCTAGTGCTTACGCCGACCTGGCCGCCGCGTTCGGGGCCAGCATGCACCGGGTGATAGTGCAGCCAATGCTGGCTGAGGGCGTGGAGACGCTGATCGGCGTAGTGCAGGAGCCGGTATTCGGCCCGCTCGTGGTGTTCGGCCTTGGCGGCGTCGCCACTGATGTGCTCGGCGACCACGCAGCCCGGCTTGCCCCGCTCACGGATGCCGACGCCGAACAGATGATCCGGGGCGTGCGAGCGGCCCCGCTGCTCTTCGGCCACCGTGGCGCGCAAGCCGTCGACACCGCCGCGCTCGCGGACCTGCTGCTGCGCGTGTCCAGGCTGGCAGACGATCTGCCGGAGGTAGCCGAACTCGATCTCAACCCGGTCATCGCCAGGCCTGACGGCGCCCATGCGGTAGACACCAGGATCAGGATCGCCCCGGCCACGCCACGGGATCCGTTCTTGCGTCAGCTCAGGTGAGCCGCGCACGCACGGGGGGACAAGACGACTATGACCGCCGGGCAATGGCGCCCAGACCCGGGAGGGGGAAGTCCGATGAGCGCCACCGTTAAGGATGTGATGACCACCAGCGTTGTCGCAGTCAAGAGGAATGCTGACTTCAAGCAGATTGTGTCGGTACTCCGCCGGTTCCGGGTCAGCGCCTGCCCGGTCATCAATGACGCGGGTCATGTCGTGGGCGTGGTATCGGAAGCTGATCTGCTCTATAAGGAAGCAAGCGGCAGGACGCCGGCGGGGCTGATCAGGATGCGGTGGCGGCTGGGCGAGCAGTCGAAGGCCACCGCCGTGACCGCTGGCCGCCTCATGACCTCACCTGCGATCACCATCCATCCGGACACGTCGGTGGCGGTTGCCGCCAGGATGATGCAAGATCGCTGGGTCAAGCGGTTGCCAGTTGTCGGTGACGACGGTCTCCTCATCGGCATTGTCACCCGCTCCGACGTGCTGAGCGTGTATGAGCGGCCGGACGACGACATCCTGACTGAAATACTGACCGATGTCATAGTCGCGGAGTTTGGCCTGGCTGCGAGTACGTTCGACGTCTGCGTGGCGTCAGGCATCGTGGCGATCTCGGGACTGATGGAGCAGGCCGGAGCGGCACTGGCGCTGGTGGCCCGGCTGCGGCGGATCGAAGGTGTCGTTGCGGTCCGCGATCGCTTCAATATCGGGCAGCACGGCATCGGCCAGCCCAATGCAGGCCAGCCCAATGCAGGCCAGCACAGTATCCCGCGGCAGCGGGGCACGCTAGCGGGCGACTCTGATCCGGCGGCCGGTCACTTGACTCGCCGTTAGCCGGACATAGACCGGCTTGTCGCCGCCGGCCCACGGCTCGATGTGCAGTGCTGCCGCATGTGCCAGCTCGTCCGCGGCGCTGATGACCCGTGCCTTGCCGGTGACCAGGACGCTCCAGCCTTCGCCAAGCGCGTCATCCAGCTGATCAACGTCAAAGGAGACGCGGCGTTCGTGCAGGCCCGCCGAGACGCTGCCGCCGCTGCTGGTGCGGAAGACCACATCGTCACCGTCCATCTGGAAGTTGACCGGGATGGCAACGGGCCCGCGTCCTGGCTCGACAAACAGGAAGCGACCAATGCCGCCACCGGCGAGGTACTGCCTGCACTCGGTCGGCGTCAGGCTGTCCAGCAGTGTGCCCGTCGCGGCCGAACGCTGGCCGGGCGGCGAGCTGAGGCCCGCGCCGGACAGCGAGCCCGGCGTCGTGTTCAGCGCAGCAGCGAGCCGGGTCAGTGCTGCCTGACTGGGATTCGGCGCCATGCTTGACTCAAGGTAGGCCAGGTACTCGGGGGCCATCCCGGCCCGCTCAGCGGCTTCAGTCACTGTGAGACCGGCTTTGCTGCGCCGATCGGCGATGCGCCTGCCGACGTCAGTTCCGGCAGATTCGGCATCATTGCCCATTTTCCCTCCACAAGGCCCGCGCCGGCCGGCGACCCAACGTCAACTCTACGGACAACGTTCTGGCCGGGAAGGGTCGTTAGACCCTGTCAGACCGTGGCCAAGCGCGCGCGCTGTGCAGCACGTGATTCAACGCGAGTGAACTTAGGACTGACGAATGGCGGGCTTAGGCCTTTAGTCTGCCTTCATGCAGGCTTATCGGCCCTGCCGCGGTAGCCAGCCGTCGCGCATAGTCGGGGACAGAGCCTGGACGGAGGTACGCCGAGATGCTGCGGCAGCTATGGCAGCGACTAACCCGGTCGCCCGACGACGATCCACTGCAGCGCCGCGTCGACAGGATCGAGTCGGCGATCGTGACGTGCCTCGTCGTCGCTTTCGTCATTGCAGCTCCGTTACTGTCGGTCGTCGCAGTCCGGGTGGCCGGTGCATCAGCCGTCCGGGAGCAACAAGCCGAGAGCGGGTGGCGGCCGGTGCCGGCCGTGTTGCAGCAGAGCGGTGCAGGCGGCCAGATCGCAGGAGGCAACTTGGACGCATCCTGGGTGTCTGCGCGCTGGCGGGCGCCTGATGGCACATGGCGGCAGGGTCTGGTTGCCGTCGCGCTGAACGCCAAGGCTGGCCAGCGGATGACCGTTTGGGTTACCCCGGCCGGCCAGCTCATGCATCCGCCGCTCACCACTGCCGAGGTCCTGGAGTGGGAGGCCACGGGCGCCTTGCTGGCGCCTATCGCCCTGGCAGCGCTGCTGGCGGTTGCCGGCGGCATTGTCCGGGTGCTGGCTAACCGCCGGCGCGTCGCCGGCTGGACAAGAGCCTGGGCAGCTACTGGTCCGCGCTGGTCGTCGCTGCGGTAGTCAGCACCGTTTCCGGGAGGACTTGAGTGCATTCCCGGGTAGCGGAACGACCCGCGCCGATCGACGAGCAGCCGCTCCGCCGCGTGGAGCGTGCGAGCGCACCGCAGGCACTGTCTGATCTAGCGCATGGCCGGTTCAGCGGCGCAGCCGTCCTGCACAACTGATATGTCAGGCCGGCTGCGGGCTGGCCACGTGATCGATGATGTCGAGCACGCCGTCGAGGTCCCAGGCGGCATCGATCGCTGCAGCTGCCTGGCTGCGCAAGTCAGCTTCGGGCTGGCCGGTCAGCGTCACGATGCCGCTGTGCACCTCGACCTTGATCGCGCCCGGCTCGCCAGGGGCTATCTCAGCGAGCAGTTCGCGTACCTGGCGAGCTACCTCAGCGTCTGGCACGAGGAACACGCTCAGCAGGTCACGCTGGCTGACCACGCCGACGATCTTGCCGTCCTGGTCGACGACCGGCAGCAGGTTGATGTGATGCTCGCTCATGAGCCGGGCAGCGCCCGCTATGGAGGTGTCTGGGTGGATGGTGATGGCTGGTGCCGTCATCAGCTGCTCGCCGCTCAGTCGGTCGTACCGGCTGCGGTCGGTGCCGTAACGCGGCGATCCGGTCCAGCGCCTCCGCTGGCCTGCGTGCTTGTCCCTGGCCGCGATGAGATCACCTTCGGTCACCACGCCGGCGACGTGCCGGCCAAGGCTCAGCACGGGCACGGCGTTGATCTGATGCTGGACCAGCAGCCATGCGATCTGCTTGAACGGCGTGATCCGGTCGACGGCGACGATATCGGTCGTCATGATGTCCCGCACCCGGCTGTGCCACCGGCCGTGGTGCTGGGCGGGCCGGTGGTGAGGCTCACCAGTGCGCAGAGTTTCGCCAGCCCGGGGATGTGGAGGGACCTGCCGCACGACCGCCTGCTCGCCCATCTCGCGGGCGACCTGATTGACCGCCCTGGTGACGTCTGGCTGAGTGGCCCGTCCGTGCAGCGAATCGTAGTAAGCGGCACCCAGATGCCGCAGCATCGCGTCCAGGTGCACATCTTTACGCCTCATTTCGGTCTCCACTTCGCTAGTCACCCGCTCGCGGGGCGGGTACTGCCGCAGCCGCGACGAGTTTCCAGTCATCGCCTGCATCCGCAGCGAGACTCGCCATGCTGGCGGAATCCCTGCCGGGCAGGCCCTGGCCCTCGGGCCCGACGACCACGACCGGGCAGTGGGCCCGGCTCAGGCACGTCCTGACGACCGGGCCCAGCGAACGGCTAGCGAGCTGCCCGGACGCAGCGCCGAGTACGAGCAGATCGGCACCGGCAGAGGAATCGACTAGGGCGCGCTCGGGGTTGCCTTCAGTGACTTCGGTGCTTATCTCGGCGGCCAGCTCCGGACCGAGCACGGCTCGCACGGTCGCGGCCAGCCCGTCCGTGGCGCGTTGCTGTCTGGCGGCCAGTTCCTGCGGAGCTGGTGCGGGGGCGTATGCGGCGCGCTGCTGGACCCGCCAGGCCAGCACGACTTTGAGCCGGCCGTGACGGCGCTTCGCTTCGTCGGCCGCCCATCGCAAGGCCCGAGCCGAAGCGGGCGAACCGCTAACGCCCGCAACGATTGTCGGGCTGCTGACCGGATTGTCCATCGTGGCCCTCCCGTTCGTGACCGCGTTGCTCTGCCCTGATTGCCACTAACTGCGTTGCCGCTAACTGCGTTGCCGCTAACTGCTGGACCTTGACGTCTACGACTCGCGCCGGCTACTGCTGCTCTGGCACCGAGCCAATTCGTACGGTTAGGATCCCATTACGGTAAGTAGCCGAAACATTGCGAACGTCAGCTCCCCCCGGTAGCCGGACATGCCGCGCGAACCTGCCGTATCGGAACTCGCTCTGATGCCCCTCCGGCGCGGAGTCCGTGCGCTGAGCCTGCACGACCAGCGTACCGGCCGCCATGCAGGCAGCCAGGTCGGTAGCCGGGTCAATGCCGGGCAGCTCGAACCGGACCAGGTAACTCGAGTCATCCGGGTACTCCCCGACCGGAATCGGCCATGATCGTGCCGCCACGTGATGCACGGTGGACAACGGTGACCCAGCCCAGTCGGAAATGCAGGTGTTCGTCGCGCTTGCCGACTCAGTCGCCATGCTCGTCTCCGGCCCTCCTCTGCCTCTCACCTCCCCAGTTTTCCGGCGGGCCGATCTGGTACGCAGGGGCTAAGGCAATGCCCGCCAGTGACCTCGGTCCTGGCCGGGATCCGGCGGGATTCTGCTAGGACGCCGCTAGCACCCGGCGGGCCTGCCGGGCCATCTCGATGTCTTCCCTTGCCGTGATCACAAGCGCCGCTGCGGCCGAGTCGTCCCGGCTGATGATCGCGTCGGCCGTGGCCTGGTTCCGGCCCGGGTCGAGCGTCAGGCCGAGGAACTCAAGGCCGACGGCAGCGGCTGCGCGGACCTCGCTGCTGTGCTCGCCTACGCCGCCGGTGAAGACAAGCGCGTCGAGACCGTTCATCGCGGCAGCCATGGCAGCTATCTCCCGGCGCAGCCGGTGGAGGTACACCTCGATGGCCATCAGGGCAGCTGGCTCGCCGGAGCCGGCCGCGTGCAGCACCTCTCGCATGTCGCCGGATGGCAGGCCGGACAATCCGGCAAGGCCGGACTCTTTCTCCAGGCCTGCCGAGAGCTCGGCCACCTCGAGCTGCCCGTGCTGCAGCAGCCAGACAATTAGCCCGGGATCGACGCTGCCGCTCCTGGTCGCCATGACCAGGCCCTCCAGCGGAGTGAAGCCCATCGTCGTGTCGACGCTCCGGCCGCGCAGCACAGCGGCGAGCGAGGCACCCGCGCCCAGGTGGCAGCTGACGACGCGCAACTCGGCGAGTTCGCGGCGGAGCAGTTGCCCCGCGCGCCTGGACGCGTACGCGTGCGACAGGCCGTGGAAACCGAACCGCCGGAGGCCGAACCGCGTCGTCCAGCCATCAGGCAGCGCATACCGGGCAGCAGCATCCGGCATCGCGGAGTGGAACGCGGTGTCGAAGCAGGCGACACCAGGCAGACCGGGCACCAGCCGCCTGGCCGCCTCGATGGCGGCCAGCGCCCGCGGCTGGTGCAGCGGAGCCAGGTCGGTCAGCCCGGAGATGGCGTCGATGATCTTGTCGTCAATCAGCACGGCATGCCGGAACACGCTGCCGCCGTGGACAACCCGGTGGGCCACGACGGACGCCCGGGGTCCGGCCGCCGTCAGGAACCTGGTCAGCTCGGGGTGGTCCGGGCTGCCGTCCCACGCGTCGAGTTCCAGCGAGCTGTCGACGTCGTCACCGGGACCGAGCAGGCTGGCCTTCAGGCTGCTCGAGCCGGCGTTCACGATGATGACGTTCGCGGGCGTTCCCGCGGCCGCTGACGTCGTCCCGGATGCTCCGGTGCCGGCCGACGTCATCGGGCCGACCAGGTCCAGTTCCTCACTTCCGGCAGGTCCTCGCCGTACTCCCTGGTCCAGGATCGCGCCCTGGCTCGCGAGTCGGTCATCTGCTGGCGCAGCCGCGCTGCCCGCGGGCCGATTCCCGGCACTCGGTCGATTACGTCCATAACCAGGTGAAACCGGTCCATGTCGTTCATCATGACCATGTCAAACGGTGTCGTGGTGGTGCCCTCTTCCTTGTACCCGCGGACGTGGAAGTTGTTGTGTCCGTCGCGCCGGTAGGTAAGCCGGTGGATCAGCCACGGGTAGCCGTGGTAAGCGAAGATCACCGGTTTGTCAGGCGTGAACAGGGCGTTGAACTCAGCGTCACTCATCCCGTGCGGGTGCTCGGTGTCCGGCTGCAGCCGCATCAGGTCGACGACGTTCACGACCCGGACCCGCAGATCGGGCAGCTCGCGGCGGAGGATGTCGGTGGCGGCCAGCACCTCGAGCGTCGGCACGTCGCCGGCGCAGCCCAGCACGACATCAGGCTCGGCGCCATCGCCGTCGCCATCGTTGCTCGCCCACTCCCAGATGCCCGCGCCGCGGGTGCAGTGCAGGATCGCCGAGTCCATGTCCAGCCAGTCGGGATTCGGCTGCTTGCCGGCCACGATGACGTTCACGTAGTCACGGCTGCGCAGGCAGTGGTCGGCGACCGAGAGCAGCGTGTTCGCGTCTGGCGGCAGGTACACGCGGATGACTTCGGCCTTCTTGTTCATGACGTGATCGATGAAGCCGGGATCCTGATGGCTGAAGCCGTTGTGGTCCTGCCGCCAGACGTGCGAGGTCAGCAGGATGTTCAGGGACGCCACGGGCTGGCGCCACGGGAGCTGGCGAGCCACCTTCAGCCACTTGGCATGCTGGTTGAACATGGAGTCCACGATGTGGATGAACGCCTCGTAGCAGGAAAACCAGCCGTGCCTGCCGCTCAGCAGGTAGCCCTCGAGCCAGCCCTGGCATGTGTGCTCGGACAGGATCTCTATTACCCGGCCGTCTGGTGCGAGGTTCCGGTCCACGGGCAGCGTTTGTTCTTCCCAGGTCTTCCCGGTCACCTCGAGCACCGCGGTCAGCCGGTTGGACTCAGTCTCGTCCGGCCCGACGATGCGGAAGTTCCGCTGCTCGTCGTTCCGGCGCAGCACGTCGCGCAGCATCGTGCCGAGCACCTTGGTCGGTTCGGACTCCCGCGCGCCGGGCGCCTGGACCAGCACCGCGTAGTCGCGGAAGTCCGGCAGGTCGAGATCGCGCAGCAGCACGCCGCCGTTCGCGTGCGGGCTCGACCCCAGGCGGCGAGTCCCGGTCGGCACGTGCCTGAGCAGGTCGGGACACGGACTGCCGTCGGGCGCGAACAGCTCCTCCGGCCGGTAGGACCGCATCCATTCCTCAAGCAGCTGCAGGTGCGCCGGGTTGGTCCGCACCTCGGCCAGCGGTACCTGATGCGCGCGCCAGGTCCCCTCAACCGGCAGGCCATCCACCTCGACTGGCCCGGTCCAGCCCTTCGGGGTCCGCATCACGATCATCGGCCATCGGGCGGCGGTCTGCGGCCTGCCCGCCCTGGCCTCGGCCTGGATAGCGCGGATCCGTCCGATCGCAGTGTCCAGCGTCGCCGCCATTTCAAGATGGGGAACGTCACTGTGGCTGCCGGTCACGTACGCAGGCTCGTAGCCATAGCCGCGCAGCAAGGCATCAAGTTCGTCCTCGGGCAGCCGGGCCAGGACCGCCGGATTGGCGATCTTCCAGCCGTTGAGGTGCAGGATCGGCAGGACGGCCCCGTCACCGGCCGGATTGAGGAAGCGGTGGCAATGCCAGCTCGTCGCTAGCGGGCCGGTCTCGGCCTCACCGTCGCCGACGACACAGGCGACAATCAGGTCCGGATTATCAAAGGCCGCGCCGTGCGCGTGCGAGAGCGAGTAACCCAGTTCACCGCCCTCGTGGATAGAGCCGGGAACTTGCGGTGCGACGTGACTCGGCACCCCGCCGGGGAAGGAGAACTGGCGGAACAACTGGTGCATGCCGGCCACGTCCCGCCGGACGCTCGGGTAAGTGTCGGTGTAGCTGCCTTCCAGCCAGGTGTTCGCGAGCGCGGCCGGGCCGCCGTGTCCTGGGCCGACCACGATCATCATCTCGGCGTCGTGGGCGAGGATCGCGCGGTTCAGGTGCGCCCAGATGAAGTTGATGCCTGGCGTTGTGCCCCAGTGCCCGAGCAGCCGCGGCTTGATGTGCTCGGGTTGCAGCGGCTCCGCGAGCAGGGGATTGGCCACCAGATAGATCTGCCCGACCGCCAGATAGTTGGCCGCGCGCCAGTATCTGTCCAGTGTCTGAGTATCGGCCTCTGAGACCGGCCCCGGGGCCGTGACGGTAGTCATGCGCGGCCACGAACCACAACGACCGGGCAGGCCGCGTTGGTCACGCAATGCATGCTGACTGAGCCAACCAGCATTCCGGTGAACGCCCCGTGTCCGCGATGGCCCACCACCAGCAGATCTGCCTGGCGTGATTCTTCGACCAGCACCTGAGCGGGGTGACCGTAGGCAAGCTTGGTTTTGACGTTGTCAGGCGTCGCGGTGCCGAAGGCCTCGCTCAGCGCCTTGTCCAGCGTCTGTTCCATGTGTGTGCGTACCTCGTCGGAAACGGTCTTGGGCGCGACGCCAACCGGGGCGGTTCCGACCGCGGCCGGGTAATGCCAGGACAGCACCGCGGTAACGGTGGCGCCGGTCGCGGCCGCGTAGTCAGCAGCCCACTTGAGGGCACCGACAGACTCGGCGGAGCCGTCCACCCCGACAACTACCTGCGGTGCTGAACTGCCTTCAGCTGTGCGGCCCTCAGGTGTGCCGTCTTCAGTCGCCATCGGAACTGCCTCGCATGACTGCCTCGCATTCTTCCCGGCCGCCGGTCGTGGGCCGCTGCGATCATCCTGTCGGCCG
>Ga0335072_10016891_pt1 | contig 10337 bp, 7 predicted proteins | sample Lox_Sample_21_FD_206725 | JGI IMG/M metagenome (GOLD analysis project Ga0335072, IMG submission 206725) | Soil microbial communities from Loxahatchee National Wildlife Refuge, Florida, United States - Lox_Sample_2.1 | ecosystem: Environmental > Terrestrial > Soil > Wetlands | place: USA: Florida...
ACGCGGAAATACCTGCTCCTAGCTCATCGGGAAGCCTAGCTCCGCTAGGGTATCAAAAGCGCTTACCGCTGAGCAGCCGATCGCGGGTCGTCGTCGCAATGTAACAGGGCGTGACGTCGCCGTGGGCGCGCCACGGCCAGCCCCGGATAGGATGCGGTTATATGACCCAGCTCACCATCACGACGCGGAGCGGCCAGCGTGCCTGAAGTATCAGTGATAGTACCGACGAAGGACCGCCTGCCCTACCTCCGGCAGTCGGTCCCGCTGTTTCTTAGCCACGCGGAAGTTGGGGAAGTAGTAATTGTCGTTGACGGCTGCTCGGACGAGACCATCGAGTACGTCAAGGAGGCCAGCGCGGCTGACGGCCGGATCCGCTACGTCGACAACAGGCAGAACAGGGGCCTCCCGTATTCTCGCAACAAGGGCGCGGAACTAGCCAGCTGCGAGTACTCCTTCACCGCCGAGGACGACCTCGAGCTCGCGCCGGGTTTTTTCGCGACGCTGTTCGGTCATATGAAGCAGGAAAATGCCGACGTCATAGCCGCGAGGAACATCTTTCGCTTCGAGGGGGAATCGAAGGAGGCCGCCATTGCCCGGACCGATCGGCTGGCCAAGGCCCCGATCGACCGGCGGCTGGCCATTGTCCGGGTCGAGGTCAACACCGGATCTGACCGCCTCCAGCCGCTCCTGCCCGCGCCGATGCTGGCTCGTACGGACCTGCTGCGGAAGGTGGGCTGGGATACCCGGTTCCGCGGCAACTTCTGGCGCGAAGAGTCAGACTTCCAGCTATCAGCGGTAGCGGCCGGGTACCGGCTGGCTTACTGCCCGCACGCCATGAGCTTTAACATGCTGATCGATAATGATCGCGGCGGCGTGCACGCGTCGTGGGGCACGCGAAGGGTCGCGCTTATCGTCGAGAACAACTGGCGGTTCCTTGGCAAGCACAAGCAGCTCATCGCCCGGGAATTCGGCATCCGGAGCCGGGTGGTCTCGCTGGCCCAGTTTGTCCCGTGGATTACCTACCGTGAAATCATTTTCCCGAGGCTAGCCCACCTCAAGAAGATTATCCTGAGAGCCGGGCGGCGGCGCCCGCCAGCTGGCCTATCGCCGAGCGGAGGCTCGCGTTAGACTGGCGCAAGATAGCGCGCCCATTGCCGGGCAGGGCACTCCAGCCGAGCATCTTGCGGCCGAACGAATCAGCCAGCAGAGCCATCCGCGGCGCCTCCTCCTTGGCCGCTAGCGCCCAGCGCTCGGCGAACTCGTCATCGCCAGCCCGGTAGGCGAAGACGGCCGCCCGCACGTAAGCCATTCCCCGCGGCTGGCGCCGCAAATTCGGGGAATGGTCAGCTATTACCTTCTCAAGCGCGATGAAGCGCTTCTTGTGGTCGCGGCTGATGGCGCCCGCGCGCACCCTGATGTCGAGCAGGTACTTGCGGCCGCCGAGGAAGTAGGGCATTCCGGAGCCGTGCTGGATCCTCAGCCACATGTCGAGGTCCTGAGCGCTTTCCAGCTGCTCGTCGAAGAGGCCGACGGCTTCGAAGGCCTTCCGCTTGATGAGCAGCGAGCTTCCCGTCCGCGGCGGGCACGAGAAGATGAGCATGTCATCGAAGTCGTAACGCCCCGCCCGCTGCCAGCGAACCAGGTAGACCTGGCCGCTTTCCGACATCACCCGAGATCGCGCGAAGACCGCCGCGACCTGCGGGCCAGCCGACTCCAGCAGCGATAGCTGCTCGGCGAGGAACCGGGGATGCCACCGGTCGTCGCCGTCAAGGAAGGCGATGAACTCGCCGCTGGCCTGGGCGATGGCCACGTTCCTGGCATGGCAGGCGCCGGCGTGGCTGGTGGCGATGCAGCGGACGCGCGAATCGGCCGCCGCCCGCTGGCCAATGACGTCCGCCGTGTTGTCGGCGGAGCCGTCATCGACCACGAGGTACTCGAAATCCCGGAACGACTGGGCCAGCACCGAGTCCATGGCCTCGCCGATATAGCGGCCCACGTTGTAGGCCGGCGTGATGACCGTGATGCGCGGCCCGTGAGAGTCGCTCATGAGGGCGGCACCTTGGCCGGCCGGCGAGTGGCCCGGTAGTAGCGCAGCGCGCCCGCCGCCACCCCCGCCGACTCGCGCACGGCCAGCTGCCGGGCCAGCCCGTTGAGCTGGCTGGACTTCGCCGCGGACTGCATGCGGCTGCCGGTGTCGATGGCCTTCCCGGTGAACCCGCGCATGAGGAAGGACACCGAGAAGTCCCGGTTGAGCAGGTGCTTGGCCAGGTACGCCCCGAGGCCGTACCCGTAGGAGTAGATCTGGCTGGCCAGGGTCGCGGTCTCCGACCTGTGCTGGTGCCACACCAGCGCGGACGGCAGGTAGCAGATCCGGCCGCCCGACAGGACCAGGCGCAAGAACATGTCGAGGTCCTCACCGCCCCGCCCGGGGCCGCCGGCCCCGAGAACGCAGTCGAAACCGCCGAGCCCGGCCACCACCGGCCGCTTGACCGCGAAGTTCGCGCCAGTCCCGAATATCCCGGCGGTGAACGGGTAGAGCCGGCCAGGCGCCCGGTGCTCGCCCAGGTCATAGCGCTGCGCCGCGAACGCCTCGCCCCACTGGTAACGGGAATCGAAGTACCGCTCAGCGCCGGTGCTGAGCGCGCTCGGGACGACCACGCCGGTGACGCAGACCGCACCGGGATCGGACGCGAACCCGGCCGCCAGGGCCGCGGGCCAGCCCGGGTCAACCCTGATGTCGTCATCGGTGAAGGCGACGAGGTCGTGCTTCGCGGTGGCCAGCCCGTGGTTGCGCGCCCGTGACAGCCCCGGGACCTGCTCCGACGTGTAGCGGAAGCGCGAGTCGGCCTGCGCGAACGCCATGACCACGTCCCGCGTCTCCTCGCCGGACGGCGCGTTGTCGACGACGAGGATCTCCAGCGGCTCGTAGGTCACCCGCTGCAGCGCGGCCAGGCACCCGCGCAACTGCCCGGGCCGGTTGCGCGTGCACACCACGACGCTGATCTCCGGTCCCCGGGCCGGGAATCCCCGCGGGCACGACACCGCTTCCTTCCAGTCCCGGCCGCCGCCGGTGCCGCCGTCATGCGCGTGCTCGCGCAGCTGGTCCGCCATCGTCGCCTGCGCGGCCGCTCGCGCCCGCGCCGTGAAGGTCTCCCGCGGCGCGAGCGGGACGTGGACGTGCCCCAGCGGCGCGTGGTGCATCCGGACGAGGACGCGGGCCTCGTGATGATCGGGGCCAGGCCCGCCGCTCACCGCGGCCACCTCGCCGTCGCCGTCCAGGTCGAGCAGGCCGACCCAGACGGGAGATTCTCCCGGCACGTCAGGCCTTCCCGACCATGTACCTGAACTGGCCGGTCAGGTAGCCCCCGATGGTCATCGCGAGGCCGCTCGCCGTCACGGCCATCCGGGGCAGCGCGGACCCGCGGCCACGGAGCAGTTCTCCGGTCTCGCGGATGAACGATCGCGGGATCACCACGGCGGCCTGCCGCCTCTCCCGCTCCAGGCCCGCCGTGGCACCCGACAGCCGGACCACGCTCGCCTTGGACAGCCCCTCGTACCAGCAGCGCCGCACGAGGTAAGCGAACCGGACGCGGTCAGCCGACACCTGATGATCGACCACGGAATCCGGCGCGTAGTAGATCGCCGACCCCGGGCGCGCCCCGGTCAGCCGTATCGACAGCTCGGTCTCCTCGCAGCCGGCCGGGCGGGTGCCGACGCGCCCGACCATGACGTCGAAGCCGCCGACGTCCCGGGCGAGCTGGGTGTTCATGCTCATGCTGGCGCCGATCGGGTTGCGCACGAAGCCGCCGTCGGCCGGCAGCCCGACGTAGCTGCAGCCCACCACCCAGTCGAACTCGCGGGGGAGCCAGTAGGGGCGGCGATCGGGCCACCGCGGCTCCACGTGGCCGCCGGTCGCGACGATGCCGCCCGACTCATAGGGCCGGACCAGGGCGGCCAGCCATCCCGGGCGGGCCTGCGCGTCGTCATCGAGGAAGGCGGTAATCGGGTGCTTCGCCGCCTTCAGCCCGGCATTCCGCGCGCCCGACAATCCGGCCGGCTCATCGCTTTCCAGGACCTCGACTCCCACAAGCTCATCGCGGGCGCGCCGGGCCAGCTCGGGGTTGTGGTCGACCACCAGCAGGACCTGGGCGGGTCCCGGCCGCTGGGCGAGCACGGAGCCGACGGCCGCGTGAATGGTGTCCCACCTGCGCATCGTGTAAGCGCAGATAACGACCGTCACCGGCAACTCGACGACCTCGCTCACCGGCCCCTCACTTCGAATCTGCATCGATCAACTCCGTCATTGCGGGGCCAGCTGGAATAGGTACGTTCCGTCGTTGTGGTAGACCAGTTTCCAGATAGGACTGGCCACCAGTGCCTGCTCCCAGGCCACGGCCGTCGCCGCGGTCTCCAGGCCGTAATCGATCGAGTAGCTCACCGCGGCCGGTGACCATATCGCGTAGAGGGCGCTGGTGCTCCCCCCATGATCCTGGGCGACGTAGGCGAGGTAATTCCGGGCCAGCAGCGCGGCGCTCTCCGGGGTCAGCGGGTCGACGCGGTCGCCGGTCTGCGGCACCATCGTCGACCAGCCGACGGAGTGGCCATTGGCCAGCGAGAGCATTCCCGTCGGGGTGTCTCCGTAGGAGAGGTCGAGAATATAGCCGTTACCGGACGCCTTCGCGTTATAGAAGTTCAGGGCCCCGACATCGCCGGGGCGGATCACGTTAGCGTTGTCTAGCCCGTCCGACGCTATGCAGAACGTCGCCGAGAGCCCGGTCAGCAGCATGGCCAGGGGGATCAGCAGCCACTCGCGCGTGAAGCGCGGTATCGCCGTGACCGCCAGGGCCGCCAGCCACGGGATGGCGAACAGCACGGCCCGGAATATGCCCTCATTGCCGTACGGGTTGGCGACGATCAGGGCCAGCCCGGCGGCCGCGCTGACGATGATGGACCATGCGTAGGAGCGGCTGAAGAACGTCCAGCCGGGCCGGCGGGTGACGGCGGCCAGGAAGCCCACGGCGGCCAGGGCTATCAGCACGAGCAAGCCCGCGACCTCGGCATCAGTGCCCTGCCCGACAATCGGAAGGCGCTCAAGGCCCGGGGTGACGGCGGTCTTCGGCGGCTCGAAGTTCGACAGGTTGCCGAAGTCATAGAAGGAAGCGAAGCTGCCCAGCACCGACCAGTTCAAGACGGCCCACACGACCGCGGGCAGCAGGGCCGCCAGCGGGATGTAGATGGGCCGCACCACCCGGGCGATCACGAAGATCACGAGCACGGCGGCGCCGATGAAGGGGCTGAACTCGTGCGTTACCGCGACCGCGCTGCTGATGACGGCGATGAGGCCGATGCGCATCCGCTGGCTCAGGTGAGTCCGCTGGCCGCCGATCCCCAGCGCGTAGACGCCGAAGACAAGGACATAGCCGACCGACTGCGGCGAGAAATAGTCCTGCCCGACGACATCGACGAGAAAGGTAAGCGTGATCGCGATATAGACGCGGTAAGGCGAGCGCAGCAGCAAGCCGAAGAAGAGCCGCAGCACGGCCAGCCCGGCCATGTTGATGATGAACGGCCAGTACGCGGCGAAGCCCATGGACTCCTTCACGCCGGCCAGATTGCATATCCACGCGCTCAGCGAGAAGAATCCGGAGTAGGCCTGGTAGATTCCGGCCGTCCGGTCGAGGTAGTGGACGCCGAGCACCTGCTGGACGAAGCCGACGTGCTTGGCCGCCGTTTGCGTTCCGGGCAGGCCGTAGACGATGGCCGGGGTGAGGGTGAAGGCGGCGATCAGGGAGGCCACCCCGGTCACCGCCGCCAGTCCCGGCCGGCTGCGGGCCGCGACGATGCCGCCGAGTACCAGCAGCAGGCCGCCGTACCACATCGGGGGGATCTGGGTCAGGAACCCTCCGACGCCGGGACTGATCCGGCCGGCCCGCACCGCGGCCGCGATCCAGTACAGGGTGCCCCCGGCGGTGAGCCCGGTGGACAGGTTCAGCCAGGCGCTCCTGTCGGCCGGCGGCCGCTGGCGCGGTGCGGCGCGCAGGTCCCGTAGCGCCTCCAGGCTCGCCCTGGCATGGACGATCGCCACGGCAGTGCCGAGCAAGGCGGCGGCGATCAGCGGGTGCCACAACGGAGTGAGCGCCATGACGCTGGCCAGCAGCGTCGGCACCGATATCCCGATGAGGACGGCAAGCGCCAGCCGTACCGTCAGGCCCGCGCGCCGGAACGCCCGCAGCGGTGCCGCGCCGACTCCGAAGAAGAGCACGCCAACGATTCCGCCGAGCCGCAGCCCGGTGCTGTCTATCCCGTAACCCGCCGCCGTGATCAGCAGCGAGGCCGCGAATAGCCCGCTCAGCGCGAGGGTGACGACCGAATCGGGCGGGCCGTCGGCCGCTGGCTCATCGCCGTGGCCGGCGCCCGTTTCCCGCGCCTGCTCGTGGCGCGGCTCCCGGCGCCGCTCGGTGGTCACCCTGAAGAGGTCAACGCTGGTTTCCCTGAGCCGGTCAATGGCCCGGCGGTACTCGGGGTAACGCCGGGCGGCCTCGGGCGGCCGCGGGCCGTTTCTCTCCTGCGTCCACCGGTCGCCGTCCCACCACAGAAAAGGCGCATCGCCAGATGACCCCTCGGGCCATCCGGTTGGGTGCTGCATGAAGCTCGCGCCTCCCCTGCTAGCCGTTGTCGGCGGGCAGTTCCGGCTCCTGTCCCTTCGAGCCGCGAACCGACAGCCACTCCCGCACGATGAACTTGGCGATCCGCCAGCCGTCCCGTGCGACGTGCAGGTTACTGTGCCCGTGGATCCGCAGGTGCTCGTGGCTCGGGACCTCGTGCACCCGCAGGCCGGCCTTCGCGGCCCGGATGTTCATGACCGTCTCGATCTCGAACCCGTTGCAGTTGAGGTCAAGCGCGTCCAGGTGGTGCGCCCAGAACGCGTTGTAGCCGTAGCAGAGATCCGTGTACTTAGTCCCGAACAGCAAGTTCACCAGGGTGCTCAGGACCCAGTTGCCGAGCCGCCGCATCGGCGTGATGTCATCGCTGGCCCCGCCGCTGGCGAACCGTGACCCCTTCACGAAGTCAGCCCCGGCCATGAGCGCGCTCACGAAGCGCGGGATCTCGCGGCCGTCGGTCGAGCCGTCGGCGTCAATCATGACGATGATGTCGCCCTTGCACGCGCCGAACCCCTCGCGCAGGGCGTCTCCCTTGCCCTGGCCCCGCTGCGGCACGATCCGCACGTCCGGCAGGAGCCGCTGCGCCTCCGCCACCGTGTCATCGACCGAGTGCCCGTCCACCAGGACGACCTCGTCCACCCACAACGGGATCGAGGCGAAGACGGGCGCCAGGTTACGCGCCTCGTTCTTGGCCGGGACCACGACGCTCACCGTGGGCGCCACCGCGAGGCCGTTCTCGACCATCCGGAACACCGCCGCCGCCTTAGGCTCGCCCGACACCTCAGCGTGCGGCACTGTCTTCCATTCCGGCACGGTTACCCTCTCCGCGACTCCAGCGAAACTAACCATCACCCCTCCTCAGGGAAGCGAATCACCAACACAACAACTCCGCGTCCCCTCATAGAGGGATGATTGCGGCAGACCGTCAGCACCGGCAGGCCCGACGGGATACCGGTGGCGCCAATATGTCGAATCGATTAGCCGGTCGCAGATGACCAAGAGTTAATAGCCCGCGCCCCTCCGTGTCCGCGACGGCAACGTCAAGAGCAAATCATCAGAGCTGCACCATAGTATGTACATCTGGCGAACTAGCGGTCATGCCGGCCTTCGTTGCCGAATGTTTACAATAGTTGTCGAAACTTTGTGCTAACTACCGACAAGGCCAGCATGGCGGTCACCGGGTATTTGCGGTGCTCGAGGGGCAGCCGGCCCCCACAGGCCACCCCAAGATCACCCGACTTAGCGAGAATCAAACTATCCTTTCTGTGGCCTGCGCTAGCATGCGAGTACTTTGCCCGGTTTCAGGGGAGGTGGGCGGCAATGGGGCGGATGCGGGCAGGCGGAGACCAGGACGGCTTTGACGCGCTCGTGCTTGACGGGTCTTACAAGCAGAGCCTGGCCAGCGTCCGGTGCCTCGGCCGCGCTGGGCTGCGGGTGGCGGTGGGGGAGAGCCTCGCGAGCGACCCGGTGCCTGCCTACTACTCGCGGTACTGCGCCCGCCGGCTCCTGCTGCCGAGCTACGTCAGCCAGCCGGACGCGTTCGCCGCTGCCGTGGTGGACTTCGTCAGGGAGTTCCCGACCCGTGTCGTCATGCCGGCCGGGGATGAGACGATCGCCGCGGTCGCGCCAGTGCGGGAAGAGCTGGCCGGCCTTGGCTGCACGCTGGCCCTGGCCCCGGATGACGCCCTGCGGGTGGCCAACAGCAAGGAACTCACCCTGAAGGTCGCCGGCGAGCTGGGCCTCCTGTCGCCACGGACCATGGCCATCGAGAGCGCCGTAGACGTGCCGGCCGTCATAGCCGACCTTGGCTTCCCGTTCGTGATGAAGCCGACGACCTCGTGGACCGGGCAGCACTGGGAACGCCTGGTCCCGGTCGACATCTTGTCCGAGCCCGAGGCCGTGCGGGTGGCGGAATCCTTCCGCGCCGCCGGAGCCGGTGTCCTCGCGCAGCAGTTCGCCCCCGGCCGGCGGGAAGGCGTGACGCTGTTCATCGGCGGCGGCGAGGTTCTCGCGAGCTGCGGTCACGTGGCGTACCGGAACACCCCGCCGCTTGGCGGCAGCTCGACCGTACGGGAAAGCATCCAGGTTCCGCCCGACCTGTACGACGCGTCCGTGCGGCTGGCCAAGGCCATCGGCATCGAGGGGCCGTGCGAGGTGGAATTCCGGCGTGACGGCGACGGCCAGCCCTTGCTGATGGAGATCAACCCGAGGCTGGCCGGGACGCTCGAGATCGCCGTCCAGTCCGGCGTGAACATTCCCCTCATGACCTGGCGGTGGGCCGCCGGCCTCGACGTCCAGCCCGTCGCCGGCCATCGGGCCGGGGTCCGCACCCGGTGGCTGGCCGGCGACCTGGCCTGGCTCACGCAGAACTGGCAGCGGGGGGCCGGCCGCCCGGATGGCGTGCCGGCGATGAAGAGCCTGGAGCTCTTCACCACCGAATTCTTCCGCGGCGACCACTACGACTTCTTTGACCGGCACGACCTGCGTCCGGGCCTGGCGGAACTGCACCGCATGACCAACTGGGCCCGGCGGTTCTTGAGTAAAAGGCGTCTTTCTAAGACAACGCGCTCGGAAGGAGCGATTAATGACGGCAACTGATGTGCTTGTCATCGGAGCGGGTCCGTTCGGCTTGTCCATAGCCGCGCACCTGCGTGAGATGGGGGTTGAGCACACAGTCGTTGGCCGCCCGATGGATACGTGGCGCGCGCACATGCCGCAGGGCATGAACCTGAAGTCAGAGCCTTATGCCTCGTGGATGGCGACGCCACGCGCGGGGATCGACCTGGCCGGGTACTGCCGGGCCAAGGGGCTCCAGCACGTTGACCGCATTGGCCCGCTATCGCTTGAGCGGTTCATGGGGTACGCGGACTGGTACACCGATCAGCTGGTCCCGGACGTCCGCGACGAGACGGTCACCGAGGTGGCCCCGGTGGACGGCGGTTTCCAGGTGAGCTTCGCCGCCGCCGCGCCCGTCACCGCCCGCCAGGTCATCGTCGCGACCGGGATCTTGCCCTACGCGCACATCCCGGCGCCGCTGGCCGGCCTGCCGGGCGACCTGGTCTCGCACACCAGCGACCTTCACCTGCTTGACAAGTTCACCGGCCGCAAGGTGGCGGTGATCGGCTCGGGCCAGTCGGCCCTGGAGACGGCGGCGCTGCTGCACGAGAATGGCGCGCAGGTCCAGATCATCACGCGCAAGGCCAGCTTCCACTGGCCCCGGCGCAACCCCGACAACCCGGGACCGCTCGGGAAGCTGCGCCACCCGGTGACGAAGCTCTGCGAGGGCTGGCCGTGCGTCGCCTACCACAGCCCGGCGATCTACCGGCGGTTCCCGCAGGACACGCGCGTCCGGCTGGCCCGCACCGTCCTGGGGCCCATGGGCGTGTGGTGGCTCAAGGACCGGGTCGAGGGCGTGGTGGACGCCCTTTACGGTCACCGCGTGCAGGAGGCGACGGCCCAGGGCAGCGGCGTCCGGCTGGCCCTTGACGGTTCCAGCCAGGCGACCGTCGACGTCGACCATGTCGTCTGCGGTACCGGGTTCCCCATCGACATCGCGCGGCTGCCGTTCCTTCCCGAGCCGCTCCTGTCGGGCATCGCGACGGTGCAGGGCTACCCGATCGTGAGTCGCGCGGGCGAGTCCTCGGTTGCCGGGCTTTACTTCGCGGGGGCGCCGTC
>Ga0335072_10016892_pt1 | contig 10336 bp, 10 predicted proteins | sample Lox_Sample_21_FD_206725 | JGI IMG/M metagenome (GOLD analysis project Ga0335072, IMG submission 206725) | Soil microbial communities from Loxahatchee National Wildlife Refuge, Florida, United States - Lox_Sample_2.1 | ecosystem: Environmental > Terrestrial > Soil > Wetlands | place: USA...
TAACCATCTCATCCAGCTCCGCCGCCATTACGCTGACCTGTGACTTGGACAGCTTCGTCACGCCCAGGGACTCGGCGAGCTTCTCCACCCGCCGGGTCGAGACCCCCAGCAGGTACGACGTGGCCACCACGGTCGCCAGCGCCCGCTCGGCCCGACGGCGGCGCTCCAGCAGCCACTCCGGGTAATAGGTGCCCTGACGCAGCTTCGGTATCGCCAGCTCCACGGTCCCGGCGCGGGTGTCCCACTCCCGCCGCCGGTACCCGTTCCGGGAATTCACCCGGTCCGGGGTGATCTCCCCGTAGCCGGCCCCGCACAGCTGCTCGACCTCGGCGTCCATCATCCGCTGCGCAAAGCCTTTGATCATCTCCCGCAGAAGATCGGGACTCGCCGATGCGAGGGTCTCCTCGAACTGCATGCCAGCAACCGGCACAATGTCACCTGCGGCCACTTCGTTCTCCTTCGTCTCGTAGACACCAATTCGAAGGATCACGAGGTGGCCGCCTCACGTCACGCCGACACGCCCAGCGCGGACGAAACGGTCAGAACTGAGCAGGCACCTCATACACCACTCCAGTGGACGTGAACTATTCCGTTCCTTCTCTGCCGCAGGGTCTCCTGTACTGATCAATCAAAGACCCTGCATGGCAACGATGTTCGTCAGCGCTAGACGGCAGGCACCCAGGACGGGCACCGACGACGGGCCAGAGCATCAGCTCACAACAGCACCCGCAGCTGCTGTCACCTCAGATTGGCGGACTATGAGTCCGCTGATCGACAGATCAATACGCGCATTTCGACGTGCGAATCCTTGGCCGAACCCATCGGCGAGCCACGCAACTTTAGACCGTATTCGACATGGCCACAGAGCTCACCGACAGGGCTCACGGATGGCAGCTACTCCGCCTCGTACACCGATCGTCCCGATCTGTGCGGAGTCAGCAGCAAGACCCTCGTATCCGCTCGCCGCGCCGAACGGCGGCTCCGGCGCGGCCCGGGATGACAGCGACCGTCACGGGATGTGACCAGGTGCGGCCTCGTGGTCGGCCCAGGCCCGGGCCTGGTTGGCTGACGTGGCATCTGACGCCCAGGCCAGCGTTTATCCCCGATCGGTCGCTACGTGGGCGATGAGCCGGGCGGCGAACAACGGGTGGTTCATCGTCGATGCGTGGTCGGCCGGCGGCCGGAACACGGTTGCCTTGGGGAGCCGGGCGGCGAGCGCAGCGGGGTCGCCGAAATCATGGTCGCGCTCCCCGGTGATGATGAGGACGTCGGAACGAACGTTATCGAAGCTGACGTCGTATTCGACGAATGGCACCGTCCACATCGCCGCGAGCGCGGTGGGATCGCCGCCAAGGCGGGCGATCCGTTCCCGCATCGCCTTGTCGGCACCGGTCAGCGCCGTCAGGTCCTTTTCCGCCAGGACGGCTGCAACCCGTTCTCGCAGGCAGGGGTCCAGGTCAACAACGTCATCTCCGATGCCGCCCAGAACCGCCCGGCGAACGCGCGGGTCGGCCTGCACAACGCGAAGCCCGATCATGGACCCGACCGAGTACCCGGCGAGATCCACCTGGCCCAGCCGCAGATGATCGATCAGGCTTGTGACGTCGCGGGCGCAGGCGTTGCCCGCGTACGCGCGGGGATCACCGGGACGTTCCGAGCAGCCGCTGCCGCGCCGGTCGGCGGCGATGACGCAGCGGCCTGCGGCGGAGATGGCGTCCACGACGCCGGTGCTGTGCCACACCCGCGAGTCGAAGGGGAAGCTGTGCAACAGCATCACCGGCTCCCCGCTGCCCACCTGCTCATAGTGGATCACGGTCCCGTCGAAACTGGTGAACGCGGGAATGACCGCCTCCTCAATTCTGGCTTGACCGGCCTTCGCGCAGCGTATTCGATGGAGAGCCATGTCCTTTCTCATCGGCCCGGGCACAGGCCATCAGCTCGGCGGCAGGTTCGATGTCGTCGTGCGGGTGCGCGCCGAGCAGACAGGTGGCGTCATGTCCGTGATCGAGGAGACCATCCCGCCCGGTGCACTGATTACCCCGCACACCCACCAAAACGATGTCTGGGTCCGCGTCCTCACCGGCGAGATCGGCGTCCTCGTCGGTGAGGAGACAGCCTCAGCAGGGCCGGGCGCATGGGCGCTCAAGCCGCGTGGCATCCTCCACGCCATGTGGAACTGCGAAGCCACCCCGGCCCGCGTCATCGAGGTCCTCACACCCGGCGGCAGCGAGCGCTGGTTCGAGGAGACCGCCAGGCTCCAGCCCGGTGACTACGAAGCCTTCCACGCTTCCTGCCAGCGCTATGGGATCGAGTTCTTTCCCGACTCCCCGTGGCTGCTGAAGCTCAAGGAACGTTACCGGCTCTGATCCAGGCGCCCCAAGCCCGGCAGACCGACCCCGCGCTGCGACCCTTCCCGTCCGGCACACATAACGATCCTTCGGTACGCCCACACCGACCCGCATGCCGCGCACCACCAGGGTGCAGAACGGCAGGGATATCGCGTGTCAAGCGATGCGCGGCGCGTACTACAGCGCCTGACGAAAGGTCGGAACAGCCCTTTGCGCCGGATCGCCGACTCGGCGCGGGTCAGAAGGTGGCATTAGGATGCGCCGTCGCCGGGCGCGTTTTTCGGCTCGGTGTCGGCGGTCAGAGTAATGGCGCCTGTTACGCCTGGTTTCTGGCGGCGATCGTCGGGGACGGTAGGCGTGAGCGGGTGCCTGAGGGAGGGCCACGCCTCACGGAAAGCGGTCAGCAGCACCTTGCCCAGAACGGCTGAAGGTCGCACGATGACGGCGACGGTCAGGGAGACGGCTGCCAACTGCACCAGGGTGTGAGCGTAGGAGCTTGGTTGCTGGTCGGACAGGACGTAGATTGCCTCGACTTCGCCGCAGCCGCCGCAGAAAATGATGAACATGGCGATTACCAGCACCACGGGGCCGGCCCACATGGCGCGGAACTGCGCCCAGGGACGCCGCGGCCAGTCCGGCGGGATGCCTGGTGGAACGTCCAGCGGGACGGGGCGTCCCTCGTGGCGTGCGGCGAGACGCGCGTTCCTAATGGCGATGTTGAAGTCCCGTGCGCGCTTCGTTGTGACGGCGCCCCGTTTGACCAGCTCCTCGTAGTCGTTTCCCTGGATGGCGAGGGCCAGGAACAGAACCGGGATGATGGTGGCCACCGTGGCGTAATACAGGCCATTGAATGCCGGTGCCGCCGTGTGCGCGAGGGCGAAGCTGCTCATGGCTGCCAGCATGATTGCATGGTCGCCGACCAGTCCACCGGCGCGGTGACTCAACCCCCACCGCGATGACTGTCAGCGACGGCACCCGGCCATGCCGGGCGTCACTGTCCGGCAGCAACGGTATGGCTACCGGGTCGTGCCAGATCGGGCCACCTCGGGCTCGAGCCGCGCGAGCACTTGGTAGGCGGCCTTGACGTTGCTGCGCGGGAAGTCGCGCTCGAGGGACACACCGACCAGCGGGAGGTGCCCGACACCGCACGCGCCACCCGCCGCGGCGCAGTCTGACCCTCAACGTCCGCCAACGGCACCGAATACCCTTCCCCCATGTCCAGCGATCTCTCCGCTGAGATCACCGCCATAGCCACCGCGCTCCTCGCCGTGCTCGCTGTCGCCACCGCTTGGTATGCGCGCCGGGCCTTCCTCAAGCAGTCCCAGGAGGTCCGTGCGATCGAGCAGCAGGTCAAGGACGAGCAGGAACTGACGAAGCAGCAAGCCGAATTGGTCAAGGTCCAGTCTGACCAGCTCGAGCTATCGCGCCAGCAGTTCGACGAGCAGCGGCAGATAAACGCCCGCCAGGCCGGAGTCTTTGAGCTCCAGAGCACTGAACTTCGTGAATCACTGGCTGAGCGCAAGCACGAAGCAGAGCAGCGCAGGAGTGCTCAGGCCGCACGGGTATTCGTCTCGCAGACCACCGCAACCATGTACAAGCCGGATGACATGCTAAAAACTCTCGACTTCGACGTCCCGACAGTAGTGCATGCCCTTCCCCGCACGAGGAGTCAGCGGCTCCCACCTAGTGCCCGGCTCCGGCGGTACCCAGCCTCCGACTGCCGCCTGCGATTGGGGTCCAGAATGACCATTCGGTACCGACGCAAACGCTCAGACCGCTGAACCATGAACGACGCAGAGCGGCTCGGTGAGCGTTCTCCCCAGACCTCCTGCGTCACTCAACGTGATGCTGAACGCCGACATCCAGACCGCCCATGCGACCGTTAGCGCGGGTCGCGCTAACGTCCGTGCAGCAGCACGCTCAGGCAGGTGACGCAGCCCTCGAGTTTCTCGAACTCGCTGATGTCCACCACGACTGGGGTGAAGCCGATGTCGTGCAGGAGCTCGGTGGTGCGGGGAGCGGATGCGGCGATCAGCACCCGGTCGGCGCCGAGGGGGACGACATGGCAGCCGCTTTCTTCGTCGACCGGGCGGACCGCGGGGAACAGCTCGGCTGGCACCAGCCGCGGCAGCAGCAGGAACGTGCCGTCGGGCAGCGCGGTCACCGCGGACTTGAGATGCAGCACGTTGGTCAGCGGGACGGCGATCACGGTGCGGCCCAGCGGAGCGAGCAGCGCGCGCAGCTGGCGGATGCCCTCGCCGTTGGTCCGCCCGCCACGCCCCACGTACACGGTGTGGCCGGCTTGCAGCACATCGCCGCCGTCGAGAGTCCCTGGCTCCTCGATCGCGGCGGTGCGCAGCCCCAGCGACCCGGCAACCGGGGCGACGCCGGCCACCTCGGCCCGGCGGGCCGGCGCGCCCGGGCGGGTCAGCACCGCCAGGTCCTCGCAGACCACCACCGCGTCTTCAACGAACACCGAGTCCGGGCAGCCCTCAGCGACCGGCACGTGCTGGATCCCCCAGCCACTGGTCGCCAGCGCACGGGCGTACGCCGCGTGCTGGCCCCGGGCCAGGGCCACATCCACCGGGGTTCGCCTGATGTGGGTGACGATGCCCTCGGCCAGCCTGCTGCTGGGTGGGCGGACCAAGGCCGTGCCGTTCACAATGGCCCCCCTTACCTGACCAGGCGGACGGACGGCAGCCAGCCACACGTTTCCGGACGCCGGCTCTCATTCTGTCACTAGGCGTCTCTGGCCGCTCTGGCCGCGACTGACGGCCACCGCGGTTACGGCGCCGGAAAGGGCTCTGAGAACGGCTTGACTCGGCACCCTTAACGGTTTAGGGTACTTAACCGTTAAGGGAGGTGAGCATGCAGCAGGAAGTCGTCCTGGCGATGCTGGCGAAGGAGCCGTCCCACGGGTATGAGCTGCGGGTTCGTCTGGCCCGTGCGCTTGGGCCGGTGGCCGAGGGGATTAACGAAGCCCAGATGTACGTCACGCTTGCGCGGTTGGAAAAGGGGGGCTTCGTCGCACGGCTCGACGCCCCGGCCCAGCGCTCCGATCGCAAGGTGTACTGCCTAACTCCGGCCGGCCAGGAGCGGGTGACGGAATGGATGTCGGACGTCAGCTGGCCGCGGCCCGACCTCGCCGAGTTCCACATGAAGCTCATCGCCGCCGCGCAGGGCGGGCTGGCCGACCCGATCGGCCTCATCGACGCGCAACGTCGCGACCTGCTGCGCCGCCTGCGAGAAGTTGGGCTCGCGGTGATGGAAGAGGAAAAGGATTCCGACGCAGCGTTGCTCCTGGAAGGCATCGTGCTTCGCCTGCAAGCCGACCTGCGCTGGTTGCATGCCTGCGAGATCGCCTGGACGAAACGGAGTACCCGGAAATGAACGACTCGCCCACCGTGCTCGTGCACGCCAAGGGTTTGCGAAAGGACTACGGCAGCGGCGAGGGGCTGGTGCGCGCGCTCGACGGGGTCGACCTCGACGTCAATCGCGGCGAGGCCGTGGCGGTGATGGGCCCGAGTGGCTGTGGCAAATCGACACTGCTCCACCTGATCGGCGGGCTCGATCGTCCCAGCGGCGGTCAGCTGTCGGTCGCGGGGCAACGCCTCGACGAGCTCTCCGAACGCGCCCTCGCGTACCTGCGCCGCGACGAGATCGGATTCGTCTTCCAGGCGTTCGAGCTGATGGACGAGCTCACCGCGCAGGAGAACGTCGAGCTGCCCGCGCTTCTCGCCGGTGATTCGCCGAGCGAGGCTCGTGCGCGAGCCACGGCACTCCTCGAACAGGTCGGCCTGGCCGATCGCGCCCGGCACCTTCCCTCGATGCTGTCCGGGGGCCAGCGCCAGCGCGTCGCGATCGCCCGAGCACTCGTGAACGATCCGGCAATCGTGCTGGCGGACGAGCCGACCGGCAACTTGGACAGTGCTTCGGCGTTCGACGTGCTTTCGCTGCTGGCGGACTTGCACGGCCAGGGTTTGACCTTGGTGATCGTCACCCACGACGAGCGGATCGCGACGGCCGCGGACCGCTTGATCTCGATGCGCGACGGAGCGTTTGTCGACGAGACGCGGCTGACGGGCGGTTCACGAGGGCAGCTCAGCACCTTCGCCGGATGGGAGCACCTCGGGTGAGATCAAAGGAGAACGTCATGAACCAACCGCGACGCGCGCACCGCGCGGGCGGAGTGAAGGGGCGCGCCCTGCTGCTCTTTCGTCTGGCCCGGCAAGACGTCCGGCACCACTTCGCACAGGCGCTTCTGCTCGTTATCGCGATCGCCGTCGCGACCGCCACGCTCACCATGGCCTTCGCGCTGAACGGCGTGAACACCAACCCCTACCAGCAGACCCAGGCAGCGACGAACGGGCCCGACGTCGTGGCCCAGAGCACAAATAACCCCTATACCGGCGTCACGTCGCCGGCGGACCTCGCCGCGCTCGAGGCACTCAACCACGCCAAGGGGGTGGCGGCCCACAGCGGCCCCTATCCGATCGTGGGCGCCACCGGCCCGGTGGGCGCCGTTATGCGCAGCGCGGACCTCGTCGAATCCGTCGGGGTCGAAGGACGTCAGCCTGGCGCGGCCGCGGTCGACCAGCCGGAAGTGACGGACGGGACGTGGATCCGGCCTGGGGGCGTGGTGGTCGAGCGGTCCTTTGCCGAGGCGGCGGACCTGCGTCTCGGCCAGACGATCACGCTGAACGGTCACCCATTCAAGGTGGTCGGCTTCGCTGTCACGGCGGCGTTCGGTGGCTTCCCGGGTACGAGCCTGATCTGGGCCACCGAAGCGGCGGCGCGGAGCCTGGCCACCAAGGCGGACCCGCTGTCGTACATCTCGAACCTCAAGCTGTCCGATGCGTCGCCGCGCGCGATCAACGCGTTCGTGAACGCCCACGGCCTCAAGTACGGCGCCCCCCTCGACGCCACGACGCCGTCCCTCACCTCATGGATGGCGATCGCCTACGGGGACGCCGGCTTCTTGCGCACCGACCAGAGCTTCCTCTTTAGCGGCGCCACGCTGCTCGGCGTGCTGGCGCTCGCGAGCGTGGCCGTCCTCGTCGGTGGCCGCCTGGCCGAAGGCACCCGGCGGGTCGGACTGCTGAAGGCCACCGGCGGCACGCCAGGCCTGGTCGCGGCGAGCTTCCTGGCCGAGAACCTGTTCCTGGCGCTCATCGCGGCCTTCGCCGGCCTGCTGGCCGGCTGGCGTGCGGCCCCGCTGCTGTCCAAACCTGAGGCCGACCTCGTCGGCACTCCGGGAGCGCCGCCGCTCACGCTCGTCACGGTCCTCGTTGCCCTCGGCGTGGCGCTCGCCGTGGCGCTCGCATCGACGCTTGTTCCCGCGATTCGTGCCGCGCGCATGAGCACGGTCAGCGCGCTCGCTGACGCGCCCCGCCTGCCGAAGCGCCGGGATCGGCTGATACGGCTGTCACGGAAGCTGCCCGTGCCGGCGCTGTTCGGGCTGCGCCTCGTCGCCCGCCGGCCACGGCGCACGATCCTCAGCGCGGCGAGCATCGCCGTCACCGTCATGGGTCTGGTCGCCGCGCTCGCCATCCACGCCGCCGTCGACAACAAGCTCTCTCAGGTCGGGAGGCCGGGCGGGCTGGTCAACCCGGATGTCCCCCGAGCCGGGCAGGTGCTGACCGCCATCACGATCTCACTGATCGCCCTGGCCGCGCTCACTGCGATCTTCACCGCCCTGGCGACGGTCCTCGACGCCAGACGCTCCTCCGCGGTGACGCTCGCGCTGGGTGCAACCCCGCAGCAGGTCCGGGCCGGGCTGGTCATGGCGCAGGTCATCCCCGCGCTGCCCGGCGCGATCCTCGGCCTCCCGCTCGGCATCGGCCTGTTCAAGGTCGCGGCACATCACATGACCGGCCTGCCGCCAGTACTCTGGCTGGTCGCCGCGGTGCTCGGAACCGTGCTCGCCGTCGCGGCGCTCACCAGCATTCCGGCACGGATCGGCCTCCGGCGACCCGTCGCGCAGATGCTTCAGACCGAAGCGGCGTGATGCCCTGCGGCCGGCGGCCGCTGGCTCAGTGAACCCTTTCATCCTGCGATCTCGCGGGTCGGCTGGCCCGTCTGCTGGCCAGAAAGCTGAACTGTCGCGCGTCCAGTGCACCGGAGCTGGCCCGGTAATGCTCGCAGCAGTACGAGGTGGCGGGCGGGCGTCTGGTCCCTGTTATCGTTGGGGCTGGCGGACGTGCCCGCCGGTACCGAGCCGTCTAGCTGGCCCGCGCTGGAGGATGGCAGTAAGGTCAAGCGCTCCTGGGGGCGACGTGCGATCGGGTAAGTCATAGTGGCCGATCGGGGTGGCCAGACGCGGGCAGCGCCGCCGGGAAGAACGCCAGCTGTGACCAATCGCGACAAGAAAGACAGCATCCGTGCCCGCATGGCGGAAACGGGCGAGTCGTTTAACGTTGCCCGCAGGAACGTGGAAGGTGCCGTTCCGGACGCCGAACCGGGCAGCGGCGAGCCGTATGAGCTGATCGAGGTCGAGGTGGGCGTGGACGACGGCGCCTTGTACTCGTATCGGCGGGTCATCGAGTCGTTCTGGGGCCGGTGGGTGATTAAGCCGGATCCGGCCACGACGGGCACCGCCGAGCACGGCCCCAAGGGCGCCTATTACGGCGTCGCGCTAACCCGGCGGGGCCGCATCGCTGTTTATAGGGGAATGACCAATCCCGCGTGGCGCCCGTCGCTGCAGGATTATGACTCGCTTGCCGAGGCGCGGATGCCTGAGGACATCCGGCGCCGTGCGGCTGGGGCAATGGGTATCCGGGAGGTCACTTACCGGGATATCTAGCCGCCGTTCGTGAGCGTCTTCATCCGGTGGTCTCGCGGATGTGAAGGACGTGGATGGCCTTGGCGCGCCCCCGGTGCCATCCTCGGTCAGCTCCAGGTCATTTTGATCTCCCGTTCGAAATTGACGTATCCGGCACGCTGGAAGGCGTTCGCCATGGGGGTGTTGCCGAGGTCTGTGGAGGCGCGGATGCGCGGGACTTCGTGCTGGGCGAGGATGCGAGTGCCCTCGGCGAGGATGTCGTTGATATAACCGTTGCCGCGATGCTCGGGCAGCACGGCCAGATAGGCGATGACCGGGTTGTAGTCATTGCGGGCCGGGATCACGAACCCTGCCGGCTTGCCCGCGGGCAGGGTCGCGATCTGCCACCAGTCCTTCGGGCTGGTGTAGCGCGCCAGCTCGCCCTGGTAGTGCCTGATGGCCGCTTCGCGGGCGGACATCCTGGTCAGCTCGTCCCGGCTGTGCGCATCCAGCGTTCCTTCCAGGGCCAGGGTCATCAGGGTCAGCAGTTCCCCGGCGTCCTGGACCGGCCGGAACACAAGGCGTCTGCGCGGCGGGGGAACCGGGGTTCCCGGGCGCCATTCCAGGCGGAGCCGCTCGACGAACAGCCGGGCACCGGTGCGCTCCAGCATCGCCATGCGGTCCTGGACGGCTTGCCTGGTGAGGGCGTTCTCGCGCCAGCCGGGCGGGATGAAGCGGCTGTATTGCGGCCGGGGTGATCCGGCCGGGAGGGTAGCTGCCATCGCGGTGTGCAGGAGCCGGACGCCGATCGTCAGGCGTCCGGGATCGGGCAGATTGTCGTCGATGTCGAGAACGTCCAGCAAGAATGGTGTGTCATCTGCTGGCCGGCTCCACCAAGCGGCCCTGGCCAGCAGCCGGTCACCTCGCAGTGCCGCCCACATCCATCCCGGTCGCCGGCGGCCCTGTGCAAGGTCGTCGGCGAGTTCCTCGTTCAGGACGTAGGGCAATTGGTTGAAGAGGCCGAGTTCTTCGCGTCCGGTGATCGGACGCATGGTCAGGTTATTCAGGTCCACAGTCGAGGCGCTCCGGTGAAAGGGCGCCTGCCAGCTCCGGGCTCAGACGCGGTCCGCGCCCCGGGAGGAGACAAGCGCGGCGATCATGGGGATCATGGGCTTATCCCTCCTCTCGATGTCGTGACCCCTCTGCTCTGCAAGGGGTTCAGCCATAA